>FWPU01003922.1_pt1 | contig 35959 bp, 38 predicted proteins | sample 2228361 | NCBI WGS metagenome assembly FWPU01 (sample SAMEA103939777, study PRJEB20133) | metagenome
CGACGGTCAGCAACGCTGGCTCTTTGCGGTTATCAGTTAGTTTTCAAAGTGCAAACGTCCCCACCAAGGGGGTTTTTCAGAGCTCTCCTAGGATGACCAGCAGGCGTTTGTCAGGCGGAACGCGCCGTAGCAGGTCGCTGAACATGCCCCGCCAGACCTGGTCGGGCAGGTTGGGGTCGGTAGGCGCGTCTTCGCCGATGACATGCGCCAGTTGGGCCGTCAGCGAGGCAAAGGTGACGCTGGCCAGGTTGGTGCTGAAGCGGGCGCTGACCGGCAGGAAGGCGATGGGCAGGTCGGGCCGTCGCTGGCGCAGGGATGCCATCCAGCGCACCAGCAGGGCCGATTTGCCCAGGCCAGCCGGTGCGGTGAGCAGGGCGTAGGGCTGGCTGGGCTTCTCCAGCCAGGCGTCCAGGGCGCGCAGGGCGTCATCGCGCCCGCCGAAGGGCTCCGGCGATTCCGGGCTGCCCAGGTACAGGCGAATGAAGTTTTCGATGCGCGTGGCGTAGTCGAACGACAGGCGGCGGACGGGAGCAGTAATCTGCAGGATGATGTCGCCGGTGAGAATGACCGACCGGTTGACGTCCCCACCTATCGCCACGCTGCGCTCGCCGCTGGCGGTCACATTTGATTGTGGGTTTTCTTCCTGCGCTTTGGTCATCTTTGCCGCTTCGCTTTGGTCCCTCACCCCTGACGGAGAGGGAGAATGAGGCTCAACGCTTCACCTGATTGCGGTCGCCGGTGATGATCACGCTGCCGCTCACATCCCCGCCGATGGCGACGGAGCGGTCACCGGAAGCGATGACGGTCACCCCGGCGGCCTTCGCCTCCTCCCACAGGCGGGCTACTTCTGCGGCGAGCGCCTCGTCTTCGGCCAGGATCTTTTTGAGTTGCTGGCGCAAGGCGACCTGAGCGTCCTCGTTCTGCGGCTCGGCCGCTGCGTCGGTCACGGCTTCCTGGGCGGCCGGCTTCGCCTCGACCTTCGGCCGCAGCTTGTCCCACAGCCCCTTGGCGCGCTCCCAGGCGTCGCCGCCCAGCTTCTTGCCGGCCTCTTCGGCCGCCTTCTCCCCCGCCTTGAGCAGGTAGGGCAGGAAGGGGGCCAGAAAGGCAACCACGTCCCTTGCCAGTGTCGTCACGTCCATTTTCGGTCCTCCTGTTCGTGTTGGCTGATTCCCCGGCGTTCCAGGCGCAGGTGCGTGGCGTGCGCCGGCTCATGGAGCTCCCGCGCCGGGCGCAGCAAGTGTTGCCGGTCGGATGGCGAGGATGTTTGGGGCATAGAGTCACCTCATTTAATGGCGTCCATTATACTGGCATTGTCGCCGCTGCGCAACCTTGCACGCCGTTGCACCATCCTGCGCCACTTGTAGCGGTCGCGAGGGTTCGGCCTGGCCGGGCATAACGGCCTGGATTATGCGTTGCACCATTCTGCGACACTTGCCGCGGTCGCGAGCGCCTTCCTCACCACGAAGACACCAGGTCACAAAGCCTCTGGAACCTTCGTATGGACACCGAATCGCCGCGATTTCCCGCCCTCAGGCCGCGCTTGGAGGAATAGAACGCTTGTTCGAGACAAGTAGTTATCGTCGTATAATTATATTTATGCGTTGACATTTCCCCACCGCCATGCTACAATCGGCCCCTGAAAGGCGATTCCGGCCCCTTTGCGGCCCTCTCCGGCCGGCCTCGCCCGCCCAAAACTGTGCGCATAAAAACGAACCCGGGAGAGCAGCACCGTGAGCGACTACCTGGAACCGTTCAAAGCCTACCTGCGGAGCCTCGACCGCAGCGAACACACCGTCGCGGCCTACGCCGGCGACGTGGCCGCGTTTTTCGCCTGGCTGGCCGACCGTTTGGGCGAGGCCGTGGCGCCGGTCGCCGTCACCGCCTTCGACGTCAAGAAGTACCGGGAGCACCTGCTGGACCAGGGGCGCAAGCCGGCCGGCATCAACCGTCGGCTGGCGAGCCTGCGCACCTTCTTCGCCTGGGCCGTGTCACAGCGCCTGGCGACCGCCAACCCGGTGCAGGGCCTGCAGGGGGTGAAGCAGGCTCGCCGCGTGCCCAAGGCGCTCACGGCACAGGAGGTGTACCGGCTGCAGCGCACCGCGGCCGGCCAACGGCAACTGGCCGTCGCGAAGGCGGGTGGGGCGGTCACGCCGACCGTGATCGCGGCCTATCGCGACGAGGCGCTGCTCAACCTGCTCTTGTACACCGGGCTGCGGGTGGGCGAGGCGGCCGGCCTGCGGCTGGATGACGTCGTGCTGAACAGCAAGGCCGCGAAAGTCATCGTCCGCTCCGGCAAGGGCCTGAAGTATCGCGAGGTTCCGCTGCACAAGGAGGCCCGCCAGGCGTTGGCGGCATACCTGCAGGTGCGACCGGCCGATCAGGGCGACCACTTGTTCCTCGGCCAGCGCGGCCCGTTGGGCAGCCGCGGCATCCAGATGCAGCTGGCCGCGCTGGGCCAGGCCGCGGGCGTCACGGTGACGCCGCACATGCTGCGCCACACGTTTGCGACCCGGCTGCTGCGCGAAGCAGGCGCCGACCTGGTAACGGTGGCCGCGCTGCTGGGGCACGCGAGTATCGCCACGACGCAGATCTACACCCAGCCGGGCGAGGGGGATATGGCCCGGGCGGTGGAGCGGTTGGGGTGACTACACCGGATCGGCTCTGTGTCGGTGGCAGGGCAGCCGAGGCCGGGACGGTGATGCATCGGGCTTGCGTTCCTGCCGGCGTCGCCATCGCCGGCCCTTACTCGTCCCACACTACCCGCCGCATCCCCGGCGGTATCGTGTCCCCGGCCACTCTTACCGGCGCCCACTCCGACCCGATGTGCGGCTGCGCCAGGTGCTCCCAGTCGTGCTCGAAGATCTCCGCAAAATACGCCGCCAGCCGCGCATCCTCGAACAGCAAGCTCGCGTCCCGGTTCAGCGACACCCCGTGGTTCGTCCAGTTCTGGCTACCCACCAGCACCCGCTTGCGATCCACCACGATCCCTTTGGTGTGACAGTTCGCCTGCACCCGCACGTCCGCCATGTTCAGCCCGTAATCCTGCAGTCCCTCCAGCGTCTCCCGCGTCTGCGCCGGCAAGATCGTCCGAAAAATGATCCGCACCCGCACCTCGGCGCGCTGCCGGGCCACCAGCGCATCCAGCAAGGCGCGCAGCGCCTCCTCACCCGGCCGGGGCGCCCTGAACGTCTGGTTCTGGATCAGCAGCTCTTCCCGCGCCCCGCGCACCAGCCGCAACACATGGTCGTGGTAGTTGTCCGGCGTCAACAGCGGTCGCACCGTGAACCGCCGCGTCTCAGCCAGCGGCGGGAAATAGCGCCAGCCGGCTCCCCGCGGCCCGGCCGCCACCGCCTCCTCCGCCACCAGCAGTTCGGGCCACGCCGGCAGCGCCTGCGCAACCGGCCGGGGCACCGCCACGTTGTGCGCGTAATCGTGGCGCAGAAACGCCGCCAGCGTCCGCGCCAGCCCCTTGTGCTCGATCACGACGTGCCACTCGCGGTTGTAGTCCCGCAACCAGCGCCGATCCGGGACCGCATCACACAGTGGGTCGGCCGGCGGCTGGTTGGACGACTGCCAATTGCCGCTGGATAGCCAGACCGCCTCCTGGTCCCGCACCGCCACCTTGATGTGGTACGCCGAGGCCACCCACCCGTTCACCGCCCCGCTGCGCACCCACGCCTGCGCGAACCGGTTCCCTAGTGCCTGGCGCAGCGTCGCCACGGTCGCCGCATCATCCAGGTCATCGGCCTTAGTCCCGTGCCCCACACTGGCGCCCTGTTGCAGCACCAGCAGCAACTGTTCGAATCCGGCCCGCTTGCCCACCGCGATCAGTACGTCCACGATGTGGCGTGCACCGCAATCGTACATGCCCACCACCAGTTGCCGCCGCGTCCGGCTCAGGAACGCCGCCAGCTCGCGCCACCCTGCGTCCGGGCTCACATGCGCTACCACCCGCATCTGGGCAGTGTACCGGCGCAGCTTCACATCTTCTGGCGGCACATAGCGGATCGCCGGCGCTGCGACCGCCCGTTCTGCCGGCAGCGCCTCGGCCACTTCCGGCCCCCGCGCCAGGCGCACCAGCTGCTCCGGCGTCGGCCCCGTCACCTCCACGGGCAGCCGTTCGAACGTCTCCGGCAGCAGCTCATGCCCCGCCGCACGCACCTCAGCCGGCGTCAGCTTCTGTGGCACCGTCACAACCAGCGCCCGCTCGTCGGTGATCCAGCCATCTCGGAAGACCCATCCCAGGCGCACCCCCAGCACATCCGGCCGACGGCCCAGGGTCTCTTGCGCGGCCGCCAGAATGGCGGCCAGGGTGCGTTCGGTGTTCGTTGTGCGCATATGTTCCTTTTCTCCGCTCTCTACATCTCAACGGACGCCGTGAATCTGCGGCAACAGGAGCAGTCCCGTAGCCGTAAACAGGGCGCCGGCGCCGAACAGGAGCGCATAGCCGAAGGGCGAGCTCATGCCGGCTGCGTTCAGCAGTGCCGCGCCGGCGCCGGGCAGAACGATCTGAGGCACAGTGGAGGCGATGTTGAGTAGGCCCAGGTCTTTCCCGCGGCTGGCAGCCGAGGGCAAGATCTCCGTTACCAGCGCCTGGCCCAGGCTATAGAAGATCCGAAAGCCGACGCCGATGGTTGTGCTGGCGATCAGGATGTTGCTCCAGGCCGGCGAAGCGGCCAACCCGAGCAGGCCGGCGACCACGAGCAGGCCGCCGGCGGCGATGAATACCTTGCGGCGCTGCCAGCGATCCGACAGCAGGGCGGCCAGCATCATCGGCGGCGTGCCGACCGCAGTCTGTACGATTTGGATTTGTGCCATCGCCGCTTGCGCTGTGGCACCTGGGCAGCGTGCAGCGTAATCGGTCACGTTCTGCACGTAGAGGAAGAGGAAGCTGCCTGTGCCCAGGGTATAGCCGGTCCAAAAGCACAGCCAGGTGAGCCAGGCCCGGCTGAAATCGGGCTGGCGTCGGGGATGGATCCAGAACGAAGCCAGGAAGGCGGTCAGACGGAAGGGTGGAACGGTCGCCGGCGCCAGGTGTGGTTCACGGTAGCGCCAGACCAGAAGGACGTTGCCGGCGATCAAGGTGGCAATGATGGGATAGTAACCGGTGCGCAGCTCGGCGACCCGGCCGAGATAATATGCGCCGGCGATCAGGAGGGGCGGTGAAAGCAGTCCGAGGATGGCTTGCGTGGTCCCGCGCTGAGAGACGGGCACGCGATCGGGGAGGATGGCGGCGTAGGCGGCCAGGAGGACATTGCCGAAGAACTGGACGAGGAACCAGCCGAATGCCAGTCCGGCCAGGGTGGGGAGGTGGGCCAGGATGAGCAGACCGACCGCTGTTGCGAGGGTGCCGATCACGATCCAGGGTCGGCGTCGGCCGAAGCGGGAGGTTGTGCGATCGCTCAAGGCGCCGCCCAGAGGGTTGCCGAGCAGGGCGCCGAACGCGCCCAGGGGCAGCACCAGGGCCAGGTTGGTCGCAGCGGCGGCGGGATTCACCTGCGCGACCTGGACCGGCAGCAGCACGCTCAGCACAACGATGATCGCCAGGAGGGCGCTGGCGTTCGCCACGGCGAGCTGGAGCTGAAAGGCCAGGGTGACGGGTTGGGTGGGTTCGGGGCCGGGTCGGAACATATCACCGTGATGCCGAAAGTGCAGGTCGGTCACATCCCCGTCGGCTGCCCCGCATTCGCCTCGTGCGGGACAGCCAGACGACGCCGACCCAGCGGTTGCGGCGTGTCGGCGCCGTCGTCTGACCACGACCTGACCCGGTGCGGAGAATAGATGCAGTGTGCGTAGCGCCATGCACACGCCCCGGCTCCTGAGCGATCTACCGCGCTGGCCGCCGAGAGTGCCCGCTCGCCCTACTGCGGGCGCAGTTTAGCACAACCTGCCAGAAAACGCAACTGCTATTGCCTCTTATTGGCACTCATTTCCTCTCCTGGCACCACCGCCGCCAGCGCCAGGCGCGCACAGGCGGCCACGCGCCACCGCGTCTCGGCCTCGCCGCCCGCCTCCGCCATCACCCACCCGTCCTGCGCCAGCACCCACAGCCGGCAGCTGGCCACCGCAGGCGCCACGCCCCAGGCCGCGCCGGCCGTGTCGGCAGTGAAAGGCTCCGCCGCCGGCAGCAGCGCAGCCAGCCACGCCTGCTGCTCGGCCGGCAGCCGCGCCCACTGACGCCACATCGCTCGCCGCACCGCCGGCCACGGCAGCCGGCCGGCCTGCAGCTCGCCCAGCACCCCGGCCCAGCCGACCGCGCGGCCCTCGATGGCCGCCAGGCGCAGCGCCTCCGGGTGCCAGCCGAGCAGCTCACCCACTGCCTGTGCCTCCGCCCACTCCCCCGCGGCCAGGGGTCGGCCCGCGACCGCCTCCACCAGCGCCCGGACCTCGGCCGGGGTCAGGCCGGCCACGGGCTGCGCCAGGATGCGCTCGGCCGGCAGCCAGCGCTCGACCTCGGCGCGCACGACCAGGCCCTGTTGCGTCGTGAGCAGCGTCACCACCTGCGGCCCCAGCCCGGCGATGAGCGGCGGCAGGGCCTCTGCCGTGACCACGTCGTCCACGATCAGCAGCAGCCGGCGTTCGGCCGCGCCGGCCCAGCGCCGCCAGCACTCGACCCACCGTTCGCCTGGCGCGCGTTCCAAACCAAAGCCGAGACATAAGCGCATCACCTCTTCCTCCGGATCCCGGTTGCCGTCGACCCAGGCGATGCCGTCGCGAAAGGCGCGTGTGACCTGCGCCTCCTCGGCCATCGCCTGCGCCAGGACGGTCTTGCCGGCCCCGGCCAGGCCGTGGAGGATGACGGCCTGCCGGCGGGCCTGGCGGTAGCCGGCCAGCGCCGTGAGGTCGGCGGCCAGGCTGGCCTCGAGGTCGCGCCGCACGTGCATCACCGGCCGTGGGGGAAGGGCCAGCCACCGCGGGGCCGGTCGCGCCGCGGCCCACCAGGTGCGGAGGGCTTGTATGTCCCCCCTTTCTGGAAGTCGCGCGTGGCTGCGGTTTCCACCGTGAACCAGTCGTAGCCCAGGCACGCGATGGCGTCCAGGGCGGTCAACGGGTCCCAGTGGGCGCCGAGCCAGGCCCTGCAGTGGGCCAACAGCTTGACCAGGGAACGGGGATCGGGGCGTTTCTGTCCCAGCACCCAGGTGGTCACGGTGCTGGGGTGGACATGGAGGGCGTGCGCCAACTGTTGTTGGCTGCGCTCGGCACGGCGGAGCCAGGCCTTGAGCGCCGCACCGAAGTCGGCATAGGCGGCCGGGGCGGGCGGCCGCTGTCTGGCGGCAGTCGGTATTTGCAGTAGCGCGGACAATTTTCGGGCCTCTGCAGCTGGATTCTGACCCCTTGTGGGGCAAATGGCGGTATGATACCCTGGATGTGCAGCGCTGTGCAAAGAGTGGCAGCCAGATGCAATGCGCAGCAGCCAGTGTCCTTGACGCCGCCGCTGCCGTGAGGGGAGGGCATCGCCTTGTCCCGGTGGTTTGCCGGGGTGGATGGGCGTCGGTGGGCTGCGCAAACGTTTTCGGCATGTCACAACGCCCGCCGGCGGGCCATCTCGAGCGCGGAGGTGTGCCCGATGGGCCGAAAAGGTAGACATAAAAGTGAGGATGCCATCCGCCGTGCGTGGTTGCGCAAGGTGAAAGAGCTGTGGCGGAAGCGCAGGCGGCGGCAGCGGCAGACCAGGTGACGGTGAGGGCGGGAGAAGGCGCCAACCCGCCCGTGGTGGTGGCAGGGGGGTGACCCTGTGCGCTGTGATTTACCGTTGCGTTCAGGGTGGGCTATAATCGGCGTGAATCATCACAGGGAGGTCAGGTATGGCTGTTGCCCGCAGGAGCAATCGGGGAACAGGAGGGCGTGAGAGCCAGGTGGGGGCAGAGCGCGTGGCGGCCTATGCGCGGGTTTCGACCGAGATGCAGGCCGAAGAAGGGCTCTCCATTACGGCGCAGTTGAACGAGATTCGGGAGTATGCGGCTGGTCGGGGCTGGACGGTGGTGAGCGAGTTTGTGGATGCGGGGATCACGGGGCAGACGCTGGAGCGGCCGGGGCTGCAGAACATGCTGGCGGCGGCGGAGCAGGGGGCGTTCGACATCGTGGTGGTGCACGAGCTGTCGCGGCTGTCGCGGTCGTCGGTGTACGACACCTTTGCCATCTTCGACCACCTGGGGCGGTGCAAGGTGGGTTTCGCCTCGGTGAAGGAGCCGCAGTTCGACCTTTCGAACCCGACCGGACGCTTCTTGTTGACGATCATTGCGGCGATCAACCAGTACTACATCGATATCTTGCGGATGCACACCAAGAAGGCGAAGCGGGAGCGGGCGCGGGAGGGGCTGTACAACTCATCGGTGCCGCCGTACGGCTATGCCCATGCCGGATCGCCGCGGCAGCCGCCGGTGATCGTGCCTGAGGAGGCGGAGGTGGTGCGCTTCATGTTTGAGCGCTATGTAACCGGCCGCTATTCCCTGGGAGAGATCGCCGAGATGGTGAACGACCGCGGCTGGCGCACGCGGGCGGGCCGCCGCTTTTCCAAGGATACGGTCACCGATATGATTCGCAACCCCTACTATGCCGGCAAGGTGGTCTATAAGGCCAGCCAGCAGCAGGCCGGGGTGGGCGAGATCTTCGACGGTCGGCATGAGCCGATCATCTCGGAAGATGTGTGGGAGGCCAGTGTGCAGATTCGCAACCAGCATCAACGGCGGGCGCGGATATCGCAGGCGGCGCGGCGCACCTATTTGCTCAGCCAGCTGGCCCGCTGCCATATCTGTGGACGCACCTTGCGCGCCCAGGGCTTGCCGGGCGGCGACTATTATCGGGAGATGTCGTATGAACGGGGCTACGACGACTGTCCCAACTCGCGGCTGGGCACGCGCGCCGATCCGCTGCACGCCCAGGTGAGCGCCATCGTGCGCCTACTGGAGTTGCCGGCCGATTGGCAGGCGGAGTTGCAGCAACTGCTGAACGAGGATGACGAGATGGTCACGCTGGCCAACCGGCGGGCGCGGCTGGTGGCGGAGCGGCGGCGGCTGAAGGAGGCGTACTTGCGTGGCGACTTCGAAGAGGATGAGGATCTGTACCGGCGTGCCCTGGAGCGGGTGCGCCGCGAGTTGGAACAGTTGCCGGACGAGACGGACATTGTGCAGCTGCAATACTCGGCCGATCTGTTGCAGACGCTGGCGCAAGTGTGGGATGATGCGGCGCCGAGCGATCAGCGTGATCTGCTGCGTTTGATGCTGCGCGAGGTGCAGGTGGATGTCGCCCAGGGGCGCCTTCATCTGCTCTACCCCACTGCGCCGTTCGTCCCCCTGTTCCGCCAGATCCCGTTGCTGGCCGAGCGCGATCTGGGAGGCTTTGTGCCGGTGTGGACGCCGGAACTGGCCCGGCAATTCGGCCAACCGATGCTGCCGGCCGTCACCGCGGTGACCGATGCGGTGGTGGCGGCGCCGTTCCTGGCGGACTGGCCGTGGCCGGTGACGCCCGGCACACGGATCAGCCCGGCGCTCAGTCTCATCCTGAAGGCGCGGCGGGCGGCCGGCGAGGAGGGGGGCCGCTGCGTCACGGTGCCGCATGCGGGCGTACCCATTCCCGAGGTGGATCGGCGCAAGTGGCCGGGGGTCACCGTGCAGGTTTGCGCGTTGGCCGAGGCGCTGGCCCAGCCTGCCGGGACCCTGGCCTGTCTGGATACGCCCCTGGCGGTGCAGGACGCCGGCCATCTGGCCACCCTGGCAGGTCAGGTAGCCGCCGTGCTGGGGGCAAACGGTTACTGGCACTTCGTGAGTCTACTGCCGGTGGGGATGCCGGCCCACTGGCTCTTCACCTACTTTCCCGAGGCCTGGGGCCAGGTGCGGGCGGCGGGCTGGACGCCCCATAAGATCTACGGGACGTTGCGGGAGGCCGGTTTCGGCGTGGTGTTGCAGGAATACACGTTCTATCAGGCGGTGAGTCTGGCCGCAGCCCAGGCGCTGGCGGAGCGCCGTGACGGTGTGCTGGCGACCCTGGCGGACGAGGCGTACCGACGGGGGCTGGCGCGGCTGGCGGAGGCGGTACGCAGCCAGGGCGGCGAACGCCTGATCGGCTCGGAGGTGACGCTGGTGGAAGTGGCCGCGGTCAAAGATGAGGAGCCACGCTGGATTCGCCGAAAGCGGCCGTTCGGCCATCGGTCGGCCGGCGGCGAGGACGCCGCCCAGGCGTGAGAGGGCAGAGTGCCAGGGCGGCCGGCGCGCGGTGGCAGGCCGAGGGGCCTTGTTGAACGGGCAGGCATTGATTTGACAAACTACAATTGACGGAGTATGCTTATAGTAGCCTGAAGCGAGCGACATTGACAAGCAATGAGCACGGAGTACGATCACGACGTGCAGCAGGAGTCAAACGGCTTAAAATAAAGAGAACCATCCCCCTGTGCCTGACCGCATACCGGGATGGTTCTCCTAACTCGCCGGATCTCTGCAGTCGGGTGAATGGTTCTGCCGTGCAGATATACCAGCTACGGGAGCGACGGGATTCGAACCCGCGATCTTCGGCTTGACAGGCCGACATGTTAACCGCTACACTACGCCCCCTCTTGTCTCCCCGCGTCACGCCATTGTGCGCCGTTCGACAAGTGTCTTTTTACCACAGATCGGCCGCGACGTCAAATTTATGGGGCCGGTACTTTGTGGCTCGCTCTCGTTCACGCTATTTTTGTTGTCGGTTCGGTATGAATCCAGCTGTGTGCCGCAGCTGACGCCATGACGCCCGTCGCACTCACATGGCCCATGCACCCGGCAACTACATATCCCATCCCCGGTTTCGCGTGCCCTGCGCGTCTTGTGGTACAATCGGCGCATCTTCGGCGCAGGGGCTGAACTTTGAACACATCTTATCTCGGCGAGCTGGCCGCGCTGGCGACGGCCACGCTTTGGTCCTGCTCTTCCATCCTCTTTACCATCGCCAGCCGTCGCGTGGGCGCGGTCATCGTGAATCGGGTGCGCCTGGCCTTTGCCATGCTGCTGGTCGGCGCCATGCACTGGCTGCTCTACGGCCGCCCTTTTCCGGTCGAAGCCGAGCTCTATCGCTACGGTTGGCTGGGCCTGTCGGCCCTGATCGGCCTGGTGATCGGTGATGGCCTGTTGTTCCAGAGCTACCTGCTGGTGGGGCCGCGCATCGGGGTGCTTCTCCTTTCGTTGGCACCGGTTTTCGGCACGGCACTGGCCTGGGCCTTCCTGGGGGAACAATTGATGCCCCTTGAGCTGGCCGCCATGACGATAGCTCTGGCCGGCGTCGCCTGGGTGGTTATCGAGCGCGGGCGCCGGCAAACACCTCATGCCGGCTCGGGCCGGGCCTACGCGCAGGGCATCGCCTGCGGCCTGGGGGCAGCCCTGTGTCAGGCCGCGAACCTGGTGGTCGCCAAGCCCGGATTGGCCGGCGGTTTCGCAGCGCTATCAGGCACGATGATCCGCATGTCGGTGGCCGCGCTGATGATGTGGGGATGGGCTGCGTGGATCGGTGAGGCGGGCCGCACCATTCGCAAAGTGCGCGCTGATGGCCAGGCCGCGCGCGCCCTACTCGGCGGCGCCTTCGCCGGGCCGTTCCTCGGCGTGTGGCTCTCCATGGTCGCCATCCAATCCGCCCGCATCGGCATCGCCTCGACGCTCATGGCGATGACGCCGGTGCTATCGCTGCCGCTGGTGCGCCTGGTCTTCAAAGAAGAGGTAACCTGGCGTGCAGTGGTCGGCACACTGGTGGCCATGCTGGGGGTAGCCACGATGATCCTGGCGTAGAGAAATGTGCCAGGCATCTGAGCAGAGCCTGGCACCTGGCAATCAGAACTCGCGGCTATTCCGCCAGCGCGGCGCGCACCGCCGCCAGCTGACCGGCGCTGCCCAGCTTTTCGTTCTTGTGGGCGATGAATTTGGCGTACTCAGCCATGAAGATCTTGCCCGGATCGCGTAGATCGAACTTCTCCGGGTTATCCCGGAAGAACTCGCGGTGCACGCGCGTCCAGACCAGGCGACCATCGGTGTCAATGTTGACCTTGGTAACGCCCAACTCGGCCGCTCGCTTGAACTGATTCTCGTCCACGCCTTTGGCGCCTTTGATGCGGCCGCCCGCCGCGTTGATGCGCTCCACCTCTTCCTGCGGCACCGAGCTGGAGCCGTGCATGACCAGTGGAAAGCCCGGCAGCCGTTTCTGAATCTCGGCCAGCACGTCGAAGCGGACGCCCTGGCCACCGGTGAATTTGTACGCACCGTGGCTGGTGCCGATCGCGCACGCCAGCGAGTCGCAGCCGGTGCGCGCCACGAAATCCTTCGCCTGGTCGGGATTCGTCAGCTTGGCATCGGCCTCGGCCACCGATACATGCTCTTCGACGCCGCCAAGCTGACCCAGCTCCGCCTCGACCACGATGCCGCGGGCGTGGGCCGCCTCGACGACCCGGCGGGTGATTTCGATGTTTTTCTCGTACGGCTCATGGCTGGCGTCAATCATCACCGAGCTGTAGAAGCCGCTCTCGATGCAGTCCATGCAGGTCTTCTCGTCGCCGTGATCCAGATGCACGGCAAAGATGGCCTCGGGGAAGATCTCGTCGGCGGTGCGGATCATGGCTTCGAGCATGGCCTTGTGGGTGTACGACCGTGCTCCCTTGCTGATCTGGATGATGAAGGGCGCCTGGCTCTCGATGTTGCCGCGAAACAATCCCATGCACTGCTCCAGATTGTTGATGTTGTACGCGCCGATGGCATACTTGCCGTAGGCAAGTTCGAACAGTTTCTTGGTAGTGACGATCATGCGAACCTTCCCTGTAGATGAAGTTGTGCGAACGCACACGAGGACTATTTTAGTGCATTTTCGACGGGACGGCAAACCGGGTCATTCCGTTGCAGCGATTCCAGTCCAGGCGAGGGCCAGATGATACGATACGCGTTGGGTGTAGACATCGGTGGCACGAAGATCGCCGCCGCGCTGGTGCGGGAGGATGGTACGGTGAGCGGCCGCAGCACGACGCCGACGCCGGTCGCCTCTGGCGCCTCCGGCATCCTGGCCGCTGCGCTCGACCTCAGCTGCCACGTGCTGGCGGCGAATCCGGACATGGATGTAGTCGCAGTGGGGGTCGGCTCCGCAGGACAGATAGATGTGGCGCGCGGGACGGTAACGTATGCCTCCGCCAACCTGCCGGGATGGGCTGGCCTGAACCTGGCGGCGGCCTTCGCCGCGGCGACCGGTCTGCCCGCGGTCGTTGACAACGACGTCAACGCACTGGCTGTCGGCGAGTGCCGCTTCGGGGCTGGCCGGGGCTTTCGCGATTTGCTCTGTGTGGCCGTAGGCACCGGCATCGGCGGCGCGATCGTGCTGGACGGTCAGCTGCATCGCGGGGCCAATTGGGCTGCCGGCGAGATCGGGCACCTGGTCGCGGCCTGGGATGGCGACCAGGTTTGCAGTTGCGGCCGTCGCGGCCATCTGGAGGCCTATGCTTCGGGGCCGGCCCTGGCCGCGCGTTATCGTCGGCTGGCAGCGGCCGGCGCAGAGGCCGGGGAAACCCGGCCGCCGACCGACAGCTCCTCCGATTTGCGCGACGTGGCGGCACGCGCCCAGGCCGGCGATCCGCTGGCACGCCGCGCCATCGCCGAGGGCGCCGAGATCCTGGGCCTGTGCCTGGCCGGCCTGCTCGACGCGCTCGATCCGCAGGCCCTGGTGATCGGCGGCGGCGTGGCCGAGCTGGGGGATCTGTGGTGGAGACCGCTGGAGGCGGCGCTGCGCCGCAACCCGTTGCCCGGCCCGGCGCAGATTCCCCTGTGTCGGGCTCAGCTCGGCGCCGACAGCGTGCTGATCGGCGCAGCCTGGCTGGCGCTGACGTTGCGCTGAGGCAGCCGCGTCGCGCTCACCATTCGTACAGCAACAGCGCCGAGATGGCCGCAAAGAGCAGCGCCACGGCCACCAGTTGCGGGTTCGCCGTGATCGGCGTCAGATCCACGCTGATGTGAACGATGCCGCTCACCAGCAGCGCCAGCAGGATCAACGTGATTGTGGCCAGCGCAAAGCTGACGACCGGCCGGGCGCGATGATAATGGCGCATGGGCAGACCTCGTTTGAGCCGCCGCGATTAGCGTCGGCGCTCATCTTCGCATCACCAACACGGCGGCCGAACGCGGGGCCAGGTTCACATGGCGCACGATGCCGTTCGAGACGCGCACGGTGCCGCCGTTCCACACATCCTCGGCAAAGCCGTCCGATAGAAGGTCGCCGGTGTCAATGTTGATCGTGCGCGCTTCCTGGCCAGCGTTGAACGCCACAACGGCCGCGGCGTCGGGCAAGCGCCGGCCAAAGGTGCAGACGTCGTCGCTGGCGTAGTAGCGCTCGAACTCCCCGCGACGCAGGACCGGGTACGCATGGCGCAGAGCGATGGCCCGTTTGACCAGCATCAACAGCTCGTGGTCCCACGTGTTTTCATCCCAGGGGAAGGCCCGGCGACAATCGGGATCGGGCCCACCCGTCATACCGATCTCGGTGCCGTAATAGATGCAAGGTGCACCGGGAATCGTCATTAGCAGCAGGATCGCCAGCGCGAGCGCGCTGCGGTCGCCCCCGGCCTGGGTGAGGAAGCGGGCCGTGTCGTGGCTGTCCAGCAGGTTGAGCTGCGCCAGGGTGATCGGCCACGCGTAACGTTTCATCAGGCGCTCGATCTCGCGCACGAACTGGCGCGCGCCCATCTCATGCAGGCGGAAGCCGCCGGGCCGATAGTCGTGGTCGAAGGTCGCTGCCGCGAAGAAGCCGAGCGCCGCCCGCGCGACCCCGTAATTCATCACCCCGTCGAACTGGTCTCCCTGGAGCCAGCGATCGGCATCATCCCAGATCTCGCCGACGATGTAGGCTTCGGGATTGGCGCGGCGCACGCGACGACGGAATTCCCGCCAGAACTCGTCGTCTTCGATCTCGGCCGGCACGTCCAGCCGCCAGCCGTCAATGCCGAACTCGATCCAGTAGCGCCCCACTTCCCACAAAAACTCGCGCACGGCCGGCGTGTCGGTATTGAACTTCGGCAATGCCGGATTGCCCCACCAGCAGCGGTAGTTGGGCTGCTTGCTGCCGTATGGCCGCAGCGGCCAGTCCTCGACCGTGAACCAGTCCAGGTAGGCCGATTCCGGGCCATTCTCCAGGATGTCGTTGAACTGGAAGAAGCCGCGACTGGCGTGGTTGAAGACACCGTCGAGCACCACGCGGATGCCCCGGCCGTGCGCAGCGTCGAGCAGCTCGCGCAACGCCGCATTGCCACCGAGCATGGGGTCTACCCGGTAGTAGTCATGGGTGTGATAGCGATGATTGGATGCCGATTGGAAGATCGGGTTGAAGTAGATGGCGGTGATGCCGAGATCGGCCAGATAATCCAGATGTTCGACCACGCCCAGCAGATCGCCGCCCTGGTAGCCGTGGTGGGTCGGCGGACTGCCCCACGGCTGCAAGCCCGATGGCTTGGGCACACGCGATGACCGGGCGAACCGGTCGGGGAAGATCTGGTAGAAAACCGCATCTTTGACCCACTCCGGGGTCTGGACTTCAGGCATGCTGTATTGCTCCGACGAGAAGGCAACAACGTGCGACGGCATGGATCGCCGTGCAAAAAAGAAAGACCCCGACAGGCTGCTTCATCCCTGGGGCATCAGCCGGCTGGTGGGGATGCCGCACAGGAAGCGGAACGGCTGGTCGCCGGCATTGGCATAGCAATGACGAACGCCGGCCGGCACGAAGATCACGCTGCCCGGGCCGACATCGTGCCATGCATCGCCGATGCGCACCCGACCGTGGCCCTCCACCACGAAATTCTCGTGCTCGAACGGGTGCGTATGGTCGGGTGTGTGGCCGCCGGCTGCTACCTCGATCAGGCGCAGCGCGTAGTTGGGCGCGCCGTCATGCGGTTCATCTATCAGCCAGCGGATCGTGGCACCCGGCGCCTCAACGCCGACCACCTGGGCCGGGACGTCGGTGTAGTGGATCACTTTTGCGGTCGGTTCAGGCATCGGAAACACCTCCTGGATAGTATGTGCCCATGTATCTATTCAGCCTCCTACCCTTCACACCCCCTTTCCCCCGCAAGGCAGGAGAAAGGGGCAACGGGGATAGAGGGCCTGAGTAGTTACGTGCCCATTATACTTGTCCGACAGTCGGCGTCAAACTGTCGGGAAGAATCGTTCACTGCGGAAATACCTTCCCCGGATTCATGATGCCCGCCGGGTCGAGCGCCTGTTTGATGCGCCGCTGGATCTCGATGGAGAGGGAGCCGAGCGCCTTCTCCATGTAAGGCCGCTTGAGCGCGCCCACGCCGTGCTCGCCCGACAGGGTGCCGCCGAGCGCCACCGCGATGTCGAAGATCGCCTCCACCATCTGCTCGACCGTAGCCCATTGCGTCGGATCGCGACGGTCGAACAGGATGTTGGGATGTAGGTTGCCGTCGCCGGCATGGCCGAAGACGACGACCGGCAGCCCGCAGCGGGCGCTGACCGCCTTGATGCGCCGGATCGCCTCCGGGATGGCCGTGCGCGGCACGGTGATGTCCTCGCCGAGCTTATTGGGGGCTTTGCGCGCCAGCGCCGGCGACACCGACCGTCGCGCGCGCCACAGCGCCGCGCGTTCGGCTTCGTCGCGCGCCACCTGGACGCGTCGCGCGCCGGTCTCGCCGCAGATGCGGGCCGCCGTCTCGATCTCATCCAGCACCGCCGCCTCGTGGTTGCCGTCGGTCTCCAGGATCAGCAGCGCCTCGACGTCCCGCGGCAGGCCCAGATGCATGGCCTCTTCGATGCAGGCGATGGCGGTCTCGTCCATCAGCTCGAGGGCGACCGGCACGATGCCGGCGGTGAGGATGGCGTTGACCGTGCGCGAGGCGTCATCGAGCGAAGGAAACTCGGCCAGCGCGGTGCGGATGAAGCGCGGTCGGGGGATCAGACGCAGCAGCGCCTCGCAGATCACGCCGAGCGTGCCTTCCGAGCCGGTGAAGAGGGCGGTCAGGTCGTAGCCAACGACGTCTTTGATCGCCTTGCCCCCGGTCTTCAGGACGCGGCCATCGGCCAGCACGACTGTCAGGCCGAGCACGTAGTCGCCGGTCACGCCGTATTTGAGACAGCGCGGGCCGCCCGCATTGCATGCGATGTTGCCGCCGATGGTCGAGTGACGGATGCTGGATGGGTCGGGCGGGTAGAACAGGCCGATCTTCTCGACCTCGGTCTGCAGGTCAGCGGTGACTACGCCGGCCTGCACGTGCGCCGCGCCGTTTCCTGTGTCAATCTCCAGGATGCGGTTCATGCGCGTGGTGACGAGCGCCAGCCCGCCGTCGCACGGCACCGAGCCTGCGGCCAGCCCCGATCCCATGCCGCGCGTGATCACGGGCAGGCGCTCGGCAGCAGCCAGCGCCACCACCCGACTTACCTGTTCGGTGCTGGTCGGCAAGACGACCACATCGGGCCGACGATCCATGAAGGTGCCGTCGTAGGCATAGACGGCCAGGTCTTCCGGCGACGTCAGTACCCCGGCCGGTCCGAGAATGGAGCGAAGTTGGTGGATGATGGTATGAGTGATCATGGGCGTGTGAAGCGCGAAACGTCAGGCGTCAAACGTGAAATGTCCTCTGTCATCCGTCGTAGGCCCGATCCAGGAGGACGATGGGATGGGTGACTTCGATGGCCAGGGCGTGACGCCGCGCGCCGAGAGTGAGCTGCATCTGGCAGCCAGGGCAACCGGAGGTGATGATCTGCGCCTGGGTTGCAGCGACGTTCTCCATTTTGCGGGCCAGCACGCGCAGCGAGGTCTCGTAGTGCGTGATGACCTGGCTGCCGGCCGAGCCGCAGCACCAGTCGGCTTCGGGCAGCTCGACGAATTCCAGGCCATCAATCATCTGGAGCAGGCGTCGTGGCTCGCGCCATACCCCCTGGCCCCGCCGCAGATGGCATGGATCGTGGTAGGTCACGCGCGCGGCAATGCGGCCGGCTGGCTTGCGCAGTGGCAGGCTGAGCAGGAACTCGCTGATATCGCGCACCCTGCGGCCGAAGGTCGCCGCGCGCTCGGCCCAGGCCGGATCGTCGCGCAGCAGTTCGCCGTACTCGCGCAGAGTTGAGCCGCACGTGGCGCAGTCGGTGACGATGACTTCCACGGCCGCCCGCTCGAACAGCGCGATGTTGAAGCGCGCTTGAGCGCGCGCGGCTCCGAGATCGCCGTAGCCGCGCGCCGGCATGCCGCAACACTTCGTCGCGGCCGGTGTGATGACGGTGCAGCCGTTGCGCGCCAGCACGCGCACGGTGGCCGCACTCTCCCCGGCGAAGAGGACGTTCTGCGCGCAGCCCAGGAAGAAGCCAACGCGCCGGCCGGCGGCTGCTTTGTCGTGCGCAGCATGCCCCTCATCGGCCGGATCGGGCTCGCTGAGGCCCAGAGAGGCCGGCGTGACGACTTCCGGGATGCTGTGCCGGAGCGGACGCTGCGGCAGACGCGGCAGCATGGCCTCCAGATCGCGCAGCTGGTCGGGCAGAAGCCGTCGCAGCCCCAGGGTGTACAGCAGGCGTCGCAGCCCCAGGCGTTCGTAGAGGCGCAGCGGCAGCGTAGCCAGCTCCATGCGGCCGGGATGGGGAATCACGCCGCGGAACAGAGGCTGTTTCCAGCGGGCAGGTTGCAGCGCCTCCTGAGTCGCGCGCAGAGCGAGTGCCAGGTCGCCCGGTCGAATGCCCACCGGGCAGATCTCATTGCACGCCAGACAGTCGAAGCAGGCATACATCTGCTCGAAGAGATTCGGGCTGAGCGCCAGCTCGCCCTCCAGCCCTTTGCGTGCCAATGCCACCCGGCCGCGCGGCGATGAGGTCTCGGTCAGATATTCGCGATAGGTGGGGCAGACGGCCAGACACAGGCCGCAACGAATGCAGTTGAGATAGGCCGACTCAGGCGGCCGCTGCTCGTGGGGTGCAGTCATGATGTGGGCCAAACCCGATAGTACATGAGCCACTGCTCCGGCCGGGCGGCGATCCAGCGTTCGAGGATCGCGAGCACACGGCGGGCATTGTGCTCGATATCGCGTGACCGGTTGCCGGTGAGCTCCAGCTCCAGGTGGGGCGCGGTCACCATGTGGTAGCCGCGCTCGGCATCCCAGCAGAATGCGACCGGCAGCAGCACAGCGCCGGCGTCCATCGCCAGCCGAATGTGGCCGGTAGGCAGCCGCGCCGGCCGACCAAAGAAGGTGATGCGCTCATTGGCCGTAGCTGCCAGCGGCCAGTCCACCCCGGTCGCGACCATGCCGCCGCTGGTCAGCCGGTGCAGCGCTTCCCGGAGCGAGGCGATGCTGATCGGCGTCTCGTAGAATTTGGGGCTGCTGCGCAGTTCGTGCATGATGCGGAAGCCGCCGGTCATGGTGGGAGGTGCCAGCACCTGGATCTGCGGTATCTCGGTGCGCTGCGAGAGGCACAAGAAACCCAGGTTGAAGTTGCTCATGTGGCAGCCACAGATCATCACCCCGCGGCCGGTGGCCATGGCGCGATGCACGTCCGTCCACACCTGGTCGTCGAAGCTCACCGCGTTGCGCAGCCGCGCCTCGCCGCCGGCCAGGTAGTACATCAGGTCGTAGGCGGTGCGGCCGACATGCTCCAGCACGCGACGCACGGCCGCGTGCAACTCTTCCTCTGATGTCTGGGCGCCGTGGATGGCGGCCTGGTTCTCGTAAAGAATTCGGTACAGGGAGGAATGGCGTCGTCGGCTGACGATGTCCACCGCGAGGTGTGCGATGCGGTAGCCGGCCCAGGGCGGCAGCCAACGCCCCAATGACATCCACAGTCGGGTGCCAAACCGCGTTGTGATGAATTCCTGGAGGGTCATCTTACTGCCCATACTCCCACCAGAAATCCTCCAGGGCAGCCTCGGCGTCGGCCGAGGGCTGCCACAGGCCGCGTTCTTTCAGGCGGTTCATCATGGCGAACGCGCGCTTGAACTCCTGGGCTGCCAGAGAGATCTCGATCTCGCGCATTTCGGTCGGAAAACGGCTGGCCTGGCTGCGCAGGCTGGCGAGCAACCGTGCGCCGAAGGCACTATCGTTCACGTCACCGGCTCCTGGTGCAAAGATGAAGTGGCTGTAAAGTTTACACCCGTTTTGCATCCAGTGCAACCGACGCACCCTGACATTCTGTCATGAGTAGCAGCAGAGCGGAAAAGGTGTTAGAATAGGGGTATGCGTCATAGACACTCGTTCGGAGGGACCCAGCGGGAACTCCTGGCCTGGTATCTGGAAGCCTCACACGATCCTGACCATGGTTGCATTTGCGGGCACGGAGGAAGTACATGAAAAAAGTAGCAGTGGCTGCAGCGTTGGGCGAATGCGTCCACGTTGCCGGCGTGTCGAACTTCCTGCGCCTGGCCGAAGAAGCAGGCTGGCAGACCGTCTTTCTCGGGCCGGCTGTGCCGGTGGAGAAGGTGCTGGAGGAAGCCCGCAGACATCAAGCCGGCCTGGTGGGCGTATCGTATCGCCTTACCCCCGAGACCGGCGAGCGGCTGCTGGCCGAGTTTGCCGAGGCGGCCGACGAGCTGCGCGCGGCGGGCGTGCGCTTCGTCTTCGGCGGCACGCCGCCCGTAGCCGAACGCGCGGCGGCCTTCCCCGGCTTCTTCGACGCGATCTTCGACGGCTCGGAAACGCCGGAGGACGTGCTGGCCTATCTGCGCGGCGCGCCTCGCGAGCGCAGCGAGGCCGATTACCCCCAGCGGCTGATCGAGCGCATCCGCTGGAAGGCCCCCTACCCGGTGCTGCGCCATCACTTCGGCCTGCCCACCATGGAGGCCACCCTGGCGGGGATCGCCCAGATCGCCGAAGCGCGGCTCCTAGATGTCATCTCCCTGGGCACTGACCAGGACGCGCAGGAAAATTTCTTCCACCCGGAGCGCCAGGACCCGCGTCGCCGCGGGGCCGGCGGCGTGCCGGTGCGCAGCGCCGACGACTTTCGCACGCTGTATGCAGCGTCGCGACGGGGCAATTACCCCCTGCTGCGCACCTACTCGGGCACCGACGATTTCATCCGCCTGGCCGAGATGTATGTGGAAACGATCAACATCGCCTGGTGCGCCATCCCGCTCTATTGGTTCAACGCGATGGACGGCCGCGGCCCGTGGGATGTGGAGGGCTCGATCCGCGAGCACCAGGAGGTGATGCGCTGGTACGGCAACCGGGATATCCCGGTGGAGCTCAACGAACCCCATCACTGGGGGATGCGCGATGCGCCCGATGTGGTGTTCGTGGTCAGCGCCTATCTTTCGGCTTACAACGCGCGCGCGTTCGGCGTGCGCGACTATATTGCCCAGCTCATGTTCAACAGCCCGCCCGGCCTGACGGACGTCATGGACCTGGCGAAGATGCTGGCCTGCCTGGAGATGGCGGAGTCGCTGACCGATGACTCCTTCCGCGTGTGGCGCCAGACGCGGGTCGGCCTGTTGAGTCATCCGCTGGACCCCGAGGCCGCGCGCGGGCACCTGGCCGCGGCGACCTACCTGCAGATGGCGGTCAAGCCCCATATCGTCCATGTGGTCGGCCACACCGAGGCACACCACGCGGCCACAGCCGAGGATGTGATCGTGGCGTGTCGCGTTGCGCGGCGGGCCATCGAAAACGCGGTGCGCGGCGCGCCTGACATGGCCGCCGATCCGCGCGTCCAGGAGCGCAAGGCCGAGCTCATCGCCGAGGCACAGGTCACGTTGGACGCCATCCGCTCGCTGGCGGCGCCGGGGGTCTCGGACCCCTTGGCCGATCCCGCTACCCTGGCTCGCGCTGTGGCCGTGGGAGTGATGGACGCACCGCAACTGAAGAACAACCGCTTCGCCCGGGGACAGATCGTCACCCGGATTGACGGCCGGGGCGCGTGTGTGGCGGTTGACCCCACAACCGGCCACGCGCTCTCGGAACGCGAACGCTTGGCACGGCTATTTTAAAGGAGGAAATCTATGACCGGCCACACAACTCGTTACACCGTTATCGGCGCAGGACATGGGGGCAAGGCCATGGCTGCACACCTGGCCCTGATGGGATTCCCCACCGTGCTCTTCAACCGCACCCCCGAACGGATTGCGGCCATCGCCAAACGCGGCGGCATCGAAGTAGAAGGCCTGGACTGTGGCGGGGGCAACTTCGGCCGGCTGGCCGGCGTGACCTCCGACTACAGTGAGGCGCTGGCCAACGCCGACATCATCATGGTCGTCACCCCGTCCTCTGCGCATCGCGACGTGGCGGCCGCATGCGCCGCGTACCTGAAAGACGGCCAGATCATCGTGCTGAACCCGGGACGGACCTGCGGGGCGATCGAGTTCGCCAAAGTCCTGCGCGACAACGCCTGTCGTGCGGACGTCACCGTGGCCGAGGCCGGCACCTTCATCTACGCCAGCCGGTCGGACGGCCCGGCCCAGGCGCGCATCTTCCGCATCAAGGAGGCGGTGCCGCTGGCGGCGCTGCCGGCGACTCGCACTGCGGCTGTCCTGGAGGCGTTGGCGCCCGCATATCCGCAATTCATTGACGGCGGCAACGTATTGAAGACCAGCCTGGACAACATGGGGGCGATCTTCCATCCCGCGCTGACGCTGCTCAACGCCGGGTGGATCGAGCGGACCAACGGCAACTTCCAGTTCTACATTGACGGCGTGACCCCCTCGGTGGCCCATGTGCTGGAGGCGTTGGATCGCGAACGGGTGACCGTCGCGGCAGCGCTGGGCATCCGCGCCCAGACCGCGCTGGAATGGCTGCGCATGGCATACGACGCGACCGGCTCCGATCTGAACGAGACGATCCACAATCAGCCCGGCTACTACGGCATCCAGGCACCGGCCACCCTCAACCACCGCTACATCTTCGAGGACGTGCCGATGAGCCTGGTGCCCATCGCGGCATTGGGCCAGCGCTACGGCGTCTCGGTGCGGGGGATGGATGCGATCATCCGCCTGGCGTGCATCATCCATCGCACCGACTACTGGCGTCGCGGCCGCACGCTGGACAAGCTGGGCATCGAGGAGTTGAGCGTCAGCGAGCTGATGCGCTACGTCGAGGAAGGGTTCCTGTACACATGACGATCCATGGGGCATTGTGGTGTCGGCGCCCAGCGGGGATATCGGTCTGCTACACCCGCCGACACTGCCCCATCCCCGTCGCAGTTTGCACCCCCACGCCGCTGTAGAGCGCGAAATCGGCCAGGATGTTCAGCCCCGCCAGTGCATAGCGGTCGGCGTCCAGGATGGCGTAGGTGACCCGGCCAACCCCGCCGATGCGCAGCGCGCCGTTCTTCGTGGCGACAGGCCGGCTCTCCAGCCGGTAGCGGCTGATGGCTACGCGCTCGCCGGCGAAGCGGCGCAGGTCGGGGTCGAGCGCTACCGGGCTGAACGCGTTCCAGCGCTCCACCAGGCTGCCGAAGACCAGCGACGGCAGCGGCAGCGGCACCTGCATCTCCTGCGACTTGAACGCCGTGGGGCTGACAAACTCCAGCGTCACCGAGTTCGGCAAGCGGTCGCCCCGCTGTAACACCGCCGCGGCGAGGCCCTCGTAGCTCGCCTGACCTGTCCACGCGTCTTGAGCCGGGTCGCAGATCACCTCGGTCACGCGGAACGGCTGCTCGTGCAGCGTCCAGGTGGAAGGCGACCCCTCCATCAGCGCCGCGCGCAGCGCCCGGCACACCTGCGCAGTCAGCCCGGTGATGCGCACGAAGCAGGGTGACTCCGGCCGCACGGACAGGTTGTCGGCCGGATGGCGCTCGTCGTGCCGGGTTGTACGGTCGGCGACCATCAGGTTGGAGCAGGTGAGCGGCTTCGGCCCGTCGCTGGTGTGCACCTGCTCGGCCAGGTCGGGGTCCACCCAGGCCAGCCGCGCCAGCGTCTCGGCCTGCACCGCGCGGCCCAGGTCGGCCGGCAGCGTGGCCGGGGTTTCAGGGGTGAGGGTGAGTAGAAAGGAGATGAGCATGGGCTATTTCTGCATCAGATGATGACGAATTCAGGATGGTCGAGGTCTTGTACGGGCATATTCAGGCCCTGCGCCTCCATATCCTTCAACTTGTCCGCAAATACCACCGGCGAGCCCGCCTGCTGGCGCCGCAGGTGCGCTATCGCTGCTCCGCTTTAGCTGTTCGATCCATTGTGTCAGTCGGCGACATGTGCTGAGGAGCACCACGTTGACCCCCGCTTGATTTTAACGCCGCGTGCGCGCCTGCTCGCGCACCGCCTGCAAATTGATGATCTCCGCCACCTCGAAGCGCGGAGGCAGGCTCCCTTCCACCGGCCGCAGCCGCACGATGGGGGGGAAATAGCCCATCCGGCCGTGCAGCTCGGCCAATAGCACGGCCGTGATGAAGTTGAGCGCCGGCGGCACGATCAACAGCGGGGCCGTCTGCCACTCGGTGGCCGTCAACGGGGTTTGCGCTAGCATGGCTTGCACCTGCGGCACGAACGGCCGGCTGTGATCAAACTGCGCCGGCACTGCGATCACCCGCTCCACCGTCGCGGCGGTCAATGCCTCCACCTGCGCCAGTTGGTCAGGGGTCAGGGGATGGGAGAAGTTCAGAAGGAGCATAGGCGTTATTAGACTCCTGGCAACCAATAAATCTGACCACACATTTCATCCGCGGTCACACGGTTCAACAGCCTCAGCAGCCGCCGTGTAATCTCGCCCACCGGCGCCTGTTCAGCGAGGATGATGCCCCCATGCGGCCGACCGCTGGCGAGCCACTCACGGTGCAGCCGCAGGAAATCGGCCGCGTTGAAGGTGAAAAGCGCCCGGCCGTCGGCCGCGGCGTATGCCAGTTGCTCGGGATCCGATCGCCCCCAACGGGCCACATTGTGCACGCTGACTGCGTCGAAGCCGCGCCGGCGCAAGGCGGCTGCCACCGCAGAGGCGACATCCTCATCGAGATAGAGCCGGATGAACAGGGGGGTGGATTCGGCCACGGCCGGCTCACCCCGCGAACGTTATCCGACCATCAGCCGTCACCTGTAAGCCGTACCGTTCAATCAGGCTTGTCAGTTGATTGTCTTGTATCTCTTGCTCGATCTCGTCCACATGATCGTAGTAGTAGCTCAACGCCTCATACACCTGCGCCGGTGTCAGATGCGGGAGGGCGGCCAGTATCTCATCCATGCTCATGCCCAGCTTGTGGTACCCGGCGATCGCCCTGACCGGCACCCGCGTGCCTCGGATGATCGGCTGGCCGCCCAAGATATCGGGCGCTCGAGTGATGTAACGATAAGCGGCGGCTGTTGGGGCAACTGAAGTATCGGTCATCTCGGCCCGGTAGGCGACTGCGGCCTCGCGGAGCTGAGTCGGTCGTGTCGCCTCCTGTGTCGCCCCCACCAGCATCCGGTAGCGGTCGTAGTCCACGATGGCGGCGCGCGGCATCCCGTAGCGCTCGATGATCACATCTTCCCCGCGCAGCACACGGTCGAGCGCCGCGCCGAAGTTCTGCTGCACCTGGCTGGAATTCATGGTGATCGCCATCCCCGCCTCCCCATTCTGGCTATGTTATCTATGTTGTATATCATAGCCAAGTATAGACCAGGAGCGAAGGGCTGTCAATCTGGCCGGACGTGCTCAGCGGGCTTCTCCCCAAGTTGAAAAAAACAGCTTGCGCGTGTATACTTTGTTTTGGGCACATGGCACGACATCAACATCTATGCAAATTTCCAGGGAGGTCCAGTGACGCTGCGAGCATCCATAGCACGACGGAAGAAAACACGATCGGTATCTGCAATTAAACCTGAATTGTTGCGCCTGCTGGATGCTCTCCCACGCACCAAACAAGCGCAATTGCTGGGGTTTGCGCGCCTTTTGCATCAGCAGACTGCCCCTGTGCATCCCGGTCCCACACCTGTAGCGCCACAGATCGAACTTCGGACTGTGCCGGCGACGACTATGTTGGGGCTGACCGACCTGGTCGCGCTGGGAGGCGATGCGGTTGCAGATACGGAAGCTCTCTACGATGGCGATAACAACGGTCTGCGTTGACACCAACGTTATTATTGCATTGGCCAACACGTACGACAAGTGGCACGATCGCTCGGTGGCGATCCGCAATGCGCTACTTGCTGCAGAAGTCCAGCTTGTTTACTTCGATTGCGTCATCAACGAAGCAATAGGCGTTATTGGGCGTCGGGCTGAAGAACAGGGACGCTCTGATCAGTTCGGCCGCCTGATGGACTACCTGCTGGCTTTCGTGCCCGAATCGAGCCTTACCTGGATTACGGGTTCGGCACAGCGCCTGTTTCCCACAATCATCGAGCTATGCCGTCTGCATCAGGGGAAATTGAACTTTCATGATGCCCTGATGTCGTTGGCGTGTCAGGAACTCGGTATTAACACTATCGTGAGCTTCGATGGCGACTTCGACGCCCTTGGCTGGCTGCAGCGCATCAGTCATGCGAGCCAGATAGAAAACTCCCCACCCCTGTAAATCCCTTCCGCCCCTCACAAAGGTGCACGGCCGGCAGGCAGCATGTGCCGTGCGATGGGCTAGAATCTTCATCGCGTAGGCGCTTCCCACTCCGTCAGCCGCCTGCGCACCCAGGCCAGGCAGTCGCCGGGCGTCCCAACCCTGGAAGGCAGAGCGCTCAGCCTGGGATTGCGCAGCAGGTGTTCCTGATCGTGCGTAACCAGGAACTCAGCGCGGCAGGCGAGCGCCTCGGCGACGATGCGGGCATCGGGCGCATCGTCCACCAGGGCTGCTGCGAGCGCCTGCTGTTCAGCGGTTGCGGCCGGGCCGCTCTGCACCTGCGCCTGATGCAGCAGGGCCGCCAGCAGCGGCAGCAGGTCGACCGCTTTCCGCCGGAACACCTCGTCGGCCTCCCGCAACACAGTCGGTCCCACCCAAAGCCGGATCGCGCCGCTTTCACCTAGCTTGAGCAAGGCCCGTGCCCCCCGGTCGCAGAAAGCACGGCGGCGAAAACAGCGCCGGTGTCCAGGAAGATGCGCAGCTCAGGCATATTCTGCCCGCACTTCACGCAACGCCCGGAGCATGGACTCCAGCGTCTCGCCTCGGCCCGCCAATTCGTCGGCGATGCGGTTGGCAAGGGCGTCCACCTGTGACGGCTTGGGGCTCAGCACGAACACGCCGTCCAGGTCGAGCAACGTCAGTTGCTGGCCGGGTTGGATGTTGTACGCCTGGCGCAGTTCCTTGGGCAGCGTCACCAGCCCGCGTTGGGCAACTTGCAAAGTGAAGGCCTGCACCGTGTAGCTCCTTTCTGCTATACTGATAATCAGAATGTCTGATTGTCAGTGTAGCAGAAACCGATGCACGTTGTCAACCATGGGCGATGAGGATGCTCGTATCCATCAGCCCGAGGGCGCACGTCGTGGGATGAGCGCACGGCGTGCGCCCCTACTCCCCCGGCAGGGGCAGTTCGTCGAGCCGCTTGCACAGATCCTGGATGGTGCGCTCTAGCACGGCCGACTCCCTGGCGCCAGGCCGCTTGCCGGCATGTAGCAAATCGTTGCGTGCATCCCCCAATTCCCGGTAGAGGCGCAACGCCTTGGCGACCTTGGGCAGGCTGGTAAGGCGCCGGCCGTTGGCGAACTGGACATCGGAAAACGCGCCTGAGGCTGCCTGGCTTTCTTTGATCGCAGCGCCGAACACCCTTTCCATCTCCTCTCGTGGCGTCCTATCCAGGATCTCGGCCATGTCGGCGTGCAACATGGCCCAGGTGATGATCCACTCGCGCGCTACGGCCATGGCCTGCACATACTGTCTGCGCTCCAGGTACCAGAGGACCATGCGGCGCTCGCGCGCCAGCAACGCGACCGGGTTGCGCTTCTGTTCTTCCTTGCTCAGACTGAGCGGCGCGTAGGCGTCGGCTACTTGCTGGGCCAGGGGAATGAAAGGCCGGGCGTGCGTCTGCAGGCTTTGGACGGCATCCACAAGCTGGGATTGGAGCTTGCCGCTGGCCTCCAAGACCTCGGCGGGCCGGATCAGACGCAACGCCAGCGAGACGGTGTCCAACGCGTTGGCGGCCTGGCTCAGGCGTTTCGCGTCGGATCGCAACGCCGGATCGGTCTGTTGCTGCGGAAAAGAAGGCCGCACGCCGCGCAATTGCTCGGCCAGGTCGTGCGCGTCGCCGAAACGTACAAAGCGGTCGGCGGCGATCATCCAATCCAGCAGACTGACGAAGGAGTTCAGCTCGATGACCGGCGCCCGGTTGGGGGTGACGCTCCTGTCACGTGCCTCGAAGTTGCCGTAGAACACGGCCTCCAGCTCGATCTTCTTTACGACCCGCAGATAAGCTGCGGCCAAAAAGGAGAGAAACGCCACCGAGCGAAAGCCGTGGGTCACGTCGAAGATGACGCTCTCTTGCTGCTCCACATGGCTGACCACAGCGTCGAAGATCTGCCACAGTTGCTCCGCGCTGCGGTCGCCGGGGATGTCCACCGGCTCTACGTCAGCAACGTAATCTTCAACCAGCCCCAAGAAACGCTCGAGATGTCTGGCGCGCGCCTCGGGTGTGACGAAGACACGCATGTGCGTGTCAGGGAAGAAGCGGGCCAGCGCCACGCCGCAAAAAGGCGCAGTATGCTCCCGGCCGTCGGGCAGGACGTAAGTCGTCTCATAGGCTTCGGTGGCGCCCAGAAAGGTCAACAACTTCACGTTAGCTCCTCCAACTCCATCAGCACCCAACCCAACGGCGAGGCCGGGTATTCCTGGCCGTCCCGGAAGCCGACGGCGACGCGCATCCCCGGCACAGAATATTGCGGCCATCATGATTGTTGTGGTGGGCGAAGCCATTCAATGCTAGGCTATAGCCGAGATCTTCGCAGTCCGGTCAGCCAGCTGTGGCCCACGACGGTATCCGGGGCCAGCAGCTCTTTTGTTCCTCCTCAATACACATCATGCCTCAACTACCGGCACTTGGATGAACTCAGTGGGCGCAACAATGATCAGTGCTTCGCGCTTGACATTGATCTCGGCTGTACGCTCTCCAGGTCGTGGAGATGGTAAGAGCAAGGCATTGACAATCAAGCTTTCGTCCTCCCGTGGCATCGGATAGAGGAAGTATTCCTGTTCGCCGACCGCATACACAAGCCGATTGGGTAAGTCCCAAAGCCGTATTCCGCTGACAAGACTTGCATCCTGTTCGTGATCATACCTCAAAACTACCAGGCGCCGATCCTCCAATGTCAACAACAGTTCGACACCACCAGTGTAGTCTCGGCGGTATTCCAGGATTCTTGCCCTGCCAGGAAGCAGATCTTGTGAGTTCTCTCTTAGGCCTGCTACCGCTGCTCGAATGCCAGGGATTGCCTTCTGGTAAGCTGTCGGGATGCTTTTCAAATCGTCCAGTGTATGGCCAGCATGACGCAAGGAATTCCGGTAGTCCCGTAGCGTGGTAAGATGTTGAAGGCCAGGTTGTTTTGGATTACCATCCCGAAAGTGGCTTATCAAGCGCAGCAAATCAGACCACAGATGCTCCCATCCAACGGGGACTTGGGCAAGGTCTTCGAACTTCTTACGGATCTTTTGTAGCTCTTGCTGCTTGGTGTCCCATGCAATGTTTTTGTCCTCTGGGGTCAAACCGATCCCCGCTCGCTTGAGCCATTTTTGCTGCTCCTGGTCATCGGCCAGTCCAGCATATCCCGCGACCACAGCCAGGAACTCCACCAGCAGTTCCAGGAAATGCTCGACATACAACAGGCATCTGTCAATCCCGTCATGGATCTGTTGGACTGCGCGTTCTTTCTGAGGAAGGGTTATCGCATTGTGTGCCAAAGGCACAGCCTTCTCTGCCTGACATGCTACATCTTGTGCTTTGTCCAGGAGCGGCCGTAAACCATGACGTGGCCAGATGCGCTCAGGATCGTAGTATCGCACCAACTGCTGCCGCAGACTAGCCGATGAGACATCGAGAGCAGTATGATCAATAGGCGCCTCAAGTTGCGCGACACCTTCGGGCCAGGGTTGCTGCAACGCCCAATCAATGAACAGGTCGAAGTCTTCATCTGACAAGGCAGGAAGCATCTTGGCGCAGTCTACGAATGTCAACAGGGGCTGAAGCGAGTTTGCAGATGCCGAGGGTAGCTTATCTCGGGCAAAAAACGGATGAATCTCGCCCAGGGCATCACGCGAGGCCTGGCTCAAGCCGTCGGCCTCGTGCCACTGCCGGAACAGCCAGCGGTAAAATACCTCCGGTCGAAACACGGTCAGTGGGACACGAAGCTCGTCCATGACGCTCTCATCTCTCACTCTTTGCCAGCCGCACCCCCCATCCCCAGGCGCGGGCCTTGTCTGCACCTTTTAGGCCCGGCCGCCAGCGTTGCCAGATATCGCGCAAGTTCTGATAGTGGCGTTGGCTCCTTTTGCTCCGAATCGGCGGATTCGTAGCCAGGAGCTCGAGGTAACGCGCCATCAGATCGTCCCTGTAGCCGTGATTGATGAAGTAGTCACCGATCTTTTCGGCTTCTGCCAGGTCTACAGCCAGCCGACGAAGATCGTTCGCTACGCGGGTGGCCTCGGCCATGATGCTATCCCAGTCGCTCATCAGTAGGCTCCTTCCGCTGGCGGGCGTTTGAGGTTGTCGGGTTTTAGAGCATCAGCAATTGCTTGAAGCGCCCGAGGCGCTACCAGCCCCTCTTTTTTGACGGCTGCCTCAGCCCATTGTTGAAACTGCTTTGTCAGCGCGTCGCCGCTATACCGGATACCTGGTCCGCCCAGGCGGCCGGTCTGTGCGACGTCGCCACGCACGTGTACTGCCTGTACAGCGACCTCCACGCTTCCCAGGCCCACCGGCTTCCCTGCACCGATCTTCGGCAGAAAACGATATTCCGGGTGCAAGCCGAGCGCAATGATCAGCAAACCCAGCTCCGCGGGAGAGAGGTTCTCAAAATGCAATGTCGTCTTGAGCACCGAACCGGTCTTGAGCACCAGTCGGGCATCGGGGCCTGTGGCAGGTCGGCTGGGCAAGTAGACCTTGCGTCCTTTCGCCACCGGACCCTTCAGATAGCGCTTGGGCAGACCGCTGCCGCCGCGGGCCGGCGCCCACAACAAGGGGGTGCGGACCAATGCCAGGCCGCCCTGATTTGGGACCAATACCGCGTCCTCGATGCTTACCTGGCCCAGGTAGTTATCACGGCCGGCGCCACTCATGCCAAATAGCCGACATGCCGGGCAGAGAGATTCGAACTGCGAGCAACGCGCCAGGGGTCTTGGGATAGCAAAGCGAGTAGCACCCGAACTCACGGCGATGCAAGACGGAGAAAGCGCTTCTACCAGGCTGCGTAGTGCGCCCTTCAGAGAGGAACCCGGTAAAACTGGCACACGCTGGCTACCTTGCCCGGCTGCATAGCGGGCGACACTGCTGCCCTGCGCCACGATCTCTTCGCCCTGTGCTGTCTTGACGACATCCAGGCTGCCGCTTGCTACCTGAACCGGCGTGCGCGCAATCAGATAGATCTCCATGGTACCGGTCAGCCTGCGGGTATCCAGGACGTCATGGCCGGCCGGTTTGTCTCGCTTCAGCTGTCCGGCGGAAAACTCCACCAGCACGTAGGGCTTTTCGACAGTGGGCTCAGTCTGTGGTGTCATAGGATCCCCCTGACAGAAAACACGGCAGTGGCCGTACCTTGACGACATCGGCGCCGACGGGCAAATGCCTCAGGCAGACATAACGGGCCGCCTGAAGACGGGCTTCGGCATCGTAGTACAGGAACACATCGGCCACCAGTGCCTGATCATAAGGCGCGGTCTCGCCCGCGACATCGTACTCCAAAGGCCGCGGGAATAACACCTCCCCGCGCTTTTCTCCACCGGCCACCCGCAGACGTCGGCCCCACAGGATATGCAACGAAGGTTCCACCCGATAATGAGTGCCGAGCGGCTGCCAGCCCGATATTCCAGGGGGCAGTTGGCGGGTTTCAGCCAGCAACAGGCGCTGCCAGCCACGGCCTTGGCGCACCTGTCGGAGCTCGGCCTGGGCCGAGAAGACGCGCAGCTCATCCCAGTCGGTCGGCAAAGCAGCGAGATCGCCCAGCCGTTGCGGCAGGAGAATCTGCAACTCATTCCAGGCAAACCACCAGCTCTGCTCTTCCGGCAGCCATCCGATTCCCCTTAGACTGTTCAGGGTGTCCGACAGGGGCGGTAGGTTGCCGTCCGCCCAACTGAAGACATAACCCGTCTCTGCCGTGCTCATGGGCCGACCTCCTCCACCCAGCGGTCGGCGAGCATATCCAGCCAGTGCTTCGCGGTCGTGTTGTCGGCCCGCAAGACATAGAACCCGCGTTCCCGAACAGCCTCCGCTTCGACGGACATTCGCTCGCGGTCGGGGTGAGGCAGGGCATAGGCTTTGCGCGTCTCGACATCAGCCAGCGCGCCAACGCCAAGCAATACTCCGGACGGGTTGCGCAAAGTGCGTACGCTGAATTCGTCAAAGGTGAGCTCCACACGGCCCAGTCCGCGCGACTTACCGTAACCCATCGGCACCAACCCATCTGCCAGATCGAGCAGCGCGGCCGCCACCAGCCCCAACTGGCCCAGCGTAAAGTTGCGCAGGCTCAATTGGCCGACGAAAGTGGCGTCGGTCAGGACCTCCAGCTCGAACGGGCCTTGTGCTACAGCACCGGTTACGCGGTCAATCGCCACGCCGTAGCGCCGTTCTAACAGAGGCGCACGGCTCGGATCCAGGTACAAATCGCCGACGCGCGCCCGGCCGGCCAATGCTGTGTTGCCAAACACTTTGCATGCATAGCATGATTTGGTGTATGCCTTTGCTCCATCCAGCTCGCCGGTGTTCGATTCACCGGCAAAGCACGCTTTGCGTCCTTCTCCACCGGTCTGGGTGGGATCGCACGCCTGGTCGCGTTTGATCGAACGCACCAGCTTTTCGGCATGGCTGCGTAACACCCCACGCAGAGAGGCGCCTGGCACGTACACCTCGGCCTCGGCACGATCGGGGCGGCTGGTACGCACGAAAGACATATCGGGCAAGGTCGGGTCTAACGCTTCTTCGCCGCTGCGGCCAGCCTTGATCAGCATGGGAGTTCGCGGCCGCAAATGCAGTTTGAAGAGCGCTTCATTGTAGAATGTGTTGTGCATCAGCTTGCCTCCAATTCAGACCATAGCTCTTTCAGCCAGCGATCGGCAGCTTCGACCGGAACAGCTGTGAGCTCTCGATGCAGGATGTAGCGTTTCAGGGCCTGACGGTCCCCCTCTTCCAGGCCGGAGATCCTGAGACCGGCCAGTTGGACACAGCCCAGGCCACGCCCCTTAAAGCCCCCCAGCAGAACATGCCCATCTCCAAGTTCGCGCAGCCCCAACCAGACGAGCCCGCGTTCCGCCGGGGTCAGGTTCTCCAGGGTAACGCGCAGGTCGAAGGCGGTTCCGCCCGGCACCGTTTCGAAGTCGTATTTATTCTGCACCGTTTCTTTTTCTCGGTGGATGGAGACGCCATCGCGCCGCTCGATGCGACCATCGCTCCCTTCACAAAGCGACAGGTCGGCGATGCGCACACGCGAGGCCAGCCAAGTATTACCGAAAACACGACAGGCTCGGCAGGAGCGGTCCCAGACTTGTTCGGCCAGCCAGCGATCAGCGCCGTTCCTACCCTTGGCTTGCTCTCTGAGCTTTTTCATGTCATCGTCGGTGATGCACCACTCCTTCTCTACCACCGGATTACAAGCCCCGCGGCCGTTACCGGGAATCGGCTCCAGCGCCCGCACGATGCGTTCCACCTGGCTGCGCACGACCCCGCGCAACGACGCGCCCGGAATGAAGGGCCGATCATCCGGTCCGATTAGCACCGGCAAGTCCGAGGCAGAAGGCTGGGCAGCTTCTTCACCGCCGGCACCCACTCGCAATGCAGTGACTGCTTCCAGCCGGGCCTGGATGATGAACCGGCTGGCGAAAGTCTCCCATGTGGCCATGGTCATCCTCCCTTCTCGAGCGTGATCTCATCGAGGAAGTTGGCACCCACCAGCGCTCGACGGAAGTAACCCAGGAAGCGGGTGACGGCGCGCATGGTGATCTGTTGCTGCTCAACTTTTGCGGCTTCAGGCATCTGGCGGACGATTTCACCCTGTAACCAATTCAATTCCGCAGTCAACGCCTTCGCCAGCCTTTGTTGACCAGCTTGCTTCGTCCAAAACAACGCGGAGGATTCGCGCCCTGCTTGATAACGCAACCAATTAACAAATACACCCAACGAATTTGCGGTCTGGGCGACTTCGAGGGCTTTCGATGCCTGAGTTTTGCCTTTCTCGATCCCTTCGTCTTTGGACAACTTCAGACTTCGCACTAGACGCTCGGCCCGTTGTACCATTTCATCCTGAAGCCTCACCAGGATTGTTTGCTCTTGTGTAGACATAGTGATTCAGCTCCTTTCAGCCTTCGTCAAAAGCGATGTGGAACGGATCGCAAACTAACACTTCGCCGAAGCCTTCACTGCGGTGTTCGCCCAAGCCTTCGGCGGCCAACGTGGCGAGATAGTCCATGAATGGCGCTCGTTGCGACGTCGGCACGCGCAAGGCAATGACGCTGCCGGCCGAGATCACCGTAGTCACCGGTTTCGGCAAACCCCACGCTGCGGACCAGCCGGTCCAGGTTTCGCGTTCCAGCACGCTGTAGTCGGACAACACTTCCAGGCCCGACGGCACATTGGGATTATAGGCTCGCAACAGGTCGGGGGTAATTCGTTGGGCCGGAAGCCCTCGGCCGTCCACCAGAACCAGGGGTGACCGCAGTGTCAACGCGGCGTACAAATGAGCCGGGTCGGTTGGCTGACCATCTGCCGCAGGCTGGAAGCTCTTCAGGCGCGCGGCCAGCTCCTCCTCCCTGAAGGTGTCTTCCTCTTCACCGGCGGATGTCAGGCGCAGGATGGCGTGTCCCATACCGCGAGCGCGCGCCGTACCCACGTCCAGTCGGTAGCCAGCGTCCTCCGGTAACAGATACTCTTGGAGCCAGGTCTGCAAGATTTGTTCTTGCTCCGTGGTTCCCCACCAGCTACCGACAAAGGTTATGGAAGCCTCTGCGTTTTCGTCGCCAGCAGGTGGTGTCAGTGCTTCCAATGTGTAAAGGACCTGTTCCTGGGCAGTCTCGGTATAACGATTGAGTCCCACCCGAACAAAGGCCCGCCGGCCAGGCCGAGCCTCGTGGTAAGAGTCTGCGGCGTCACCGGGCATCCGACCCATGAAGCCACGCCTGCGCTCTAGCCGCCCTGCACAGTGAGGACACTCCTTATCTTCGCCCCTCGTGTACGCTCGTTGTCCATCAGCGGCTTCGCGCAAGCGGTTGAGCAAACCGTCGTAGAAGCCGTGTCCGAATCGGCCGAAGCCCGGTTTTTGCTTACAAGTGCGCGCGGTCAAGGGGATGGGCATACCTTCAGCCGCGCGCGCAGGACAAAGGAAGCCAAAACGGGCGGCCTTGCTTCCTAGAAACACGTCGGCAAAATCGGCGGCAGGAGCGCTGAAAGTTACGGGACGGCCGCTATGCTGAAACTGCCCCCGGGCCTGCAACACGGTGCGAGCCAGGGCACCGCGCCAGACACTTCCTGCCACATATGAGCGGCTCTCCTGCAAATTGCCGACCGCTAACCCGGTGCCCAACAACAAGGGACCGCGCGCCTCAAGGGTAACATTAAGCCGGGGCATGGTCCAATACCTCCTCGATCAGCCGGGCAATGTTGGTGGGCTGCCAGACACCTTCCCGCCGCCAGGCCGCCTCTTTTGCGCGCAGGGTCAACTCTCCAAGCCCTCGCGCTTTGGCGCCCCCTAGATGGGTCACCATCGGTACAGCCGCCAGCAGCCAGCCAGCTTCTTCTGTCGTCAGGCGACCGATCATTTCTCCTTCGAAAACCAACGCCATATCGCCTGATCCGGTGCCCGTTGTTTCCAGGGTGAAGAGCCGCTCGGCCTGTGCAGTGCCCAGCCGCCGGCTGATACTGACCGAAGTGCGCTCAGCGCGCAAGAGATCGGGGGATGACGGACTAGGAGAGCTCTGAAAAACCCCCTTGGTGGGGACGTTTGCACTTTGAAAACTAACTGATAACCGCAAAG
>FWPU01003923.1_pt1 | contig 35957 bp, 30 predicted proteins | sample 2228361 | NCBI WGS metagenome assembly FWPU01 (sample SAMEA103939777, study PRJEB20133) | metagenome
AAGACGGACATCATTGGAATAATATAACGACCGTGCTGGTAGGTCACGGGCAATCTTACGGCATACAGCACAAGATAGATCACCGCCCAGGCTGGCCCAATCAGCGCAGACCAGTTGTGATGGAGCAGGGATTTCCAGATGAAGTAGATAAAACCCGGCAACAAACAAACCCCAACCCCGACCAGGGGTAGCATAGCCTGTTCGGCAATCCTGCTCCAGAGTGGCGCAGTCAGTTCAATGGCGTACTCCGCCTGTTTGGCGTAAAAGGTGTTCGGCAGCCAGCTACCAGCATACTTTGAATTGAACCACAAATAAATTCCAAGGACGAAAGCCAAACCCGCGACAAATCGAACCAAGCCAACCGCTATTTCGCGCGGCTTTACCGGCGTGGCTGCCAGCGCCAATACCACGGGAAGCGCCAGGGTAAGCCCATCCGGACGTATCCAAACGCTTACGCCGACCAGCAGACCAATCGTCGTCCAGGCGCGCCAGCCTCCAGTTAGGGATATCAACAAAAGCAATGTCGCCAAACTAAACAAGAGCGTTTCCATTCCCGAAACAGCCGCCCACGCCAGATGCCACTCGAACACTAATAGCAACCCCGCCGCCATTGCCCACATTCGAGTGCCTGAGGGATGAAGTATCTGGAATCCATGGTAACCGCTCATCGCCAACCCAACCAGTGCTAACCAGCCGAGTAGAAAAGTCCACAAATAGGGTGCGCCTGGCAGGTAATAACCCGGAACGAGCAACAACGACCATAATGGAGAAGTCGAACCGCCAGAAGGAATCCCTGGGATAAACGCCCATTCGCCATACACCGCCAGATTCCTGGCATAGGTTTGATGTATCCAGGCATCATCCAGCGGGAACCCAATCCGATATGTCAGGTGGCTAAAGAGGAGATACACACCGGTCGACAGGCTCGCGGCAATCATGAAGAGGCTACTCGCAGCTTTAACTGAGCGCATGCGGGTCACTCCGTGATGGCGTACAGGTATGCATCGTGAGCTTTTCCCATGTAACGCAGACAACCAAGGTCGCGGGGATGTTCAAACAATTCTGACAGCCCAGAGGGGTGATCTTTTTCCAGGATCAGATACCCGGCATCATACCTTTGGGCTACAAGGCAGGTGGTATCCACATTGCCGTCAGGGATTGAAATCGCCGCTCGGCCAGTGGCAATGTAGTAACCGGGGGGATTGTTCACCAGCACAATTGCGGTAGATTTTGCCCCAATCGCCTGCAAATCCCTTTCAATGCGGGCATATTCTTGCCAACTCTCATCCCAAACTGGTTCCTTGAGATTCGACCCAATGACTCTCTTGCTAACTGCCATCCCGCTCAACAGGAGACAAAGTCCAACCAGGCCAATCGAGAAAACAACTTGGGCTTGTCTTGTATCCCAGCCACGGCGAAGAACGCCCCACTGAATAAAACGATCTAAACCAACCGGCGCAACAGCCCAAAATAGCGGCTGGAACGCCGCCCCGGAATGGAAAAAACCACCGCGCCAGCCGATGAATGGGAAAACCAGTGTCATGGCAAGAAATGTCAGCAACCATCCCAATACACCAATTTTCACCCGCCGATCCTTGCGCAGCACCCATAAACCCAAACCGATCAATGGAACGAGATAAATCTGCCCCTGTACAATCATTGCCGTCTGGAAATTCTGCCAGAAGGCGTCCAGGCGAGCGAGCAGGATTGCTGACAACCCGCTCGACCACCAACGAGCGGGGGTTAACTGCGAAGCAGGATAAGCGTACAAATCGTTATAGCTTGTCAACCAGAGAGTCCTGAGCCCACCGCTGCCGAGCAGTGCACCGGTTTCGAGCGCGTTACGCGCCACCCAAGGACCAAAAACAATCCCGTATCCAAGCAGACAAGATAGATTGACGCGTATCCTTCCCCTCCAGGAAACATCCAAAAAAGAGGTGTTTCGTGTATCCGGTGCAAGTGCTGAAGGCGCATTCACAACGACGAACGCAAGCAACAACCACAATAAGCCATCAGCCCGCGTCAGGTGCATCAAACCCGCCAGGCTGCCCAGGCAGAGCGCCTGGACATTCGCAGCTACCCAGAGCGTATGGCCGACTATTAGAAAAAATACGGCTCCTAATAACATGGAGACACCAAATGAATCGGTTGTCCCGAGGTACGATATATAAAATCCGGGCAGCGCTGCTAGCAATCCAGCCAAAATCGCCTTACCCTTATCACGGTTGAGAGAATAGGCTAAAGCCGCGGTAACCAACACAATACAACCGGCGATTATCAGAAAGACGATCTTTGCCGCCGCAAATGTATCGGAGCCAGCCAGTTTCATCCCTAGCAATGCCAGTATAGATGTCAATGGCATCCAATAAGTGTGAGATGGGTGGGGAATACCATCGGGGTCATCCAGGTAGTTCCACAGTATCATCTCCTGAAAACCAAACCCATGATAAAGGCGCAATCCTCCGGCGAAGTAATAATCTGCATCCATGTAACCTGGGCTATCCTGGAACGAAGCCACCGCCAGGAGAATCGCCAGGCTCAGAACGCACAGTGGAATCCAATGCACCAGTCTCATGGCTGCAAGGTATAGAGCAAATACGCATCTCCGAATTCAACCGGAGGAGGCAAACGCTCCAGCAAGTCATTAAGAGCCAACCAATCCGATGTGGAGTAAGATGGATCCTCCTGCCGGATAAATTCAGCGCCAAACCGATTGTAAAGCAAGTGTGTGTATTCCCTCTCCCATTCCTGCAGGATGATTTCGGGCTGCTTGAAATGAGCTACAGCATGGCGCCAACGGTCCAATATTTCATCAGGGGTGCACTTAGGCTGACAATAATAACTGCGCGGCTCCCAGAGCATCAGTACACTGGCCTGTTCGGGGAGCGCCTGAATCGCTTGCATTGCCGGATAATACCATCCCAAATTGTTTCCCAAATATTGCTCTGGTTCCTTTATGCCCACTAACACCCCGAGTGGATCACGTTGGACTGTTACCTGGAACACTTCTACAACCGTAAATCCTAAAACCAGAACAGCCATCGCGCCGACAATCCGCCGTAAACGCAAGCCGGGTAAGTGGATCGCTGCAAGTGCCTGAAAGCCTGCCCCTGCGAGCAGTGCGATTGCCGGAAACAGGACGAAATACAATCTGGATTGGATCAACAACCCCGATAGTCGGCTGGCTATCAACCAGGTCAACGTTCCCGCACCACTGACAATTCCAGCAACCAGGAGGGCTCCTTTTTGCTGGATACTCCTGCGGCTGTATCGCAAGTAAGCGAATGGGCTTAAAGCCAACAACAACGGACCTAGGGAAGCGCTAAATCCAGGCGCGCCTTCAAATCCCAATATGGTTGCAGCAACCGGCAGCAGCGCCACTCTTTTCCAGGTACCCCAAGCCGGAAGGTGATAATAACTCAAGCGATGCTGGTCCATACTCCCAGATTCAAAAAAGAACGGGTAGAACGGATTCCCAACAGCAAGCTGATTCTTGATCATCCAGGGTAGAAACACAAGAACAACCGGCAGCAAAAAAACCACCAGATCTTTCCCAAGCCTTGTCCGCACCGATTTGTGGAGAATATCAACCACAAAGATCAACGCCAGAACTGAAAGAGCTAAAGCGCCGGCGGTATACTTGCTCCCAAGTGCTAATCCGGAGAAAATACCGGACCAAATCAGGGCTTTGTGCTCGCCAGATTGCTGCCATTCACACAGGGAAAACAACGCCGCCGCTCCGAACCAAATCGTGAACATATCCACATAGCCCGAAGGTAGCAAATCAACAAACGTATAACCACTGACAAGGGCAGCGATCGCCACCCATCCCGCCGCAGCTCCAAATATCTGAGCCACGCTGCCCAATATGCCAATACAAGCCACCACCCCTACAAACCACCCTCCCACAGTTGCCGCCTCTGCGCCGCCCATGCTCATCAACCAGGTATAGATCATTTCGCCGATCTGAGGCATACCCCAAAACATCAACTCGGGTAGATAGCGAACTTTACCGCTCTGAATATATGCCTGTGGTATTGCCAGGTGATAAACCAGGCTGTCAAATTTGATCGGCGGTGCTAGGCTTACCAGCAGGGTCAGCGCCAGCAGACCGCCAATCCCCAGTCCCAGCGCTTTACCGAGCCTGCCGCTGCGCATCCAGAGACTGCCGACTTCGCGCCAGTTCTTCAGCCAGGCAAGCATATCACGCCTCAAGGTGAAACCCAGAAAGATCAGCAGCCCCCAACTTACCAGGGGGTTGACGCCGATCGCCGCTCCGACGATCAGCATGATGAGACTGATACCCCCAACGCCAGCCGCCGCCTGCATCGAGAGACTTGTCAGCTTGTCAGCCACTCGACCCACCCGAAATCTCGCGCCCAGGCCGCCAGCTACCATCATTGCCGCCAGGTTGAGCGCGAATACTCCCAGGTGTCTGGCAACCTTCTCGAATATTTCCACAGAAAATGGTTTATGCCCAGCGTAATACAAACCAAGAACAATGGCCAACCAGAAGATTGCTAACAAGAAGATCATCCGACGCCAATGAGAGCGAGTCATGGCTTCAATTCAAATATCTTGACATCCCGATTGTGGTAGACCATCTCTAGCTCACCGAAAAGGTCAATGCCATTTGCCATCCGGCTTTCATAAGGTCCCCAGAAGACCCAGTGCACTCCATCCGACATAAAGGAGCGTGCCGTGCGCTCGCCAACGAACACTTCTTGCACCTTCTTGAGCTTCACAGGATAGTCAATGGTCTCAATGGGATGACCCAGATAAACCGGCAAACCCAACCTGGCTGCAATCAATTGGCCCGTACGCTCAGCACAAAGTACAACTTCATCAGCCTGGCTTTGTGATCCAAGCCATTCGATCGCAGCAATCAGGGTGGCAGGCTCATACAGCTCCTCGTCGCGCAGGATTGCCAGTCGGACAGCCCCATAGCTCAAGGCGAACGATGAAACAGAGCTCAACCCAACCAGCAAAACCATCAGCAAGCGGAGTTTCTTCTCAATCCAGAACCGTCGGTGATTAACGCTGAAACCCGATCCCAGCGCCTTCAAACCATATGTTGACAGGATTGCCAGGGGTACCGTCAGCCCTAAGGTAAACCGGCGCTGAAGGTTAGTCGGTAAAAACGCCAGGAGCATCGCCCCGGCAATCCAGGCTGTTGCACCAGAAACCACCGTTACATTATCATCGCTGTTCCCGGACTTTTGGGCTTTCAAATCCGATAACAAACGCCAGAAGCCCAAACAACTGAAAGACCAAAAGAACAGGTATCCCCAAAGGTAATACTCTGCCGGCGGTGAAAGAGTGGTGTTTTGCGAAACAAAACCTATCCAAACCGCTGAGGATTGAAATACCCATGCATTGTAGAGTACCAGCGGCGTTTGGCTCAACCCCAGGGCAAGCATCCCAACCAGTTCACGTTGGATTTTTCGCTTTTGCAACCCACAATGAGCCAAAATGATGCCGAAGATCGCCAGATCGGCGAGCAACGGCGCATAAGGTTGAACCCATTGCATCATCACCCCCAATCCCGCCGCCAGCGCCCAAATCCCTGTGGATCGTTTACGCAAATATGCCAGGTAAGCGCAAATCATCCCCACCACCATAGCGATGGTTAGCGCAAAGTGAGGAAATGTCAACAGGCTAAAAAACACGTAGCCATCGATTAACCAGAAATCGATGGGCGAGATATCCGCCACAGGCAACTTGCCCAGGATGAGCTGCAACCAGCCGATTCCAGAGCCGAGAACCGCCAGCAGAAACCCTGCTCTTCGCCAGAACACCTCTCGAAATGAAAACGCAAGCAAAAGATAAATTGCCAGGCATGCTACCAGGCCAAATGCAATCCGGGCTGCCTGGTAGGCAAGCGGCATACTCATACCTAACCTGTCAGCCACATGCCCAAGAGCAATATAACCCAACTTGACATAAGCTCCTTGGTGCGCCTCACTGGTGAACAGGAAACGGTATTTCCACTCACCCCGGGCGCCCAATTGCATCGTAGCCAGATGGACAGCATAATCTGGTCGGTCGTAGACGGCACCATTGAATACGCTCTCAGGCGTTTGCGAGAGGTATGCTGCCAGGTATGGCACGCTGGTCAGGAGCAAGATCAAAGCTGAAATCAGCCCTGCCCACAGCCACTCACTGCGTGAGATATTTGGCAGATCCGCTGTGCTGACAACTTCATCGCTGGTATTGATAGAGGAAGATGTCACCCCACGTCTCTACACTTGATAATTCGTAATGATTGTCCAGCCACTCCAGATGAGGGTGCGTTGAAAGCCCGAGTAGGCGATACTCCTGGATTGCTTGGGCAAAGATCACAAACCAGACCCGATCAGCGTTGTCAACGCCGTCTTCGACGTTAGAACGTGCGCACAGCCCCAGCACCTTTTGGGTTGGAAGAGCCAGCGTATCCGACCCGCTGCCTTCTGGATCTTTGATATACCGCTGATCCAGGTTACGATTGTAAAAGACCGCAGGGAGCATAGTCAGTTTATTTGAGTGCAGGATGACATCACCCTGCCCGAGCCGGTTTTCCAGCGATTGGACGAGTTGCGGATAAGGCCCATACGGGAAACCCTGGTAGGTGAGATGCTGGTAATATCCGGCTGCAAAGGCAACCGCCAGAAGAAGACCAGTCATCCCCTGAGCAGGGAGCGGAAGTCGAGTTTCGCTCAGGCACCACGCCAGCCAGAGCAGGAACATCACCCCGGAACCAAGCAAAGCGCGCTCAATGTATACCGGCCGCCATTGGGAAAACATAAATAGCAGAAACGGTGGGGCAAACGCAAGGTAGAGGAACCATAAGCCGGTCTGCGTTGTGGAAATCTGCAATCGGAAGGCTCTCCACGTCTGTCTTGCAGCGATAACCACAACGAAAATCGTGACAAACAGCCCGCCTGCAAGCCATGCGTCTGGCAAAGGCAGGCTGGTTGTGAAACTGAGTAGCGTGGTTATCACCCGCCCGACTCCTGGCTGGTCTGTCCAATAGCTGCTCTGCACCCTGGCAAATTGACCGGGTAATTGCAACAGCCAGGGAAGATAGATAACGGTTGCCATGCCCGCAGCCAGCAGGGTATACAAAAAAGCTTTCCAACGCCGCCAGAAGAGCGGTGTTGCTGCCAGTGGCAACAGGTAGAATATCGCCAGGTTATGCGTATATTGAGCCAAAGCACTTGCCAGAGCAAAGATCGCCCACCAATACCAACGCATGGTTTGCATCCCTTGCCAGAGAGCCCAGGTTGCACCAATAAGCAAGAACGCCAGCAGAGCATACATTCGAATTTCTTGAGCGTAATGAATTTGGAAAGGAGAAAGCGCTGTCAGTGTAGCCGCTACAAGCCCCAAATGGCGTGTTCCCGAAGATTTTCCCAGCCAATACGCCAGCGCAATTACGCCTGTCCCAAACAAAACCGAAAGCGCCCTCGCTGCAACCAGACTCTGCCCGAAGCACTGCATCCAACCCCACAGCAAGGCGTAATATGCCAGGGGATGCACGTCAGCCGCGATCCCGTTCACCGGCGTCAGCGTACCAACGAGCATGGCAGAAATTCCTTTTTCAGAGAAAAGGATGGCGAACGCCTCATCATACCAGATCGGGCGACTGGAGATTGCTATGAGCCGCAGGACCAGTCCAAACAGCAAGGTGGCGATAAAAAGTATCGCATGCCGGCGACGAACCCCATGATCCTTGGTGAGGCGCATATCAGCGAGAGTTAGAATGTCATTCTATATCTTGCAATCCCTTGCTGAGCTGCTCAAGCATTAAGCGCGGAGGCCGGATTGCCCACCATCTAACCCACCACAACCCCACAAGGGCGAAAAAAGGCAATGGCAGATACATGACCGGCTGCTCAATGTTCCCCTCCACGGTCGACAAGAACAACGCCCATAAACCAGCCCCCAGGACGATCAGGCTGAGCCAAACCAGGATTTTTCCCGCAACGCCCCACCGCTCTTCCCAGATGACGAAAATATAGAACAGGACCGGGAGCAACATCACATAATTGGTTGTTGCAGTCCGCAACACCACCAGATTGGTGATCACCATGGTCAAGAGCGCTGTCCAGATAAAATGGCGGGCGTCCTTCTTCAGGCTGATCAGCCACTCCACCGCCAGATAGCCCAAAAACAAGCTATGCAAAAATATGCTAACAGGTCTGCGCAACCCCGGCATGGCATTGGCTACGATTGAGAGGGGTGAACCAATATTGGTATAGTTCGGGTAGTCCAGCACCTGGCGCACCATTTGCAATGGCCAGTCCGGCATCAGCGCCAGGGAAATGCCGAATTGGATCAATAGACCAGAGAAGATCCCCCACCAAATCTCCCACCGGCGTACGGAAATGCCCCACAACAGGATATACGGCAGAAGTAAAAAACTCATTTGCGGCTTGGCAATCGTCAAAGATAGCAAGATGCCGGCAACAAAGTCTTGTTTTTTCTGGATCAGAAGCAGGCCAGAGGCAATCAGGATCGCGTTTATTGCAGCAAACTGACCAATAATCACTGTCCGGACCGAGTGATACCATAAGATCGAAAACAAGAAAATGAGGATAGCTTTCCAAAGCGGTAACTTCCATCCTGCCAATCGAATGCTCACAATCGCTAGACTGAAAATGCTCAGTTCTAACGCGGTCATCCAGAGCGCCCGCGCCAGCGGGTAATCCAACAAACCGAAAAGCCCAAAGAAGATCATCGCTGGTAATGGATAGACGAAATGATTCTTATCCTCTCCATGGGCTGGATCAGCCGCATGCCCATAGATCATCTGCTGGGTAGCCAGGCTCACCCGCTCATCATAAGGACTGACGCCCTGCACCAGCCAGTAGCGCGCTCCCATCCAGCGGGCTAGAAAATCATTGCCGCCCGGATTTTCCATCCCATAATGATAGTTGGCATAGGTCAGCCCGACGAGCGCAAGGGCAATGACCACTAATATCAGCAAAATTCCAACAGTGTTCTTCATCAGGAATGTAGCTCGTCTTACTCCATCAGGCTATATAGCGTTTCCCGCAGCGCCTGATCGAGCGATATCTTAGGCTGCCATCCAGTATATTTCTGGATTTTGGTGATATCAGGCACACGTCTGCGCATATCTTCAAACCCAACTGCATAAGCCTCATCATAGGGGATGAACTGTAGTTGATCCTTCTCATCCGTTGGAATGTTCCCTATTCGCTCATCCCGAACGATGCGCAAAACTCGCTTAGCCAGGTCCACGATACTCACTTCTTCGATTGAACCCACATTAAAAACCTCACCTATCGCCTCAGGGCAATTCGCCAGAGCCAGGATAGCTTCAATGGCATCCCGGACATGGAGGAAACAACGCGCCTGGCTGCCATCGCCATAAACTGTCACCGGTTCTCCTCTAAGCGCCTGATTGAGAAAACGCGGAATCACCATCCCGTATTGACCTGTCTGCCGCGGACCGATGGTGTTAAACAACCGAAAGATTACCACCGGCAGTCCTTTCTCGCGGTAATAAGCTAAGGCCAGGAACTCATCGACCATTTTGGAGGCGGCATACGCCCAGCGACTGCGTGAGGTCGGTCCTAGAACGACATCATCATCCTCACGGAAAGGAGTCTGGTTGCCCTTTCCATACACCTCCGAAGAAGAAGCAATCATCACCTTGGCGCGATAGCGAAGGGCAGCTTTCAGCACCGCCTCAGTACCCATCACATTGGTTTCGATTGTATGGACGGGTCGCTCGACGATCAACATTACGCCCACTGCCGCCGCCAGGTGAAAGATAACATCGCATTCACTGGCAAGGCGATCCAACACAATCTGGTTGGTGATCGAATCGATTGCAAAACGGAAACGGGGATGTTTTACCAACGGGGCAATATTTTCATAACGCCCGGTTGAAAGGTCATCGATCACCGTTACATGATAGCCTCCCGCCAGGAGCGCTTCTGCCAGATGAGAGCCGATAAATCCTGCTCCGCCGGTGATTAATGCCCTCTGAAAAAGGCTCGCCTGGGGTTTGATAACCCTGGTTTCGGTCACAGTATTCCTTCTGTTACTTTTTTTGATAAATCACTGCAATCGTATCCTCGTAGATCAATTGCCAGCCGCTCTCTCGAGACAGGACGCGCTCCAGCGTGGATAGTCGCTCAATCAGGACAAGATGTACCTGGTAGGCATCAAGAACATCCTGCCACCCATTCTCGGCGCGAACAACCTGCAGCCACTTGGAAACAATTTCATCGTTGTACAGGTCTGTGCGCCCGTCCACGAAGACCGGATATTCCGGTAGCGCCCATAACAGGTAACCACCCCAATTATAGGAGTTGAATATCCTTCCTGGCGGATGCTCGCGCTTCAGGAATTCTACCGCATCTATCGGTACAACCTTGCGCAATGACTGTTGATTCGTTTGCTCGGGATATGCCATGCCAGCTTTTACACCCACAACAACCAGCAAAACAGCCAGGATTACTGTGTTGAACGCTTTGGCCACCTTCGAAGATATCTCTCCGGCTTCTCTTGTGCCCCGTTTGTGCATCCAGGCGTCGAACAAAGGTGATGCATGGCGAGTGATTACCATTGGCGCCATAATGGAAAAGAGCGCCACATTTCGTCCGGCTAACAAGCCAAGATAGGCAAACAATGTGACCAAAACAAAATCAACAATCGATATTCGACGCTGAGAGATTCCCACAGCCCCGAGCGTGAGAAAGATCAACCAGGCAAAGGGCTGAAAAGAGATCGAATGAAACGGTGGCGATTGCCACTCCTGGATATACTCCCGCAACGCGCCGATGCTAACCGTTTTGAACGGGTAAGCCAACATGCTGATCCCATACGGATTGATGCAGACAGCCAGCACCAAGCCAATGCCCGCCCACAGCAACGGCGTTCTTAAGTTTACCAGCGCAAAAGGCACGCCTGGCGCTCTTACTTTCTCCAGAAGTTTTTGCCCAACCTCTGCCGTCCAATAGATGCCCCAAAGGATGAAACCGATAATAAAACCGCCATGGCTGTTTACCCAAAGCGCCATCAGGAACGGGAGCCAGACTAAGCGTAGCCCGTTGCCCTTCCACTTGTTCCAACGATAGCCCTCTAGCAGCCACAGATATGCGCCGGTCAATACAAAAGTGACCAGGTAAGGACGAGCAGCCCAATAAACTCCGGAAGCCGCCGCAGCCAGCACCAGGATAAAAGCCCGTAGAAAAGCGTCGCCGCTCATCGTTAGCCAGACAAAGACGAACGCAATTACTACCATTGTGGCTGTCCAAAGGTTCAAGCCGCCCAATCCAAGTAACCGATAGATCCAATACATTGGAACTTCCACGATCCACCCCGGATACTCCCACGATTCTCCAAAGCGGGTATAAGAGAAAGTATCAATCCGGGGGATTTGCCTGTGCTCGACGATCCATTGCCCGGCGCGAAGGTGCCACCAAGTGTCGGTATCCACCGAGATTCGGGCTGCCATCGCAAAAACAGCCAGAAAGGTAATCCAGGTGATAAGTCGGCGGATGGTCATACACTCTCTGCTCATGAAGAAGGCTGTGATCTGGCTTTTCGCGCCCGCAAAGGGGTCGTCAGCTGCCATTCACGGCGTAGTCAACCCGAAGTCTAACTCATCCAGCAGTAGCGGGCTCGAAAGGTCATAGAATACATGGAAATCACCAATTTGAGCCTCTCTCCATGTCGTTCCCGCCTGCTGAAAGCAACGCCGCAGTGTGTCATCCAGGGCGGGATGACGGGTGGTTATATACGCCACCCTTTCAGATTGCGCCACCATCTCAATATAAGGTGGATAACGGTTATCTCTTGCAGTGTAACGAAAATCCAGGTGATAGGGGAGCACGGGGATAAAAATCAACTCTTCCTGAGATAGAAATGCAAGCGGGTAGCTGACCCAATAGTTGGTATACCCCCTGGTTTCACCATGAGCGCGCAGGAAAGAGATGAGTGTTGGCAGATACCGCTGATCAACTTGGGTGGTAGCGTCAAATTGGGTTGTCATTCCTGGCGGCATTTGGGACGCGCTTTGCACGACGCCTAAGAAGTTATAGCTAAGTAGAAGCGCTGGCGCAACCCATGCCCAGGCGCCAACCCGGACGAACAGCAACCAGATCGCTTCCGCTGCCAGGAGCGCGAGTGGTACGGTAAATGGAAGAAAATAACGGCCCGATGGATCGGCGCCGAAGGGCGTTATTACAAAACCCAACGCCGTCGCAAACATGATCCAAAGCAGCACATTTGGCGACTGCGTGCTGAACGCTTTTCGACGCTTGATTTGGAACACAAAGAGCGCAAGCCAGCATGCCAGGATAAGCGGAGCCAATGGTATTACCAGCCATTCGACTCCCCAGGGAGGTCTCAATCCCAGGATCACTGGAACGCCGAGTACAATCAGGTTGAAGAGATGCATCCAGAATTGGAAAAACCATGAAATGCCCTCGACGCCGGCTATTGCACTGCCTCCCAATTCGGCGAGCGGGCGAACCAAACCTTGCTGCATAGCAAAAATAAACAAGGGTGCTGAGCCGAGGAGAAAACCAAGCAATGCACATGCTCCGCCCCCCAATGCCATCTTTTTTGCCTCTGACCAGCTATTGTTGCGCCTGACCTGCCGCCGAAAAGCCACAGCTATTTCCATCGCGCTGGGGATGGAATAAACCAGGGTTATGCCAAATGTCCACAATCCCAGTCCTACCAAAAAACCCCACGCGAATCCTATAATCGCCAGTGATCTCTGCCCCTCGGCAATTTTGCCGCTAATCAACAGCCCCAAAGCCAGGGTCAGATTGCCAATCAACAGCGCCTCGCCATAACCGCCGAGGCTAGCTGTAGTGTATAAAGTCACGTTCACAGTCGGAATCGCCAGCAGCCATGCAGCCAACACCCCCACTCGCCAGCTCCCAAATATCAGCTTCCCCAGCCAGGTTGTCGAAGCCATGGTGAACAGATAAAGAACGGTCTGCACCAACCGTATCACCCAAACCTGTTTGCCGAAGATGCCAAATCCTGCCGCAACCAACCAGGCATCCAGGCTTCCCATGTAAGCCTGGCCGTAAAAAAACAGCGGGCGTTCCCCGCTTAATATGTGTTTCGCCATCAGGGCAACAATCGCTTCGTCGGCGTTAAAAGGAATGCGATCAGTGGAAACCAACCAGATTTTCAGCCCGGCGGCCAGCAACAACGCTCCAACCATCGCCCATAAAAGTGCGCCTTGTTTACTCACCGTCGCCACTCCGGGTTTGCTGGCAGCCCTTTGACCTGCGTCAGTTATGATGTCATTCATGACTGTGTTTACATTACAGAGCTCGGTCTGTTATAAAAAGCGACCCAAACATCACCAGGAAAGCAGAGACAACAGCCTATCAATATCGCGAAGCCAACAAATCCTCCAACTAAATGTTTGAAATACGTGGATCGCTTATAATGATGCACCGAAACCCTTGAGGCAACTCAGATGACAAAGGCAGCCAGGATTAATTTTAAATTACTCCTCACACCCCGGTTTCAAGGGTTCGTCATCATAACGTTGTTCCTGATGGCATTTGCCCTGCGGCTCCTCCCTGGGCCGCGCACGATTGATGACGCGTTTATCACGTTCCGATACGCCCGTAATATTTTAGCGGGGAATGGATTCGTATACAACCCTGGTGAGCAGGTTTTAGGCACCACAACTCCCCTCTATACAATTCTGTTAACCATCATCAGCATTGCCTTAGGAGGGAAGGATGCGCCTTTCCCGCTGATCGCCATGGTCGTCAACGCCCTGGCTGATGGTCTGGCTTGTGCTCTGCTATATCAACTTGGCGTGCGGCTAAAACACCCCCTTGCCGGCATGGCAACAGCCATCGTCTGGGCAATTGCCCCCTTCAGTGTAACTTTTGCCATTGGTGGGCTGGAAACCAGCGTCTATGTCTTGCTTTTGGTGGCAACCGTTTATACCTCACTGAGCAACCAGAATATCCCCGCAGCATTCCTGGGGGCGCTGGCATTCTTGACGCGCCCGGATGCACTGATCTTGCTCCTGCCGTTAATGCTAGCCCGCGCCTGGATGGTTTGGAAAGAGCGACAAAGATCTTTTATTTGCCAGGAGGTCAGCCAAAGCGCAACCGGTTCAAGACGCCAAATGTTATTGTGGGCAGAACTGGGGGCGTTTTTTCTCCCCGTATTTGTTTGGATCACCTTCGCCACCCTATATTTTGGCAACCCACTGCCCCACTCGATCACAGCAAAAGCGCTGGCGTATCGCCTTCCGTCAAATGCAGCGTTGATCCGCTTCTTGCAACACTACGCCACGCCTTTCTTAGAACATCTTACCCTGGGCATCTACTGGATTGGCGTAGGCTTGATTATTCATCCATTTTTCTCTATCGCCGGTGGAATCCAGCTCTTGAAAATTAGTCAAAGAGCGTGGCCACTCATTGCCTATCCCTGGTTGTACTTTGCTGCCTTCACTATTGCTAATCCACTCATTTTTCGCTGGTACCTGACACCGCCATTGCCATTTTATTTCTTCCTTATCCTGGTCGGAGCTGAAGATGTGCTCACCAAGCTCTTGCTTGCTCTGGCGCGGCTGGTCAAACGCGAGCAGGTAGCATTTGCATCAAGGGTTGGTCCAATACTTGCCGGCGCGCTGGTGCTGCTCCTGCCAGTGGGTTTCTCCCTGAGGGGTTGGACGCTCAAGCCAGATCACGGGATATCCCGACCTGCTCCTGAAATGGCATGGTACCAGCTCGAACTACTCTATCGTCAGGCAGCCAATGAGATCGGCAACGAGATTGCCAAAGAACCCTCCCCCCCTACCCTGGCTGCTGGAGACGTCGGCGTACTTGGCTTCTACACTCAGGCAAGGATACTCGATACTGTGGGATTGAACTCACCTCAGTCTATTCCATATTACCCTGCTGAGCCCTCGCTTCACGTTATCAACTATGCGATTCCCCCGGCATTGATCCTGGATAACCAACCCGATTACCTGGTGATCTTAGAGGTTTATGGGCGAAATGGGCTGCTAAAGAACGCTCAATTTCTGGCTGCTTATCGTTTGCGCAGCAAGATCCCCACCGACATTTATGGTAGTGACGGCATGTTGATCTTCGAAAGAACAAAGCGCCAGGAATAAGAAAACAGCTTTGCAGGCAGTCGCCCACCCGCAAAGCCGTTCACGGATGACAATATTGAAATCAGCAAGATATTTCACGCAATTTTCGCCGGATCGCCGGATGTCGTAATCGGCTGAGCGCTTGAGCCTCGATCTGACGCACGCGCTCTCGCGTAACACCCATTTTGCGACCAACCTCCTCCAGGGTGTAAGCCTGACCATCCAACAGCCCATAGCGCAATTGCAGAATCCGCACTTCGCGCGGCGGCAAGCCATTTAAAACGCTTTCCAGGTGTTCCCTCAACAGGTTATACGTGGCTGTATCGTCCGGAGCAGCCACCTCTTCATCCTGGATGAAATCGCCCAAGACCGAATCCTCTTCGTCATCGGTCGGCGTCTCCAAAGATAACGGCCGCCTGGCAACCTGAATCATATTCTCGACCTTTTGCGGAGTCACATCCAGAGCGCCGGCAAGCTCCTCGACGGATGGATCACGTCCCAGTCGTTGGGTGAGCTGATGCTGCACCCGTAACAACTTATTGATCTGGTCGCCCATATGCACCGGGACGCGAATGGTTCGCCCCTGATCGGCGATGGCGCGCGTTACTGCCTGGCGAATCCACCAGGTAGCATAGGTGCTGAACTTGTGTCCCCGGCGGTAATCAAATTTCTTGGCTGCGCGAATCAACCCGATGTTGCCTTCCTGGATCAAATCGAGGAACGGCACCCCACGGCCCATGTATTTCTTAGCCACACTGATCACCAGGCGCGAGTTGGCTGTAATCAGATGTTCACGTGCTGCCCATCCATCCTCGATCAATCGCTGTAGTTCCGCGCGCCGCCTTGGAGAGACATTGCCGCGTGCCAGCTCCTCCCGCGCCAGCCGGCCACGTTCGATGCGTTGCGCCAGCTCCACCTCCTCCTCAGCTGTCAGCAGCGGTACTCGACCAACCTCCTTGAGATATAGCCCAATAGTGTCGTCCGTGTCGATATTTGCCAGATAGTTATCGTCAACGGTCAACTCTTTGGCTTCTTCTTCAATCTCCTCTTCAGCCAGCTCCTCATCGCTCGGCCCTCTGGGAATGGTCTCATCAACCAGGGCAATCCCAGCGCTGATCAAGGCTGCAAAAGCCTCCTCCAGTTGGTCAACATCTTGTTCGGCTTCGGGGAAGAAGCTCAGAATGTCATCAATGGTTACATAGGACTTCTGCCGTCCTAATTCAATTAAGCGAGCAATGGCCGGATGTTCATCCTCACGATCTTCAATCGCACTCAACAAATCTTCATCAATCATAGATACTCCGAGATCTCAACCAGCTATACTTTCAGCAGTTCAACCTGCCCAAACTCCAGACTGGTCGTTATTTCTGTGCACACAAACCCTGATCAACCCGACGATAATAGTTTTCTTAACATATTCAGCATACACTTTTTTTGCCTCAAAATCAATACCCAATTCCCCAAGAATCTCGAAAAGACGCGCTCTAAGGTGATGATGCAGGTGGAGCAGTCTCTGTCTGCAAGGGCTGCTCAGGGGTAGGCGTGGCTATCGCCAGAGTGAGGATATCATCCACCTGGTATTTACTGACCACGCTTACGGCTGAGTCGTTCACCCGCACGTAGTAGCCGCGCCCAGTTGGAGTTACCGCCCCGATTTGGATAACTTCCTGCCTGCCGTTCGCGGTTGTCAGAGTGATCGTAAATGCAGGCTGTTTCAAACCCATCACCTCATCCGGTGGCTCCTCGGTCAGGGTATTCAATACCCTTAGCTCCGTCAAAGCGTTGATGGTCGGGGTGATCCCAACGGTCGCTTCTACAGGCGCCAATGGATCAAGCGACGCCCACGCGCCTTGCTCATTGCGTTGATAGCGCCATATCGAACCCGCATCATTCTCGATCCTTACCTCGCGCAGTGCATTGACATCCAGGCTTAGCAGGGGTAGCGCTGCCGTGGGTGTCGGCTCGCTCACCTCGCTCTGCCCTGAACGTTGCCAATAGACGAGAGCCAAAATCAATAAGGCAAATATTCCCAGAAAGACCCAGGTGGTTCGCTTGATCATGGCAACGACGACTCACCGTCTAAATCAGGACTCCGCATTCCAAAATAATATGATTTACCCACGCTTGCGCCGCTGATACCAAACCACCACCCCAGCAATCAGAACGGTGGCCGGCAACATGAAAACCGAGACGAAGAAGATCAACCCCATTGTATAACGTTGAGGCGGCACAAGAAAGCGTTGAACCCTCTCTCGCGGGGTCAAATTGATCAGTTCTTCCTGCTTGGCTGTCCAATCAACTGCATTGATGAACAGATCGCCATTTCCATAACGGATAAAATTCTCATTCGTTACGAAATCCGAATCGCCGAATATCACCAGCCGCTGTTGCCCTTCGTTTTTGACCAGCGCCGCTGCCAGGGTCAGATTACCAATGTAGTCTTCGTCGGCGGTTGGTGAGATACGTTGACTCTCCAGCTCGCTCATGCTCGTCTCACCCCAGGCCTGTTCGGAAGTCTTCACTAATTCAACACGACTGAGCTCCTGCGATTCGGTATTGATGCGGATACTCCGGGCTGAAGGAAAGAACGTGACCAATCCTAGTAATTTTTCCGTGATCGGGTGACGTGCATATGAACTGGCGACAGCTACAAATGGCTGTTGCGAAGAGAGATCGACGATGATGTCATCGCCTAACTGAACGCCCCACTCGCTGGCCAGGTATTGGGCGAGCAAGTCAGCCTCGACCGGCAAGTTCGTTATCTGATAGGGCTCCGCCAGGACAATCAACGAACCACCTTGCTGGACAAACGCCGATAATTCATCAAGCTCTGTCTGCGCCAGTGGCTGCAGTGCTCCGGCAATGACGATCACGTCCGCGTCGTCAGGGATGTTATTGGTGGCTAACAAATTCAATGGTTCAACCTGGTAATTCTTGCTCTCTAATACCGTCCGAACCGCAGAATATCCCACCTGATCTGAGCCATCCAATTGTTTCTCCCCGTGACCGGTCAGGAAATAAACGTTGCGCACCTGTTTGCTGATCAACCTGACCAAAGCAGAGGTCAGTTCCTTCTCCGAAATGAAGGTCACCGGTTCCATCCGCTCGCCCATTTGCAACACAATCATCCCATCGCGGGTAACTTTGGCTTTTTGCGCTGCAATAGGGTCAGACTCTGGATCAATTACCCGGTACTCGAATTTCCCTTTGCTATTGACTTTGTATTTCTCGAGAAGGTTACGCGCGGCTTCGGGGCTGAGCGAAGGAGAGAAGAAAGCCAGGGCTGTAACCGTTTCGGGCAAGGCGCTCAAGGTCTCAATGCTTTCCGGCGCCAGAGTGTTGCTTTTATCCTCTGTCAAATCCCAACGCTGTGAATTTTGGTAAACCAGGTAATTGATGACGATCAGGCTGCCAAGAAACGCCAGGGATAGCACCAGCGCGTTGCTGCCATGTCGCGCCTGACGCCCCGTGATGATCCTGCGGACGCGTGCCGGGTCTAGAAAGGCAAACGTTGCCAACCCTAAGACGATTAAGCCCAGGCTAACTTGTAAATAGATGTTCCATTCGCGCTGAATAATATACAGCGATAGGGCTACAAGCGCTGCCGCGCCGGCAACCACCAGACCGAAGGGAGCCAGTCGTTGCAATTTCCCGCTCATTAACGCCACCTCCGGATTTCTATTGAAATGGTGCCGAGGAAAAGCGCCAAAGCGGTCACGCTTAGATAATACACTATCCCGCTGAGATCGATCACCCCCTGAAAAAAGGTCGTATAAAAGTGTTCACCAAAATCCAGGTAGCTGAGCAACTCGCTCCCGGCACCTCCCATTGCCTGAGCAGGTGTACCGATCAACCACAGCACCAGGTACACCCCTAGCGTCGAGAAAAACGCCGCAATCTGATTGCTGAATAGCGAGGACACCGCCACTCCGATCGCCACCAGCGCAGAGCAAAAGAGAAATACGCCGAGGTATCCGCTGATCAGCAGTCCCTGATCGATGCCAGGTTCGATCATCTGGTTGAGGAAAACGGGAAAAATCCAGGTGATCAGGACAACCGAAGCGACGAAGAAATATGCGCCAAGCCATTTTCCCAGGATCAACTCCCAATCACGAATCGGGGTTGTAAGCAAGAGTTCCATCGTGCCACTGCGCTGTTCCTCAGCTAACAAACGCATGGTGATCGCCGGCGTACCAAATAAGAGCAATGTCGTCAGCGGTCCGATAACTATCTGTACCGTGGCTGGGTATTGCTGTAATATAGCCGCAGTGATGTTGGCGTAAAACAATATCCCCATGATTAGCAATATCATGAAGGCAACCAGATAAGCTACCGGGTTGGAGAAATAATAGGTATATTCTCTGCGCGCAATTGTCCAGATATTTCGCATGGTTTTTGTTACAGGTTAATCCTGCTCCTCCTGGTCATCATCAGCGACGTTTCCAATTTGGGGTGGTTCGGGTTCATCGCGAGTCAAGCGCAGGAAAATATCCTCCAGGCTCATCCCAATGGGTTTGAGTTCCATCAGATCATAACCTGCATGAACTACAGCACGAGCGACCAGTGGCGTTGGATCTTGTCCTGGTGCCGTCTCGAACTCGAGGTCGGTATCCCCCTTTTTCGAAACCCTCAGGACACCCGTTATCCCTTGCACCAGCGTTTCCAGTCCGTCGCCGTCTCCCCGCACTCGGAGATACACCCGTTGAGCGCCAGCCAGGCGCGCCTGGAGATTTTCCGGAGAATCTTCAGCCACGATCTTCCCATTATTAATGATTAACACCCGGTTACAAACCTGTTGGGCTTCGGACAGGATGTGAGTAGACAACAGTACGGTACGCTCGCGGCCAATTTCCTGGATCATCGTTCGCACTTCGTGGATTTGCGCCGGATCCAGGCCAATCGTGGGTTCATCCAGTATCAGCACTTCGGGTTGATGCAATAAAGCTTGCGCCAGCCCCACTCGTTGGCGCATCCCTTTGGATAGATTGCCGACATATCCCTCTGCGCGATCTTCCATGTGAACCAGCTCCAGCACCTCATCAACCCGGTCAGAAGCGTTCGGAACTTTGCGGAGGTCAGCCATGTACTTCAGATATGCATATACCGTCATATCCGGATACAGCGGCACGGTTTCCGGCAGATAACCAACTCTGCGCCGGACTTCCAGGGATTGCTCAACAACATCGTAACCGGCGACCTTTGCCGTGCCATCGCTCGGCGGCATATAACCGCACAGAATGCGCATCGTGGTCGTCTTTCCGGCTCCATTAGGTCCTAAAAAACCAAGAATCTCCCCTCTACCGGCGCTGAAAGAGAGGCTATCGATTGCTATTCTCTGCCCATAATACTTGGTCAGGCCTTCAACTTGAATCATTAATAACTCCTGGCGTTGTCAATATTCGTCGCGATCTGGTGATTGGGATTGCCTCCCTGTTCTGATTACCGATGAGGGACAGGGCGACAACAAAAAGCACAGCAACCGACAACCGGCGGCAGTGCTTATGTTGACCTGCTAATTGAAGGCCAGGATTTCGCTTAGCTGTCCAACATCCCGAGAAAGACTATACATTATAAAAACAGGCTGAGTCAAGCATTTTTTCTGGTTCTAATTAAACGCTAATATTCATTACTGGAATAACGTTTCGAGTTTGGCTTATGAGATTACATGACGGAAGGCGATGAGCGCCTTGACAGTTTCCCCTGTCGCCCGTATAATCCGCTTGCCTGCCCAAAGGGCAGGCGTTACTGTGATGGCTATCACTGGTACCTGTTGCTTGAATTCAGATTAGGAAGAAAATTATGCCTCCTCAACCAAAGCGAAAACTCTCCCGCGGTCGCCGCGATCGTCGCCGCGCCCAGGATGGACTTAAAGCTCGCAATCTTGTGCAGTGCTCGAACTGTGGCGAGATGCGCTTACCCCACACCGTTTGTCCTAATTGCGGACATTATAAAGGCAGGGAAGTCATTATCCTGGAAGAAGAGAAGAAGAAATAAACGTTATTCTGCGGCAAAATCTCTCATGTGAATATCAAGGAGCGTGGCTGTGGTGATGTTTTCGCCGCACCCACGCTCCTCGTCATTTATCCGGACAGGCCGCGATACAGGAATTCAGGTTAGGCAGGTGACGTGATGGACGCTGGCTCAATTGCATTCCTCTTTCCGGGTCAGGGCTCACAGTTCGTGGGGATGGGGCGCGAATTAACCGTTCAGTACCCCGAGGCGCGCCAGGTGTTTTTAGAAGCCGACGAAATCCTCGGCTATCGCCTCTCGCAAATTGCCTGGGAAGGTCCTGAAGAGCGCTTGAACGACACCGAACACACCCAACCAGCGCTGATGGTCCACTCTGTGGCCGCATGGCGTGTTTTTCGAACTCTCTTCCCAGAATATTGGCCAGCTTTTACAGCCGGGCATTCTATGGGCGAATTGAGCGCCCTGGTGGCTGCTGGCGCATTGCCGTTTGCCGAAGCCCTATTATTGGTGCGCCGCCGTGGCGAGCTGATGAAAGCCGCTGGAGCAATATCGCCCGGCGGCATGGCTGCGATTCTCGGATTAGACATTCCCTCCCTGGAGGCGGTTTGCGCCGCAGCCAGCAAGCCTGGAGAGATCGTTCAGGTCGCCAATGACAATTGCCCCGGACAAGTGGTCATCTCCGGCGCTACAGCGGCTTTAGAACGCGCGATGGCTGGGGCTCTCGCTGCCGGCGCCAAGCGCGCGGTTCGATTGGCGATCAGCATCGCCGCCCACTCGCCCCTGATGCTTCCCGCCCAGCAGGACTTCAGTCAAGCCGTAGAATCTGCACCCATACAGAGTCCTGTATGTCCGATAATCGGAAATGTGAGCGCCGAACCCTTAACCACAGCTGATGAAATACGCGCCGACCTGCGCGCTCAGCTAACCTCGCGGGTGCGCTGGACTGAAACCATCCTCACCCTGATCAACATGGGCGTGACCACATTCATCGAGCTTGGCAGCGGCTCCGTGCTAACCGGCCTGCTCAAACGCATTAACCGGGATGCCGTTGGACTGGCGCTCGGCGCTCCTGTTGACTTCGCCAACCTGGAAAACGCCACTCGCAAAGCCTGAACGATAACCTGCGGTATAATATTTCACGTTCACATCGATTCCATTGAGGCGTTATTGGGTACGGGAACGGAGAAATTATGGGACTGCCTGCCTCTCTTTCCTTGGATGGTCGTGTTGCCCTGGTGACTGGGGGTTCGCGGGGCATCGGACGGGCTATTGCTCTAGAATTAGGCCGACGTGGTGCCGCCGTTGCGGTCAACTACCACCAGTCCCGACAGGCTGCGGAGGAGGTAGTTCGTCAGATCATCGCTGAAAATGGACGCGCCCAGGCGTTCCAGGCAGACGTATCAGATTTTCGACAGGCGCACGAACTGGTCAAAAATACCATCGAAATGTTTGGCGGTCTGGATATCCTGGTCAACAATGCTGGCATTACCCGCGATAACCTGATAATGATGTTAACCGAGGAAGATTGGGATATTGTCCAAAACACCAACTTGAAAAGCACCTTTAATTGCTCCAAAGCTGCCGTCCGTCACATGATTCGTAAACGGTATGGTCGCATCATCAATATCACCTCTGTTGCTGGTGAAATGGGAAACGCCGGGCAAACCAATTACGCCGCATCCAAGGCAGGGCAAATTGGTTTCACCAAAGCATTAGCGCGGGAGGTGGCCTCGCGCAACATCACCGTGAACGCCATCGCCGCAGGGTACATTGATACCGATATTTGGGCCAAAGTTCCTGAGGAGATGCGTCAAGGAGTGCTGAGCCTTATCCCGTTGGGGCGCAAGGGTCAGCCCGAAGAGATCGCATATGCTGTTGCTTTCCTGGCGTCGGACCAGGCAGCCTATATCACCGGTCAGGTGCTTGGGGTAGATGGCGGGATGGCAATGATGTAATCAGTCCGGAGGTGTCATGGCTGGCGGAAAAACAACCATTGCTCCAGATGTTCTCGTTTCTATCGTTCGAATGACGGCTTTGAGCGTGGAAGGCGTGAGCCGGATGGCTGGCGGACCCTCCAGCGTGAACCGCTTGCTCAGGCGGGCAAGCGGAAGCGGGGTTGACATCGAAATCCACGATGACACTGTCTATGCCAACTTGAGCGTGATCCTGACCAACGACGTGAATATCCGCGATGTCAGCCGCAACATTCAACAGGCAGTTGCCCGCGCCATAACCGAAATGGTTGGCATGCAAGTTGGACAGGTTAATGTCCACATCCATGACATCGACTACTTACAGGTGAACGAGGCCTGAGTACTTATGAAATCACGCACCAGGGCGCGTAGCATAGCCCTGCAGGCACTTTACGAAATTGACCTCACCGGTCATCCGCCAGGGCAGGTTTGGGAGCAACGCATCGCCGACGAAGAGATGGATGCCAGCCTGGCTGAGTTCGCCCGTCAGATTATCATGGGCGTGTGGCCGATCGCCCGTGAACTGGATAGCTTTATTGCTGAACACGCTCCCGAATGGCCGCTTGATCAGGTGGCAACGATTGACCGAAACATCCTGCGCATTGCCCTCTGGGAATTTGCCGTATACGGTAGAACCCCAATAAAAGTAGCCATCAACGAGGCGGTCGAGCTGGCCAAAGTATTTGGTTCCGATAGCACGCCTCGTTTCGTCAATGGCGTCCTCGGCAGTCTTGCTCAGAGACAAAACGAAATTCGCCAATCATTCCGACAACGATTTGGCGATAAAGAGACCGGCGGGGATGAACGAGAGGCAAACTGACTGGTATCAAATATGGATATTCTTGGAATAGGTCCCTTAGAGCTTTTCTTTATTATCCTTATTGCCTTAATCGTCCTTGGCCCAAAGGACATGGTTAAAGCTGGCCGGACGATAGGCAAAGGACTGCGCCAGTTGGTGATGTCCGAGAACTGGCGCACCATCCAGCGCGCCTCGCGCGAAATCCGCACCCTTCCCAATCGCCTGATCCGCGAGGCCGGCATTGAGGAAATTGAGCAAGATATTTCAAAAACCGCCCAAGATCTTGCGACGGAGACATCAAAGGCATTTGACCCCGCGAAGATAGAGCCATGGAAGTTCAACCTGGCAGAGTGGACCACCGCTCCGAATCAGATCGCCCCGCCACAAGCCCAACCCGAACCATCCACTGAGACACCGGCTTCGCAAGATCCGGCAAAAACCGAGCACAGTTAATCTATGCGACGATTCTTTGCCAGACTCTGGCGCATCCTCACCGCCCCTTTCAGACTTCTGGCACAAATCTTCAGGCCAATTCATCGGCTGTTATCCCACATCCGCGAACAAGTCCACACCCTGCTGACAGAAGAACCCGAAGACGAACCCCTGGCAGACACCTTCGCCAAGACGATGGAAAACCCAGCCGGACTGCTGGAGCATCTCAACGCGCTGCGCCAGCACCTGTTGCGGGCAGTCATCAGCATGGCAATCACAACCTCGATATCCTTTCTGTTCACCCGCGACCTCATCGACTTGCTTGCCCGCCCCATTGGTGGCATTGCCGGGCTGCGCGCAATCGACGTCACCGAATCCATCGGCACCTTCATGCGGGTTGCTTTGCTCAGCGGTTTCTCTCTTGCCTTGCCGTACATAGCTTTCGAGTTATGGCTATTTGCTGCGCCGGGCTTGTCCCGTAGATCGCGCTTCATCGGTTTATCCGCCATTCCGGCGGTGGTTATCTTTTTTATCTGCGGTTTGGCTTTTGCCTACTTTGGCATGCTGCCAACGGCTTTGCCCTTTCTGCTCAATTTCATGGACATCACCACCATTCCCCGCCCGTCAACATACATCGGGTTTGTCACCTCCTTGCTCTTTTGGATCGGCGTGTCTTTTGAATTTCCGCTAGTCATCTATGTACTCGCCAGTATGAATCTTATTCGCGCCCGATCATTGGCGAACCAATGGCGGTTAGCAATCGTAGTAATCGCCATAATGGCTGCTGCCATAACCCCAACCGTCGATCCGATCAACATGAGCCTGGTGATGGGGCCGCTGATCGTCTTGTTCTTCTTGAGCATTGGACTGGCTTACCTTGCGCAGCGCCGTTATCGTCCGCCTGATGTGAAATCCAGCTAAGGTGAAGAATGCGCGCCCGTCGTGCTTTCCTATACATGCCCGGGGATGACCTGCACAAGATTAAAAAAGCGATCACCCTGGACGTGGATTGCATCTGCATGGATTTAGAAGATGGTGTGGCTGTTAATCGCAAGTCGCTGGCTCGCGCCACCATCCGCGCTGCTTTAGAGAGCCTGGATTTCGGCCGCTCAGAACGCCTGGTGCGCATTAATCCGGTGGGGTCAGGATTGGAATCTCAGGATCTTGCTGAGATTCTCCCTGCTCATCCTGATGGGATCGTCGTCCCAAAGGTTGAGTACGCCGATCAGCTTCGTTGGGTCAGCGCGCGCATCAAAGAATGTGAACACGAGCAGGGCTGGACACCAGGCGGGATAATTTTGATAGCCATTGTCGAAACTGCTCGGGGAATTGTCAACCTGGCAGAGATCAGCCAGGCTGATGCCAGGCTAGAGGCGTTGATCTTCGGGGCAGAGGACTTTGCCGGAGACATCGGAGCGATGCGCACCCGTCAGGGATGGGAGGTATTCTATGCCCGCAGCGCTCTGATTACCCACGCTGCTGGGGCCAATTTACAAGCGATTGACCAAGTGTATGTGGATTTTCATGATGTGGATGGTTTGATCCAGGATGCCCAACAGGGCATGCAGATGGGATTTTCGGGAAAGCAGGTCATTCATCCAAAACAAGTTCAACCCGTACAAGAAACATTTACCCCCAGCCAGGAGGCAATCCAGGCAGCCCTACGGCTGATGGAGGCCTATGCCCGGCACCAAGAGGCCGGGCGCGGTGCTTTCGCCATCGATGGGAAGATGATCGACGCTCCCATCATCAAAGCGGCGGAACGGGTGATCGAAAAAGCCCGCGCTGCCGGAAAAATCTGAGCGCGGAAGGAGGCATACCATGCATCATCGCGTCGCGGTTGTTGGCGTCGGTTGGTCTGGATTCCAACAGACAACCCCACAATTGTCGTACAAGGAGCTGATCTACCAGGCAGCTGTGCGCGCATATCAGGACGCTGGCGTAGACCCACGCCGGGATATTGAAAGCTTTGTCAGTGTTGCGGAAGACTTTCATGAGGGGACAAGCATCTTTGACGAATATACCCCCGATCAGCTTGGCGCGGCGCTTAAGCCCATGCATACCATTACAGGAGACGGATTGCATGGACTGGCAACAGCCTTTTTGTTGATCCGCACCGGCCAATTCGATTTAGTTGCTGTCGAAGCCCACAGCAAAGCTTCCAACATCCTCACCCTTCCCCAGATAACCGCCTATGCTCAGGATCCGGTTCTCAACCGTCCGTTAAGACTGAACAGCCATTTCATCGCCGGGCTGGAAATGAACCGCTATCTGTATGAGAGCGGCACCACCCGAGAACAATGTGCCGCAGTTGTGGTCAAAAATCGCCGTAACGCTTTACAAAATCCGAGCGCACCTTATGGCGCTGACCTGACCATTGATGATGTAATAAACGGCCCGCCATGTTCCTGGCCTTTGGGTCGCCGCGAGGTTGCCGCACATGCTGATGGCGCTATCGTAATGGTGCTGGCTTCCGAAGATCGCGCCCGCGTACTAACCGAGCATCCCGTCTGGATTTTGGGAGTGGGCTGGTGCAACGACTCCGCCGCCCTGGAGAGCCGAGAGTGGGGTTCTCTCCCCTACCTCAGCCAGGCAGCTCGCATGGCCTTCCGTCAGGCCGGTATTCATAACCCTGCTGGAGCAGTGGATTTGGTTGAGGTAGATGACACCTATGCCTACAAAGAGCTCCAATCGTTGGAGTGCATGGGCTTCTTCCAGATCGGCGAGGCTGGTAAGCTGACTGAACAGGGCTTCACCCAACCGAACGGTGAACTGCCGGTTAACGTCTCCGGCGGAAGCCTGGGGGAGGGGAATTTGTTGGAGGCTACCGGACTGGCCAGGGCGCTAGAGGTGATCCTGCAACTGCGCGGCCAAGCTGGCCCTCGTCAGCTTATGGATGTCAATGTTGGGGTAGCGCAATCCTGGCGCGGCGTCCCGACTACCAGCGCAGCCGTGGTTGTCTTCGGCAACTGACAAAGGAGGTTCAGATGGGTATGCGGAAAGTCGCAGTCGTTGGCGCCGGAATGACCAAGTTCGTCCGCCGCGCCCAAGAAACAGCAAGAGAACTCACCTGGCAGGCAACGCGAATGGCTCTGCAATCCTGCGAGATGACCCTTGACGATATCGAGGCAGTGTGCCTTGGCAGTGCCCCGGATGCTTTCGATGGCGTACACATGAAAGGGGAATATCTAAGCGATGGTGCCGGTGCATGGCGAAAACCGTTCATGCGCTCTTACGTAGGCGGCGGGACAGGTGTATTTGTACCCATCCAGGGCTGGTATCACGTCGCTTCAGGCGTATTTGACGTGGTGCTGGTGGTGGCTGAGGAGAAGATGTCCAGCTATTATCCCCACGCTCAGGCTGCCTTCCTGACGATTTTCGACCATACCATCGAGCGCCCGTTAAAACCCAATCTCCTGTGGATATTCGCCCTGGAGATGAACCGCTATATGACCACCTATGGCATCGACAAACGGGACATTGCCCGGGTATCTGTATTACACAAGCGGAATGCCGCCGATCACCCCTGCGCGCTGTTGGGAGAAGCCGACATCACCATTGAGGATGTGCTTAATTCCGAAGTTCTCGCCTGGCCGGTTCAAAGATATGATGTCAGCCCGGTCAGCGATGGCGCGGTGGCGGTCATTTTGGCTGCCGAACATGTCGCCAAGCGCATTACCGATAAACCGGTTTGGATCGAAGGGGTCGGGTGGAACCTGGACACTGCCTACTGGACTAATCGCGATCTGGCTTACCCAAGATATGTGGAGTACGCTGCACGCATGGCGTATGACATGGCGGGGATCAAGGAACCGCGCCAGGAAATTCATATCGTTGAGCCCTACGACCCGTTTGATTACAAGGCGTTGCATCATCTGGAGGGTCTGCAGCTTGCCGATCGCGGTCAGGCGGTTCAATTGTATATTGACGGCACCGCCTCGCGTCAGGGAAACATGCCCGTTTGCCCCTCCGGCGGATTGTTGGGCGTCGGGAATCCAATCGCTGCAGCCGGGCTGATGAAAATTGCCGAGCTTTTCTGGCAATTGAGAGGCGAGGCTGGCGCCAGGCAGGTTCCGGGCAGCCCCAGACGTGGTCTGGCTCAGGCTTGGGGAGACCTGATGCAAGTTGGCACCGTGGTGATCATGGGAAGATAGGAGAAGCTGACGATGACTGAGAAGATTAAATCATTTCCCGGAAATCCACTGAGTGAGAGCGACTTCCAGTCTGGAAAGGTACTCTACAACCATGATCGGCTCGAAGGGCGCTTTGCCTGGGACACCGGAATTGCCATCGGGCGCTATCTGGCAGGCTTGAAAGAGGGTCAATTAATCGGCGCCCGATGCAAAACCTGCCGCAAGGTTGTCATCCCTCCTCGCGTCGTTTGTGAGTGGTGTTTTCGCCCCTTGGATGAATACATTGCCCTGAGCGACACTGGAACAGTTAACACCTTCTCTTTATGTTATGTCACCTGGGATGTGCAACGTATCCAGCAACCAGAAATTCCCGCGGTGATCGAAATTGACGGCGCTTCTCCGTTACATGGCATTTTACACAAGCTGGGAGAAGTCGAGCCGGAGAAGGTGTACATCGGCATGCGCGTGCAAGCGGTCTGGAAACCAGTGGAGGAACGCGAGGGCGCCATCACCGATATTCTCTATTTCAAGCCCTTGGAAAGCGGAGGTGTGCCATGACCCTGCTGGGGCGAGATCCAAATAGCCCGGCATTTTGGCTGGGAGACCTGCCGATCACCAGCCGTTACACCTTTGGATTGGCTGGAGAGCGCTTTTTCCGTGCGATAAAGGATGAAGGGCGCATTTTAGGAACTTTCTGCACAAAATGCAACTTCACCTATGTTCCGGCGACAAGTTTTTGCCAGCGCTGTTTGAGCGAACTTGATGAATGGGTAGATGTTGGCCTGACCGGAGAGGTGCATACCTATACGCTGCTCTACTTGAATTTCGATGGCAGCTTTAGAGACGAGCCGTTGATCATCGCCTTCGTGCGCCTCGGAGACGGCGGCCTGGTGCATTATCTGAAACATGTAGAGCCCCAGGCTGTGTATATTGACATGCCCGTAGAAGCTGTTCTCAAACCAAAGGACGAACGGCAGGGATCAATCCTCGATATTGAGTATTTTCAACCCATCAAAGCCTGATTTTGAACGCCTTTAGCGGAAGCTGAGAGGCGCGCCATCCGCCATAACACCAAGAATGGGAGAACTTCCCGTCGGCGCGCCTTTTGGTATGAGAGTTGCATCGTTATCCAGCGACTATCCCGTTTTCGTACCCCGATTGAATGATGCCGTGCCAGCTTCGAAAACTCGTCAACCAACTGGTAAATCCTTGGGCAGAGTGATAGCCACGTACCGATACCGACGGACCACACGGCTGTGGCGCTGGGTGTATCCCGGGCTGGCGGTTGTCGCCGTTGTTGCACCATTTCTGCACGCTATTCAACGATATAATTATGGCTATACGAATCACGGCGAGAGCGCTGCTGTCGCCTGGAGCAGACCCTGGTTCATTCTTGCTGGCTTTGCCTTGCTCACTGCCCTGTTATCCCTCGCCGTTCGACTGCGCCTGGCGCAGCGTTTCATTGCAATCCACCAGCACGGAATCACCCTGGCGCTTTCCCATAAGCAAGCGTATCGCTGGGAACAACTCAGCGGCCTCGTGACCGAAATTCGTCAGCCACGCCTCTTTGGTTTATCTCTGCAGCCAAAGTACCGCGCCGTGCTGATCCCAAACCTCGGCGCGCCAATCCGCCTGAGCACCGCACTGGAAAATTTACCCGACCTGCTCACCCGCATCAAAGCCAATCTATACCCCCACATCCTGCCGGACCTCAAGGAACAGTTCATCGCTGGCAAATGGGTCTATTTCGGACCCATCGCCATCCAGCGCAACTATTTGCGCCTCCGCCAACGACAGATCCCCTGGAACCAGATAAACCAGATACGTATAGACCAGGGATACCTGGTGATAGAATTGCATGACCTGCCCAGGCAACGCCTGGCAATTGGCAAAATCCCAAATTGGGAAATCTTGCTGGAACTGATCAAAATGGGTGCCTCCGCGTGAATTCGATTATCCCCCCAATACCTGCACATCCAAGATACTCACCTCCGGCGAAACGCTGCTGGTTCATTGTTCGTAGACCCCTGTACCTGTTTGGGCAGCTTTTGATCCTCGCTTTTGTGAGCGTCTCTTGCTTAAAATCGCCAGCGCCGGTTGAGCCGGTTAGAACCCAGCCGGCTATGCCGTCTGTTCCCGTGTTGACCAGCGCCCCGCCGACACCAGAGGCAGAAATCACATTCAAAGTTCAACTTCCACATGCCGCCTCGGATGAAGACAGTTTCTCCATCAACATCCTTGATGAAGTCACCGGTCTGGCGCTCAATCCGCTCACTTATCCACTGGAAGCAGACGAAAACGGCAACCTGACCGCCAGCCTCAGATTCCCCATCGGTTCAGTGGTTAAGTATCGCTACGCCCGACACACATCTACAGCAACACTGCTGGAACATACACCCGATGGACGACCCGTGCGTTATCGCCTGTACCATGTCCAGGGGCCGGGTGTTGTGCAGGATGTTATTTCCCGTTGGACCAATACTGGCTATTCCGGCAGCACCGGAAGAATCAGCGGACAGGCGTTGGACGCCCTTACCGGCAAACCCATTCCGAACCTGTTAATCACCGCCGGAGGCTATCAGAGCTTAACCGCCTCTGACGGCTCTTACCTGATTGAAGGATTGCCGCCTGGCACCCACAATTTGGTAGCTTATTCCCTGGATGGCGCTTACCGCACATTCCAACAGGGTGCGCTGATCGCTGCAGACTCGACAACGCCTGCCGAATTACGGCTGCATCCAGCGAAATTCGTCAATGTTACTTTCAACGTCAGCATGCCTGAGAACGCCATCCCAGCCGCGCCCATCCGTATAGCCGGCAACCTTTACCAGCTAGGCAACACTTTTGCCGACCTGAGCGGCGGGATAAGCACCCTGGCTTTTCGCCTGCCTACGCTGAACCTGCATCCTGACGGCGCATACCGGCTAACACTTCCCTTACCCGCCGGCGCCGACGTTCGTTACACCTATACCCTGGGAGATGGCTTTTGGAACACCGAGCTAACCACCACTGGTGGACCACACGTCCGTCAGTTCATCGTCCCGGAGAATGACCTCATTCTTAATGATCGGGTTGAAAGCTGGCTGGCGAAAGGAACCACTCCACTCACCTTCGATGTGACCGTGCCTGCAAATACGCCACCGGAGGATGTCATTTCTATCCAATTCAATCCCTTTTTTGGTTGGATGGAGCCGATACCCATGTGGCGACTGAGCAATAACCGATGGGCGTATGTGTTGAACAGCCCATCGCAGCTCCTTGGCAATCTTAGCTATCGCATCTGTCGCAACGGTCAGTGCGGTTCTGCAGACGACGCCAGCACAGCCGGGTTCTCCAGCCCAGGTTACCCGGTTAAACAGCACCCAGCCCAGCAAACCATTGTCATGCAGGTCAATTCCTGGGCGTGGTTCGACACCCAAGTGGAATCACCCGCCACAGAGGATGTCTATATCCAGCCGCGGGGCACTGAGTTCATTGCAGGGATTGAGTTCCAACCCGCATACCACCCGTCCTGGCTCAGCATATATCCCCAAATCCTGAACGATATTCAAAATATCGGCGGCAACTGGACAGTGCTCACCCCAACCTGGACGTACACCAGCATTTCTCCCCCATTGCTGGAGCCCGTTTCCGGTCTTGACCCACTCTGGTTCGATAGCACACAGCTCATCGCTCAGACGCTTGCCCGCGGCGGCAAAGTTGCCCTTTTCCCCATGCCGCGTTTCGTCGTATCTGCGGATGACTGGTGGTCTGCTGCGCCGCGTGATTATCCCTGGTGGATTGTCTGGTTTGAGCGCTACCGCAGTTTTGTCTTGCATCACGCCGACCTCGCCGAACAAAGCGGCGCCCATATGCTCATTTTAGGAGGCGAGTGGCTGGAGGCTGCTTTATCAGGCGGCGGGGGCGTTGATCAGAGCCAGGTCAACGTTCCCTTCGACATCGACGCCCGTTGGCGCAATCTGATTCAGGAAGTGCGCAACCGTTATCGCGGTAACATTGCCTGGGCGGTTTCCTATCAACAAGCCGTCAACAACCCGCCGTCGTTCTTAGACGCAGTCGATGTGTTGTATGTGCAATTCTCTCCTCCACTGACACAATACTCTGAAGCCACCATGGCGGAACTGTATTTTGAAGCCTCCCGCTTGCTCGATACAGGTTTGCTTCCCTTGCAAATGCAACTGAACCTGCCTCTAGATCGGTTATCCATCTGCTGATAGTGCTGCAACTGCCTGTCTGGCTTCGACGGAAGGAGATTGCCTGGACTGGGATTTGCTCTCTCGCCCCAACCCCGACTTGCCAGACATTTCGATTGACCTGGGTGAACAGGCTATAATCTACCAGGCTATCCTGCGTTCGGTGAATGAGCGGCCATGGATAAGCGGCCTGATCTCCGCCGGGTATTATCCTCCTGCCCGATTGACCGATAAATCGCTATCAGTGCATGGCAAGCCGGCTGAAGCGTTGCTGAGAATCTGGTTTCCGGGTTTCTTAAGCCCCGCTCCATAGTTTGCGCGTTCGCTATCCGCCCGATATCGCAGGAATCAGGTCAACTACATCGCCTGCGGATAAACGTTGTCCTTCTTCGACCATCCGGCCATTCACCGCAATAATCAATTCGGCGGGGTCAACTTCCAGACGCAGAAGATCAAGCACATAATCCACGGGGCTATCATCTGGTAAATCCAGCTCCAGCTCACGCTGTATTCCAGCCGCGGTTTGCCTTTGCAGTATCGTATGCAGGCGTACTTTTACCAGCAACGCGTCAAGTTTCCCAATCGAAGAGGCGATCCAGCTCATCCTCTGGCACATCGAACACCGCATGATGTGGAGGCAGAGGCTCTTTGCTCATCCAGGCTGGCAGCCGGTCATCAGCGGCAGAAAAACCCGCCCGCCGGTTATACTCCCTTTCCAACGACAAGGTTTGTTTCCCCAGCACCTGCAGAATGTCTGCGCCTACCTGCCAGCCGTAACGCGCATTCAGCAGATCGCGAATCGTCTCTGGCGCAGCGGCGAATCCAAAACCAGCAAACACACATGCGCCTAGCGTGTCATAGCCAGCCATGTTGATTTGGATGCTGCGTGACAGAGCCACTTGAATTGAGGGATCGAGGTGATCCACCTTCGCTCGAATGGTTAATCCAGCAGTATGATCTGCACCCTGAGGGGATGTGGCGTAAGTTACCCCAGTGCCTTTTATAGCCCGCGGCTCATACGCCGACATCGCCTGCCCTTTCACGGCAGGCACGCGCTCAACCCCAAAATGCTTACCGCTCGCGACCGCGCCATTCCCCAACACCATTCCGAGAGGAGTCCCCCGGCGAATTTCCCGAATCAGCTCCATAGCGCCATCGCCATCGCCAAAAGCGATCACCCCCGCTTCGGCGGCAACTCCCAACGCTGCACCAACCTCGATTGTATCCATGCCGAGGTCGTTGATTTCGTAACACATCCGGGCAATCTGATCCAGGCTGGATATTTCCAGGTTTGGCCCAAGTAAGCCGATCGTCTCGTATTCCAGGGGGGAGACAATTGCTTTCCCGTCTTCACCCCCAAATATATTCGAACAGCGAATCGTGCAGCCAGCCATGCAAGCATGCGTTGTTTCACTCTCTCCGCCGCGCTCCAACAACAACTGGCGCATGGTCTCGCCGCTGATCTCCTCCACCTTCTCGAAACAGCCGCGGCTGAAATTGCGCGTCGGCAGCCCGCCGAAACCATTAGACAACCGGGGCATTGCGGCAGTGCCATACTCAGCGTAGATGCGCGTTTGCGGGTGACTCATCAGAGCTTGATTAAATTGCTTCTGCGCCTGCCGGTACGCCTCGGGATGCGCAATCGGCGGTTTGGGGCAATCCCTGGCATCGAAAATCACCGCTTTCAAACGCTTCGATCCCATCAGCGCGCCCAGACCACCGCGCGCCGCGATTCGGGATGGCACACGATCTTTATCGAGGTTCTGGATGCCGGCAGCCAGCAGACGGCGCTCGCCAGCTGGCCCAATGAGTGCCATGGCAACCTTGTCACCATACTTTTCCATCAACGCCCGGGCAGTATCGTAAACACCCAGCCCAACCCACTCATCTGCCGGGTCGAAGCGCGCCCCATCCCGGCTGAGAATCAACACCCGCCAGCGATCATCGGCAGAACCATCCTCGATGATCAAAGACCGTATACCCAACCGCGCCATAGACAAACCGGTTGATCCGCCCGCGTTTGCTTCCTTCACTCCACGCGTCAACGGACTCTTGCCGCCGATGGATATCCGATCGCAACTCGATAACATGTGCCCCACCAGCAACCCTGGGCTAAAGATCAGCTTATTCCCCGCCCCAAGCGGATCACAGAGTGGGTCTACTTCATCGAGTAAGATGCGGGCGATCAGACCTCGTCCTGCTAACTGAGCCCAGGTTGTCGGGACGGGTTCGCGGTGCAAGCTCAAATGGCGCAAATTTACTCGCCAAATTTCCATGGCTCATCCTTTGCCACTAACTTCCTGCAAGGATTCTTCAAAGATGGTCAACGCCTGGTTGATTTGATCTTCGTTTACTATCAATGGCGGGATCCAACGAATCGTATTATCCCATGCGCCGCAAGTCAATAACATCAATCGTTTATCCAGACAGGCATGCACGAGCGATTTCGCTGTCGATTTATCCGGTTTGCCGGCTGCGGTGCGAAACTCCACGCCAACCATCAGCCCGAGGCCGCGGACATCACCCATCGCCGGATATTCTTCCTGCAACCGTCGCAAACCGGTAATCAATTGGCTGCCGCGTTGCCGGGCGTTATCCAGCATGTTTTCTTCTTTCATCGCTCGAATGGTGGCAACCCCCGCGGCTGCAGCAATGGCGTTGCCGCCAAACGTCCCGCCATGAGAACCAGGTAACCATTTTTCCATCAGTTCCAGACGGCTGAACACGCCCGAAATCGGCAACCCGGAGGCCAGCCCTTTGGCAACCGTTATGATATCCGGGACGATATCAAAGTGCTCATGGGCAAACCAAAAACCTGTTCGCCCAAATCCAGATTGTATCTCATCGACGATCAGCAGGATGCCATGCTGATCACAAACCTGGCGCAAGCCTTGGATAAAACTTCGCGGCGGCACCACGTACCCCCCCTCGCCCAACACTGGTTCTACCAGGATCGCCGCAGTCTCTTGCGGGGCGGTTTGCGTCGTCAGCAAGTAATCCAATTCTTCCAGACACCATTGACTGGTGCGCTCCACTTCCCAACCGTAGCGGAAAGCGTATGGATAAGGCGCGACGAAGACGCCCGGCATCAAGGGTTGATACCCAACCCGGTAGATCGTCTTCGATGTCGTTAGCGACATCGTTCCCACAGTGCGCCCATGGAAACTGCCCTGAAAGACAATGATGTTGCTGCGACCGGTGGCGTGGCGTGCCAGCTTCACCGCACCCTCAACTGCTTCGGCGCCCGAATTGCTGAAGAAGAAACCATCTATAGAAGGATGGACAATCGTACGTAACTCGCTGATCAACTTCAGGAGCGGCTCGTGGAAGACGATATTCGCCTGGCCGTGAATT
>FWPU01003924.1_pt1 | contig 35953 bp, 32 predicted proteins | sample 2228361 | NCBI WGS metagenome assembly FWPU01 (sample SAMEA103939777, study PRJEB20133) | metagenome
CAGGCTTGAAACACATTTTCGATTGCACAGGAGACCTTTAGGGTCTTGACCTGAGCAGTTACCAACTTGTGTACAATAGACAGTTCTCAAGAGTTGTGCTACAACAGGTATGTAGGACAGGCTTTGACCTGTCCTGGACAGACCAAAGGTCTGCCCTGCGTACATTGCCGAGGTCGAAAATTGTCATGGGTAGGCAGTTACCTTTTCGTTCTTGGGAATAGTTGCAGTATAATTTCCGCTCCGAAGGTGCAAGCAGTGACGACTATTCGACCCGAACAGGATGGCGCATTTTCCATTCTCTGCTTATATTCCGGCTCACTGGGAGCGGCGTGATGTCTCACCAGTTCTGGCGGTGCTCCCCAAAGGGGATGCTATCGTGCCGCTGTCACTGGCTATGTTGAAGAATGCTTTGCGATTGTCTGGCTAGAGGAACGATCACGGCATTCTCCATGCGCTTACATTCCTGACTCCGTGGAGGTAAACATGGAATTCAAAATCAACGACCATTGGATTGGCCCCAACCGCCCGACTTACTTCATCGCCGACATTGCTGCCAATCATGATGGCAGTCTGGAACGCGCCAAAATGCTCATACGCCTGGCCAAAGAATCTGGCGCTGATGCTGCCAAGTTCCAGCACTTTCAAGCCCCTAAAATCGTCTCAGACTACGGTTTTAGTCACATGAACGCTCAGGTCAGCCATCAGGCTAAATGGAAGAAATCGGTTACGCAGGTGTATGCCGAGGCCTCGATCTCGTGGGACTGGACGCCGATCCTGAAAGAGGAATGCGATAAAGTTGGCATAGACTTCTTCACCTCCCCCTATGATTATGACTCCATCGAACATGTCAACCCTTACATACCGGCCTTCAAAATTGGTTCTGGCGAAATAGATTGGATCGAGGCCCTCGAGCACATGGCCTCCAAAGGCAAACCGGTCATCCTGGCGACGGGCGCCTCCACCATTGGCGAGGTGCAAAGGGCCGTTCATGCCATTCTGAAGATCAACCGCCAATTGTGCTTGATGCAATGCAACACCAACTACACGGCCAGCCCCGAAAACTATGACCATATCAATCTGAACGTGTTGAAAACCTATGCCTCCATGTTCCCCGACGTGGTGCTGGGCCTCTCGGATCACACGCATGGCAACGCCACCGTCCTGGGCGCTGTGACATTGGGCGCGCGCATGATCGAGCGTCATTTTACCGATGACAACGACCGCGAGGGCCCCGACCACAAATTTGCCATGAACCCTGAAGCCTGGGCGCACATGGTCGAGGAGACGCGCTTGCTGGAACGCGCCCTTGGCTCGGGTGATAAATTCATTACCGCCAACGAGCAAGATACCCAGGTGGTGCAGCGCCGCTGCCTGCGCGCTGCGCGCGACATTCGGGCCGGCGAAGTCTTTACCCGCGATATGATCGATGTGCTGCGCCCTGCCACTCCTGGGGCCATCAAGCCCGACCAGATTGCGAATGTAATCGGCACTCGCGCTCTCACCGATCTGCCAATGGGAAAGGAATTGAGGTGGACGGATTTAGGTTCTTGAGTTGTAACTGCTTACCAGGCAGCCATTGGGTCGAAATCGAGCCTGTTGGAAGAAGCGCGAGACAGGATTTCAAGGATGAAAGGATTTTTTTGTCTTTCGTTGAACGGCCATCCTTTCTATCCTTTCCATCCTGTTCGACAGGGTAAGCAGTTACCTTGAGTTAACGTTTCGAGTTTCTTTTCACGTCATCCAAGGAAGACCTCATGGCTGCGATTACACCATTTGATGACTTGATTGCCTGGCAGGAGGCGCGGAAGTAATGCAGTTGGCTTACAAGGTTACTTCAGAGGGGTCTTTTGCCAAAGACTTCGAAATGAGCGAAACCCTCATCCTCATCCAAAACGTGAAACGTGAAACCTGGAATTTGAAACCTTGAAAGTAGTCTACTTCTCAACCGACTATTGCACCCATGATCACCGCTTCCTCTCGACCATTCGGGAGGCTGGACATCAGGTCTATCACTTACGTCTGCAAGCCAATCCGCGTCAGGTGGAAGACCGCCCTGTGCCAGAGGGAGTAGAAATCGTCCATTGGGCAGGTGGCAGGCACCCCTTTCGCTGGCGGGATCTGCCCCTCCTGGCGCTCGATTTTCGCCGGGTCGTCGAGCATCTCCAGCCGGACCTCGTCCATGCCGGGCCGATCCAGACCTGTGCCTTCGTCGCTGCATTATCTGGCTTTCGCCCGCTGCTGACGATGTCGTGGGGCTTCGACTTGATGGAAGATGTTCATCGCAATTGGTGGTACGAGAAAATTACGCCCTACGTATTACGCCACAGTACCTTCTTTACCAGTGACGCCCTCGTCACCCGTGACAAAGCCGTCGCCTATGGCATGAACCCCGACCGCACGGTCGTCTTTCCCTGGGGCGTGGACCTGCAACGCTTTGCGCCAGACATTGAACACCGCTCACTGAACACTGCGAAATCCCCAAAAAGGGATAATGTCACTCTGCTTTGCAACCGCTCCTGGGAGCCGAGGTACGGGGTAGACGTCCTCGCCAGGGCATTCGTCAAGATAGCGGGAGCGGTCCCCGAGGTCCGTATGATGCTGATGGGAGGCGGTTCGCAGGGCAGGCAAATCCGCCAAATCTTGCTCAACGGTGGCGTCCTCGACCGGCTCTATTTCCCCGGTCAAATTTCGCAAACCGACCTGCCGCGCTGGTATCATATGGCAGACCTGTACATCAGCCCGTCACACATAGACGGCTCGTCGGTGTCGTTGATGGAGGCGCTGGCAAGCGGTCTGCCTTGCCTGGTCTCGGACATCCCGGCCAACCGTGAATGGGTGAGCGAGGGCGTGAACGGTTGGTTATTTCCCGACGGCGACGCCGACGCCCTGGCTGAGAAAATTTTGTACGCTCTGGGACAGCGTGAGCAGTGGCCCGCCATGGGACGCGCGGCGCGGGCAGTGGCCGAGGAGCGCGCCGATTGGAAGAAGAACGCTGCCAAGTTATTCTTTGCCTATCAACGGGCGATGGAGAACGCCTGAGACGAGGAGGTTGTGATGTTTTTTTCGCTTATCATGATCGTGGCGGTTGCTATTCTGGCCGTCTTGTTTGCCAGTTATAATCCCACCGTCGTCAGCATTGATTTGTTTGGCTACCCGGTGCAAGGCACGATTGGCCTGCTGCTGGTAGTAGCGCTGGGCATGGGCGTGCTAGTAGGGGTGATCGTGATGATACCCTCGGTATGGAAACGCAGTTTTGCCCTCCGCCGCCAGCGCAAGCAGATGGAAGAATTGAGCCAGAAGAAGCGGGCGGCAGGGAAGAAGTAATTATCTATGTGGTCTCGTGTCATCGCCATCATCCAGGGACGGATGGGTTCGTCTCGCCTGCCGGGTAAGATTCTGGCCGATATTGCTGGACAGCCCATGCTCCAGCGCGTCTTTACCCGAACTGCGCGGGCTGCTGCCGTGACCGAGACGATTTTCGCCACTACGACCGATCCTTCTGACGACCCGGTGGCCGAGTATTGCGCCGCCAGCGGCATCCCCTTCACGCGCGGCAGTTTGTACGATGTATTGGATCGCTATTACCAGGCCGCCAAGTGGACGCGGGCAGATGTCATCGTGCGCATCACGGCCGATTGCCCGGTCATCGATCCGACGTTGATTGATGAGGTGGTGAAGACAGTGATCAGTGAGCAGTCGTCCGTGATCCGTGAGCAGTCATCGGTGTTCAGTCATCAGTCGTCAGTGAGCAGTTTTCAGTATGATTTCGCCGCTAACCGCCTGCCGCCGCCGTGGAAGAGGACGTATCCTATCGGCCTGGATACCGAGGTTTGCACCTTCGATGCCCTGGAGCGTGCCTGGAAGGAGGCCAGAGAACCTCAACAGCGCGAACATGTCATGCCATACTTCTATGAAGGTGTGAAACTGACTACAGATAATCCATCACTGTTTACTGGTCTGTCGCCGCGCGGTTTCCGCATTGCCCTGCTGCATCACAGCGCCGACCTGGGCCATTACCGCTGGACGGTGGACACGCCCGCAGACCTGGAATTCATCCGCCAGGTGTACAGTCGTTTCGATGGCCGCGACGACTTTTCATGGAAAGAAGTTTTGGATTTAGTTCACCATCATCCTGAATTGATGAAGATCAATGCCGGCGTTCGGCACAAAACACTTGCAGACGTTGACGAACGAGCCACTGATCACTGATAACCAATGCCCCTCCTCACCCTCTTCTCAGCCCCCAAGTCTTTTACCGATCCGCACATTGCGACCATCCAGCGCAATGCTATTCGCTCCTGGAGCCTGCTGCCGGAGGTGGATGTGTTGCTGCTGGGTGAAGAAAGCGGCCTGGCCGAAGCTGCGCAAGAACTAGGCGTGAAACACATCCCTCAGGTGGCGTGCAATGCCAACGGTGTGCCGCTGGTTTCTTCTATGGTGGAATTGGCTCGCCAGAACAGTCAGAGCGACTTGCTGTGCATCGTCAATGCCGATATGCTTCTCTTGTCCGATTTTGTCTTGGCGGGGGAGTTTTGCAAGTCGCATTTTGGACCCAATCAGCCGTTCGTCTTGCTCAGCCAGCGTTGGGATTTGGATGTGGCTGCTCCACTTGACTTCGAGGGTGATTGGCAGGCTCGCCTGTGCGAGCGTGTCGAGCGCGAGGGTCGACTCCACAAGCCGGCCGGCAGCGACTACTTCATCTTTCCTTCCGTTTGTTATCACGACCTGCCTGCTTTCACCATTGGACGTTCTGGATGGGATAATTGGATGATCTATAAGGCTCGGCGGGAAGGCTGGCCAGTCATTGATTGCACGCCCTCGGTCATGGTCGTTCACCAGAATCACGATTACGCCCATCTGCCCGGTGGCCGGCCGCATTATGAGCACCCCGATACCCATGAGAACATCCGCCTGGCGGGTGGACAGGCCAACATCCGCTACACGATTCTCGATGCAACCCATCAACTCGTTGGCTCTAGATTTATCCGTCCCAAGATGACCTCCCTGCGCTTCCAACGCAAACTGGAATTATTCCTGCGTGCAGTCTTTTTCTTCCTACCTGAGAAGATGATCGAGAACTTCGCCCGCCCCAAACGATGGCAAAAGCGCATCGCCAAACTCTTCAAATCTAAAATCTAAAATCGAAAATCGGAAATCGCCTCATGCGTAAAGGTCAAAACCCTGCTAAGTTCGTCAAAGATGTTGCCAGGCCGCAGCGTATCACGGCTGCCATGCTGACCTATGCTCCTTTCCTGAGCGGATTCTATGCCGAAACGCTGGAGGTCCTCAAAGTCAGCCTGGCGTCTATGCGCCAGGAGGCCGGTTTGCCCTTCGACTTGCTGGTGTTCGATAACGGTTCCTGCGCGGAAGTGCGCGATTACCTGATTCAGGAAAAAGAGGCCGGCCATATCCAGTATTTGATACTCTCGGAGAAGAATATCGGCAAGGGCGGGGCCTGGAACATGATCCTGGCGGGCGCGCCGGGGGAAATTATCGCCTACGCCGATAGCGACGTGTTGTTCTACCCAACCTGGCTTTCTCGGTCTGTGGAAATTCTCGAAGCCTTTCCCAACGTCGGCATGGTGACTGCCCGTCCTTTTCGCACCCCGCCAGAGTTTTATAGCGCCACGCTCTCTTGGGCGCGAGAGAACGCCAATTTGGAACAGGGTCAATTCATCCCCTGGAAAACTTTTTTGGAGTTCAACCTGTCGCTGGGACAGACGGAGGAGGAGAACAAGAAAGTCTATGCAGAGACGAGCGACTGGCGAATCACCTTCCGCCCTGAGCAGGGGGCGTCGCAATCGAAGGTCATAGTAGCCTACGCAGGCGCTTCGCACTGGCAGTTTACGGCTTATAAATCTACCTTGCAGCAATTCTTACCCTTCGACATGGACAAGCCGATGGGGCAGGTGCGGCAATTGGACAAGCGCATGAACGACGCCGGTCTGCTGCGATTGATGGTCTCTGACCCACTGGCTATGAATATGTCCAATACGCTGGGTTATTTGCGCGGAGAACTGGGGAAGACGTCTCCTCGACGACGGCCGGGGCTGGATAAACGGTTGTTGGAATGGCCGCCGGTCAAGAAAGTGCTCCTAGCACTCTATAACAAGATTTTCGTCTGGTATTACTCGTAAGGCAGATTATCCCCTAGGGGACGCAATCAAAGGCGAAATAAATTTCGCCTCACAAAATCTTCGCGGTCGTGATACAAATTGCTCCCCCAGCAGTCCAATAGCATCCCCTTTGGGGATAGCATCCCCTTTGGGGATTGCTGGGAGAACAATGTGGTTGGTACCACACCACTTCGTGGCACTTTACCACTTCGTGGCACTTTACCGTTCGCGGCGCTTGGCATAGCCTGGTGGTACGAGTCGCAAGACTACTCAGATGCCGAATCTCTGTGGGAGGTATAATGAGTTGACTTAACGAGCACTTACATCGTCTGGAGTGTGAATGATGAAACGCGACTCGAAAACGAAAACCAATATCCTATCTCTATTGGCAGAACTTCCACCCGAAAGCGTGCTGCTGGTCGAGCAATTTGCGCGTTTCTTGCGCGAACAGAAGCGACAGGGAGGACACGTCGAGACGCCGGATGATCGTGTGCCGTATTTATATCCAACTGTGACTGCGCCGGCATCCTCGTTGGATAAGTGGGCAAGTTTGATTCCAAGCGGTAATGAAGGCAACGCTTTGGAAGATTCGGAATCTCTTTACGACGAGTCGTGAGGATGAAAGTTGTTGTCGATACGTCCGTTTTAGTCGACATAATCAATCCACGCGATCATTGCCACAATCAGGCAATGGCATTGCATGATTCGCTGATTGCTGGCAGCATCGAGGTCATCTATTTCGACTGTGTGGCGGCGGAAGCAATCAGTGTTTTGGCAAGACGTTTAGAGGAGCAAAACCGCCGCGAGGAAATCAAAACCATGCTCGATCGTTTGGCGCACCAGTCAGCCGAGGAGTCGCTCTGTTGGATATTGCCAGACGCACCGCGTTTATTCCAAGAAGCGCTCGGCTCATCCGCTCTTCGTCCGGCGTGCTGAATTTCAACGATGCCCTGATTGCTCTGGCATGCCGCGAGCGGGGCATTGAGGTCATCGCCAGTTTTGACGGAGATTTCGACCAGGTAGATTGGCTTTGCCGCATCTCAACGCCTGAAGACATCAATTCTTGACACGTACATTCGCTTTTGTTGTGCGGCGATATAACTGTCATTGAAACTGTATGATGACAGGAAAAACGGGAGAGGCTGGAAGGGTGGACCAGGTTGGTTTGACGGGAGCAGGCAGAGGTTCAGGTAAGAAGCGGGGGAGATCAGGCCATGAGTTTGACGAAGGGGTCGCCCAAGACGACGTAGTTGCGGGCGTCGTTGTTGGCTGTCCACATACCGGCTAATTCCATGGGGTCTACCTTTCGGCCAAATTCCATTTCCTCGAGGGTGGTCGTCAGGTCGGTGGAGAGTTCGGCGTAGCGGTTGTTGAAGTATTCGAAGGCGTGTCCGACCGGATAGCCATCGAACAAGCGTTGAAGGGCGCTTTCGAAGACGGCCAGTTGGGTGCCGGCTTTACCCCAGGAGAAGGAATAGCCCCAGGCGCGCTCGACATGCCCGATGACAGCCAGTGCGCCGCCTTTGGGATGGCTGAGCAGACGTTGAGGCAGTTTGGCAATGAAGTCGCGCGGGGCAATTTGAGAGGGACGTTTGAGCGCCTGGCGGGAGAATTCGTCTGTTTTTGGGGTGCCGGCGCCGTAACAGGCGAAGATGAAGGCTAATAGCCCAAAGACATTGGCGTCGCTGGCAAGGTCGTCGGCGGCAAAGTAAAAGTCTTTGCCGATGGGTTGACGCCATTGTTTGGGGCCGGGCCAGTCCTGGCAAAGCAAACCTCCCTGGTCGGAGAGTTGCAGGGCATGGCCGTTGGGAAATCCAATGCCATGACTGGCGGTGAAGAGCAGCGCCGGGGGTTGTTTGGCGGCGAGCAGGCCGGTCAGCGCGGCTTTGGTCGCCTTGTCTTTAGCCAGGGTGGAGATTTTCCAGGTTTTGTTGGTCTTGGAGATGTTCTGAGCCAGTGGCGCAATCAACTGCTCGGCGCTCATATTGGTCGCGGGGTCGTCGGGGTTTGCAACGCCAAAGAAGGTCACCGTTTTGCCAAGCGAGGGTTTCTTCTTTTCGGCTTCGACGACGCTCCTGGCATACTGGGCGTAGTCTTGGGGGGAGTCGAAGTGGATGCGGCCGACGGCATATTGTACGTCGAGTTGCGTCTGGAAGCGGTAAGGGATGATTTCTGGGCCGCCAACCAGCAACAGGTAGTAGGGGACTTTTTCCGGGTCGGCTGGGCCGGGTCCCATGCCATGCCGCGCCAGCCAGTCGTTTTTGGATTCGGCCATGCTGCCATCGGGCTTGTAGCGATAGCCTTCGGGGCCGGTGTATTCTTTGTAGCGGTCGCCAGCCTGTGATTTGCGCCAGTCGAGCAAGGGACGAAGGGCCTCGATGATTTTGGGATCGGCGTTGTAGGGGAAGATGACGCCCCAACCGGCCGAGGCCAGATTTTTGTAGTCCGTTCCTTCTACGGCAGCCATGTGGCGCGGAGCGTCTGGGCGGGCATATTGTTCCCACCATTGCGCCAGTTCACTTTCTTCTTGGGAATTGCGTTCTTGCCCGCTAATCAATTTTGCCATCAGTTCGCCCTCGAGAGGGGGAACAAGTGGCTCGCCGCTGGCCGCATCTATGCCATTGAAGAATAATTTTTCGCTCATGGGGGGCGTTTCCTTAGGTTAGTCTCGTAGTCAAATAGTCAAATAGTCTCATAGTCAAGGAGCAGGTGTTTCGGCGGGTTCGTTGTCGGAGGGAGGCGGAGGTGGCAATTTGCAGCCGCCCAGTTCGTAGCCGGTCAGTTCGAAGCCCAGGCTTTGGCGGCAGGTGTTGTCCAGAGCGTAAAGGGATTGGATGGGGTAGTATTCGGTAAGTTCTTTCAACGGCGACCCGGCCTGTTGGAAGGTGAAGTGGTCATTGTAATCGAACCAGGAGGGCTTCAGGAGGTCGCGGCTGGCCCAAACATTCCACAAGTAGTAAGTATCGTTTTCGATGAGCGAGGTCTTGAAGGCGATCTGGATTTCGCGGGTTTGCGGCGCGGCAAATTGCAACAGATTGCTTTGCGGAGGGAGCAGGCGCGCCCAGGCGAGATCGGCTGCTATGCCATTGCCCTGATCGAACACCAGCGTCTCATAACCATTACCGGTTTGCGGCGGGTCGGACTCGACTGGCTTGTTGTTGCCCACGTCACGGTTGGTGTCTTTCCAAACACGCACGCCGGTGGTAGACCATTCGCTAGCCGGGACAAAAGCATTGACCTGGACATCGCCGCGGCCGTCGCCGTCCAGGTCGAATTCCACAGCGTAGGAGCCGAGGAAGTCGCTATCCAATCGCTGACCAACCACGCGGATGGTCACATAGACCCATTCGTTGGTCTGCGTCAGCGCGGCGCTTTGGATGTCTATGTCGGGGTAGTAAATGCTCATCGTGTTGGCGTTGAACGGTCGTTCGTACAAGTTGCGGTTGAAGTCGTCTCCGCCGGGCGCGCGCGCTTCAGCGGCGGTGGACTCCGAGGTCTCGTCGGTAATCTGGCTGTCGGTCGAAGCGGGAGGATCGGGGGGAGGGGCAAGTACAGGGCGCTGCGTTTCGGGCGCCACGGCGCCTGGCTCGGCGGGGCAGGCTTCGTTCAAGAATTCCTGGCATTCTTCGGCGGTGAATTGGCGTGTGACGCGCTTTTGGGCCAGCGCCACCAGTTGCTGAAAGTCGAACAAGTAGGCGCGCACGGTGGAATCGGCGCCGGCTGTGAACATGCGATCGCCGGTGGGGGAGAAGGCCACGCCGTAAATGCGATCCTGGTTGCCATACAAACGTTTGGAAACGGTATCCGTCTCGAGGTCCCAGAGCGAGGCGATGCCGTCGGCGCCGCCGGCCAGCAGGTACCTTCCATTCGGGCTGAAGGCCAGGCCAAACAGGGTATCGCCGCGGTCAATGAGGGGGCCACGCCTGGCGCCCAACGGCTCGGACTGCATATCCCACAAAAAGATTTGGCCGTCATCGCCCGAGGAGGCCAGCCAGAAGCCATCGGGGCTGAAGGCCAGGGTTTGCAGGCCGTTGGTATGGCCGCGCAAGGTCGCCAGTTGGCGGCCGGTCAGCGCGTCCCACAACAAGATGACTTTTCCGGCATAGCCGGCGGCAATCAGGCGGCCGTTGGGGCTATATTCCACGGCCAACACTGCGCCAAACGAGGCGCGTAAGGACAACTCTTCTTGCCCTGAAGCGGCATCCCAAACTCTCACGCTACCATCCTCGCCGGCGGTGGCAATGCGCGTTCCATCTGGGTTGAAGGCCAGGTCCCAAATCCTGCCGCTGTGACCCTGGAAACGGGTGATTTCCTGCGCAGTGGCCGCATCCCAAACGATGGCAAGGCCGTCGCGGCTAGCAGAGGCCAGGCGCGTACCGTCGGGACTGTAGGCCACGGCTTCGGCGGCGTCAGTGTGCGCTTCGATGGTGTTCAAATATCGGCCATTGCTGGCATTTGCAATGCGGATAGCGCCGTCGCGGCCGGCAATGGCCAGGCGCGTCCCATCCGGGTTCAGGGCCAGCGTCATGGCGTTGACGCGGTTATCGATGGTGTACAGTTCGCGGCTGCCTTCCGGCGCAATGTTCCAGATACGCACAGTTTGATCTTCGCTGGCAGTTGCCAGGCGTTTGTTATCGGGGCTGAGGCTGAGGCCAAATATCTGGTCGGTATGGCCGTACAGAATGTTCCCTACCGGCCGGCCGTAGGTGGTGTCCCAGAAGCGCACGGTGCGGTCGGCGCTGACAGAGATGAGGGTGGAACCGTCACGGGTGAAGGCCATTTCGTATACCCAATCGCGGTGGCCGGTAATGGTCATCAGCAAACGTCCGCTAGAGACTTCCCATAGTTTGATGGAGCGGTCGTTGGCGCCCGAGGTGGCCAGCCACTTTCCGTCTGGGCTAAAGACTGCGTTGTCTGCCAATCCGCTATGGGCCGCCAGGGTAGAGATGGGCCTGCCGGTGCCGGCGTCCCATACGGTGACTGCGCCGCTGGTGCTGGTGGTTGCCAGGGAGGCGCCATCTGGGCTATAGGCGACCCATTGAAAGACATCCTGGTCGCTCTGCGCCGTCAGGAGCAAACTACCACCTTCCACTTCCCATACTTTGAGCAGACCGTCTTCTGACGCGCTGGCGATACGAGTGCCGTCGGAACTGAAGGCAATTCCCCAGATGGTCGCCCCATGCGCTCGAATGCGGCGCACTTCCTCGCCGCTGGAGGCTTTGTAGAAGACCAGCGAGCCGTCGAGGGTGGCGACCGCTAACAGGTCCCCGCGCGGGCTGAAGCGTACCTGAGTGACCCCCACCGGCTCCTGGCCGGCCAGCACCGGTACGACGGTGACCGAATAGAGTTGGCTGCCCGAAAAAGTATCCCACAATGTCAACGTCCCATCTTTGCTGGCAGCCGCCAGGCGGCGCCCATCGGGGCTGAACTGGACGCTATACACCGAAGCCTGAAAGCCGCTCAACACCCGCTCTACACGCATGGCCGGCATCGAGCGACGTAAAGCGTCTTCCGCTTCCGGCACCGGCGGGCTGACCACCTCGACCGCCTGCAAAGCCAGCAAGACGCTGCGCTCGGGGTCTACCGTCAGGTTGCTGAGCGCCGCAGCCGACAATTCACGTGCGCGAGCGATTTTTTCGTTGTAAAGGGCAATCTCTTCACTCTGTTGGGCCAGTTGAGCGTTTCGCTCGGCTTCTCTGGCGTTTTCTAACGCAATCATCTCCTGAGTTTTGGCGTGTTGCTCTTGTTCCCTGGCGCGGAAAAAGAAAAAGACGGCAATGACGCTGATGACGGTCGCTGCCACCAACAGCCAGCGGATGAGGTGGTTGGTTTGTTGTTCGCGTTTGGCGGCTGTATAGGCCTTTTTGCATTCTTCCAAGAATGCCTTTTCCACCTCGGTCAGGGTGGCCGGGTTTTCGGCAGCCCACGCTTCGGCTTGCAGGAAGTCCTTGCCGGTGAGCAGCAAGCCATCCGGCCGGCCTTGGGAATGCCACAAGTCGGCTTGCTGTTGAAAGAGGTTGAGGTTGGCACTGAACCACCTGGCGTTATTTTGCCGCACCGGCTTGATGAGGCGATCGTGCGCCAGTTCGAACCATACCGCGCCAGCGCGTTTTTCGGCGCGGACGATATAGGCCTGCTGCAACAAGTTGATAGCCGCGTTGGACAGCCCGCCGCTCTCGTTTGGCTCCATCAATACCTGTGAGCGGATACCATGCACGCTGATCAACTTGCGGTCTACCCATTCACGGATGGCGCGTTCCTTTACGCCGGAAGCCTCGGCAGCCAATTTTACTTGCGAGGCATAGTAATCGGCTAACGCCTCGTCTGTGGAACCGGCGGCCTGCACGTCTTCTACGGTCACCTGGTTGTCATCGGCCAGGTTTTCCCACAAGCGGCGGCAGACGACTTGTAACTGCACCGGCTCGACATATTGACCGGGTTGCTGGCGAGACGAGCCGTCGGGCAATTGCACCTGCACCAGGCGCAAGTCGTCCACCAGTTTGGCAGCGGCTTCTTCATCGAATTGAACGCCGACATCTTCAGCCGGTTTTTGGATGGCCTCGAGGGCCGCAGAGGCCCCTAGCAGGTCCAGGCGGAAGCGGTTGGAGAGGCGCGTCGGCACCGGCCGCAGGAAAGGGTCGAGCCCGGCCAGGTAATCTTCGCGAATCACGAACAATGCCCAAACGGACGGATTGCGCAAGGCTTCTCCCACCTGGATGAAAAAATCCATTTTGACGTCGCGGTCGGTAGGGTCCAGCGTGAGCACTTCCTCGAATTGGTCGAAGACCAGGAAGAGGTCGGCCGGCACAGACTGGCGACGTTTGCTGCTCTTACGCGCGCGCGCGCGTCGAAGATATTCCGAAAAGTTCATGGACAGCAATTCTGACCTCGGCAGGCGCAAAGACTCCTCCACACCTTCTTCCATAGATAGAATGGCGCTGTACACGTAACGGTTGAAGTCGGGTAGGTGAACGGCCTCGGGCGGCTCGTGGTTGACGCGCATCGTGGGTAAGACCTGGAAGCCCTGTTTCTCGATACGGGGCAAGATAGCCGCGTTGACCAGGGAACTCTTGCCGGCCCCCGACGGCGAATACATCAGCACGATGCGCTCGGCGATGAGCAAATCAACCAGTTCTGCTGTTTCCAGGCTGCGGCCATACAACCGCTCGCCTCGCAGGAAAGAACGCGGGCCAACGTAAGGGTTGGATTTAGGGAGGGGTGTGGTCATCGTCACTCCTGAGCGTCAGGCCGATTGCCTCTGCTGACTCAGTTCGCGTAAGAAGTCGTATGATTGCCCCCAGTAGATGCTGATCTTGGAAGAACTGTCGAAATAATCCATCAGATAATCGCGCGCGCGTTTCGGGTCCAGGTTGTTCATGTCATCTGGCTCGAGTTGCACCGCTACATGAGAGTACAAGCTCTGGCGGCTCACCCCGCCCTGCAAGCCCATTACCGAGCGGAACAAGACGCGGAAACTCCAATCGTCCCATTGGAACCCCAGGAACAGTAGAGCCGTGTTCACCATCGCATTGCGCACCACAGGCGGAATCAGGTCTTTGTTCCTGGTTATGCCGATTAGATACTCGAAATAATGATCCTCGGTCAACACCATGGATTCCGGCACGCTGAAATGGCCGAACAAGTGATATACCAGGGGACGCTGGGCGGTGGGGCGGTAGCCAGGCTCCTCGTCATAGATAGAGGCGGCAAAGAAGCGTTCGTTCCACGGGCAAATGACCACCTGAGGGTCCTTGCCGGCTTCTTTGAGAGCGTCGGCCAACAGGTTGTCGTAGTTCGCGGTGAGATAGATAGGCAAGGGCAAATTCGCCAGGACCTTGTGTTGCTCGAATTCGTCCTTGCGACGCCATTTTGCGCCTACAAAGGAAAGCACCTCCTGAGCCACGCTTGCGCCGTTCTTGAGCGTCTCAGGCAGGGGTTCTTCGAGCCGTTTTTGGGCGCTTTGCCAGATCGCCTCGTCTATTTCGCTCAGGATAGTGGCCAGGTCCTGGTTGATGGACAGATACTGCGCTACTTGCGGGAAGGCCTGAAAATGAAACTTTGCCAGCGGGTAGCGGTACTCTTCCGCCAGGTTGGAAGCGATTTCGCGCCAGTTCCCTACCAGCGGCTCATACAAACCGGCCCCCAGGATGGGCGTACATTGCCCGCGTTTGATGCTGTTCAAGAGCGCAGGCCATTTCTTGAAGTTGCCTTGCTCGCTGAAACCGGGTTCGTACCAGATGCGCCCGCTTTTCAGGCGCATGAACAGCACGGGAATCCAGTAATCGCTTTGCGTGCGAACCAGGCCGCGCGCTACTGCCACTGCCCGGTCTATGGTCCCGTCTTTGCGCAATTCCTGGAAGACAACTGGCATGAACTTTTCGACCGTCAGCATGGTGATGTTGCCCTGCATGGCGATGACGGCCGGCACGCCCGCCTCGGTCAAACGCGGACCCAGGGCCTGCAGCGCCTGACCCGCGCCTTCTCCCGCGCTCTGGCAGGAAGCCAGCACCACCAGGCGCGGCGGGTCTTGCAACTCGCGGATGCGCGTCACCAGGTCCATGCCCGAAATGCGCGCCAGAGTGCCGTCTTCGGCCTCCAGCAGAATCCAGGCCTCATCCTTCCTGAAGACGCCGTGCGCCACCAGGTACAGAATGTCATAACCGGCCCGCAGGCTTTCGTTCAGCGCGGTCAACGTGCAATACTTTCCGACCTCGGGCAGCGTCGTCACCGCCATGTCGCCCAGCGCCTGCCGGGCGCGCGCGATTTCGGCCTCCTTTTCGACCGCTCCCAGGCCAAACTCGCCCAAATTGGAGGGGTTGGCCACCGCTACCAGCGCCTTCAAGTCGGCTTTGGAGCGCAGGCGCACTGGCCGCCAATCCAGACTGCTGAGATAACGCGAGAAGAAGATTTGTTCGCCCGTGAACAGCGGCGATTGGTCTTTGGGATTGCGCAGCGTTTCCCAGTACAGCGTGTGCAGTTCGGGCGCGCTGGCGCCAATCACCAGCCGAATCCGCAGCGGCGCCTGCAAAGACTGGGCGCTGGCCAACGCTTCCGAGAAAGCCGTCACCATTTTGGGGTCGGCAAACAGACTGGCTGTCAACGCTTTGCCATAAGCGGCAGCATCCAGACTTTGAGCCAGCAGACTCTCGAAGTCGAATTGGACGCTGATGGCCTCCCCCTGCCCAAGGCGAATGTCGGCGTCGCTGTTCGGCTGACTGAAGCGCATCTCGACGCTGTATGTTGTGCCTTCACGGCGGTGCAGGCTGAGTTCGAGTTCGGCTGGTTCGTTCAAGTGGCTCTCCGACCGCAGGCGACAGCCGCCTGCATGCAACGTAGTAGCGACTTTAATCGCTTCTGTGGCGGAAACGTAGTAGCGACTTTAGTCGCTTCTGTGGCAAATGAACATTGCATGAAACGTAGTAAGGCGGTGCTCACGAATCGGCCGGCGAAACGCCGGGCGCAGGTGCCTCCGGCCGCTCCTCCACACACCAGGCGGCCACATAGCCCTCGTTTCCGGCTACATCGCGCACGTGAATCCACGTTCCAACCTGCCCAACCTTGAGGGCGGCCAGGTCGGGCGGCTCGATAGCGATCAATTCCGTGCCAAGCGGCATTCGCCGCACGAGAGTCTCCCTCGAGATCCACGGCGCGCTGCGTAGGGCTACACCCTCTTCCGTGCTGCGCAACAATACCGGTCGTACCTCCATGACATCGAAACTGGGAGGCGCCGTTTCGCGCTGAGCCTGCGGCCCAAAGGCAACCGTTCCGAGGCTGACGATGGACACATACCAGGCCGCTACCACGCCTTGTTGTCCTTCCACGTCGGACACTTTCAACCATTCATACATCGTACCTGCCTTGCGCTGGACTTCCGTGGCTGTCTCCAGCGCCTTGAGGTGCGCGCCGATGGGCAAATACTTCAAGACGGTGGCATCTGTGTTGTCGGGTTTGGAGCGCAACTTCAAGCCGTCCACGGTGGTTTTGACGACTGGCGCTTCTTTCGGGACCGCCGGCGGCTTGCCCGATTGGGCCGTTTCGACCGCTTCGGCTTTGGTCTTCGAAACATACCAGGCGGCGGTGTACCCCACCACCCCGTCTGCCGTTTTGACCATCAACCATTGATTCATCTGTCCGATCTTGGCGTTGGCGGCAGCGTCGGTCTCCAACACCTGGAAGACGGTGCCGAGCGGCACGCGCATGAGCAAAGTCGCATCCGAAACCAACGGTTGACTGCGGACGGCCAACTCGTCAGCGGTGGCATAGACCGGGAAGGAGGCGCGCACGCCCGGGTCCGGCGCAGGAGGCGGAGGGGCGGCCTGGCCCGGCCCGTCGAAGAACATCACACCAGTAATGATGCGCGCCGGGTCGTTCGTTTTGGCTACTTGCGCATATTTGGAGGACTTGAGCGTGATTTCCTTTTCGGACGGTGGAAAAGGATAGGGATCGTAAATCAGGTAATCGCCGTCTTTGTGGGCATAGGCCACCAGGTAGTGAGTTTGCACCCCGGCCTGCGGCGACCAATCCACTTCCAAGATGACCGGTTTGCCCATCCCAAGCCAGGTGTCGATCTCTGGCAGCGGGGCCGGCTGAGCCTTGCAGTCTATGTAGGTTTTGTAAGATATGCCTTTCAGCACAATCGAGACCGTGTAGGGCATGAGGTAGGCCCCCTGGAAGCCCCCGGCTGCCTTCAATTTCTCGTTCAGCGAGGCGGGCGTTTCATCCAAGCCATAATGGCTCGCGACCATGCTGATGCTGGTCAATAGACAGCCAAAGTTCCCAATCGTGGACTCCTTATCGAACCCCAGTTTTACGGCTTTCCATTTTGGGTCTTGCTGGGAATACTTTTGGACTCTTGCCATCGAGCCTCCTTGGATTGTGGACAATACATATCCTAATTGCCGAATGCCCCCATTATACTGCATGGCGCGGGTTTCGAAAGTGACACTTTGGGAATGGGCATGTTGTGGGGCAAATCTCTGATTTGCCAGACTCGCAAGTCAGAGACTTGCGCCACCGTGGGGCAAATCTCTGATTGGCCAAACTCGCAAGTCAGAGACTTGCGCCACCCCGGTTGGCATTTGGGCCCTTACTTGCATCAGAGCAGATTGCTCGCTCATCATCTGAAGGAAAAGTTCCACCAACTGTGGGTCGAACAAAATTCCCGCCTGTTCTCGAATGTAAGCCATGGCGGCCGTCTCGGACCACGCCGGCCGATAAGGACGATTGGAGGTCAGAGCGTCGTAGACATCTACGATGGCAAACAAGCGCGCAGGGAGAGGAATTTCGGTAGCGCGCAGTCCCAATGGGTAGCCGCTGCCATCCCATCTTTCATGATGATAGCAAGGAATGTCCAGGGCCGGTGCGAGATATTCGATGGGAGAAAGCATCTCCCTGGCATATACCGGATGTAGCCTCATGATCTCCCATTCTTCATCGGATAGCGGTCCGGGCTTGTGCAGGATGTGATCGGGAATGCCCATTTTGCCGATATCGTGCAAGATGGCGCCACGCCGAATGTGAATCAGGTCCTCTGTCCTCACGCCAATGCGAGCAGCCAATCGCACGGCCAGTTCTGTGACCCGTTGTGTATGTCCCTCGGTTTCATGATCACGCATGTCGAGCGCCCGTGACCAGCCTTCGATGGTGGCATTGTAAGCCAGCCTCAATTCTACATTCGAACGCTGGAGGTCGTTGAACAACAGGGCATTGTCTATGGCAATGGCAGCCTGCCCGCCCAATGCTTCCAGAAAGGCCAGCCACTCAGAAGTGGGCTGGATGGGCGAGCGATGGAAGATTTCGAGCAGGCCCAATACCTGTCCTTTTGCAATCAGGGGAACGCAGTAATAGGATACGAAACCCTCTCGGTAGAACAAGGGCAAGCGCAACATATTCGTTTTGTGCCTGGACAGGTTCCCGATATAAACCACTTTTTGCTCCAACGCGGCCATGCCTGCATAACCCTGTCCTAGTTTCGCCTGGCGGCCGTTCACAGCGTCGGTGCGAAAGCCAATGCCGGTGGCATATTCGAAAGCCTGGTTCTTTGTGTTCCACAGCAAGATGGCAGCCGCATCTATTTGTAAGTTTTGGCTCATGTGAGACAAGAGGATGGATAGCGTCAATCTCAAATCCACGCTGGAAGCGATGGCCTGGTCGATCGAACGCAGCGCCGCAAGGCGCTCCAATTGTCTTTGGAGTTTGGTCTTGCTCTGTTGGTAGTTCGTGATGTCTTGAATGACTATCGTCAGCCTGTTCTGGCGCAAGGGGACGAATCTGGCTTCGAGCCAATGCATTCTATCTTTGTGGTGCTTCGTGTAGTGAAAGAAAGCTGCCTCTCCCTTCTTTGCCTTTGCCCAGGCTTGTTCGTATTTTTCTATCGTCTCGATAGGGAAAATTTCCTTTAGGGAATGTCTGCCGGCCAGCGGGGGAGGAAAACCCAAAATGGATGGGGCGTCTCCATGCGCTTGCAGGATCGTTCCATCCAAATCTGCTTCCAAGAGAAGGATAGGGAAGGCTTCGACGGGGGCTTCTTGGTGCATCGTTTCATTCCAATTCTATAAAGCAAACACGGACGCGGAGCGCAGTGAGTCCCTTGTCACTGCGCCCCTCTCCACCGCGTCACCGGGTACCACCAGGCAACGAAGCAACCTGGAGCGTCGTCTGTGAGGTTATTTTCCCAAGGCCTGGTGAACCTGGGAAGCAAGTTCTGATAAGGACCGGGCTTTTGCAGAAAGTATGATTGCTTGTTCCTCCATTGTCAAGCCAAAGGTATTTCCTAAGTATCCCTGTTGCAAAGCCGAGCCTGGATCGTTCAACAGTAAACGGCAAAATTGTGGATTGACGACCGCCGCCGAGAAAAGCCGATTCAAGCCAGAAATGGGCGGTTCGGTCAGGCGCATCATCATTACGTTTGGATAAACTTGCGGTACTGCCATTCTATACTCCTAGCCGATGAGTTTTTGGCTGGCAAAGATTTGGAACACGCCAGCAGCGATGAATACATCTCCCAGGCTGAAAGCCACCTGATAGGGAAACCATGCGGGCGGCAGGAAACGGTCAGACAACCAGGCGAGACGGGTTTGCTGCGCCGAGAGTAGGATATCTTTGAAGCCGAAGCGGCTACCTTCTTGCAAGAGAGCAGCGCGTTCTGCGCCAATCAGCCTCACCACCGTCTGCGGCGCAATAGGCATGAAGCCGCCGTTGGCCGTGATGACAGCCAGGTTGAGCAGCAGGCCAATCATCAGAAGCGTCATGCCGGCTACCTGGCGATTTGCCCAGGCAAAAGCAAACAAAGCAACTTGTGAAAGGACTACACAGCCGGCCGCCAGCCAATTCGGTGTAAGGGCGCGGGTCTGTGTCAGGTAGATGGCCAGGAATTGGGGCAGGAAGCCCACAAAGACCAACCAGATGTGGCGTAGGGCAGGAGGGCGATAAGGGTGTCCCCGTAAACGCGACACCCCTATGCCGGTCAACAAGCCTGCCCCCAGGGCCAGCCACAAGATCATTAGCAGCCTGGCCCGCCGCCAGATTCAGGGGCGCCACCGCCCAAGACGAGCAAGGCCAGGGCCAGGATAGATAACGCCAGTTGCAGATGTTGGCGGTTGATTTTGCCGGTCAACAGAACGAAGCGGGAAAATTTGCTGTTCATGACATACACTCCTGAAAAGTGAAAGAAAAGGATTGTTGTCATCAGCATACAATCCCCCAGGCTTCAAAACAGGCTTCAAAAGATTAATTCAAGATGAGAATTTTGGGTCGTGGACGGGAAAAGTGCGCGCGGGGCCGTGCTTTCCACCTTAGCGCGGAGAAATCTCTGCTTCCATGCCCTCGCCATGCAGCCTTAGCAGCAGCGCGGTATCCACCTGATTCCATCGCGGCGCGGAAGCATGAGCCGTGACGCGGATATAGTTGCCAGTCAGGCCTTCTATCTGCCAGCCTTGTTCATCTATTCGAGAGCAGGCCTCCCATAGCACGGACAGGCTGCGCCCGATGAATTTTTGGCGATAGACGGTGTTCATCTCAGCAAAGACCTGACGAAGAAGGGCGTTGCGCTGTTTGCGGATGAAAGGCGGCACACTGCCCTTCATGCGGGCGGCAGGGGTGCCGGGCCGAGCCGAGTAGGTGAAGGTGTGCCCGCCGGCGAATTCCATCTCGCGCACGAAGGCCAGCGACTCGTTGAATTCATCGTCCGTTTCGCCGGGGAAGCCGGCAATCACATCCGTGGTGATGGCTACATCAGGGATGATCTGACGAGCAGCGGCAACCAGGCGGCGGAAGGCAGCCGGGCTGGTCTTGCGCGCCATGCGTCGCAGGGTGGAGGCGCTGCCCGATTGCAGAGGCAGGTGCAGGTGCGGCATGAGGCGGGCGTCCTCCCACAGGCGGAAGAAATCCTCGTCCAGGTCCCAGGGTTCGAGCGAGGATAGCCTCAGGCGCGGCGTGTCTGTGTCCGCCAGGATAGCCTGGAGCAAGGCGCGCAGGTGCATATTCCACTCTTGCCCCCATGCGCCGAGGTGGACGCCGGTCAGCACGATTTCTTTGCTCCCACCTGTCAGCGCGGCGCGGATGTCGGCCAGTACGTCAGAGATGGAGCGCGAGCGCGCAGCCCCGCGCGCCAGGGTGGTAATACAGTAGGTGCAGGCGTTGTCGCAACCATCCTGTACTTTGATGAAAGCGCGCGTGCGCTGGCGCAGACCAGGCAGAGGCTCGCGCTCTATCGGTTCGAGGTCGAAGGACGAAAGTCGAACGTTCAGAATCTCTTCGACCAGGTGTTCCTTGCGTTCGTTGGGGATGACGCGCTTCACCGCCGGCAGGTCGAGGGTCTGCTGGGGAGCCAGCGTGGCCCAGCAGCCGGTCGCAATCACCTCGCTCGAACCACTACGGGCGGCGGCGCGAATCCTGGTGCGCGAATCGGCCGCAGCGGCTGCGGTCACCGTGCAGGTGTTGACGACCGTCAGATCCGCTTCGTCGGCGGTGGCCACGATTTCATGCCCGGCGGCGCGGAATTGACGCGCCATGCGCTCGATCTCGGCCTGATTGAGGCGACAGCCAATGGTGTCGAGATAGACTTTCATGATAGTCAGATAAACGCGATGAACAGGATAGACCTTTTATCTGTGTTCACGGTTGTAACACCACGAAATTATCGAAGAGGACGTCCACGCCCGGCTGGGAGAAGGAGCCGGCCAACAGACCCACTTCTCCTTGCGCCAGGTCGGAGTCCTGTGCTTGCGCCAGCGGTTGACCGTTCACATAGAAAGTAAGCCTATCTCCCACGCAATCGGCGCGCAAATGGTTGACCGCCAGGCCGGTGTGGACGGCATCGCTGTACTGCATCTGGCTTTGACTGAGCAGGAGGACGTTACCGCCCATATACTTGCCGATGGTGATATAACCGTCGCTGCTGAGCAGGAAGAAATAGTAATTGTTTTCTACGAAACGGCACAGCAGGCCCATGCGGTTCTCGTCAGGACCGCCAATTTTGGCTACATCCACTTCCAGGCGTACATCCCCGAACGATTTCCCCGGCGTAGCCCAGAAGTTAGCCTGCAAAGCATTGACCAGAAAGCGATAGCCACCGCCGTCGTAATCCATCGTCCCTTCGGCAGACGTGAAACGTTCCCAGCCGCTGGCAGGGTTGGAGAAATCGTCGAAGAAGAGCGTATCGCCCGACTGCGGTAGCGGTGTGGACGGTTGGCAGGCAAAGAGGAAACAGGCCAGAAGCAAGAGAGCCAGGAGGACTTTTGGCATAGCCAGATTGTATCAGATTAGGGAAAGTATTGACTCAAGAGCGCCTGTGCCTGTTCGCCCACTGCGCCGTCGGAGTCCAATGCGCGTGCGCGCTGCAAGTGTTGATAAGCCGCTGTGCGGTCGTTTTGTAGCCAAGCGGCCATGCCGTAATGCAGGTGCGCCGATGCCAGGCCTGGCTCCAGATTCAACGCGCGCGCCAGGTGATAACGCGCCTCGGCAGGCTGTTCGAGCAGCAGCAACGTCCAGCCAAGCGCATCCAACGCCTGGGCATCCTGAGGCGCCAGGGAGGCGGCTTGGCGGGCGGCCGGCAAACCGACCTCCTCTACTTGCACGCCATACTGGGCGCAAAAGACTGCCAACAGCCGCCAATAGCCAGCCTCGTTGGGCGCCAATTCGACTGCGCGCTGATAAGCCTCCAGCGCCGGCGGCAGGTTGCCCAGGCGGGCATAGGCTTCTGCCAGCGAGACCTGCCAAAGGGGGTTCGAGGGATCGGCTTCGACCGCCAGGAGATATTCGTCCAGTGTTTGCTGAGGCTGTCCCTGGCGCGTCCAATATAGGGCGCGCAGACTGTGGACGACAGGATTGCCCGGCTGCAATGACAGGGCGCGCTCCAACTCTGCGCCTCCCTCCCGACCGAGTTGCTGCTCGGCCTCGCCCAACCAGGCCCACGCCTCGGCGTTGTCCCCGTCTGCCGTCACTGCCTGACGGAAGGCCCGCTCGGCTAGCCTCCACTCGTTCACCAACCCCAATCCACGCCCGATGATCACCAGCCTCTTGGATGCGTCCGTTTCGCGCGCGGCCAGGTCGAGCGCGGCGCGCATGGTGGCTGTGGCCGCTTTGTAATCGGGATTAGCGTTTGCTGCCAGGGCGAACAACCTGGCTGCCCGCTCTGGCTTTTCCAGACACAATATCATCCCCAGGCGATAATATTGATACGGATTTTGGCCGCCCAGGGCAATATACTGTTCCAACGTTTCCCTTTCCGACGCCAGCGCACCGGTTTCACGGTAGTGTCCAGCCAGCGTTTCATACAGGACGAGCGCCTCTGGATGGCGAGCAAGCCCTTCTTGCCAGCAGGCCAGCGCCTCTTTAGGGCGATTCAATCCCATATACGCGGACCCAAAGACTGCCCATTCTGGCGCATTCAATGGCATATGGTTATCAAGCGCCTGTTCGTAGTACTCGACCGCGCTGAGATAATCGCCCGAGGCGGCTGCGGTGGAGGCTGTGACCGTCAACAAATCCTTGCGCCAGGGCAAAAGCAACAACGCCCGCCTGTAATGGAGATAAGCCTCCTGGGGGTCGTTCTTTTGCAAGAGATACGCATTGGCCAGATGCACCTCGTGATAGCCGGTGATCACCGCAGGCGCAAAGATCAATCCAAGAACGGCCAACAGCGCCAGGGTCGAGAGCGAACGGCGTAGAAACCTGTAAAGAAGCGATGAACGCATAGCGCCATTATAAAAGCAAGTTCTCACTTGCGTCAGAATTGGATGATTGAGTCCCTGCAAAAAGGCCAAAATCAAACCACAGAGAGACACGGGGACACCGAGAGAGTAATGAAGAAAAACTCCGTAGATTAATTCTTCGAAAAGCCCTGTTTCCCTACAGCAATTCTCAATTTGGCTAGAAACCGTCCCGAAGGTCTTCGCGAATTGCGTCAATTGCGCCCTGAAAACCTTCGGGACGTTCACCCTGCAATTCAGATTGAGAATTGCAGGTTTCCCTACCGAATGGTCGGTAGTTTTTTGGATTTTAAGTTATAATATGAGGAAATATCTCAACATGCTGGGTAAAGGAGGAGTTCCTTGAAAATCGTAGCCTGTATAAAACAAGTCCCCGACTCGGCGGCCAAAGTAGTCGTCGAAAATGGGCAAGTCTCATGGGGTGATGCACCGCTGGTCATCAACCCATGGGATGAATTTGCAGTTGAAGCCGCACTTCAGCAGAAAGAAGCGTTAGGCGGCGAGGTCATCGCTGTCAGTATGGGCGGCGAAACCGCCAAAGAGGCCCTCAAGCATGCCCTGGCCATGGGCTGCGATCAGGCCATCCTGATCTCTGACCCGGCTATCCAGGGGCTGGATACGCAAGGCACCGCCCGCATCCTGGCAGCCGTCATCCAAAAAATCGGCGGCGTGGACATGGCCTTCTTTGGCCGTCAGACCATAGATGGCGATGCCGGCTTGACACCGGCCCAGTCGGCCCGCGCTCTGGGCTGGCCTTTCCTGGGTCTGACTGCCAAAATAGAATGCAGCGGCCGCACCGTCAAAGTCGAACGCGCCATCGAAGAAGGACGCCAAGTGGTCAGTGCCGAATTGCCGGCTGTGTTCAGCATTGCCAAAGATTATGGCGAACCTCGCTATCCGTCCTTCATGGGCATCCGTAAAGCCTCGCGGGCCGAAATTCCGGTCTGGTCGCTGAACGATTTGGGTATTAGCGCGCCTGCTGCGGTCATTGCCTGGCCAGCCTTGCTGAATCCACCTTCGCGTGAAATTACCTGCGAGTTCATCACCGGCGGTAATCCCGAAGAGATCGCCAATGCCCTGGCCGATAAAATCATCGCGGAGAAAGTGCTATGAAAACCTGGGTTTACATTGACCACTTCAAGGGCGAGGCATTGCCCGCCTCATGGGAAGCCATAGGCGTCGGCAAGACATTGGGTAACGTGGCTGCCCTGATATTCGGGTCGGGCGTCGAGGGGCTTGCCCAGTCCGCATTCGAGTATGGGGCGGACGAAGTTCTGTTGGCGGATGACGCCGCCTTGGCGGATTTCCGCGCCGAGGCCTATGCCTCCACCCTGTCCAAACTTGCCTCGGAACATAGCCCCGATCTGATTCTGCTGCCGACGACCTCTCGTGGCCGCGAACTGGCCGCCATGGCCGCCATGGATCTGAACACCGGCGTTCTGGTAGACGTGACCGCGCTGGAAGCCGACGGCGACAGAGTCGTTGCCACCCGACCTATCTACGCCGGGAAGTTGCTCGAAAAGACAGTCTGCAACGCCAAACCGCAGATCGTCACTTTGCGCGGGCGCGCCTTTCCCAAACCGGAGGCCCAGAGCGGGAGGAGCGGTACCCTGACGAAAGTGACGGCGGCTGCGGAGGCCAGGACCAACGTCGAAGGCTACGCTACCACAGGCGGAGGCGTGTCATTGACCGACGCCGGCGTGATCGTCTCCGGCGGGCGTGGCACATCCAACAATCCCGCCCTCACTCCCCCGGCCGGCCTGGACGAAAAACAGGCCGAAATCTGGAGGGCGCAGGAGGGCTTCAAGTTGGTCGGCGCGCTGGCTGCCGTGTTGGGCGGCGCCTTGGGCGCCTCGCGTGCGGCCGTGGACGCTGGCTACATTCCCTACGCCCACCAGGTAGGCCAGACCGGCAAAGTCGTTTCACCCGATCTGTACATCGCCTGCGGCATTTCCGGCGCCATTCAGCACTTGGCCGGCATGCGCACTTCCAAAATGATCGTGGCCATCAACAAAGACCCCGAAGCGCCGATTTTCAAAGTCGCGCGCTACGGCGTGGTAGGCGACATGCACCAAATCGTCCCAGCGCTGACCGAGGCATTCAAGAAGAAACTGGGAAAGTAAGTATTGTTCTATATATGGTAACTACTCAGCCACTTTTGAAAACGCCCTAAATACAGACCCTAAAGGTCTTTTCCGCACATCGAAAGGCTGAATTCACGGGAAGGTCAGGCGTGAAACACATTTTCGATTGCACAGGGGACCTTATAGGGTCTTGACCTGAGCAGTTACCTAATGAACATCCCGAAGGTAAATGGAACCTTCGGGACGTTTCTTGATTATAATAGCCGCATGAAAGTATTCCGTCCACGTGTCCGCGCCTTGAAACTGGCTAGAAAATTTCGCGAACGGTTGATGAAAGAATTGGGTCAGCCGGTAAAAGTCATTCTCTTTGGCTCGCAAGCGCGCGGCGATGCAGCCTCCGACTCGGATATAGATTTGTTGGTCATCTTGCCCTCGTTAGACAGCGCCATGATGGATTTGGCGTTTGGCATAGCCTGGGAAGTGGGGTTAGAGGCCGGGAAGGTTATTTCGGTAGTGCCAGCCGAGGAAAATGAATTGCAACGCTTGAAGGCCTCGCCTTTTTATCGCGCTGTAAAAAGAGAAGGGGTTGTCATTGAGTGACGAGACGTATGACAAGCGCGCCTTGATTGAATACCGGCTCGAACGTTCGCGCGAAGCCTTGCGCGATGCCCATTTGATGTTCGACCAAAATGGCAGTCCAGCAGGCGTCATCAATCGCGCTTATTATGCTATGTTTTATGCAGCGTTGGCCATGCTGATGACGATAGACAAAGGTTCATCCAAACATCAAGGGGTCATTGCCCTGTTTGACCAAAATTTCATCAAGCCAGGCATCTTTCCCAGGGAGATGGGAAAAGAGTTGCATCGAGTATTCGCTCTGCGCCAAATAGGAGATTACCGTGACTTGTTGGTCATCTCCAGGGAACAAGCCCACAGCGCGCTGGAAGCAGCAGGCCGTTTCACGAAAATCATCGAAGAAACGTTGATGCGGGAACATGGGGTGTCCTTGCCGATGGTAGAGACCAAGGCACTCAAGAAGAAACTGGGGAAGTAAGTATCTTGATGATGAACGTCCCGAAGGTAAATGGAACCTTCGGGACGTTTCTTACATTGCTCTCTCCAAAATAGCCGTCAACTCGGCCTCCGTCAACGGTATTGGGTTGCCGCGCGTGCTGCTGGCTTTCATTGCTTTTTCCACCGCGGAGGGAATATCTGCACTACGCAGGCCGTATGCCGACAGCGAGGGGATAGGTAAGGCATTGACCAAATCGGTCACCCAGGCCACGCCGTCTAGGGCGGTTGCCGCCGCGTCAGCGGTCAAGATTTGGGCCAGTTCGGCATAACGCGCCAGTGCAGGATGCTGAGGTTCGCGCGTTTGCAGGGCTGCAAGATTGGCCTCCATCACCAGCGGCAGTAAACGCGCGCAGATGACCCCATGTGGCGCATGTAGCATCCCGCCCAACGGGCCGGCGAATCCATGTACAACGCCGAGCGCGGCGTTGGCCATAGCCAGCCCAGAGAACAGACTTGCCAGCGCCATTCCCTCACGCGCTTCCTTATCCGCGCCATTTCGATAGGCGCGCCGCAATGACCGCGCCGCGTGGCGAATCCCTTCGCGGCAGATTGCATCTGTCAGCGGGTTGGCCCTGACCGACACGAACGGTTCGATCAACTGCGTCAAGGCGTCTAGCCCCGAACTGGCCGTGACCGCCGGCGGCAGGCTATAGGTCAACTCCGGGTCTATCAGGGCTACGCGCGGCAGCATCAACGCACTTCTCAGGCTGACCTTTACGCCATGTTCTGGCGACTCGATGACGGCATTGCGCGTCACCTCGCTGCCGGTGCCGGCGGTGGTTGGGATGGCGATGTAGGGCAGCGACGGCTGCGCCAATACCTGTCCTCGCCCGATGACCTCCAGGTAATCCAACACGTCGCCGGGGTTGGTTGCCAGCGCAGCAATGGCCTTGCCTGTATCCAGGACACTGCCGCCGCCCAGTCCAATCACCATGTCGCAAGCGGCGGTGCATTTCACCCCTTCGCGGACGACCTCTACCGTTGGCTCGCCATGCACCTCGAATTCGACGACGCGAACGCTGGCCGCAGACAGGACGTCCCTGACGCGCGGGATAGCCTGCGACGATCTCCCCCGCACCAGGAGCAGACGCCTCACGCGCCCCTCCAGTTGCTCCCGTAACCCGCTCAGTTTCCCTGCTCCGAAGATGATCTTGCCGGCCGTGGCAAACTCGAAAGTGGTCATCTCACCAGTTAGCATCTTCTGGATAGATATTGCTATACTTGATAGAGTAGCGCGGTTCGGCCATCATCCCTTCGACCGTGTTACGCCATTTGACATAGTGGGCAGTGTTTTTGTGCGCGGCGGGCGCCTCGGCGGTTTTGTAGACTTCGACCAGGATGAACCTGGTAGGGTCATCTTGCTGTTGGATGACATCGAAGCGCGCCACGCCGGGCTCCTGCACGCTGTTTCTGGCATTCTCGATGGTCGCTTGCTTGAACGCCTCGACGAACCCAGGCTTGACATTTACGTGGACGTGGACGATGAGCATTTCATACACCTCCTGGTCTTTTGGGGTTTCACAGGCTGAGGATACATCAAATCCCGGTAGCGCGCAACGGGGGCGATTCAGGGCAAGTCTCGATCCGCCAACATAAAGTTGCTATGACCCAAAGACTCAGTAGATGAAAGTTTCGTAGTAACGACTTCCGAAAAAGCGACTAAAGTCGCCACTACAAGCCGAGGCTTAACATCATCTCCATCTGCGTTTATCTGTGGTGTGTTCTCAAAACACCCTCTCAGACCGGTCTCGTCTGGATGAAGGCAAAGCGTTCTTTGATTCGCAGGAACGGTTTTTCCAGCAGTTCGTAGGAAGCGATCGAGAAAGCCACAGTGACAAGCAATCCGAGCGCCGTTCCTACCAGCGGGTAGACCAGTAGGCGCTGCGGCGAGACCAGGGCTTCAGTCCATTTGAAGGCCAGGTCCAGGCCAGCCAGGTGATAGACGTACAGGCCGTAGGAGATCTTGCCCAGATAGCCCAGGATTTTGTTCTTGAAGAGAAGAGAAAGTGGCACCAGCCCGCCCTGCATGACGGACAAAAGGACAAGCGCCATGCCCAGCCCGATGAGGGGATAGGTGAACATGAGTTTCCATTGGATGGCGTTGACGTTGGGAAGTTGGGTCACGCCCCATAAGGCCAGGACGCCTGCCAGGAACAGGAACCAGCCCGGGATTTTCTTGAGTTGTTCATCGAACAGGCCCAGCCCTACCATCAGGCCGCCAAAAATGGATTCGAAATGTGTGAGCGGAAACACCCAGATGGCCGGATGGTTGACGTCGAAGTAGATGAGGGCCGCCCGCGCCAGCATTCCCACCAGCATGAACGCGCCTAAGGTGGAAAGGGCGGTGTTCTTTTTCATGCGGTAGAGCGCCCGCAACGCCCAGGGAATGATCAGGTAGAATTGTTCTTCGTAGGAAATCGTCCACAAGTGGGCCGAGTAGAGGAAAGCCAGGTTGTATCCCAGAGACATGGAAAACAAATTGTCGGTAAAGGTCAACATGCCCAGGGAACGTTTGAGGAGATAGGGATTCCAGCCCTTTTCGCCGATGGTCAGCGTCAGCATCAGACCAAAGAAGAACCAGTATAACGGCCAGATACGCAATCCGCGCCGCAGGTAGAAGTAGCCGACATGGATGTCGCCTTTCTCCTGATATTCTACATACAGCAACCGGGCAAACAGGAAAGCGGACAGGCACAGGAACAGGTCCACCCCCATCCAGCCATATTTGGAAACGGTCACCCAAAGTGGAATGGCTTCATAGTATTGAGAATGATGAATGAGAACCAGGAGAAAAGCCAGGAAGCGCAGGCTGTCCAACTCTGGGGCGTAGAAACGGGTCTTTGTCATGAAGCCGCCGCTGGGATGGTGAATTGGATTCTGGCTTGTTCCTCTTCGGCTTCACCCAGTCGGATTTCACCACCTTGCAGTTCCACATACGCCCGGCAGATCAGGCTGAACATTTCTTGCATGACGTGGTCGTGGCCCATCTTGGTTATGCTTGTCAGACGCAAATCGAAGAGCAGCCAGCCCGCCTCTCTGGATACTTGCACAGTCAGGTGCCCTGTGCCGGCAGCGTAAGCGACCAGGTAGGAGAAGAAACCGCCTAGAATCCAGCTCATTTGTCCTTTGTCCAGGGCAACAGGCGGCAGCGGTTCCGATATGAATACGGCAATGGGCATCTCAACGGCAGGGTTGTTCTTGCGCCATTGGGCGATGATCCCGTCCAGAAAATCAGACAGGTCCACTGGCGCGCGGAGGGGTTGCTTCTCACCGCGCTGCAAACGGGCAATCTCGATCAGGTTGTTGACCAGCGACAGGGCGCGCAGGGCGCTGTGATACACGATAGTCAGGTCTTTCTTTTGTTCTTCGGTCACTGGGCCACTCTGGCCATTCAATACGAGTTTGGAAAAGCCAAGCACGTGATTGAAAGGCGAACGAAGATCGTGCGCCCAGGTCGAGACTTTTTGTTGCAGGTCTATTTGTGAGGGGAAATCGAATTGAGTCATACCGTCCTTCTTATACTGGCCTGGAATAAACCAAAGAGAAGCGATGTTTGAGTTTCAGGAAGGGCCTTTCGATGATTTGGTAAGAAAGGGAAGCGATCAAAATGGTTGCGACCAGCCCAAAGCCTAATACAGACAGGGGAAAAACTACCAATCTCTTGGCCGTAATACCCAATAGCGCAGCTATCTGATAACCCTTTTGGACACCTATTCCCTGATAAACGTACAAACCGTAAGAAATTTTTCCCAGGTATGTCAGAACCGGCCAGCGAAGCAGTTTGTTGAACAGGGCCTGCTCCCCTTTGACAACGGCCAGCAAAATGAGCGTCATGCCGCCGCCTACCAATGGATAGACTAACATCAATTGCCAGCCAATGAAGGTCACTTCGGCCAAAGTGGGGAGCAAGGCGAGCAAAAACACGCCTGCCGCAAGCGCCATCCAGCGCCAAAAAGGATTGAAGCGCGCCGGAAAAATATCCAGACCCACAATCAACCCACCCAAAATGGCCTCGAAGTGCGTGATTGGCAAGACATAAATGGCCGGATGAGGAATTTTAGCAGCGATGAAACCAGCGCGTATGAGACTTCCCGCAACGAAAATGAGCCCCAAAATGAAAATTTGCTTGTTACGGCGCAAAGTGAACATTTTTTGCAAGAACCATGGAATGACCGCGTAAAACTGCTCCTCATAGGAGATGGTCCACAGGTGCGCCCCGAAAAAGATATTGAAGCCATAGATGGCCGTATATAGATTGTCGGTAAATGTGACCATTCCAAAGGCTCGTCTCCATACGCTTGACTCAACCGTCTGGGTGGAAAAAAGCAAGAACAACGAGAGCGAGAAGTAGAAATAGTATAGCGGCCAGATGCGCAGCAACCGGCGCAGATAAAAGTATGGAACGTGGATTTTGCCCTGACGCTGGAACTCAACAAAGAGTAGCTTAGTAAACAAGTATGCAGACAAGCACAGGAACAAATCTACGCCTATCCAGCCGTATTCACGTACAATCCCACTTATCGGAATGGTTTTGATATGTGGCAAATGGTTGTAGAATACTAACAGAAAAGCCAGAAAGTGCAATCCATCGAGTTCAGGGAAGTAGACCCGTTGTGCCTGTGAGTTTTCCATGTTGTATCAGCCTCGGATGATACCATACTCGCCTGCATTTCTCCGTCCGTGATACACTACGGCTATGCCTCAACTTTTCGAAAATCACCTCCACCAATTCACTATCCGCACCGACCTTGCCCGTCTGGATGTGGATGCCATTGCCGATCTCCTGTCGCGCGCCTATTGGGCCAGGGGACGCACGCGCGAAATGATTGCGCGTTATCTCCAGCATTCGCTTGTCTTTGGCCTGTATGATGGGTCGCGACAGATTGGCCTGGCGCGTGTCATCAGCGATTACACCACCTTTGCCTACTTGTGTGACGTCATCATCCATGAGGCCTATCGCGGGCGGGGGCTGGGCAAATGGCTGATGGCTACCGTCCACAGCCACCCAGATTTACGAGAAGTGCGCCGCTGGATGCTGGCCACCGACGATGCGCACGGCCTGTACCGTCAGTTCGGCTGGGCGCCGCTCGAGTACCCTGAACGCTGGATGATGAGATTCGATGGCTAGCCTGGCGCTCAAACCCGGTCGCGAAAAGTCGCTGCTGCGTCGCCATCCCTGGGTCTTTGCCGGCGCTGTCCACCATGTAGAGGGAGACGTCGCCTCGGGCGCGACTGTGGACCTGCTCTCGTTCAACGGCGACTTCCTGGCCCGTGCCGCCTACTCCCCAACCTCCCAAATCCGTGCGCGCGTTTGGACATTCGAGGATGAAGCCATAGAGGCCGACTTTTTCCGCAAGCGGATTCGCTCTGCCCTCCGCGTGCGCGAAGCCTGGCGGCCGATGCTCGACACGAACGCCTTTCGCCTCATCCACGCCGAATCGGACGGTTTGCCCGGCCTGGTGGTGGACTGCTATGGTGATACGCTCGTCCTGCAATCGTTGACGGCTGGCTGCGAAGCCTGGAAGGAGACGCTGGCCGACCTCCTTCTCGAAGAGACCGGCTTACGAACCATCTTCGAGCGTTCCGACGCCGACGTGCGTTCATTGGAAGGTCTGCCGCCGGTCGTGGGTCCCTTGCGCGGTTATCTTCCCTCTCCCATCTTTGCCATTCACGAACACAGCCTGCAATTCAACGTCAATCTGCAAAGCGGCCACAAGACCGGCTTTTACCTCGACCAGCGTACCAACCGTTTGCGTGTGCGGCAATTGGCCGAGGGCCGCGATGTGCTGGATTGCTTTTGCTACACGGGCGGGTTTGCGCTCAACGCGCTGGCAGGCGGGGCCAGGTCTGTGACGGCGGTGGACGCTTCGGCGGAGGCTCTGGCGTTGGGGCGGGAGAACGCCTCCCTGAACGGTCAGCAGGCCACTCGTCTGGAATGGATCGAGGCAGACGTCTTCCAGGCGCTGAGGAAGTTCCGGGATCAGGGCCGTTCGTTCGACCTGATCGTCCTCGATCCGCCCAAATTTGCGCCCACAGCGGCACAAGCCGGAAAGGCTGCGCGCGGCTATAAAGACATCAACCGGCTGGGTTTCCTGTTGCTGCGGCCGGGCGGGCTGTTGGTCACATTCTCTTGTTCGGGCGGCATAGATGCGGCGCTGTTTCAGAAGATCGTGGCTTCTGCTGCGCTGGATGCGGGCGTCCAGGCGCAAATCATGGAAATGCTGACGCAGGCGCCCGACCATCCGATGGCGCTCAACTTCCCCGAAGGCACCTACTTGAAGGGACTGGTGTGCCTGAGAAATCATTAACACATCTCTTATGCCATGTGTACACTTCGCCAATGCGCCTTTGATATAATGTGCGTGTTCATGTAGAAAGGGACTATTGCTTATGATGCGATTCGATCGTTTTACCGAGAGGGCGCAAGAGGCTGCCCAACGCGCTGCCGAGATCATCCAGCGTTATGGCCATAATCAGATTGATACCGAACACATCCTGATGGCGCTCATCGAGCAGCCGGGCGGGGTAATTCCTCAAATTTTGGAAAGACTCAACGTTAGTGCGGCTGCCATCACCGAGCGACTGGACGCTACCTTGCGCGCCAGTCCCAAGGCCAACATCTTCGGCGGCGGCGCGGGACAAATCTTCATTACGCCGCGCGTCAAGCGCATCATCGACCTGGCCAATGAAGAAGCCAACCGCCTGAAAGACGAGTACATCTCCACCGAACATATCTTCCTGGCCATCCTGACCGAGCGCAATACGCCTGCCGCTCGCATCCTCGAATCGGCCGGCCTGACGCGCGAGCGCGTCTACGAAGCGGTGCAGGCAATGCGCGGCGGACAGCGCGTGACCGACCCACAGGCCGAGGCGCGTTACCGCACATTGGAGAAATACTCGCGCGACCTGACTCTGTTGGCGCGCGAAGGCAAACTCGACCCCGTGATTGGCCGGGACACCGAGATTTTGCGGCTAATTCAAATTCTTTCGCGCCGCACCAAGAACAACCCGGTGCTGATCGGCGAAGCAGGCGTCGGCAAGACCGCCATCGTGGAGGGCCTGGCACAGAAGATCGCCAACAACGACGTGCCAGAAATCCTGGCGGGAAAACGGGTAGTGTCGCTCGATTTGGGCGGCATGATCGCCGGCAGCCGCTTTCGCGGGGAGTTCGAGGAGCGCCTGAAATCGGCCATCGAAGAGGTGCAACGCGCGCAAGGCGAGATCATCCTGATGATTGATGAATTGCACACCGTGGTCGGCGCAGGCGCTGCCCAGGGGGCGATGGATGCCTCCAACATGCTCAAGCCTGCTCTGGCGCGCGGCGAGTTGCAATGTATCGGCGCGACCACGCTGGATGAGTATCACAAATACATCGAAAAAGATGCTGCCCTGGAACGCCGCTTTGCCCCCATCTACGTCGAAGAACCATCTGTAGACGACACCATCAAGATGCTTCAGGGCTTGCGCGATCGCTACGAGGCCCACCATAAAGTCCACTTTTCGGACGAGGCGCTGGTGGCTGCCGCGCGCCTGGCAGACCGTTATGTCACCGACCGGCACCTGCCCGACAAGGCCATTGACTTGATGGACGAAGCCGCCGCCAAATTGCGTGTGGCGCTGTATTCCATGCCGCCTGACTTGAAAGCCATGAAGACCGAGATCGAGAAGTTGCGCGCTGAGGAGGAGCAAGCCGGCCTGGAACGCGATTACGAGCGCGCTGCCCAAAAGAAAGCCGAGCGTCTGCGCCTGGAACAGGACTACAGCGTCAAACGCGACCACTGGGAAGCTGAACACCAATTAGACGAAGTGGTGGACGTGGACGACATCGCCGAAGTAGTACATCAGTGGACCGGCATCCCGGTCTCGCAGATGATGGAAACCGAAGCCGAAAAACTGCTGCACATGGAAGAGCGCTTGCACGAGCGCATCATTGGGCAGGAAGAGGCTATTCATGCTATTTCGGATGCCATCCGCCGCGCGCGTTCCGGCTTGAAGGATCCCGCCCGTCCCATCGGTTCGTTCATTTTCATTGGCCCGTCGGGCGTAGGCAAGACCGAACTGGCCAAGGCGTTGGCCTGGTTCATGTTCGACGATGAAGATGCCCTGGTGCGCATCGACATGTCCGAATACCGCGAGCAGCACACGGTATCGCGTCTGTTTGGCGCCCCGCCCGGCTATGTGGGCTATGAGGAAGGCGGCCAGTTGACCGAGGCCGTCCGCCGCCGCCCGTACCGCGTCTTGCTGTTCGACGAGATCGAAAAGGCGCACCCGGAGGTGTGGAACGCGCTCCTTCAAATCTTGGACGATGGTCGCATGACCGACGGTCAGGGCAACGTGGTGGACTTCCGCAACACGGTTCTCATCATGACCTCCAACCTGGGCACCGAGTACGTCCGAAAAGGCGGCACCTTGGGCTTCCTCCAGCAAAAAGCCACCGACGAGGAGCGCCAGGCGCACGAGAAGATCGAGAAGGCGCTCAAAGGTACATTCCGTCCTGAGTTCCTCAACCGCATTGACGAGATCATCATGTTCTCGCCGTTGTCGTTGGAAGAAATGGAACAGATTGTCAATCTGCAAATAAAAGAAGTGCAAGAACGCCTGAACGATTACAACATCGTGGTACAGTTGAGTGACGCTGCGCGCTCCTGGCTAGCCAGAGAAGGTTACGATCCGGCCTTTGGCGCCCGTCCGCTGCGTCGCGCTATCCAGAAATACGTCGAAAGCCCGCTCTCGGTGGAACTGCTGGCCGGCAAGTACAAGGAAGGCGCTATCGTGCAAGTGGATGTAGACGAGCAAGAAAACAAACTGGTGTTCATTGCCGGGCAAGTGGTGGAAAGCGCCAAACAGCCAGCAGAAGTGTAAATCAGCACGGGGTGGGAAACTCCCACCCCGTTTTTTATCTTGGCGCGCCAAAGTGCTGGGATAACCATTGAGTTCGGGCGGCAGTTGTCCCCGTAGGGGGTGCCGCCCCATCGGTTTGGCGCGCTAACTTTTTTATAGTATTGCCCTTCAGAATCTATCCTGGGCATTTACCCTGGCGCTCACCCTAGCAAAGATTCTGTAACGCGAAATGATGCAAATTAAAAAATAAATTCGGCAATAGAAACAACCGCCAAATATGACTGTGTGGTCGGTGTATACCAGGCTTTCGCCTGTATTTACCGCTGAAGGCGATGGTACAAGGCGCTTACAGCAACTTTTATTGCCCGGTTATTTTTTTTAATCTACATAATTTCGCGTTTGGTTACGGCTCGTCGCGCTTGTAATTGGGTTGCTGTCAAGTAAGAAGCGGATTCGTAACTGCCTACCTGTGGTGCAAGTCTCTGACCTATCTATTACCCACAAGTAGGGCAAATTGGAAATTTGCCGTAACTGCCCACACATCACAATCAGCGATTCTCAATTTGGCTAGAAACCGTCCCAAAGGTATTCGTAAATTACGTCAATTGCGCCCTCGAAACCTTCGGGA
>FWPU01003928.1_pt1 | contig 35913 bp, 28 predicted proteins | sample 2228361 | NCBI WGS metagenome assembly FWPU01 (sample SAMEA103939777, study PRJEB20133) | metagenome
TCGCCATTCTCCGTTCTTGTGTCGCAGCCTAAATAGGCCGCGTGAAGAGGAGAACGTATTCACCATTCTGGTGAATTCAGTCTTAAAGTCAGCCAGGTCATCAGGATGGCAGGTTTCATTCTTCTCAAAAATGCTTCTGCCTATGATCTCGTCAGGCTCATAACCTAACACATACTTATAGTTAGGACTTAAGTATAACCATCGTGCGTCGCTGCTTGCTTCTGATATTAAGTCGTACGCGTTTTCAACCAGGGTACGGTACCGTTCTTCGCTATCCCTGAGCGCCTCTTCCGCGCGCTTGCGCTCGGTGATGTCATGCACAAAGGCATTGAAGACATAAGTTCCTCCTAACCGAAGAGGAGATATTGTCAACTCCACGTGAAACTCGAATCCGCCTCGGTGTAGAGCCGTAATCTCGATTCGCTTGTTCAAAAATGGGCCTTCACCCGTGGACAGAAAATGTTCAAGACCCCGTTGATGTGCTTCCCGGTATTGCGGAGGGATGATCGTCTCGGTCAAAGGCCGGCCGATTACTTCTTCGCGGGACCAGCCAAATGTGGCCTCGGCCTGGCAGTTCCAATCTATGATCAAACCATCGGCATCGATGGCGATGAAGGCGTCATGTGCCGTGTCGATGACCAAACGAGTTCGTTCCTCACTCGCTTGCAACTTCTCCTCTATCCGCCTGCGCTCGGTAACATCGCGAAAGCTCCATACCCTTCCAACGATTTTTTCTCCGATTCGCTGGGGCTGGGAATAACGCTCGAATATCCTGCCGTCCTTAAATTCGAGCACGTCGTAGCTTTCCGCCTCTGGATGGCTGTACAACTCCTTCACCTTTTTCAGAAAGTTTTCCGGGTTTTTTAATTGATCGAGGACAAACTCGAGCGCTTGATTATCGTCATGTGAATCCATGATGGAATCAGGGATATTCCACATGTCTACAAATTTCCGATTAAAACTGACTATTTTCCCTTCACTGCTGACCACAAGAATTCCGTCGGCGGTCGATTCCAGGGTCGCATTTAATAGGGAAAGGGATTCTTCCAGTTCTTTTAAAACGTCGGGAGCAGTCATATTGAATAAAGAGCGGCTGGTAATATGTTTAACCCGTAAATATTGTATCAGTAAAGCCTGCATGTTCAAGAATAAAGAATATCTTTTCGTGATATTTCACGAAAGTTGTGATATTTCTCAGGATAGCCTGCCTTAAAATAGCGGATAAACAACAACTGGAAATAGTAAAAACACTGTAACATAAGCCACTTAGGTGTTAGCTTAGGCCGCTTTTTTATCCTGGCACATTCTTTGCCAAATTCTGATGACTAAAAATAAGGCGGCAAAAGTTGAAAAAGTTACTTGCTCTTTAAAAGTCGAAACGACGCCGTAGAAGGGTTTACATAAGCTGTACACGAGGTGAAAAATGGGAAGAGCTAACATAACCGAAGAAAAAGCGGGAATAGGGAAGGAATCACAGCTTTTTGGCTCGATAGCAGGAAAAGGCAGGGCTATACCTGAGTCTTTGTCCGGAAAACGCTTAAATAATAAAGGAATATTAAACCATAAAGAGTTATCTGATGAGGAGCTGGTCAGGAGCTTCGTCGAAGCTCAGGATAGAGAGGCTTTTGATGAACTGGTAAATCGATATGCGGACAAGATTTATAGGCTTGCATTAAGGATTACTCACAACCCCAGTGATGCGGAGGATGTGGTGCAAGAGGTGTTTATCACCCTCGTAGGGAAGCTCAATACCTTTCATGAAGAGTCTAAGTTCTCGACCTGGCTCCATAGGGTTGCATCAAATGCTAGTTTCATTCACCTAAGGGCTGAGACCAAATACAAAAATAATGTGACCCTTGAGGATTACACCCCTTATGACCAGGATGGAGTGCTCGAAGGGGTTGAAGCAAAGGACTGGAGCGGCAGGCCTGATGAAATACTCCTCAGCAAAGAAGTGATGGAGATAATAGAAAGTGCGGTGAATGAGCTTCCAGAGCCGTATAGAATAGTTTTTCATTTAAGGGATGTTGAAGGACTGACAAATCATGAGGTGGCAAAAATATTGAGGCTTTCCCTCCCGAATGTTAAATCCAGGATTCTAAGAGCTAGGCTTTTTCTGAGGGACAAGCTTTCAGATTATCTACCCACCGATGGGAAAAATAATTCGTATCCTTTCACCCGGTTTTATATCTAATCGGATAAGTGGCTATAGACGGGGAAATAGAAGAGATTTGAAAAATACAACAGACAAATGCTCAGGAGGATACTGCTCATGATTCGTCGTGGTTGGATTGGGTCCTTTCTTCTTCTCGTGGCGCTGGTTGGAACTGGGGGCGGCTTGGCTGCGTGGAAGTACGCATCCATACAGGAGGCCAACTTTGCCTCTGCAAACCAGCCTGAACCGATGGAGTCGGTGATGGCCGCAGTTGCCAAGGAACGCGAGCATCGTCCAACGATGACGTCGATCGGGACGGTCCTGGCCCTGCGCTCGATCACCCTGCGCAACGAGCTTCCGGGCACAGTCCGTCAGGTGATGTTCACACCGGGTCAGGTGGTGGATGAGGGTGAGTTACTAATAGCTCTCGATGTATCTGTCGAAGAGGCCGAGCTTAAGGCTCTGCAGGCGCAGGCCGCCCTCGCCGAGACGACGCTCGCCCGTATGCAGCGCTTGACCCAGAGCCGTGCCGCCTCCCAAGAGGAGTTAGACCGGGCCCGTGCGGAGCGCGATGTAGCCCGGGCACAGATTGCGCGCATCAGGGCGATCATCGCCAAGAAGACCATCCGTGCGCCTTTCCGTGCGCGGGTGGGCCTGGCCGACGTGCACCCCGGCCAGTATCTGAACGAGGGCACCCAGCTCACCACGCTCCAGGGCATCGACGATGCCGTGCACGTGGACTTCGCCGTTCCACAGTGGGTGGCTGTGGGCCTGAGTGAAGGTGATAGCGTGGACGTTTTCGCCACCAGCGACTCATCGCCAACCATCGCAAAGATCGTGGCGATCGATGCGCGCATCGACCCGACCACCCGGAATGCCATGGTACGCGTGAGGATCGAGGGTGCTTATGCACCTGCACCGGGTTCCTCGGTACGGGTCAGGGTTCCGGTGGGCCAGTCCAGTAAGGCCGTAGCCGTCCCGGTGAGCGCCTTACGCAAGGGACCAGACGGTGACCACGTATTCGTGCTTACGCCGGATGATAAAGGTATGACCCGAGCGCACGTCAGGCGGGTAAGGAGCGCCTCGGTAATCGACGACGAGGTGTTGATACTTGCCGGGCTCTCCCCCGGTGAGCGTGTGGCTACTTCTGGGTCCTTCAAACTGCGTGAGGCGGCACTCGTCACTATTGCCAGCGACCCCAGGACAGATTCGCGTACGGAGAGGTGATCAAGTGAACAGCGAGACAGAACTGGAACCACACAAAAAGGGCGGAGACGGTCGCTCGTTCACCGACGTCTTCATCAAGCACCCGGTACTGGCGGTAGTGGTCAACCTAGTGATCGTCCTCGTAGGTTGGCGGGCGATAATGACCCTGCCGGTGCAACAGTATCCGCAGATCGAGAGTTCATCCGTGGTGATCACGACGGTCTACTACGGTGCCAGCGCCGAGACCGTTCGCGGCTTCCTGACCACGCCCATAGAGCGAGCGGTAGCGGCCATCAGCGGGGTTGATTACATCGAGTCTACCAGCCGCGCCGGTGTGAGCACCGTAACGGTGAGACTGAAGCTCAACCACAGCAGTACGGCGGCGCTGGCCGAGGTCACCGCGCGTCTCCAGCAGATTCGCTCTGAGCTTCCGGCGGAAGCCGAGCCGCCGGTCGTCGAGGTGCAACGAGCGGACCGGCCGTATGCGTCGTTCTATTTGAGTTTCACGTCCACGGAGCGGAGCGTGCCGGCCATCACCGATTGGCTGACACGTACGCTCCAGCCGCAATTCGCTACCCTATCCGGAGTCCAGCGCGTGACCATCGAGGGTGGACGCCAGATCGCCATGCGCGTCTGGCTCGATCCCGATCGACTGGCTGCGCTCAACCTGGCGCCCGGCGATGTACATGCAGCTCTGCAACGCAATAACTACCTTGCCGCCGTCGGGCAAACCAAGGGCAACCTGGTGCAGGTGAATCTGCTCGCAAACACCGATTTGCGTGCGGTTGACGAGTTCAAAGACCTGGTAGTAGCCGAACGCGGTGGTGCCATCGTGCGACTGAGCGACGTGGCCCGGGTCGAGCTAGGGGCCGAGGAGGCCGACATGGTCGCAAAGTTCAGCGACCGGGAGGCGGTTTACCTGGGGATTTGGCCGGTCGTCGGCTCGAACGAGATAGAGGTGGCACACCGTCTAAGAGACGAGATGGAGCGCATCCGGCCTACGCTGCCCAAGGACATCGACATGCGTCTAGCTTACGATGCGACGGTGTTCATGGAGGACGCGCTTAAGGAGATCACCAAGACGCTCGGAGAGACGATCCTAATCGTTGGGGTGGTGGTATTTCTCTTCCTGGGCTCGGTGCGTACGGCGCTGGTTCCGCTGGTGGCGATGCCGGTCTCTCTGGTCGGTGCGGCGATTTTCATGGTCGTCTTTGGCTTCAGCCTGAACCTTCTGACCATGCTGGCGATCGTGCTATCGGTTGGCCTGGTAGTCGACGACGCTATCGTCGTCGTCGAGAACGTCGAGCGGCACGTGCGTATGGGCAAGCCGCGGGTCGAGGCGGCGATAGCTGCGGTGCGGGAGTTGGTCCGGCCGATCATCGCCATGACCATTACTCTGGCCGCGGTTTATGCCCCTATCGGGTTCCAGGGCGGCCTGACCGGTTCGCTGTTCCTTGAGTTTGCGGTTACGCTGGCTGCGGCAGTGGTCGTATCGGGGTTTGTAGCGATCACGCTCTCGCCGGTCATGAGCTCGCGCTTCGTCCATCCGCACGGAGAACAAGGCCGTATGACCGTGCTCGTCAACCGCGGTTTCGATCTGGTGCGCCTGGCATACGCCAGGCTGCTCGACATTGCGCTCGGGATGCGCTGGTCGATCGTCGGGGCGGCGATACTGATTATGGCTGCGGCGTGGCCCTTATACAGGTTCTCGCAGCGAGAGCTCGCACCGGTCGAAGACCAAAGTCATATCAGCTTTTTCTTCGAGGCGTCGCCCGACTCCACGGTCGAAGCCACTGACCGGGAGTCGCTCAGGGTCGTCGAAAGGGTGACGTCGTTTCCCGAGGCCGAGTTCATGTGGTCTTTGACTGCGGCATGGGGCGGCTTTGGCGGCATGGTCACCAAGGACTGGAAGGAACGTACACGCTCGACCGAGGAGATATTCGGAGAGGTGTTCGGCGCAGTTTCCCAGGTGTCCGGCCTGCGGGTGTTCCCGCGTCTGGACCCACCTCTACCCACCCCCGGCCAGTATGACGTCGAGCTAGTGCTCCAGAGTGATGCGCCGTCCGAGCAGATGCTCGATACGGTGGTCAGGGTGCTCGATGCCGGATGGAGGAGCAGCAAGTTTTTGTACGTCGATACTGACCTCAAGATTGACCTTCCCGAGGCGCGCGTCGTGCTTGACCGCGAGCAGGTGGCCGACCTGGGGCTCGACCTGGCTAGCGTCGGCCGGGAGCTGGGCACAATGCTTGGCGGGGATTACGTGAACCGGTTTAACTTCTTCGACCGTAGCTACAAGGTCATTCCACAGGTCGGCGATGAAGGCCGTGCCACTGTCGACCCGCTGCTCGACCTCAAGATTAAGACGCCGGATGGCCAGCTCGTGCCGGTATCGACGTTCACGCGCATCGAGACGGGCACTGCCCCGCGCACGCTCAACCGGTTCCAGCAACGAAACGCCGTACGCATATTCGCCGGGGTCAATCCGGGAGTCACTAAAGAGGAGGGGCTTCGCGTACTCGAGGCCGCAGCGGCCGCGGCGGGCGGCCCGGGCGTCGTCCTCGACCACGCTGGAGAGTCACGGCAGATTCGCCGTGAGGGTGCGGCCCTTACCGCCACGCTCGGGTTCGCTGTAGTGCTCATCTACTTGGTGCTTGCTGCCCAGTTCCAAAGTTTTCGCGACCCTCTGATCGTGTTGCTGGGCTCGGTGCCGCTGGCAATATCCGGCGCGCTGGTGTTCAGCTTCCTAGACCTCACCACGATCAACATTTACTCGCAGGTTGGGCTGATCACACTGGTGGGGCTGATTGCAAAGAACGGCATACTCATCGTTGAGTTCGCAAACACACTTCAGGCTCGTGGTTTCTCCAAGGCACTTGCGCTGCGCGAGGCATCGTTGACGAGACTCCGGCCGGTGCTGATGACCTCGGCAGCTACCGTATTTGGACACTTGCCGCTTGTGCTGGTGTCAGGCCCGGGAGCCGAGGCCCGGAACAGCATCGGCACGGTGTTAGTAGCGGGCATGACCGTAGGTACTCTTTTTACTCTATTCGTCGTACCGGTGTTCTACTCGCTTATAGCGGCCCGGCACCAGCCGAGCACGACCCACCAGGGGACTGAGCTATTGGAGCAGAAGATGGAAGGGTCGATAGCGAGGTAGGGTCTGACAAATAATTAACAGGATAGATGACAAATATGTTTAGAACCACAGAGATTTCCGAGGATGAAAAAACGGTAACCATTAGGTTAGACGGGAAACTTATTGATGCATGGGTATCCGATTTGGAAAAGCTATGCCTGCGTTATAAAGATGAAAAAGATAAAACCGTTGTGTTAGATTTCTCTGGCGTGACGTTCATAGATCGTAAGGGATTGAGGATGCTTGAAAACATAAAGGATGAAAAAATAAAAATAATTAACTGTTCTTTATTTATTCAAGCACTCTTACATAAATTCCTAATCTGCAATAAGGATTAGGCAGGTTATGCCTGGAGTTATAAAGACGCTATATATGGAATCAACACCGGAAGGCCCGGCGTGTGCGCAGTTCTTGCCTCAACCGTTTTGGCTGGGATGAAATCATAGCAAGAATTTGAAAGACGGCTATTAGAAAATTTGGGTATACTCTAGTCAAAGTTTGTCGGTTATGACGGTTCTGGTACTGGATTTATCCATCGTTCATTTGTACGCGAGTTGTAGTCCTGGAGTAGGAAACCATCTAGAATTTATCGAATGTAAAGGTTCAACAATTAATATAAGGTTAATAATCGCACAATCTTCGAGCTTTCTTCTCTATGAGTAATGCTATTTTTAAATCAGGTGTTCGGGTCATGGATATAAAACACAACCATAAGAGTAGAAAAATTTTATTGGGAAAAGTTTTACTACATCTACTACCGACGCTTATTATCTTTTTACAAATCGGTTGCGGGCGGAATGAAGGTCCGGTGGCTCCTCCTCCGCCCAAGGTTACGGTTAGCCAGCCGGTGGTACGGGAAATCATCGAGTGGGATGAATACACCGGCCGTCTGGAAGCGGTGGACTCGGTAGAGGTAAGGGCGCGGGTCAGCGGTTATTTGGAATCAATTCATTTCCAGGATGGTCAAATCGTCAAGAAGGGTGATTTGCTTTTCGTAATCGACCCCAGGCCTTATCAGGCAGAACTGGACCAAGCCGAGGCAGAACTCGAGCTGGCCAAGGCCCGCCTAAAGCTGGCCCAGGACAATGTAGTAAGGGCAAAGAAGCTTCTAGGCGCTCGTGCCATTTCTGAGGAGGAAGCTGATACCAGAGTCTCCGACGAGCGTGTGGCTCGGGCGACGGTCGAACAGGCAGAAGCCGCTGTCCAGGCCGCAAAACTGAATGTCGAGTTTACTCAGGTCAGAGCGCCTATTACCGGGCGTATTAGCCGTAAACTCGTCACGGAGGGCAATCTTATCAACGGCGGCACTGGCGGAACCTTGCTTACCACTATAGTTTCTCTTGACCCCATTTATTGCTATGCCGAGGCTGATGAGCAGTCCTTTCTGAAATACACTCGTCTGGCGCAGGAAGGAAAGCGTCCAAGTTCAAGGCAAGTGAGAAATCCTGCCTATCTTGCTTTAGCCGATGAAACGGGGTTTCCTCACAAGGGCTATATAGATTTCGTGGATAACCAGCTCGACCCTAATACAGGGACGATAAGGGGAAGGGCGGTTTTCCCCAATCCTGATTTGACTCTTACTCCAGGGCTATTTGCTCGTATTCGGATACCGGGTAGTGGCAAATATAATGCGATTCTGCTTCCGGATGAAGCTATTGGAAGCGACCAATCTCAAAGATTCGTCATGATAGTCAACGATGAAAACATAGCAGAATACAGAAAAGTAGTGTTGGGACCAAAAGTAAATGGATTGAGAATCATAAGAGAAGGACTTAAGCCGGAGGACTGGGTAATCGTAAAAGGGTTACAGCGGGTAAGGCCTGGGGTGAAGGTTGACCCGCAGAGAGAAAAAGTACCCCTAAAGAATGAAAATTTCTTGACGCCGGACCTAACGCCGACTCAGGCTGAGAGCAATACAGGAGGGTGAGGGAGTGATCTCTAGATTTTTTGTCGACAGACCAGTCTTTGCCACCGTGCTATCGCTCCTAATCGTCGTAGTCGGTCTCATTGCATACTTTACCCTGCCGGTGGCACAGTACCCGGAAATCACTCCGCCTACAGTGGTGGTGCGCGCCAGTTATCCCGGGGCAAACCCCGAGGTTATAGCCGAGACGGTTGCCACTCCGCTCGAACAGGAGATTAATGGCGTAGAAAACATGCTCTACATGTCGTCTTCATCCACCAGCGACGGCCAGATGCAGTTAACCATAACGTTCGAGCTGGGCACCGACATCGACGAAGCGCAGGTCCTGGTAGAAAACCGCGTAGCCGTCGCTGAACCCAGATTGCCCGAGGAAGTCCGCCGCATCGGCGTCACCACCCGGAAAAGCTCCCCCGACCTGCTCATGGTAGTGCACCTGCTCTCGCCCGACAAACGCTACGACCAGCTCTACATCAGTAATTACGTCCAGATCCGGGTACAAGATGTTCTTACGCGCCTTGACGGCGTGGGGAACGTCACAGTGTTTGGCGCGCGTGAATATAGCATGCGGGTCTGGCTCGATCCTGAGAAATTGTATTCCCGGGACATGGCTGCGAGCGATGTAGTGCAGGCGCTCCGCGAACAGAATGTGCAGGTAGCCGCCGGGGTGATCGGCCAGCCGCCGGTGCCGCAAGGGAACGCATACCAGCTCTCGGTCAACACCCTGGGCCGACTCACCCAGGAGGAACAGTTCGGCGATATTGTGGTAAAAACCGGTGACGATGGGCGGATTACGCGCTTGAGGGATGTTGCCCGGATTGAACTGGGTGCCCGTGACTATAGTGTCAACAGTTATCTTGACGGGGAACCGGCGCAAGGAATTGGAATCTTTCAGCTCCCCGGCTCTAATGCCCTTGAGACTGCCCAGTCGGTTCGCCAGACTATGGCCGAACTCAGCAAGGAATTTCCGCCTGGCCTGGAATATCGGATCATTTACGACCCTACGATCTTTATCCAGGAGTCAATTAACGAAGTGTTTCACACCCTTTTTATAGCATTCATCCTGGTGTCCATCGTGGTTTTGATATTCCTGCAGGACTGGCGGGCCGCCCTCCTCCCGATGATAGATGCCACTGTATCGCTGGTCGGCACCTTTGCCGTTATGGCTGCATTTGGCTTTTCGCTCAATAACCTGTCGCTCTTCGGCTTAGTGCTGGCGATCGGCATCGTGGTGGACGATTCTATCGTCGTTGTAGAAAACATCAAGCGCTGGATGGGTAAGGGCCTGGAGACACGCGAGGCCATCCTGAAAGCGATGGAAGAGATAACCGGTCCGGTGCTGGCTATCACTCTTGTCCTGAGTGCTGTCTTTATCCCTACGGCTTTCCTCTCCGGCATCAGCGGCCAGTTCTACCGTCAGTTTGCTCTTACCATCGCTGTCTCGACCATAATCTCGGCTGTTAATGCGCTGACCATGGCCCCGGCCCGAGCCGGCCAGCTTATTAAACCGGATAGCGAGTCGGGGATGCAGGAGCCTCTGCCTCGCATTGGAATTGCCCTTATCTTCGGGTTTGTGGCCTGCTCATTTTTGGCCACGCCGCTGGCGAGCTTGCTCGGTTTATTGGCTCCGGCCGATGGCGCCGGTGGGGCTGGGAGTCAATCCTCAGGTGTGACCACCGCCTTTTGGGCGGTCCGCATAGTGGTTTTTGCGGCCGGCGGTATAGCAGGATGGTTCCTAAGTTCGATTGTGAACCGACTTCTGAAGGGTTTCTTCCGTGGATTCAACCGATTTTTCGAGCGCGCGTCAGATGAATACGGACGTACGGTGTCGAGGTTACTACGGGTGAGCAGCATTGCTATTTTAGTTTATTGCGGCCTTATCGGCCTCACCTACCTGGGGTTTACCAGGGTGTCGGTTGGATTCATCCCCGCAGTGGACCAGGGATATCTGATTACCGACGTGCAACTTCCCGATGGCTCTTCCCTGGAACGGACTGATGCGGTAGTCCAGCGTGCGACAAAAATCATGCTGGATACGCCAGGCATAGCGCATGCGGTGGGTATTGTCGGCTTCTCGGGAGCAACGTTTTCGAACAGCTCAGATTCAGCGGCAATATTCGCTGTTTTGGAGCCCTTCGATGAGCGTGCCGAACACGGTCCAAGCGTACAGGAAATTATAAGGAACGTTAACCTTAGGCTTTCCGAAATCCAGGAGGCAAGGATTATAGTGATTCCCCCGCCCCCGGTTCGGGGCCTGGGTACGGCCGGCGGGTTCAAAATGATGGTCCAGGACCGGTCGGGTGCTGGCCTTCTAGAACTTGAAACTGCAGCCAACGAACTCGTCGCAGCGGCAAACCAGCAGCCGGGTTTGACCAGGGTTTTCAGCACATTTAGCACTAATACGCCGCAGCTTTATGCCGAGGTGGACCGCACCAAGGCTAAAAAGCTTAACGTCCCTCTCACCAATATTTTTGACACGCTTCAGGTTTATCTGGGTTCGATTTACGTGAACGACTTTAACCTCTTTGGGCGCACCTATCGAGTGACGGCCCAGGCTGAGGGGCCTTTCCGCAACGAACCCGACGATATTACAAAGCTAAGGACACGCAGTGCGTCCGGGGCTGCAGTGCCGCTCGGCTCGCTTATTGACGTGCGTCGTGTAACCGGACCTGACCGGGTAGTGCGATACAATTTGTTCCCTTCGATCGATATAAACGGTGACACGATGCCCGGATTTAGTTCCGGCCAGGCTATTGATGCCATGGAAGAACTGGCTAACAAAATACTGCCGCAAGGCATCGGTTTTGAGTGGACGGACCTGGCTTACCAGCAGGTTACCGCCGGCAACACAGCGATCTTCATCTTTCCACTCTGCGTACTGTTTGTATTTCTGATTCTGTCTGCTCTGTATGAAAGCTGGTCGCTGCCGCTGGCTATCATACTGATCGTGCCTATGTGCCTGCTCTCTGCGATTGCCGGAGTCTGGCTGCGCGGCATGGATAATAACATACTTACTCAGATAGGGTTTGTAGTGCTGGTCGGTCTGGCCTGTAAAAATGCCATCCTGGTCGTGGAGTTTGCCAAGGACCGGCAGGAAGAGGGCAAAAACCGCTTGGAAGCGGCAGTCGAAGCCAGTCGCATTCGACTTCGCCCGATCCTCATGACCTCTTTTGCTTTTATACTCGGTGTGGTGCCGCTTTTGATAGCAACGGGCGCCGGCGCCGAGATGCGCCAAGCGTTAGGTACTTCCGTGTTCAGCGGGATGCTCGGGGTTACGTTCTTTGGGCTGCTTTTAACGCCGATATTCTACGTTGTTATTCGCGGGGTTACCGAGCGCAAGGACAAAAAGACTATTCATCATGAATTGAAGGAAGAAAGCTATGACAAGAGTATATGAAAGTCACAATAAAAGGAAATTGATTTCTCCTTGCCTACCGCATGAAAAGATCAATGTCTCAGTGCACGGCACGCTTTTGGAGAGGTTTAGATATTTAGAAGCGTGGAATAAAAAGCGGTTATCGTATTTAGTGGATGTATATCCGCTCATTCCTTCGTTGCACTCAGGACAGGCTCTGAGCTTGTCCAAGGATGGTCTTTCTTCTCAAATGAAAGGTGGTCGTCCTTCGACTGGGCTCAGGACGAACGGCCAATCCAATTTTATTGAAATGCTGTCGTGCACTCAACGTCTTAGGGAAAAGGTTTTTATTCCTCCAAACGTCATCAGGACAGTAATTCTTATTCCTATCTTCCTGGGACTATTAAATCTAGCCGCCTGCATGGTTGGGCCGGATTACAAACAACCCCAGATGCGGGTCTCTCAGAAGTTTGCCAATGAGTATGAGAAGGGACTATCCACTGGCGAGGTGGAGACTTCGTGGTGGCGAGGTTTCAATGATGAGAGGCTCAATCGTTTGATTGATCTGGCAATAGCTGATAATCACGACCTCCGTATCGCTACGGCCAGGCTTCGCCAATCTCGGGCCCTCCGGCTAGAGACCCAATTTGACCTCTTTCCCACTGTGACCTCACAGGCGTCTTATACAAGAGAAAGATTAAGTGAAGCGCAGGTACAAGAGGAGGGCTTTGACCGCGACATTGACCTTTTCAACGCTGGATTCGATGCAACCTGGGAACTGGATTTCTTCGGACGTGTGCGCCGCTCGATCGAGGCGGCTATAGCCGAGGTGGAAGCATCGGAGGCGGTTAGACGCGACGTGATAGTCAGCCTTCTGGCGGAGGTTGCCAGGAACTATTTCGAGCTCCGCGGAGCACAAAACCAGCTTGAGGTTGCTCGGAGAAATGCGGAGAATCAAAAGCAAACCCTGGAATTAACCATTGCCTTACTCGAAGGGGGTCGGGGCACAGAGCTCGACACATCACGCGCTCGGGCTCAATTAAATTCGACGCTGGCTACCATTCCTCCATTGGAGACTGCCATAAAAAGGGCCATTTACAGGTTGAGCGTGCTTGTCGGTCAGGAGCCTACCGCACTCGAGGCGGAGTTATCAGAACCGGGGAATCTTCCATCATTGCCCAAGCTGGTTGCCGTCGGGACTCCGGAAGCCCTTCTTAGAAGGCGTCCGGACATTCGGTTTGCGGAGCGAACCCTAGCTGCCGAAACTGCCCGCATCGGCATTGCCACTGCTGACCTTTTTCCCAGGATCACCTTTACCGGAAGCATAGCTCTTGAAGCCGAATCTTTCTCCGGCCTGGGCGATAGCGGGAGCGGCACTTTCTTTTTACTCCCGAGAATCTTCTGGGCGGCGTTTGACCTGGGGCGAGTTAGGGCTAGGATAAAGGCTGCCGATGCGAGCGCCGAAGCGGCTTTAGCCCAGTATGAGCAAACGGTATTGCTCGCTCTGGAGGAGACGGAAAATGCGCTCGTGGATTTCGGCCGTCAACAGGTGCGGCAAGATCTTCTGAGACAGTCGGCCGAGGCTAGTGAAAAGGCCGTAGAGTTGGCGCAACTTCGTTACCGATATGGGGTGGCCGATTTCCTCACTGTGCTGGATGCTGAACGCACGTTGCTCGAAGCCCAGGACCAGCTTGCCCAAAGCGAGACCAGTACGGCTACTGCACTGGTCGCCGTCTATAAAGCCCTCGGCGGCGGGTGGGAGATAGAAATGGATGATCAACAAAAAGATTTGGCTAATAAGACTAAATAGACGACGGCTGCTATGAAGGAAACGGTCTCAAAAAACCCGAGTGTCATTCTGAAGGAGTGGAGCGACTGAAGAATCCCGTTTATAATCGGTATTTGTTATCCCTCGTAGTTAGATGCTTCGCTGAGTTTACACTGAGTGTAACGAACGTGCTCAGCACGACAAACTATTTTTTAGATGATTTCTTAATGGAACTAAACAGGCAATAACTCATCCGGTAATTAAGTGTGATATCAATTCTGTTTTTCGATAGTGCATAACGAGGCTTGTCATTGCGAGGAACACATTCGCTACGCTAAGTGTAAACTCCGTGACGAAGCAATCCGACCCGGTTGTCATTTCGACCCCATGAGATATGAAATTATCTCACGGGGGAGAAATCTTTAAGCAAAACGAGATTCCTCACATTCGTTCGGAATGACAGGGAGAGTAGCAGATTGTGGAAACAGGCTAATGAAGCAATCTAAATACGGGATTGCCACGCCGCCAAAAGGCGGCGGCTCGCAATGACAACTAACAACTATTCTTGAATACACTGTTACTCGACAAAATTGATATGACTTATCGATTCGGGCGGATTTTCCCAATATAATAATTGAGTATGAAGAAAGAGTGTTATGATTTTCGATGAATCGACAGGAGGATAAACCATGAAAGTTTTCGAGATAAAACAAGCATCGGGCATTGACTCACTTGACTTAGTAGAACGCCCAAATCCTAAGCCCGGATATGGACAGGTACTGGTGAGGATTAAAGCCGTATCGCTCAACTATCGTGATTTGCTGGTGGTCAAAGGAGCATATAGCCGAAATCTTCCCTCCGGTCTTATTCCCTGTTCGGACGGTGCGGGCGAGGTCGTCGGAGTCGGAGACGGCGTCACCCGGGTTAAACCGGGAGACCGGGTAGCCGGCACCTTCTTTCAGACCTGGATATCCGGAGGGTTAGACGAGAGCAAAGCGAAGTCAGCTCTGGGCGGTGCTATAGACGGCGTGCTTGCGGAGTACGTCTTGTTCCATCAAGATGGGTTGGTACACATCCCCGAGCATCTGTCCTACGAAGAGGGAGCGACATTGCCCTGCGCAGCGGTTACGGCATGGAACGGGCTTATTACCTCAGGCGGCCTTAAGGCCGGCGATACGGTGCTGGTGATGGGCACGGGAGGGGTTTCCATCTTTGCCCTACAATTCGCCAGGATTTCTGGGGCGAGGGTAATTGCTACGTCCAGTAGCGACGAGAAACTGGGACGGGTTAAACAGATGGGAGCATCAGACGGTATAAATTACAAATCCCTGCCGGACTGGGAAAAGAGGGTATGGGAATTAACCAGCAAAGTGGGAGTCGATCATGTGGTAGAGGTAGGTGGTGCTGGAACGTTGGCTAAATCTCTACGCGCCGTGCGTATGGGCGGTCATATCAGCTTAATTGGGGTGCTTTCCGGGGCAGGAGAAGCCAACCCCTTACCGGCGGTGATGAAAAACGTTCGTATACAGGGAATCTATGTGGGTTCTCGCGATATGTTCGAGGCGATGAATAGCGCAATCTCCCTGCATCAACTTCATCCGGTGATTGACCGGGTTTTTCCGTTTGAGGAGGCTAAGGAAGCGTTTAGCTACATGGAAAGCGGTGCGCACTTTGGCAAAGTAGTTATTCGACTCTAATATAATAAAAATATCCCAATGATAAAACAAGGAGGTAAGCATGAGACGAAAAGCCTGGGCAGTATGGAAAGGTGACCTTAAGAGCGGTAAGGGAACTATCTCCACCGATAGCGGTGTTTTATCCGATACTCAATATTCATTCAGCACCCGCTTTGAGGATGGAATCGGTACGAATCCAGAAGAACTAATAGCCGCGGCCCATGCCGGTTGTTTCTCGATGGCTTTATCCGCACAACTGGGCAATGCCGGTATGGTCGCCGAAAGCATAAATACCACCGCTACGCTCACTATGGAAAAGCTGGACGCAGGCTGGACGGTGACCGCAGTTCATCTCGACGTAACCGCAAGGATTCCGGGTGCAGACCATACGGCCTTTGAAACAGCAGCCAAAAACGCTAAAGAAGGGTGTCCGATTTCACGCCTTTTGAATGCTAAGATCACGATGGACGCAAAGCTGCAGAGCTGACGGTTGAATATAAGGGTAGAACTTATAGAAGCTTTCATCAGAACAAGAGCTTCAACCAGGCGCAGGTCTGGTTTTTTGTATAATTGTGGGTTAAAAACTTTATGACCTTAGTGTATTCATGGTAATTAAACGTCTTTCTCCTCTTTTGCCATACGAACCCAGGTATTCCAGCGTTCTTCTACTACCCTGAAGCCGAGGTTTTCATATAACCTCTGTGCTTTGATGTTTCTTTTCCCGACCAAGAGCCTGAATTTTTTATGCCCTTTATTTCTTAGTATGTCCAGGCCTGTGAGAAAGAGCCGTTTTCCGATTCCTCTATTCTGAAATTCGGGGTCGACAACAAGCTCGTGAATTTCACCTACATTTTCTCCGGTGTAGTCAACCCAGTTATAGTCAACTCCAACAAAGCCAATCGGCTTTTCATCAACGAGGGCAACGAGGAAACCCTCGGGTGCTCTTTTTCCTAGCCATTTGATATAGTCTAGGATTCTACGATTAGTCGGGTAGGAGTATTCTTCCCATTCACTATAGGCTCGCTTGTAAACTTCCAGAAGTTCTTTCTGTATTGGCGACAAGTTTATATTTTTGATCTTAATCTCCATGTCCTCGATAAAAAATACCAATTCCATCAATCAATCATACATAAAACAAAGCCATCCGAAATAAGATGAAAGGGCTTTTTAAAAAGATTGAGTCAGCTTGATTGGCCGTTTTTGCAGATTATTCACTAAATAGTTACACTCTTCCATTGCATGGTTGATCAAGTTGAGTTTCCCAATCCATTTGTCGATGCTTTATATCGTGAGTTGCTCGAGCGCGGGATAGCCTATTTCCTACCTATGAGCCAACTTGAGGTGCTTGAACCAATTCGTCCCAGCCAAGCTGAGCTTGTATTTAACCAGCAACGGGATGGAGTGCTAGAGCTTGAATGGCTGGGGTTTCGGTATTCACTATCGAATCAGGAGAGACCTTTCACAGAGAATGAAAAGAGACTGATAAAGAGCATAGGTAGCGTGCTCTCGACTCGTTATCGGTTATTATTCAACGCAGACCTTGCAGCACGAAGATTCGAACTTTTCCGCGGCCTCCCAGAAGACCGATACGTGTCTGCTTTTCTCGACCCGTCTCCGTATATCAGGCGTGAGATGCCGACATTGAATACCGACCGTATTGCGGATGCAATCGAGGTCTTGCGTATCAGTTCGCTGACTACCTACGAAAATCGGCGCATTGAAACGGGTGTGATTTTGTTTGGGTCACAACCTGACCCTTGTCACGCGTTGCCCCCGCTCCAGCCTGGTGCGCTTCGTTATTCCAGCGCATTGACATCCATACGGGCCTTTCACCGGCTCTGCGATGCCCTGCAAACTATGGCATTGGTGGACCGGGACGGACTTTTAGTTGAAATCGTAGATATCCAGGAGTGGACCCAGCCGTTTGGCAGTTTTAAATTGTCAGTGCCGAGTCCCGCCCGTTATGAGCGGCATAGCCGCGCTACTCTCTGCGGAGGGCACATTTGTCTGATTCTCACTCCTAATGGAGAGATCAAGGTCTTTGCTGAGGGAGTGCAGGTATTCAACTTTCTGGGTGGACGGTGGCGTCTCACCGATGCCTTGGAGAAATACGGTGTTTGGGAGCAGGCTATTGGAAACGCACAATTAGCGGAGAGGCTTTTTACGGCTGCCTTGAACTTGGCTGAAGACCGTAGAGGCGGGATGTTTGTTACTCTGGACGATGCTCAAGCGGCAAGTCGAATGGTCGCCCCTAATGATCTTCTGACCAATCAAAGTTCGTCAACCGACGGTTTTAATCTTGGGTCTAAGGAGCAACTTCATTATCTGCTACGGCATAAGCGCGTACTCGACCTGGCGCCGACAGTGCTAGAAACCCTGGCCAGGATTGACGGAGCAATTGTGTTAGACCGAGAATCAAATTTCCTCTCGTTTGGCGCTATACTGCGCCATCCTTTAGGGATTGATGAGCGCACTCAGCCTGCCGATGGCGGCCGTACCACAGCGGCCATATTTGCTTCCCGGTTTGGAAACGTCCTTAAGATTAGCGAGGATGGCTTTATATCGTTCTTCCGGGATGGTCAATGCCTATGGGAAATATAGCTTTTACGTTTATGGGGGAACCATTGATTCGAAGCTTTAAATATTCTATCGGGTATCCATAAAGGCTTTAACCATTCCTTCATCGAAAAGAATATGAATCCAAATTTCGGGTTAAAGCATCTTTGTTGTATTGAGGTGTGTTATTGACAGTGGTCTCTGGTTGTTTAGCAAGAATTCGAAAGACAAATGCATAAAGCTTCGGTAAACTTTATACAATTCCCTAAAACAGGAGGTTATTCATGAGCAAGTTAATAATCGCAATAGCAGTTGCCATAGGCTTAACTTTTGGGAGCGTTTCTTTTTCCGCCTTGACCGGAATAACTAAGGATGCCATAGCCTGTAAGGACAAGGGATCATCCAAAGATAAGGGTGAGGATAAGGGCCAAGAGGCATAAATATTTTCTGGATCGGTTGTTTCAATGTTTTGAACTCAAGTTAAATTTTGGCCCTAAATCCATCCTCCTTTGAGCGAGAGAGGCTCTCTAAGCATCTAACAAGGGAGCTTCTCTCTTTAGTAAATATCGAGCGAGTCGGAATAACAAAAACTGGCTGATTGTTTAGTACCCAGAGATTCGCATAAGCAACCAGTTAGCCGGTTTACTCACCAGAGTTTGTTCGAGGAGTCGTACAAGATTAGTTATTTTAGTCCGATTATTCAGCAATCAAAACATACATGGAAAAGTTAATAGAGCTGTTTGGCCTTGATAGGGATTTTACCAGAGCGGAATTGGACCAGGCGTACAGGGATTTGGTGCAGGTATGGCATCCGGACAGATACTCATACAATCCGAGGCTGCAGCGTAAGGCAGAAGAGACGCTCAAAGAAATAAATAACGCCTATGAGTTGTTAAGGGAAAGGGTTGTCAGGTCTGATACAAGTACGGTAAAAGAAGAAGCATGCCAGAGAAACATCCATCCTCAACACGAAGAAACTTACCATGGGCCTAATGAGCAAGAATAAACTGAAAAAAGTAGTGGATATACAAAAAGGTCATCATTAGTCTCCCTGAGAAGCATCTTCCATCCGACAGACTTTTCTAAGACGAGCGAAATTGCTTTTTGCCATGCGCTCAAATTGGCGGTTATTACCGGAGGACGACTTAGCACTTTACACGTAGCTCCGAAGAGAGAAGACGCCCACTTCTTCGAGTTCCCGGAGGTGCGGCACACACTAGAGCGGTGGGGAATATTGCCTGAAGGAAGTTCTAAAGAGGATGTGACAGAAAAAGTAGGCATTCGTGTGGAGAAAATTATTAAAGTCCATGAGGACCCAATTCATTCGATTCTTCATTTTCTCGAACATAGCCAAACTGACCTCGTAGTGCTTGCTACTCACCAGTCCAGGGAGCCCGCCGGCTGGCTCAGGAAATCGATGGCCATGCCCATTGCGCTCGGGTCAGGCGAGATGACATTATTCGTTCCGGACGGGGTTGACGGATTCGTGTCGGCCAAAAACGGCGCGGTCAGTTTGAGACGGGTGCTGATTCCGATTGATAAACATCCCAGTCCACAACTTGCGGTAAACGCCGCCTCCGCGTTGGTTGATGCTCTCGGCTGTGAACATTGTTTGTTTTTGCTCGTTCATGTAGGGGACCGTAGTGAAATGCCCGCAGTCAATATGCCCAGGAGGGAGGGCTGGCAATGGGAGAAAGTTATACGACGTGGTGATGTGGTAAAAGAGATCCTTCATCTGGAGACCGAGTATTCCACAGACCTCATAGTGATGACCACGCACGGCCATGAAGGGTTTCTGGATGTGTTTCGCGGAAGCACTACGGAGAGGGTTTTACGAAGCGCTCGTTGTCCATTACTCGCTATTCCCGCGTTGAGGAAATATAAGTAGAGGAAATCTGAAAAGATCTCTTTATTTTGATAATTCGACCAAGCTTGTCATAGGGTAGCGGCAGTGAACCATCAAAGCTATGTTGAGTACAACTTGGCTCTCGTTGCCTGCTAATTGATGTTTTACTCGCCTTAGCGTTGCGCTAATTCAATTAAATGGAGGAAGCTTTGAATGGCGTGGGTGTATCTTGTTCTTGCCGGTATTCTTGAGGTGGGGTGGGCTGAGCCATTGACCTCAAATACACCGAAGGCTGGACTAAACTTTATCCCAGTATTTTCAGCTTAATAACATTGGTATTGAGTTTTATTTTCTTGTCTATTACTGTTAAGACGCTGCCCGTAGGCACGGCTTATGCTGTATGGACAGGGATAGGCGCGGTGGGCACGGCGGGTTTAGGTATATTTCTCTTCTATGAGCCTAGCGATTGGAGCAGAGTCGGCTTCATATTTCTAATTGTTGCTAGTATCATCGGCTTAAAGCTGACTTCCTCTCATTGAGATTTTAACCGGATGACTAAACCGCCGGCTGTAAACCCGCCAGAATATTTTTCTCTTCTCCTTTTACTGTGTAAGGCTAGGTGGTGGCTCTTCGATTCTTCCAGCCAAAGTGGGAGAAAGTCCAATATTGAGAAATTAGGAGACGATTTCATGATGCAATCAAATAAAGCGTGCAAGCACCTTAGTAATTTCCAATTGATCCTTCCTAAAAAACGGGTATGTGAGAGGTGCATCAAGATGAAAGATACCTGGGTGCATCTCCGGGTTTGTCAGGTTTGCGGAGAAGTTAATTGCTGCGACTCCTCGAAGAACAAGCATGCCACCAAACATTTCCACGACACCGGGCATGAGGTGGTCATATCCGCAGAGCCGGGAGAGAAATGGGCATGGTGTTACGAGGACGGGATTTTTGTCGAATATTGAGACATGAAGTTGCGTATCTTTTATAATCAAAGGGCTACAATGACAACAAAAGGTGGTTCCGTATATAATCGGCCATGCCTTTTGTCGGCTAGAAGAAAGACCATAAGAGAAAAAGATTAAAGCCCGATAATCAATGCATATGCTACGAGGTTATGTGAGGACAGGAGAAAAGTAAACTAATGTTGAACACCGAAGTAATACTAACCGGAGCAGCTCCGCCTTTTTTGGCCGAGGTGGTCGCCTTTATCGCTGTAAGCTCGATCATTGCCTACGTCTGCTTCCGTTTAGGACTCGTTCCCATCGTTGGATTTCTGGTTGCCGGTGTCTTGATCGGTCCCAACGGGCTCGGTTTCGTCAAGAACCAGGAACTGGTGGATGCGACCGCAGAGATCGGAGTCATACTTTTGCTCTTCACGATTGGTATTGAGTTCAGCCTGGAAAAGCTGGAGAAGATCAAGAACCTGATTTTTATAGGTGGTGGATTACAGGTTCTATTATCGACGTTAGCAGTAGCCGGGTTGTTGATGGTATTTGGCGTGGATTGGAAAGCCGGCGTATTCACCGGGTTTCTAATTGCCTTAAGTTCGACGGCAATTGTCCTCAAGCTCCTCACCGACCGGGGCGAGACCAACTCCGTACCGGGTCAAATAAGCCTGGGACTTCTGATATTTCAGGATTTGGCCGTCATAGTCATGGTACTCCTAGTGCCCATGCTCGGCGGCCAGGGTGGTACGGCTGGAGATATCGGGATCGCCCTGGGAAAGGCAGCATTAATAATTGCCGTTGTTTTATTTTTTGCCCGGAGATTGATGCCGAAGGTCCTGGAGGCTGTAGCGCGCACCTGTTCTCAGGAGCTCTTCCTCTTGACTGTAATCGCCATTTGCTTCGGTACGGCTTATCTGACCAGCCTGGCCGGGGTGAGCGTTTCGCTAGGCGCATTCCTTGCCGGTCTTCTGGTGAGCGAAAGCCGTTTCAGCCAGCACGCTTTCAGTGAAATACTCCCTTTACAGATACTTTTCAGCGCCACTTTTTTCGTCTCGGTCGGGATGTTGCTCAACCTGGAGTTTCTGGTAGAGAACCTGCCGTTTGTGCTTGGTGCAGTGGCACTGGTTCTTGCAATTAAAGTGATAACGACCGGAGCAAGCGTGTTTGCCCTGGGTTACAAGCTGCCTGTAGTTGCCGCATCCGGGCTTATGCTGGCGCAGGTGGGCGAGTTCTCGTTTGTGCTGGAGCGCGCCGGGCGTGAGGTGAATCTTTTCCCGGCAGGTATGGCCGAGGGAGGCTCTCAGACATTCATTGCCGCCACGGTGATACTGATGGTGCTGACACCGCTTCTCGCTCAGATTGGAATGGGGCTTTCCCGCCGTATTGAATCACGCGTGATGAAAACCGAAGTGGCGGATGGGACGTTGGAGCCCGTCCTGGAAATATATCCGCATTTGGAGAATCATGTGATTGTTGCCGGTTATGGGCAGGCTGCAAGGAAGCTGGTAAGGGTTCTGGCCGGCTCGGGTATTCCCTACATCATTACCACACTCAGCCCGGTAGGAGCGAATGAGGCCGAGGCGGAAGGTCTTCCGGTTTTAAGGGGCGATGCGAGCAGGTTACACACCCTGACCCTTGCCGGAATAGAGCGAGCCAAGATGCTGGTCATAGCCGATGATGACCCGGCAATGGCGCATAGAATCGCCTCGGTAGCCAGAAACTTTAACCCGACTCTGCAAATCGTGGTGAGAACCCGTTACCTTTCCGATGTCCAGTCGTTAACCAAAGCGGGTGCAGACCGGGTGGTGCTAGAAGAGCTGGAAAGCATCGTTCAACTTTTAGCGGGAATACTCCGCGATTACCAAATTACGGCGGAAGAAATCGAATCCCACGTAGAGGCTATACGGAGCGGCGGTTATGCAGCGCTTCGAGAACCGATAAAAGATGGAACACCAGTGGTGGTCTGCGACGGCTTGGACCAAAACTGTCTTGACACGCGCACCGTAACAGTTAGAGAAGGCGCATCCATCTCCGGTCAATCGATTGCCACACTGAAACTTGAGGATGAATATGGAATCAGGGTTCAGGAGATACGCCGTGATGGAATGTCTATGGGTGATCCCCGATCGGACCTGGTGGTACAGCCGGGAGACGAGCTGGTGCTTTCCGGTTCCGCTCAAGCCTTCGCCAAGGTTGCACCTCTTTTTCGCACCGAGGTATCCGAGGAGGTCAAACAGGCTACGCTTGCTTCATCGTCTAGTTTTGACAGGTACGGCATAGACCTGGAACAGGTTGTTGAGCTAAAGATGAATTCCAATTCAACGAACTGTCCCCACCTGGACCGGGTACACCCGGTTACCCCCAGCGCCAAGGGGTGTGAAGACTGTTTGAGAACCGGAGACGACTGGGTTCACCTGCGTATTTGCATGACCTGCGGACACGTGGGTTGCTGTGATGATTCTAAGAACAAGCATGCCACCAAACACTATCATGATACAGATCATCCCATCATCAAGTCTTTAGAACCAGGCGAAGACTGGGCCTGGTGCTACCCGGATGAATTAATGCTTTAGGTTGTAACTGAGATGGGTATTTAATATGTAAAAACTAAATTTGACCAAACAGGCGATGTGGAGCTAAGTATTATTTAGTTGAATAATTACTATCAAACGACTACTATTCAACCATTTCTCCTCCCTGTCATTTCGACCGTAGGGAGAAATCTAAAAAAGATTCCTCGCATCTGCTCGGAATGACAAAACCTGCCTCTCTCATATTAAATTCGAGACAGTGTTCGAAATGACACCCCCTTTCAGATTGCTCTGCAGAGTATATTGTTTAGGTTTGTCACTAGAACTGACTCTGAAATATCAAAGGGTTCAAAGATTCGATGCATATTCTCTTTAGTTCTTCATCATTTTGTGTTTCCAAGTTAATCCTCTTTCTAATTGTATTTGCCGTAGAAGATGAGACAAGGCCCCTCGTATTTTCAATATTGAAAATATAAACTAATTGTGAATGATCAATAAGCTAAAGATGCAACCGAGTAATAAGTGGTTGAATCGGATTTGATATGATAGCCTTATCAGGTATCAATTATCAAAATCAGCCTAGGATTGATCAAAATAGGAGCAATACCAATGTCAGAGATGACTAAGAAGGAAATTAAAAGATTTTTACTGCACGGTACCAGGACCGGAAAGCTGGCAACGGTGAGAAAGGACGGCCGGCCGCATGTCGTTCCAATCTGGTTTGACCTGGACGGAGAAACAATTGTATTCACCACCGGTGGTGAGTCGGTTAAAGCAAGGAACATGAAGCGCGACCCGCGCGTCTCTATCTGCGTCGACGACGAAGCACCGCCCTTTTCCTTTGTTCAAGTTGAAGGCATAGCTTCATTTAGCGACGACCTAGACGAAATGCTTCACTGGGCGACTCGAATAGGAGGGAGGTACATGGGCGCAGACCAAGCTGAAGCTTTTGGTAAACGGAATGCCGTTCCCGGCGAACTGCTGGTGCGGGTTTCTCCGACTAAGATTATCGGCTTGAAGGATGTTGCCGCTTGGTAGTGGTTTCAAATATCCGAGGTTCACAGTAGAGTTAGAGACTGGAATCTTCTCATATATTTAATGGCTAAAATTAAGGGCGTATTACTTTACATCTCACTAAATATCCGAGGTTCACAGTAGAGTTAGAGACTGGAATCTTCTCATATATTTAATGGCTAAAATTAAGGGCGTATTACTTTACATCTCACTCTTTTACCTCACCGTTTATATACCTCTGGGATTGATGATCTACTTTCCCCAGTGGTATGAGCTAAATTGTAATTGGCACAACCGCTGTGAAATACTGGGCTATGATAGGTCTTTGAAGGCAATTGATGAGTTAACCGATTTTTTCTGGCACCGGGGCAAGCTGGCAACCCGCTGGACACTTAAAGAAAAACTTCATCTATCCGAGGTGCGGGGTATGTTCGACAAGATGTTTTTTGGTGCGCTCGTTTCAGTTGCCCTTCTATTATGGACATTCGACCGTAAGCGTGTGCCGCGTTATGCATTTGCCAACGGGGTGATTATCCTTTCACTCATATTAATCTTGCCCTTTTTTACGCGTTTTTGGGTAGAGGTATTCCATCCACTACTTTTTGATAACGACCTCTGGAAAAATAATCCGTTAGACATCTCTTGGTACATCATGCCCCGTCAGTTTTTCAAATTCTCTACCGTTTTTCTTGTTATCGTGTGTTTTCTGATTAACTTTGCGCTATGGCTTAGTTTCCGTGAGAAAAAGGGGGTGATTAGTAATCGGGACGAGAGAAATCAAATCTGAGCTTTATGTCCCCTATCATTCCCGCGGAACTTGTCCTCGACCATAATCGGGGGGCGGGAATCCAGTTTTTCAAAGAACGGATACACTGCTGTTCAAAATGGTTAGAGACCAACGGTTCACACTGTTAAAGCAAGGCTTAAATACATACAAACCTCTTTTTAAAATCGTGTCTCATCTTTTATGTTGGCTATGCAAGCGCCATCCTGTCCCTTTCAACTCTGCTAAATGAAGGCATAACTCTATAAGGTCTCATAACCTTTGTTCTTTCATAGTGAGCCTTTCGACTGCGCTCAAGATAAACTCAGTCGAACCATTTGTCTTTCGATTAACCGCCCTTCATCCACCCTTCGTCTCCGCTCAGGGTGAAGGGATGTGAGCATGGGTTTTATCCCCCTCATGGTGAACCCTTCGATAAACTAAGAGTCTATCCTAAGCCTGCCGAAGGGATAAACGCTTTTATACCGTCGGTGTAATCCCTGTCGCTTTCTGTCTAAAGGAAGCAACGCCCAAACCGTCTTACTTGAAGACTGCGACATATTCATACATCAACCAGAAGTGAGAGAAGCTTCCAAGCATGACAAAAATATGGAATATCTCGTGGGAGCCTAAAAAGTGGGGCCACGGATTGGGTTTTTCTTTTAAATAAATCAAGGCTCCAACTGTATAAAAAACTCCGCCCGAAAATAACCATACCAGAGCCCAGGGCTGAAGGGCTTTGCTTATGGGGTAAATAGCGGCCAAAGCGACCCAACCCATCAGTATGTAAAGCAAAGTGGAAACCCACTTTGGAAGGCGAAACCAGAACAATTTAAGCAAAATGCCCAGCAGGGCCAGCAACCATATAGTTGTGAACAGACCCCATCCCCACGCGCCCTTTAACGCAATAAGACATACCGGCGTGTAGGTAGCAGCGATGAAAACGTAAATCATTTTATGGTCGATTTTTTGAAGCCTTCTTATCCCCTTTTCGGATAGAGGCAGGAGGTGGTAGATAGTGCTCGAGGTATACACTAAAATCATACCCACCCCGAAAATCGAGAAGGTTATGATATGTAACGGCTTGACCGGATCAATCGATTTGGATATTAGTAAAACCAGGCCCACTATGGCTAGAATTGCCGCAATGAGATGGGTTAGTCCGCTTACCGGTTCGCTTATGCTTCTAGTCATCGACCGTCGTTCCAATAGGATAGAAGCCTAAAAACTCAAACATGGTTACGCTATCATTGAAAGCCAATCCGTTTAGATCCTTCACGTTTGTTCGGAGTAATTTGATGAATTACTCCTCGGAAACCATCCTTCGATCAAACTCAGGATGAGCGGATTCGCATCCGCTGAAAAAGCTTTATGAAATAAAAAATACCCGTTCATTCTGAGCTAAGTCGAAGAATGAACTCCTCTTCTCACACGGAGTTTATTCCTTTGCCTCAATCTATCCAGGCACATTCGATACACTCGGTGTAAAGTCCGCCGAAGAACTCAGGACATGGATTGGAATAACACCTTTTATCAGATTGCTTCGATGTAGAGCCTATCATGAGTGAAATCGAAGGACTCCTCGCAATGGCATACGTCCGGCACCGTAAAACTGGACACTAATAATAATCCGTAAATTAATCTTGTCCAGCGCCTTTAGAGAAATGATATGTATCAAGTGGGGCTTTTGGCCATGTATTGATTATACTCATAAAATCGTCTACAATTGAACCCTAATTATCAAGGTTTTCCGACTATACCGTAAATAGAAGGAAAAGTGAGGACGGAGGAGAAATGAAGTTATTACTGATTAACCCTAAATTCCCCGAAAGCTTCTGGAGTTTTAAATGGGCCGTTGATACGGTGATGCCCGGCGATATAAGGACGATAAACCCTCCTTTGGGCTTGGCTACATTAGCCGCACTTAGCCCTGAGGATTGGGAAGTCGAGATCGTCGACGAAAACATAGAATCTATTCCCCTCCATCCGGAAGCGGACATCATCGGGATTTGCGGAATGGGCGTACAGTTCAAGAGACAAAGAGAGCTTTTAACCTTCTATAAAAATCAGGGTTACTACGTCGTGGCCGGCGGAAGCTATGCTTCGCTTTGCCCGGAGTATTATGAAACACTTGCCGACACCGTGGTTGCCGGCGAGGCAGAGTATATATGGAGAGAGTTCTGTAAGGATTTTGAGCAGGGTAGACCTAAGAGACTGTACCATGAAACGGGTGAGGTTTCGCTCGAAGATTCACCCGTACCCCGTTTTGACCTATTAAGGCTGGACAAGTACCAGGCGGTGAGCTTGCAGTTTTCGAGGGGGTGTCCTTTCCGCTGTGAATTTTGCGACATTATCATCATGTTTGGACGTAAACCCCGAACCAAATCTTTTGAGCAGGTGGGCAGGGAGTTAGACGAGCTGAGAAGGCTCAACATCAGAAACGTATTCTTCGTGGATGATAACTTGATCGGGAACAAACCCGTTGCCAAGAAGCTCATGGCCTATCTTCGTGATTATCAAAAAGAGCATAACTATGACTTTCTCTTCGGAACGGAGGCTTCTTTAAACATGGCCCAGGATGATGAGCTACTCAGGCTTTTCCGGGAGGCCAATTTCGGCTGGGTCTTCATAGGAATCGAGTCCCCGGATGAGGGGAGTCTGAAAGAAACCTTGAAGTTCCAGAACACCCGCCAGGATATTCTCACTTCTATTAGACATATTTATTCTTACGGCATCGAGGTCTTAGCCGGGTTCATCGTAGGGTTCGATAACGATACGGTTCGCACCTTCGACCTCCAGTATAACTTCATAAACCAATCCGGAATCCAGGCGGCGATGATCGGGCTTTTGACTGCCGTTCCCAAAACCCCGCTTTATGACAGATTAGAAAAAGAGGGGAGGCTCATGCCCGACGCCACCAGCTCCACCGATAATACCAAGCTTAAGACTAACGTCATACCCAAACAAATGAGCTACGAGGAAATGGTGAACGGCTATCGTGACCTTTATTACCGGTTGCTTAAAGACCGGACAATCGCCGACCGGATTATAAATAAAACCCGTTATCTCAAGGACCCGATTTACCGGAATGTTTATCCTTTCCGCACTCAATTAAAGTCCTTGGCTAAGTTCATATTCAGGGGAGTGATTCCCGGAGGTCCTAATCGTATTTATCACTTCCTCCGTTCTATACCCTATTCGAGGCCAAACCAGCTACACGTGGTGATTCAAGATTGGGTGGTCGGCGTTGCTATGAAGGATTATGTTGACCGCCATTTTATTCAGGAGTTCGACAAGACCAATACGCTGGCCGACAAATACCGGAGACTAATCGAAGAAGCTTTTCAGCGCTATCTCCATGGAGGGGTTTTGGAGGTATCTCTTAAACAGGTGAAGAACACCGCAGCCAACCTTTCTATTTCCATCAAGGGATTCCTGGACCATGATTTCTTCAACCGAGCCGCCAACCATCTAGAGGAGGTTTTAAAAAATACTACTTCTTCCGTCACCCTCCGCATAGAAGAGTTCCACGAGCCTCATCTGGTGCATTTGAACCGCCTGCTCAATAGGCTCTCTCGTTATGGCGACAGGATTTACATCTCCGTTCATGAAAAACTAAGGGATAGAGTTAATATTGACTCCTCGGTTTTCAACCGGGTTCTGGAGGCGTAGAAGAATTCCTTTTTTGTAGTAACACGCCACAGCGCGTTACTACAAGTTCTCGTTTGATTCGCTGTTTCACCGTGGCTTATAACTTACCCCAGCTTTTCATTGAAAAGCTTTTTAACTGTAGGGAACGCAGACCTGTACTGAGCGTAGTCGAAGTATCAGCGTTCCCTACAATGATAAAAAAACAGTCAGACACCTCCAAAATTAGAAGGTGTTACAATCCGTCTTGAAGGGTTATAAAGATTCAATTACGATTATTTCTCGTGTTAAAGTTGCATTAGAATAAAACATTCATGAGGAGGATGTTGTGCGTAACAAAGCTATCCGTAACGCCCTTATCTTTATCTGGTCCTTTGCCTTAATGTTCTTACAGCTAGGATGTCGCTCTGATGAAAGTATGATTAATTCAACCAAGGAGGAACAGGTTAAACGGGGTGAGTATTTAGTGCGTTTTGGCGGATGTAGCGATTGCCACTCTCCGAAGGTGTTGACCCCTAACGGTCCGATGCCGGATGAATCGCGTCTTTTGTCTGGCCATCCTGAAGGCTCCAAGCTTCAGGATTTTGATTTAAGCCTGGTTGAGAGCGGCAAGTGGGTTCTCTTCACCAGCGACCTGACCGCTACTATCGGTCCCTGGGGAGTTACGTTTGCCATAAATCTGACGCCAGACAAGCAGACCGGCATCGGTCTCTGGACTGAAGAAATATTCATGAACGCTATGCGCACCGGAAAGCACATGGGCGAGGGTGCTCCCATTCTTCCGCCGATGCCCTGGCTGAATTTGTCTCATCTGACCGATGATGACCTGAAATCCATTTTTGCCTATCTCCGTACGTTGAAGCCAATAAAAAACGAGGTGCCTCCGGCTATACCGCTCTCTCAACTAAAGGCCAAATGAGCTTTGTGAGGTTAATTGATAGGAGTGGAGGATCAATGCCGATGAAGCGTGTCTTATTTGTATGCGTCGGGAATTCATGCCGAAGCCAAATCGCTGAGGCCTTCTCCAAAATCCACGGTGAAGAAGCGATAGAGGCTTATAGTGCCGGTTCTCGACCTTCCGGGAAGATTAATCCAAGAGCGATAGAGTTCATGCGTGAGCTTGGCTATGACCTCAGTGGTCACAGCTCAAAATCTCTTTCAGATATTCCCAAAGTAGAATTTGATGTAGCTGTGACTATGGGCTGCGGAGACGAATGCCCGTTTGTCCGGGCAAAGGAGCGAGAGGATTGGGACATATCCGACCCAAAGGAATTGCCGCCCGAGGAATTTCGAAAGGTTCGTGATTTGATAGAGATGAAGGTAAAGGAGCTTATTATCAGGCTAGGGAGGGCTTAATTAGCCCTACAGTTGATGGGCCTAATTCCCAGGTCAATGGATTACATTTTTTTTCTTGAGTCATTTAATCTTTGCATCCTTTTTGATACTGCTCCGTCTATATAGTTGTGGTTTGATGTATGAGCTTAAGACCAAATAAATTAGGAGGCATAGAATGAGTAGGCTTGAGCACGATGAAATCCGCCAGGAGGTTCGTAAGCAGTATGGCAAGGTTGCAGTATCAGAAGTTTCTGGTTGCGGGTGCAATAAAACCTCGTGTTGTGATGCGGGGGCCGGCGCTGACTTGGAAGATTATTCGGCCACACTCGGTTATTCGAAGGAAGACATCGATCTGGTCCCGGAGGGGGCCAATATGGGTTTGGGCTGCGGCAATCCCCAGGCTATTGCCTCGTTGAAAAAGGGCGAGACGGTTTTAGACCTGGGAAGCGGAGGAGGCTTTGACTGCTTCCTGGCAGCCCGTCAAGTCGGTGATTCGGGGCTAGTTATCGGGGTGGACATGACCCCGGAGATGGTCAGCAAGGCCAGGCAGAACGCAGCCAAGGGAGGTTTTGAGAACGTGGAATTCCGGCTTGGTGAGATTGAAAACCTACCCGTCGCCGATAATTCCGTCGATGTGATTATATCAAACTGCGTGATAAACCTCTCTCCGGACAAGCAAAGGGTTTTTAACGAAGCCTTTCGGGTTCTTAAGTCCGGAGGGCGTTTGGCTGTGTCGGACATAGTGGCCACTGCTTCTCTACCTGAAGAGGTCAAAAAGGATATGGCTTTATATACCGCGTGTATGGCCGGCGCATCCTTGATTGAGGATGTAGAAAAAATGCTGAAGAACGCCGGTTTTACAGGGATAAAGGTGAAGCCAAAAAATGAAAGTAGAGAATTTATCCAGGAATGGGCACCTGGAACGAAAGTTGAGGACTATGTGGTGTCTGCCACTATCGAAGCGGTCAAGCCTTAAGCTCAGAGCTTGTCCTGAGCACATTCGTTACACTCGGTGTAAATTCCACGAAGGAATAAATTCCTATGAGGGAGCTTGCGAGGAATTTTATTCAGTTTCAGGGATTCTCCCTTATTGTCATTCTCACATGTTACCCGATTAATACTTTCGGGTACGAGCTTAAGTGGTAATCACCAATCCGTCATTCACGCGGAACTTGTCCCCGTGTACGCGGTGAGCGGGAATCCAGTTTTTCAAAAATGGATCCCCGACCGATCCTCCGGTCAAACTGGGGAACCAGGCTCAGGGCGAACGGCTTTAATTCTTTTCCAGCGGATATCTATCCGCTCATACTGAAGTCCTGAGCATCGTCGAAGGATCGAAGGATGCCGATGTTGTCATTCCGAACGCATGTGAGGAATCTTAAGTTATAACGTGGGAGTATTTCCTAAAAACTAATTACCAAACACTAAACACTGTTCTATTAAGATTTCTCCCCCATGAGATATGACCCCGTGGGATAGTAAACACCCCATGGGGTGAAATTATCTCAACCCGTGGGATAGCAAAGCTTATCCGACGGGTCTCACGGGGTCGAAATGACAGTAGGGATACGACAATGACGGACATAGAGAAAGTAACCCTATTTAGTTCCCCCCTTTGGCAAGGGGAAATAAAGGCGTTTCATCTGTCAAAAAACCTTCTTTAGCCAGGATGATCTTTTAACCTCTGATTATACTGGACAGTAGTGAATTAACATCAAAATTGATTTAGACTGCTTTCAATGTATACTGACTTGCTAATCGTGAATGTTTTTTGCACCCCGGAATATAAATCCCCAAAATGTGAACATTAAAGATCCCCAAAAGATAGATGAAGGCTGGGGAAGAGCCCATGATTATAATACGTTCTGAAACGGAGAAGGATCGTCCCAAGGTTCGTCTGATTAACGACCTGGCCTTCGGCCGTCCAAACGAGGCAGACCTGGTTGATGCTCTCAGAAAATCAGCCAAACCATACATCTCTCTAGTAGCTATCAAAGAGAGGGAAGTTGTCGGCCATATCTTTTTCAGCCCGGTATCGATTGAATCTGAGCGCACGGTTTTCACCGCACTTGGACTGGGTCCCATGGCCGTTCTTCCGAGATACCAGAGGCGAGGAATCGGCTCGGAGCTGGTTCGAAAAGGACTGAGAGAATGCCGGAGAATCAACCATAACATTGTCGTGGTACTGGGGCATCCCGAATATTACCCGCGGTTCGGTTTCGTCCCGGCCAGCCAAAAAGGGCTTCGCTGTGAGTATGACGTTCCGGACGAAGCGTTCATGGTAGCCGAGCTGATTCCAGGTGTGTTGGCTGGGCGTCAAGGTTTGGTAAAATATCACCCGGCGTTTAAAAATGTGTAAGCTTTAAAATAAATCCTAGCATAGGGACGGGAACCAGTTAAACAAAACTTATGGAGAGAAATCGAAATATGAGAAAGGTATGTGTCTTTTGCGGTGCTAACAACGGAATACGTAGCGTCTACTCGGAAGCAGCGAAAGCCATGGGAAGAGCACTTGTTCGCCGCGGCATCGGCCTGGTTTATGGCGGAGGCAGTGTCGGGTTGATGGGGGTAATTTCAGATACGGTGAAAAAGGAGGGCGGGGAGGTTATCGGAGTTATTCCCGAAGCGCTCGTGGCGAAGGAAGTCGCTCATCGGGGACTGGAAGACCTTCGTGTCGTCGGCTCCATGCACGAACGCAAGGCTCTTATGGCTGAGCTTTCCGACGCATTCATAGCCCTTCCCGGCGGCTACGGAACGCTGGAAGAATATTGCGAAGTGTTGACCTGGGCACAGCTCGGTTTTCATCAGAAACCCTGCGGCATACTAAATGTTGAAGGATTCTACGACCCACTGCTATCTCTTTTTGACCATTCGGTTACGGAGGGCTTTGTCCGCCCGGTCTATCGTTCTCTGGTGTTAGTGGAGAAGGAGCCGGATCGATTGCTGGATATACTCGATAGCTATCAACCGCCTATCCTAGACAAATGGATTGAACGGGATGAAACATGAGTATATGGCAGAGGCACGTGCGTCCATTGCTCAAGTCGGCTTTGCAATTGGCTAAGCCGCTGGGGCTTCAAATATGTACCTGGAGTCAACTGGTATGAGCATTAATGTGATCGACAACTTTGTTTGGGTGTCTGATTCAAAGGGGTCAAAATAGTGAAGAACCCTACTAACAGGTCAAGACAGGAAAGCAATAAAGATTTCAGACGAGGTAATAGGTTATCGGAAGCGATTCGAGTAGTTCACTCAAGCGCAGTCTATCTTTACCACTAATAACTTTTTATGGACTGGGCACCATCCTCGGTGCGGGGATCTACGTGCTGATAGGAAAGGTTGCCGGAATATCCGGAATATATGCGCCGGTAGCCTTCCTTATGGCGGCGATCGTTGCATTCTTTACCGCTTTCTCTTATGCAGAGCTATCTTCCCGATACCCGCTTAGTGCGGGCGAGGCTTTATACGTGGAGAAGGCGTTCTCCCGACGCTGGCTATCTGCAGCGGTGGGATGGTCCGTCGTGTTAACCGGCATAGTCTCGGCAGGCACTATGGTTAACGGCTTTGTGGGCTACCTGAATATATTCGTAGAATTACCGGCATGGTTGACTATTACTGTTCTGGTAATTGGTCTTGGCGTGCTTTCGGCCTGGGGCATAAGTGAGTCGGTGGGGACAGCCGCGGTGGTGACATTGGTGGAGGTCTTCGGCTTAATCCTGGTGCTGTTCATGGCTGGAGATAGCCTGAAGGAGTTTCCAAATCGCTGGCGGGAAATGGTACCTCCGCTATCGGGGGGCGTATGGCTTGGCATCACGCTCGGCGCATTCCTGGCGTTTTATGCATTCATCGGCTTCGAGGACATGGTCAATGTGGCCGAAGAAGTTCAAGACTCCAGTCGAAATTTACCCCTTTCTATCTTTCTTGCCCTGGGAATAGCGACCTTGCTTTATATGCTGGTTGCTTTGGTCTCCGTTCTTTCCCTTCCGCTGGATTTGTTGTCGGCGAGTGATGCGCCCCTGGCCACTGTTATTGAACATAAGGGCGGCTATTCTCCTATCAGCATCGGCCTAATCAGCCTGGTAGCCGTGGTCAACGGGGCGTTGGTACAGATAATAATGGCTTCACGGGTGGTGTACGGCATGAGCTGCCAGGATATGGCTCCACTCCTATTCAGTAAGGTGAATAAACGAACACAAACTCCGATAAGGGCCACTCTATTTATCACACTTATCTTGCTGGCTCTGGCATTGTGGCTTCCATTAGTCACGCTGGCGAAAGCCACAAGCTTCATCATCCTGCTAGTTTTCGCCCTGGTGAATCTTTCTCTTTGTCTCATTAAGTTAAAACATGAAATAAACCCAAATAGTTCTGTGAACTATCCTATATTCATACCCATTGTTGGGTTTATACTATGCCTCGGACTCTTGTTTTTGCAGCTCCTCTCAGGCTATGGGAGGTAGGATTATCCTGTGAACTTCCTTAAAATTGCTGAAGGGTTATAATATCACTTTCTTTAAGTAATCTTTTGACAGAGTTCGTGCTGATCAAAGTGAAACTCATTACGATGTGGTAAAGCAAACTCACAGTTTTAATGTTAACATTCTCGCTCTTCGACAAGCTCAGAGCGAACGGTATCAGAACCAAACTGTTTGTTAAGATTCACGACAGACCGTTACTAGTGAACCCTATGTCTGTTCATCCTGAGTTTGTCGAAGGATCGAAGGATGGGGTTTCTTGAGCAGTTCATTCTTCCCCCGGTTAAACTGGGGAACCTAGGCTGAGAATGAACGGGTTTTTATTAGTCATCTTCAGTGGATGTATATCCGCTCATTCCTTCGTTGCACTCAGGACAGGCTCTGAGCTTGTCGAAGGATGAACGCTCACAAGCAGAATATCTAACCATGAACGACGATTTCAAGTAGTTGATAGTGTGCCCTAACTTGCTTAGCTTGGTATAGTCGAAGGTAATATTTGAGTTGAGAAGATGAATCTAAGCACATCTGAGTAGGATTTGGTAAAATGTTCCTGGTGTAGTTGCTGGCAGCAAGTGCTTTGTTTGCTATAATCAGTTGTAAGATTCGTATTCATTAGGGCGAGCAAGATATCTATGAATATTTCCCGGCACGACCTTAAGGAACTCCGATACGCTAAGAGTCTTCTCGAAAACCCAAGCCTCGCCGCGAAGATCACCAACTATATCGGAATGCCTATCGAGAAGGCCTTTCGTATGTTGCCTCCTAGATGGTCTGATACGGTAAACCAGGTTACAAGGATTTCACTGGAGAAGGCCCTGGATTTTGCCGTCAAGACCATCGACGATGGAGCAAGCCCAAAATCTTCGAACAGGATTCATAAGATGATTGTTGCCGTTACCGGCGCCGCCGGTGGGGCTTTCGGCCTTGCGTCATTAGCAGTGGAACTTCCCATATCGACGACGGTGATGCTCCGCTCTATTGCCGATGTGGCGCGGAGTGAAGGGGAACAAATAAAATTGCCCGAGGCAAAACTGGCCTGCCTGGAGGTGTTTGCGTTGGGAGGCCGTTCTAAGAAAGATGATGCAACCGAAACCGGCTATCTGGCCGTAAGGGCGGCATTGAGCCGCACCGTTTCCGATGCTGTAGAGCATATCTCCCGCCATGGCCTTGTACACCAGGGTTCTCCGGCAATCGTCAGGTTTGTAGCGGAGGTGGCCAGCCGTTTCGGAATTAATGTCTCCGAGAAAGTGGCTGCCCAAGCAGTTCCCGTCCTTGGGGCGGCAGGCGGTGCTTTGATCAACACCATCTTCATAGACCATTTCCAGGATATCGCCCGCGGACACTTCATCGTCCGAAGGCTCGAACGCAAATACGGCGCGGAATTGGTGAAGGAAGAGTATCTTAGGTTGTAAAATTTATTCGGTTTGATATGAAAGAACCTTCATTGTACATTGACCACCGATTTAGCGTATTCGAAGGTTCTCTATAGCAAATATAGGTTTAATCAAGTGTGTACACGGAGTCAGGATTTCTTTCTAGTTATTCTCTGGATTAACTACAATGCCTCAGAGTGAACTAAAA
>FWPU01003929.1_pt1 | contig 35909 bp, 38 predicted proteins | sample 2228361 | NCBI WGS metagenome assembly FWPU01 (sample SAMEA103939777, study PRJEB20133) | metagenome
CGGCGGAGGTGGCGGTTGATGGCGTTGAGGTACGCCCGGGCCGAGGCCTCGACGACGTCGGTCGAGACCGCCCGCCCCGTCACACGCCCGCCGGGGGTCTCGATGACGACCGTCGCCTCGCCTTGGGCGTCCTGCTGATAGACCAGCACGGCTCCCTGCGGGTCGATCAGTTTGGCTGCCGGGTCGGCCTCTCCCTCACCGGTCACGCGAATCGTAACCGTCTGCCCGGCCTGGCCCTCAAACAGCCAGTTGTGGGCGTCGAACACATCGTCGATGCGGGCCGAACGGCTCTCACCGACGGTCATGCGCTCGACATGTGCCGTGTCGTTCTCGTCGCCACCGGTGTAGGCCGCAGCGGCGCCCGCCGCCGGGATGCCCATCGATGCACTGCCGTCCGGCGCACCGGATGGCACCGCCGCAACCGTCGCCCAGGCGGCGGTCATCTGCGCGGCGGACGTGGCTGCCAGCCCCTCGTCGCCGATAGCGTCAGCCGTGGCGACAAAGACCGTCATCGTCGCGTCCAGCGCGGGCGACTGCCCCGCGAAGCGCGTCGCCTGAGCATTGAACGTCGGCGCAAAAGCCGTGAGCTGCGCCTCCAGCGTCGGGCCGAGGGAATCTTCCGGCGCAACGGTAGCAGGCAGGGCATGGCCCGGCGCGGCGCCACCCCGCCCACAGGCAGCGAACAGGGCCGCCACAACGAGCAAGGCCGCCGCGCGGGCGGTGCGGGGCGACGCCATCGCCAACCTTCCTCTCGCGTAGCCGATACGGGCATTTATTCCCCTTCAGGGGCGCATCAACGACCCCCAAGCCCCCGAAGGGAGAACCGGCCCGTCAGAAAATGCCAGCCTGCCTTTTCCGGCAGGCTGACACAGCCAACTGTCCAGGGGAGCTACTCAACGCTGACTGTGTAGGTGCCCTCGGTGAAGACATCTACGCGGACGGTATACGTGCCGCTCACGGGCAGCGTGTAGGTGATCAGGGCGTTCAAACCGCCGCCGCCATCGTCATCCTCGGCGAGCACGTTCCCCTCCGGGTCGAGCAGCTTAGCGCGCGGATCGGTCTCGCCCTGCCCCTCAACGCGGATCGTGACGTTCTGCCCGGCCTGGCCCTCAAAGGTCCAGTTGTGGGCCTCAAAGATGCTGTTCAGCGTGCCCTGGGCGCTGCCGCCCACCGAGAGCGTCCCTCCGCCGGTCGTCACCAACCCATCCCCGCCATCGTAGGCGCCCGGCGTACCCTGGGGGATGCCCGTCTGGGCGAAGGCCTCGGCGGTTGCGATTGCTCCCGCTTCCATTGTCTGAAGCTCCGGGCCGTACTCGGTTGCTCCGGCAATCAGCGTTGGCGCGAACTCCGTCAGACCCGCCTCGATCGTCGGCCCGAACTCCTCCATAGCCGCGTCGATGGTGGACTGGGCGCCTGCCACTGTCGCCTGCGCCGCCCCGACGGTGGCCTGTATCCCGGTCAACTGGGTGAGCGGGCCGCAGGTGCTCAGTGGGCCGCAGGTGCAGGCCAACGCAGCCAGCACAACCATCACCCCCGCCGGAACGGCCAACGGTGCAATACGTCGTGTACCCATAAACCCTCCTTCAACTCCCAAAGAACAGCCATATCAACCTTGCAGGAAGAGGACAACGCCCGGCCCGGTGTCATACTCCCATTGATGCGGATGCTCTTGCAGCTACTCAATGCTGATGGTGTACGTGCCTTCGGTGAAGATGTCCACACGCACGGTGTACGTGCCATTCGAGGGCAGCGTATAGGTGATCAGCGAATTCCAGCCGCCGCCCCCGTCATCATCCTCGGCGAGCACATTGCCGTTGGGGTCGAGCAGCTTAGCGCGCGGATCGGTCTCGCCCTGGCCGTTCACGCGGATCGTGACCATCTGCCCGGCCTGGCCCTCAAAGGTCCAGTTGTGGGCCTCGTACAGGCTGTTCAGCGTGCCCTGGGCGCTGCCGCCCACCGAGAGCGCCCCTCCGCCGGTGGTGTCCAGGCCATCCCCGCCGTCAAAGGTGTTGGGCGCGCCGCCGCTCCCGCCACCGATGTTCGGGACCAGTCCAGTCAGCGGGCCGCAGGTGCAGGCCAGCGCAACGAGCGCCAGTGCCGCCAGAACGATGGCGATCCGGCGGGCCGTGTGAAAGTGATCCATCCAGCCCTCCTCTGAAGACAGCAATTAGCAGCTAGCAGCTGGCAAGCCGCAAACGATACGTTGCCAGCGCAAAACGATGCTAGCATTGTAGTGATGTTTTGCTTTTGCGCCAGCACCGGGGACGGGCCGGCGTGTAAGTGCGCCCCACACCGCCAGCCAACTGTCAGGCAACTGACAGGCAAACGCAGGCTATGGCCCAAAAGGCATGGACGGCCCAGCACACGGGCGGTACACTTTCTCTACCAAACTTGGGCTTGGCGCCGATAACGGACAGGAGGTGCCGGGCATGAGCATCCCCCCTTCCCAACCCCTGTGGCCCATCGACCGCGCTGCTCTAAGCGCAGTCCTCGCGACGCTCACCCCCCGGTCGGCCTATGCACGTGGCGTGCTCGATCTGCTGCACGTGCTCGGTCTGGTGCGCTCCGGCGAGGACGGTGCGTCGCCCGCCGATGAGGTGGCGGCGATGGTCCTTGACAGCTTGCGCGCCCATCTGGCGGACGGCGTGCCGGTCGGCCTGCCCTGGGGAGACCTTGATGCAGGCGGGCTGCGCGGCGTAGACGTGCTGCGCGCGATTGAGGCCGCTCGGCTCAACGCCGTGCCCTCTCCCACGCCAGGGCGCGTCGTGCGCGTGGCGCAGGCGGTGATCAAAGGGCGGCGGGGCGGTGAGGACGTCTACCTGATGCAGTATGACCGGCACGCCGGACGGTACCAGCCCATTGGGGGCAAACAGGAGCCGGACGACGACGGGCCTGAGGCCGCCCTTCGCCGCGAGATGGCCGAGGAACTGGGCCTCGAGGCCCCGCCCGGCCCCGCCGACTGCACGCTCGTCCCGCTGCGGCTGGGCTGGCGCACTTCTGAAGTGAGCGCCACCTATGGCATCCTTACCGCCTATCAGTTCGACTTCTTTGCCGTGCAAGATATCCGCTTCCCGCTGCCTGCCGATGAGAGCACCCGCTGGCTCACCCGCACCGAGGTTGCCGCCGGGCGGGCATCTGACGGGCGGGCCGTGTCGCCCGTATACACGGCAGCGCTGGGCGGCCTCGGCGCCCTGGACGCGCTGCCGCCGGGGACGGCGCTGGCTGAAGAATGAGCCGGTGGCAGCTCCACTTGCCAAGCGGGCAATGCTAGGCGACACTTCAGGGTATCAGCAGAGACTCATCACAGGGCGTGTCGAAAGTGAGGGGAAACATGTCCGAGCAAGCCGAGGTCGCGCAGGTCAAGGAAGCCCATAAACACGACATTCTGGCCAAGCCGAACGTCGTCGGCGTGGGGGTTGGCTACAAGGAGACGGAGGGCCGCGTCACCGACCAGCTCAGCGTCGTGGCGCTGGTGCGCAATAAGGTGCCCAAGGCCGCGCTGGAACCCCAAGAGATGGTCCCGCGCGAGGTGAACGGCGTGCCGACCGACGTGGTGGAGGTGGGCGAACTGCGCGCCCAGCAGTCGCGGCGGGAACGCTGGCGGCCCGCGCCGGGCGGGGTGAGCCTGGGGCACTTCCGGGTGACGGCGGGCACGTTGGGGGCGGTGGTGCGCGACCGCGCCACCGGCGACCGCCTGATCCTCTCCAACAACCACGTGCTGGCCAATACGAACGATGCCGCCGAGAACGACCCGATCCTCCAGCCGGGCGCCGCCGACGGGGGGCGTGTTGAGGCGGACATCGTGGCCCGCCTGGAACGCTTCTGCCCCATTGACTTCAGCACCCAGCCGGGAACGTGCGGACTGGCGAACGCCTATGCTGTGGCCGGGAACCTGCTGGCGCGGGCGCTGGGGTCGTCGCATCGTGTGACCGTCTACCAGGCGCACCCCCAGGCTGTCAACCTGGTTGATGCTGCCGTTGCCCGCCCGGTGAACGATGGTGACATCCTGGACGAGATACTGGAAATCGGCGTAGTGACAGGCACGGCCCCTGCCACGCTGGGGATGTCGGTGCGCAAGTCCGGACGCACCACCGGACTGACCACTGGCACGATCACCGTGCTGCACGCCACTGTTGACGTGTCCTACCGCGGGGGACGCACCGCCCGCTTTGAGGACCAGATCGTCACCTCGCCCATGTCACAAGGCGGCGATTCCGGCTCGCTGCTGGTGGCAGGCGACTCGCTGCTGGCTGTCGGGCTGCTGTTTGCCGGTTCCGAGCAGAGCACCATTCACAGCCCCATCGGGGCGGTGCTCGACTGCCTGGAGGTGACGCTATGAGCACCGATGAAGTCGATAGGCAAGCCGCCTTTGAGAAGGCGAACGCCGTCAAACAAGCCCACAGCGACGAACTGATGGCTAAGCCGAACGTGGTTGGAGTCGGGGTTGGCTTCCGCTCGCGTGGCGGCCAGCCGACCGACTCGGTTGCCATCGTAGTGATGGTTGATCGCAAGCTCCCATCGGAGCAGCTCGCCCCTGACGAGACCATCCCATCCGAGATCGAGGGCGTGCCGGTTGACGTCCAGGAGGTCGGGCGCCTCTCTGCCCAGTGACCGGGCAGCCCGAAACGTTGGAGAGGAGTGCAGCCGCTATGCCTGACCCGAACCGAACCGTCTTCATCAGCTACCGGCGCAGCGTGGCCTCGTTCATCGCGCGGGCCGTGTTCAACGACCTGCGCGCGCACGGCTTTGACGTATTTATGGATGTAGAGAGCATCAACAGCGGCGAGTTCGAGCGCATCATCCCGGCCCAGATCGCTGCTCGCGCCCACTTCCTGCCGATCCTCACGCCCGGCACACTGGAGCGGTGCAGCGAGCCGGGCGACTGGGTGCGCCGCGAGATCGAGCTGGCCATCGACCTGGAACGCAACATTGTGCCGCTCCTGATCGGGGATTTTAGCTTTGAGGGAGCCGCGCCCTTCCTGACCGGCAAGCTCGCCCGCCTACGCGCCTTTAACGGCCTGCCCGTCCCGCACGAGTACTTCGATGCCGCCATGGAGCGCCTGCGGACCCGGTTCCTCCAGCGGCCCGTCGATCTGGAGATCACACCCCCGCCTGAGGCCCATGAGGAGACCGTCCGGCGCATGATCGAACGGGTTGCCAGCGCTCCCGCCCCCGACCCGGCCCAGCTTGCCGCCGAAGCCATTTACGAGCGCGCTTTTGAAAAGCAAGCGGCGGGCGACCTGGCGGGCGCCATTGCCGACTATAGCGAGGCAATCCGCATGAACCCGGCCTTTGCCGCGGCGTACAACAACCGGGGCAACGCTTACTTCACCCAGGGCGATCTGGAGCGCGCGCTGGCCGACTACAACCGCTCGATTGAGCTTGACAACCCGGAGCTTCACCTGCCCTACAACAACCGGGGCAATATCCACTACCAGCGGGGCGACCTCGAGAGCGCGCTGGCTGACTACACCGAGGCGATCCGCCTCAACCCGCAGTACGCGGGCGCCTACTACAACCGGGGCAACGTGCTCACCGATCAGGGCGAGCTTGAGGCGGCGGTTGCCGACTACGACACCGCGATCCGCCTTGACCCGCAGTACAGCGAAGCCTACAACAGCCGGGGCATCGCTCACGCGCAGCTTGGCAACCTAGAACAGGCGGAGGCCGACTGCACCCGCTCAATTGAGACCAACAACCCCGTCCCGTGCCTCCCTTACCTGAACCGAGCCTACATCCGCGCGGCACGCGGCAACCGAGCCGGGGCGGTCGCAGACTTCCGGCAGTTCCTCGCGCTAGGCGGTGGAGAGACCTACGGCAATCGGGCCGAGATCGAGCAGGAGATCGCCGAGCTGGAGAAAGAGCAGGCGGGGAAGGGCTAGCCACTGGCGGCCCCCCGGCGAGCCGCAGCGCGGGGGGGGGAAGGGGCGGCGGGCGCCCTGCCCCGCCGTCCCCCCAGCCGGTATTCAGTTGTCAGCCTTTCCCATGCGCAAGTCGGGCAACGCTGAGCGTCTCACCAAAAGTGTTCTGGTGAAACCTGAGGTTTCCCGAAAGTCCTTCTTGCAATAACTTTCGGGGAAACACTTAGCCAGTCATCGGCACGCTGCCGAAGTCGCCGCTGATGCGCAGGTACCAGGCGGCCATCCAGCCGCGCAGGCCCCGGTAATCCACATAGGCCCAGTTGGCAGCGGCGTTGCGCCCCAGGATGGTGACCGTCTGCCCCTGGAAGGCAACGCCGATCCGCTCGTACCCGATACCAGGCCCGGAGCGGATATTCAGCGCGCTCGCCGTGACGGTAGCCGTCACCCCAGACGGCGGCGGTGCGGTTGCCACTGCCCATGACACTTTGGCGACGGCCAGCCCCCGGTTCTCGTAGAACTCAACCTTGATGGTGTGCTGGCCTGCCGTCAGCGGCAGGTCGGCGGTGAAGGTCTCGGCGGCATGGTCATACCAGCGGTCGATGATCAGCCGGTCATCGACCCACACCCGGATGCCGTCATCGCTCGTGGCCGTGAAGCGATACGTCGCGGCGTCAAAGTTTGCCGTGCGCGTCCAGCGGGCCGAGAAAAGGTCGCTCTGCACCCCGCCGCCGGGACCGCCGGTGCCCCAGTCGAAGTTGATCGCGCTGTCATCGCGCACCAGGATGGGCGTTCCGGCCAGCGCGACGTTGTTGAAATACTCGCCGCGCCAGTTGGGAGCGGCGGCGGACAGCAGGCTCCACGACAGCTTAGCGACGGCCAGCCCCAGATTCTCGTAGTAGTCCACCCTGATCCGGTGCTCGCCAGCCGACACTACCACGTCTACCACATAGGTCTCGGCGGGATGATCATACCAGCGGTCGATGATCTGCCGGTCGTCGATCCAGACGCGAATGCCGTCATCGCTCGTGGCCGTGAAGCGGTACGTGCCGGGCGCAAAGTTTACCGTGCGCCTCCAGCGAGCCGAGAAGCCATCCCGGTTGATGCCGTCGGCGGGCCGGCCCTCGCCCCAGTCGAAGTTAAGATCACCGTCCTGTCGGATGACGACAGGATCACCGCTCAGCGTCCGGTTGTTGAAGTACCGGCCCTCCCAGGCGGCAGTGGGTGCGCCCAGTTTGCTCCACGACAGCTTGGCGACGGCTTCACCCCGGTTCTCGTAGTACTCCACCTTGACCCGATGTTCACCGGCTGTCAGGCTCACGTCGCTGGTGAATGTCTCGGCGGGGTGGTCATACCAGCGGTCGATGACGATGCGGTCGTCCACCCACACGCGGATGCCATCATCGCTTGTGGCTGTGAAGCGGTATGTCGCGGCGTCGAAGTTCACCGTGCGCGTCCAGCGGGCCGAGAACTGGTCCCGGTTGACGGGATCGGCGGGCCGCCTGTCGCCCCAGTCGTGGTTGATCTCGCTCTCCTGCCGCTCCAGGACCGGGTCGCCAGACAGCTCCATATTGTTCCAATATCTGGCCGTCCATTTCGCGTCTGCGTTGGCGGTCGATTCTGCCCCCGCCGCAAGTGCTGCATTGGCGGCAGTTAGAGAGGCAGTCAACACCGCTGCCGCCAGAACCAACCTTATTTTGCCCATGCTTCCTCACCTCGTCGCTCGGCTGCGGCCTCCCACCAGGCCACACCCCGGAGGACCAGACCACAGCGTCCCCACTTTTGTGTGCCAGAACCCATCTTACCAAGAGCGCCCAGGATGCGGCAACGAATGCTTCGTATCCACCGCCGGCAACAGGGGCCGCCGTCGATTGCCTGCAACGCCTCATCTGTCGTACACTGGGCAGGACGTAATGACCCATTCACCGGGAGGACAGACCCAATGGTAGAGACATCACAGCCCCAGGCCAGCGCTCAGAAGGAGCTTGAGGAGATCATCCAGTCGGCCCGTGCGCTGGGGGTGGAGATCGATGAGGAGGACGCCATCCAGTGGCTGACTGCCGTCAAGGCCGCCCAGCGCGCCGACGACGTGGCCGTGGACGCTGAGAGCGGGGTGTTTGGGCATCGCGTGGTGCTCCTCGACTTTGACCCAGGCGACCTGGAGCGCGTGCGCCGGGTGGCGGCCATCGTTGAGATCGAAGACCGGCCCAACGTGGAGACGGCCATCGCGCTGTCGGGCAGCTCAGCCCAGTCCCACGTGCAGACCTTCCCCGGCGACTTTGATTACTTCGAGCGGGTCAACATCAAAGCAGCTAGCCGGGAGGAAGCGTGTGCCATCCTGGGCGACGTGATCCGCGACAAGGCGCTGCGCTTCAGGCGGGGGCCAGGCTACCAGCTCACTGAAGTGCGCTTTGGCACCTTGCGCGACCGGGTGGTGCGCGGCGACCGGGTGCTTGACGGGGGTGCCTCGATTGCCTGGTCACCTGCCGAAGTCGAGGATGGGCACTTTGAGGTGCTCACGCCCGACGGCGGCAGCCTGACCATCGACTGGGCTTACGCCTGCCAGGACCCCGGCTGGTGCAAACTCGACTGGGTGCTGTTAGACCCCGGCCAGCCGCGCGTCGTCAAGGCCAGCAACATGCTGGATGTTACCTGGGAAGCACCCGACGGCAGTATCATACCGCTGGACGGGTTCATCGACCCGTACTTCCAGGAGGTCTATCTGGACGCCGACTCGATCCCCATCTTCAGCAAGATCACCGAGCATATGGAGCCGGAGGCGCTCCGGCAGTATGTGGCCGCGTTGGAGAAGGAGGTCGCCAAGCTCACCCGCACCCCCGGCGCCAATTACGGCAAGGCGGCCAAGCGCCTGTACAACATCTTCCGGCTGACCGGGCAGTTTGAGGAAGCGGCGTTTGTACGGGAGCTGTTCGACGAGCCTGCCGCCCTGCTGTACCAGGTCGGTGCACTGATGGACGGGCTGGCCGACCTGGGCGGAGACCCGTCCGCCATTGACAGCGAGACCGTCATCGAGGGGATCGACCGGCTGATCCGGGACATCTCGTCGGCAGCCGAGGGGCCGTACGAGACCAAGCTGATCATGTCACTGCTGCGCCTGCGCGACCACGTCACCGGGCGCAGGGCGCTCGGCGGCGAGTGGAGCAGCCTGCTCTTCGAGATGCAGGATGACATTAACCAGCTCGTCAGCCAGTTCTTCGAGGAGCGGCTGCGTGCGATTCCGCCCGTCGCCGCTTACATCGACTCGCTGGCAGGAGGCGGTGCACATGGCTGAGGACACGGCTGGCGGCGACCTGTTGCCGGAGATGTACTTCTCGGTGGACGTGGAATCGAACGGGCCGCTACCGGGCGAATATAGCATGACCGCGCTCGGATGCGTGGTGGTAGGCCAGCCGGATTGCGTCTTCTACGCCGAGCTTCAGCCCATCACAGACAGGGTCGATCCTGAGGCGGAAGCGGTCAGCGGCCTGACGCTTGATTACCTGAGGATACATGGCTCCGACCCGGCGGAGGTCATGCACCGCTTCCGCCACTGGGTCGTGCAGACGGATGGCGGGGCACACCGCCCGGTGTTCGTGGCGCTCAACGCAACCTATGACTGGATGTTCGTCCACTGGTACCTGATGCGGTTCGTGGGCGAAAACCCCTTCTCCCCCGGCGGGCTGGACATCAAGGCGTACTACATGGGCATGTTCGGTACCCTCTGGCAGGAGACGGGCAGCCGCCGCATGGCGGCCCGCTTTGGGGTCGAACAAGGCAAAACCCACCATGCGCTGGACGACGCGCGCTTTCAGGCCGCGCTATTCCAGAAAATGCTGGACGCACACGCCGCCCGCTGACGGCAGAGCCGCGTCTGCGTGCGCCGCTCCGCACCTGTTTCGCGGGCGCCCGTAACGCGGTACACTCCCCGGCATGGCGCTCATCACCCTGGATATCTCGCCCGCTGTGAACGGTAAGGCCGGTCTGGGCCGCTACGCCGCGACGCTGGCGCAGGCGTTGGCCGGGCAGCACCCCGGCCAAATCCACCTGTTTGCCAACGTCACGCGAACCGGTTGTTGGCCTGCTGCGCTGGAGGGCCTGCCGCGCACCTCGGTACGGGCAGGTTACAAGCCGTGGCGCATGGCCGTGCTGGCCGGGCAGGCTGCCCGCACCGGCTGGGACCGGCTGCTGCCGCGCCCGGCGGTCTTCCACGCCACCGAGCACTTGCTACTGCCCCTGCGGCGCACCCCGACTGTGCTGACCGTCCACGACCTGATCTTCCGGCTGTTCCCCCAGCACCATAAGAAGCTTAACTACTGGTACCTCAACCGGGCGATGCCGCTCTTCGTGCGCCGGGCCAACCACGTGATCGCGGTCAGCGAGACGACGAAGCGCGACCTGATGCGGCTCTACGACACACCCGCCGACAAGATCACGGTTGTCTACGAGGCTGCCGCGCCGCACTTCAGGCCGCAGCCCGCCGGCAAGGTGGCCGAGGTGCGGGCGCGCTACGGCCTTCCAGAGCGCTATCTCGTGACGGTGGGCACCATTGAGCCGCGCAAGAACCTAGCGCGGCTGGTCGAGGCGTTGGCGACGTTGCGGCGCGACGATCCGGCGCTGCGGCTGGTAGTGATCGGCTCACAGGGCTGGCTGGTCGAGGGTTTCTTCCGGGCCATCGAACGGCACAGCCAGCAGGAAGCGGTGATCCTGCCCGGCTACGTGCCCGACGATGACCTCCCGGCAACGCTGGCCGGGGCGACCATCGCCGTGCTGGCTTCCCTGTACGAGGGGTTCGGGCTGCCGGTGCTGGAGGCGATGGCTTGCGGTGTGCCAGTCGCATGCAGTCGCACGTCGAGCGTGGGCGAGATCGCCGGGGACGCGGCGTTGACCTTCGACCCGGAATCGGCTGACGAGATGGTGGAGGCGCTCCGGCAGCTGCTTTTGGACGCCGACCGGCGGGCCGAGCTACGGGAGAAGGGCTTGGCGCGGGCGAGGGAGTTCTCATGGGAGCGGGCAGCCCGCGAGACGTGGGCAGTCTACGAGCGGGTCGCGGCTGGCGGTTAGCGGCCAGTCAGCCGGGCTGGCGCGCCCCGGGCGGGAGTTTGGCGAGCCTATGATGCCCATTGGCATTGACTACACGGCAGCCGTTCAGCAGACGGCTGGCATCGGGCGGTACGTGCGCGGGCTGACGGCGGCGCTGGCCGACCAGCACCCCACACTCGACGCGCGGTTGTTCGTCGCCGGGGCACACGGCATCGACCTGCCGCCCGCGCCGGGCGGGTTCCGATACCGCCCGTCAGCGCTCTCGGAACGGGCACACACCCGGCTGTGGCACCGCCTGCGGCTGCCCGTGCCGGTTGAGGCATGGACGGGGCGCGTGGGCCTGTTCCACGCGATGGACTTCACACTGCCCCCCACACTGCCCGGCACGCGCACCGTACTGACCGTCTACGACCTGGCCTATGAGCGCTATCCTGATGAGACGATGCCCGGCATGCAGCACTATCTGGCAACGGTCGTGCCCCGCTCGGTGCGGCGAGCCGACCGGGTGATCGCCATCTCCGAGGCGACGCGCCGCGACCTGATCGACCTGTACGGCACGCCCCTGGACAAACTGCGCGTCGTGACACCCGGCGTCGAGTCGCGCTTCAACACTCACCATACCCCAGAGGAAAGCGCAGCCGTGCGCAGCAAGTACGGGCTGCCGGATGGCCCGCTCGTGCTGACGGTGGGCACGATGCAGCCGCGCAAGAATCACCGGCGGCTGGTACAGGCCTTCGCACGGGTGCGCCAGCAGGGTATAGGACACGTCACACTTGTGATCGCGGGCGGCAAGGGCTGGGCTTACGAGGACGTGTGGGCTGAGGTCAGGCGGCTGAGGATGTCGGATCGGGTGGCGTTCATCGGCTTTGTGGATGACGCCGACCTGCCCGCACTGTACCGGGCGGCGACCGTCTTCGCCTATCCGGCGCTGCATGAGGGGTTCGGGCTGCCGGTGCTGGAGGCAATGGCCTGCGGCGTGCCGGTCGTGGCAAGCAACACCTCATCGCTACCGGAGGTGACGGGCGCGGACGGCGCGCTGCTGGTCGATCCGCTTGATGTGGAAGCACTGGCCGAGGCCATCGAGCGGCTGCTTGCGGATGACGCGCTGCGGGTGTCGCTGCGCGAGCGGGGGCTTGAGCGTGCGGCGGGCTTCACGTGGGAGCGCTCGGCGCGGGCACTGTGGGCAGTGTACGAGGAGCTGATCGCGGGTGGCTGATGCCGATGGCTGGACGAAAAGCTGGACAGCGAGGAAAATCCTCCTGATGTGCCCACGCTGGATGAGCTACTGTGAGTACCATCCCGGAGCTTGGCTGAGATGACCCATGGATTGGGTGCGCTAACCACAAGCAGAAGGGCGAGAGGGCAGCGAGCCACGGCAAACAGGGCCTCCCTGGCAGGGAGGCCCTGCCCGCCTGTGGACTCGTGCGTCTACCAATCGTCGCGGCGGCGGGGCGGGCGGCGGTCCTGGCGGCGGCCCTCGTCGCGGGGGCGTGCCCTGTCCACCTTGAGCGTGCGGCCCTTCACGTCAGCGCCGTTCAGGCCGCTTATCGCCGCTGCAGCCTCTTCCTCGCTGCTCATCACGACAAAGCCATAGCCCTTGGAGCGTCCCGTGTCGCGGTCTGTGATCACCGTGACACTGGCAACCTCGCCGTATTCCTCAAAGACCTGGCGCAGCTCATCCTCGGTCATCGAATAAGGCAGGTTGCCCACATAAAGCCTGTTTTCCATCCCTGAGAATCCCTTCTGGTTCTCTGTTTGCGATCCCTACTGCCCGCCAGACGGGCGGGCTTCGCCGGTAACACTTTGTCGCAGGGCAATGGCCCAACGCTCCCGATATGCGCTCTCGTGGCTCCAGGTTACCTATCCGGTCACGGGCGCCGCCTGTGCTGCTTCTCGACCCCTGCCCCCTCCCCCTTTCGATGTCTTACAGATGCATCTGAGAAATCAGTCACTCTGCGCCGGTTTCACTAAGTCTGCGCCAACCTGCCCAAAAACGCAAGATGGCCGCCCCCTACCCTTCCTCTTCCGGCTCCCGGCGCTGCCAGGCCCAGTGCATCGCCCACACGGCCAGCGGGCGCATATACGCCAGCGAGCGATGCTCGCCCCGCGCTGTCCACGCCTCAGGGGTCATAAACCAGTAGCCCAACTCCTCGTAGGTTTGGGTGTAGACACCCTGCGCCGTCGCCCAGGCCTCATCAAGCAGGCCAAGCTGGAGCATAGCCGCCGCCAGCCCATAGGTGACGCCCGTCCATACCTCCTGGGCCTGAAGGCTCGACCGGTCCGGCCTGCCGTCGGGACGCATGCCGTTGACCGCGCCCATGCGCCCGCCCGCAAACTGCATCACGTTGAAGTCGAATACCTTGCGGAGGGCGCTCTGCGCCCGCTCGGTGGGCACGATGCCCGGCAGGCCGCAGGCCCGCGCGTACCAGTCCCCAGCGAGCTGGTCGGCCATGATGCTATCGTGGTGGCGGCTGGTGCTCGCATCGTAGGCGTAGTACTCGCCCGTCCACAGCTCTTCTTCGTAGACGGCCTGGGCACGGGCAAACTGGTCGGCGTACACTCTGGATTCGGCGGGATGGTCAAGCAGGCGGGCGATCTCGGCGGCGGCGGCGAGCGCAGCCAGCCACAGCCCACCCGAATAGGCGCTCGGCCCATCCGCCGTCCAGGTGTCATAGGTCTGGTCGGGAAAGCGCTCGTTCTCGATCATCCCGTCGCCGTCAGCGTCGAACTGGCTGGCGTATTCTAGCGCCTCAACGACCGGCTCCCACATCTCGGCCAGAAAATCAATATCCTGCGTGGCGACGAAGTCGCGGTATACCTGGAGCACAAACTTGGGGTTGAGGTCTTTCCAACAGCTCACGTCCTGGTAGTCGTAGAGGTTGACCTTGTGCCAGGGGTCTTCAGACGGGCCGCCGAGGTCGTGGGGGACGGCGCCGCGCAGCTTGCGAGGGGCCACCCTGCCCGTGAAGGCCATGCGACGCTCGGTATAGTCGCGCTGGCGCAGCGCGCGGGCCACGTCGCGCTGGAGGCTCAGCTCAAGCTCGGGCCAGAGCATCGCTAGCGCAAACGAGGCGTAGAAGTGCACATCGTAGGTGTTGTACATGCGGTACTCGTGGCCCTCCAGATAGGCAAAGTGGCCGACGCCGCCGGGCGTGGTTGCGGCGGCGGTCTTCTCGGCCCGGGGGTCCGGCTCAAGCGGCTCATCGACCCAGACCGTGCCGCCGTCCACCAGATAGTAAGCCTCGTTGAACAGGGCGCACTTGTACCAGTCAGGCAGGCGCGGGTCGTCGAGCACCGGCTCCTGCCAGGCGGCGATCAGCGTCTCCCAGTCGCGGTAACCAGTGAGCGCGTCGCGCGCGAGGGTCGGCGCGGCCTCCCCGCTGCGCCCGTAGAAGCGTGTGTAGCGCCGGTGCCCGGCACGCCCCTCGCCAAAGCGGGCGATGGGCATGTCCCAGGCCAGCGAGAAAACCACCTCGCGCGCCTCGCCGGGCGGCACCTCGACCGTCGCACAGAGCGCCGCGCCGATGGTCGAGCGCAGCGTAGAGGGGCGGGGATCATCCACGTTCTCCAGACGGCCATCGTCGGCGAAGTCGCCCCACACGTCCATGCCGCTGCCATTGGTGACAAAGCGGGCGCGGTAAGTCACCGCAACCCCTGCGCGGGCCTGCGCGGCGATGGCAAAGGTGAGCGGATCTTCGTAGAAGCCCGGCCCATCGGCCCTGGATTGGCGGTGCGCATGGTGCAGCGCCACGCCGACCACCGGCCCGCCCTCGGCGTCAAGCTGGAAGGAGGCATTGGCGTGGCCTCCGGCGCGGTCGTTCTCCGTGCCGATGCCGTTCTGGAAGGTCAGCATCAGTCCGGCGGTGAGGGGCACCTCCCCCCGGTTCTCGATTGTCCAGACGAACACACCGACCGGCAGGCTGCTCTCGCGGTAGTTGTGCGGGATGATGGGCGAGACCTGGCGGCAGGTCAGGCGAACCCCCGGCGCAAGGCCCTCGTAGACCGTCCAGGCGCGCGGGAAGAGGGCATGATAAGTGGCCCGGTCGGGAGGCATATCCCATGCCCAGCCGCTCAGAGCGCCGCCTTCAGGCCGGTCGGGGAAGAGCACGGAGACGGCGGGTGGGTCATCGCCCCGGCGCAGGTAGACAGAGAACTGGTCGGCGATGACCGGGCCGTAGACGTATGCACCCGGCGACATCTGCCAGCGCACAAAGTCCCCCTGCCAGCCGCGTGTGATCGTGCCGCCGCCCAACCCGCCCAGCGGAACGCCCATATAGGGACCGGGGTCGAGCGGGTTGAGGCTGAGGGCAGGCTCGCGCCCGGCCCTGCGCTGCCGGGCCACCTGGCGGCGGATGCGCAGGATGACGGGCAGCATGCCCAGCAGGTCAGGGATTGAGAGCGACGCCGGGCGACCGGGACGCTCCGGGATGCGGTCAAGGCGGCGGCGCCAGGCGGCGTCAGGGATGACGTGCGGCTCAGGCATCGGCAGGGGTTCCTCCTGGTGGTGTGGATCATGCACACCCCGTATGATACACCAGTTCGGCAGAGGAGCGATTCGACGGAGAGGGTGGGAATGTAATGGGCCACCCGGCATCTAATAACCCATCCTTGACGCCACACCTGCCACAGGGCATACTCCCGCCGGGCTATCCTTCTCATCGCAAGGGGTGTATCGCATGGCTGGTTCCCTCCCCCTAACCGCGACTCTCGCCGGGCACGCCAGCGAGGTGCTCGGTGTGGCCGTCTCGCCAGACGGCGACCTGATCGCCTCAGCCTCACGCGACCGCACCGCCCGGCTGTGGGCCGCGCCATCCTGGAGCGCGGTGGCAACCCTAGCCGCGCACCGGGGAGTGGTGCACGCCGCTGCCTTCTCACCAGACGGGTCACGGCTGGCGACCGCGTCCAGCGACCTGAGCGTGCGGCTCTGGGCGCGGGACGGCGTGCCGCTGGCCGCGCTGGCCGAGCACACCGGGGCGGTCGAGACCGTTGCCTGGTCACCGGATGGCCTGCGCCTCGCCGCCGGGTGGAATATGTGGAGCTTCGGGCACATCACACTCTGGGACACGCTAGCGGGCCGACCGGAAGCCACACTACGGGCCAAACACGGGCAGCTCATCTTTGATGTGGCCTGGTCGCCCGACGGGCGTCAGCTTGCGGGCGCGATGGCCGCCGGGTACATCCGCCTGTGGGAAGACGGCGCACCTGCTGCGACGATCCGGGGGCACGGTGAGGCGGTGCGCGGCTTAGCCTGGTCACCGGATGGGAGGCACCTGGCGACGGCCTCGGCGGATGGGACGGTCAAAGTGTGGGCAATGAGCAGGCCCGCCAACCAGCCGGTCGCTACGCTCAAAGGGCACGCCGGGCCGGTGCTGAGTGTGGCCTACGCGCCGGGCGGGGCATGGATCGCATCGGCAGGGGCGGACGGCACGCTGCGGCTATGGGATGCGGCAGCCGCGCAGCCAACGGCAGCCGCGCAGCCAATAGCAGCCGCGCAGAGCGACGGCGGACCAGTGCGCGCCCTGGCCTGGTCGCCGGACAGGGCATGGCTGGTCACAGGGTCGGCAGACGGGGCGGTCCGGGTGTGGGCAGCGATGTGAGCAAGCTCAGGGCTTATCCGGCGGGAGAGGCGGCGCACCCCGGCGTTGATCACGCCGCTGCCCCAGGATATGGGTGATAACCGCGCCGAGCACGGTCGCCAGCACCACCCCACCTACCCCAATGATGGCCGCCAGCACCTCAGGTTCAAGGCTCTGACCCTGATCGTTGGGAATGGGCGTGCTGGCTGGGGTAGGAGTATCTTGTGGTAGCGGGGTGGCGGTTGGCTGGGGCGTATCGGACGGGGCCGGGGTAGTGGTCGGTGCAGGTGTGGCGGTCGGCGGCAGGCCGGGCGGGAGCGACTCGCAAGCGATGCCATCCCCATCATGGTCGAGAACGTGAATATCTTTGCCGGTCACGCCGAGGCAGAAATCATAGCACGCCTGAGCCTCGCTCTGGGTGGGGAAGTCCTCTTCCCGGCAGTTGTAGGAATCGGCCGAGCAGTCACACGCGGGGACCGGTGTGGCCTCCTGTGCCGGTTCCGCTCCGTTGGCATCAGCCGTCACGCGCCCGGCGATCAGCAGCACCACGAGCATCAGAACGGCGCGGCCCATGTCTTTGCTCCCAACCCAGTTGTGGCCCGCTTCCCCGGATGCTCGGATAGCCGTCTAGGGAAACCCACAGCCCCATTATACACGATAATGAGCGGCAGCCCGCGCGGGGCGGATGTTCCTCAGGCCCGCCATCCGAGCCGCCCGGCTACCACCCGGGGCGGCGCAGGAAGCGATGCAGGAGGATAGCTGACACAGCGATAAGCCCAAGCTGCACCGGCAGCACACACATCAGCAGCAAACCGCGCGTCAGGATGGCGCTCCCGTAGCCGCCCAGCAGGAACAGCAGGTTGCATACGAGCAGGATGAAAGCCGTCGCCGTCTCCCCGGCATAGAGCCAGCCCGCCCCCAGCAGGCCGACCAGCCCCAGCCCGGCCTCAAGCGCAACCGCCTGGGTGCGCGCATCCAGAACCCGGCGGCGCGGGCGATGTGGCAGGGCGGCTGCATCGTGCACATTCAGGATGGTATTGCCCAGACGGAGACGGTCGCCGGGGCGCAGGCGGTGGGAGGCCGCCAGCCGCACGCCGTTGACGTACGTGCCGTTCAGGCTGCCGAGGTCAACCAGGAAGAACTCGCGGCCATCGCGGGCAATCGCGGCATGCTCACGGGAAACGCTCGGATCGAGGAGGACGATGTGGTTATCCCGCGAACGCCCGATGGCCGTGCGGGGCCGGTCAATTGTGTAGCGCCTGCCGTCGGCGTCTACGAGGACCATCGCGCTCACCTGCCCGCATCCCTATCACCAGAACGCGCTCCCGCCAGCCAAGGCGAAGCACCGGGCGGCTGCGAGGGCCGCCCGTCGCAGTCCCCCGGCAGAGATTCTACATCAGATTGGGGGCATGTGCGTCAGCGCGCCCCCACATCTGGGCGGGGATGGCGGCGGGTCGCGTCAAGCGACGAGTCCTCGCCATCTTCCTCGTCTTCGCGTTTCAGGCGCGGGAAGCCGCCGGTGGTGTCCTCAGGCGGGGGCAGGCCGGCCTCGCGGCGGCGGGCACGCAGCGCGTCCAACTCGGCCTCGTCGTTGGCGGCGTCGGGGTGACCGAGCAGAATCTCCAGATCAACCGCACGGGCGAGCAGCGCCTCGGCCTCGCGCAGCAGGTTGAGTCGCTCATAGTGTTTGGCCAGGTTGTAGCTCGTAACAGCCTCGCCGGGGCGGTCATCAATCTGCTGACGCAGGCGCAGCGCCCACTCGTAATACGCGATGGCCCTCTCAGGTTGGCCTATTGCATCGAAGACCATGGCCAGCGCGTGGCGGGTGCTGGCCTCACCTGCCCGATCCTGGCGCCGAAGACGGATGGCAAGCGCCTGCTGGTGCGCGTCGAGGGCCAGCTTGTGGTTTCCCAGGCGGCGCTGCGCCATACCGATCACGTCCAGCGTGTCGGCCTCGGCATCCTTGTCGCCCGCGTCCCACAGGATGGCGAGCGCCTGCTCATAGTAGTGGAGCGCGCCCTCGTAGTCGCCCTGCTGATCATGCAGGAGACCGATGCAGTTGAGAGCCAGCGCCTCGTGCACCGGCTGGTTGACCAGGCGGTACATGGCGGCGGCAAGCTGGTAAGCGTCGAGGGCCTGCTGTATCCCGCCGCGCTGCCAATAAGCATGGCCCAAACTGGAAAGCGCGACGGCCTCACCGTGCCGGTCTTGGCTGGCGCGATAGCGCTCGATGGCCTGCTGGTAGAAGCTGACTGCCTCCTCGGCGCGGCCCAAGATGGTGAAAGCTGCCCCCAGCCGGGCCAGCATGTCAGCAGGGCCTTGCGTACGGATCTCGTCTAGCGCGTCGCGCCCGTTGAGCGAACGCGCCGGGGTCGGGTCCTCTTTGGGCACACTATCCTCCAAGCTGCGCCAGACACTCGGGCGAGGTCGGGTAGTGGAGCAGGAGCCAACCACGCACAACGGCGCTCGTGATGCGCTGCGTGCCGGGCGCGCGCAGATTGAGGGCGATCAGGTACAGGCCGGGCTTGACCTTGCGGGCATCAACAAACACATCCACTTGGTCGCCATCCTGCGCCTCGGTGACGCTCGGCCACACGACCGGGCGGCCGGGGGCGTTAGCCGCCTCGATCTCAACGGTAGGATTGCCGGGCACGCCCGTCACCTGCACGGTGAAGCTGCCCAATGGCATCACCCCAGCGCAGCCCGCTTCGGCAGTGCGGGTCAGACGACGCACAACCGCCCCGATTTCGGGGCGGTATTCGATGGGGGGGCGCCGGGGGACACGCTGCACGGCGTAGAAGGCCGGGAGCGGTGTGCCATCCCGGTTGAGGATGCCGTACCAGCGCAGGTGACTGCACAGCGGCTCGTAGCTCTCCTCGTACAAATTCCAGTTGAGGTTCCACAGGAAGATCGGCCCAGCCCAGGCCCAGTTGCGCGCGGCGAACTCCATCGCGCGGGCCGTGTACTGTGCCTGAACGTCGCGCGAGACGACCATCCAGACGAAATCCTTGAATAGCGGGTCGTTGGTGCAGTCGATGCCCTCTTCGGCGGGGTTGCGCACCCAGCCGAACTCGGTGATCCAGATCTGCTTGTTGGTGATGCCGTTGCGTCGCAGCAGGTCCATCATAAGCTCGGTGCGGCGGAACGAGAAAGGCTGCTGGTAGGGGTCAGCCTCAGGCGGCTGGTTGAAGCCGTAGGGATGGTAGCCCCAGGCATCCAGGTATTGGGCCGCGCCGAGGCTAATCATCTGCTGGGCGTACCACAGGTCGTCCACTGCCGAGCCGTCCGGCATGGCGCTGGCCGGGGCCAGCCCGCCGGAGACGATCACGATGTTGGGCGCTTCCTGTTTGAAGGCGGTGTACACCCGGCGCAGCAGGTCCACGTAGCGGGCCGGGTCGGGGTCCTGCCCGCCCCACTCGCGGCGCAGGTTCATCTCATTGCCTACCTCGACCGCGTCCACGCCCCGACCGCGCAGCTCGCGGGCGAACTCGTACAGGCCACGCTCCCAGCCTTCGAACTCCCATTCAGGCGGGTAGCCGTCAAGCTCCAGCCGGAACAGGATGCGATGATTGGGGTAATCGGCGATCTGAGATGTGTCGTAGACCTTAACCCAGTCCATGCCCATCTGCCTGAGCAGCTCGGGCTGGGAAGCGAGGTGCGGGCCAACGCTGATGCCATACCCCCCGTAGCGGATGATATCGCTGGGTGCGGAGAACGCGCCGGGGACGGCGCTTCGCCAGAACGCAATAAGCGCCAGCAGCGACAGGATCACGCTGAAAGCGAGGCGGACCAGGCGCAGCCTGTTCGAACGGCGTCGGGTTGGCGACAGCATGGTCATAAAAATACCAAGCAGGGACAATTATTGCGAGTCGAAGCGCGGGCCTCCCACCCTTCCCGGCTGGCAGGGCACAGGCGGCGAAGCCTCGTCAGGCGGCTGCGCCAGAGGGCTGCAGGCCGAGCTGCGCCAATTCGCGCTTCAGCCGGTCGCTGGCCTGGCGCACCGCGCCAACCAGTTCAGGGTCACACGGGACTTCCTGGGCAAGCGCCGGGTTGCTCCACAGCATGGCACCCAGCTCACGGCGCTGCCCGGTGGCCCGCATGAAGTTCAGCCGGTCAATCGCATCAACCGTGCCCTGCTGGACGGTACCAAGCCGGTTCTCGGCCAGACGGACGGTCTCACCGAGCAGCACCAGCTTCTCATCCGGCCAGATGACTCGCCAGGGCAGCGCGTAGCGGCGCAGGCGGCGGCGCGTCTCACGCAGGTTCTTCACGTACTGCTCTTCCTGCTGGCGGAACACCCCCGTCACCCGCTCGAAACCGGCATCATCATCCAGATAGGCCGCGCCCAGCCGCTCCAGCCGGTCGTGGTATTCCCGACTGGCCTTCTGCACGTGCCGCTTCTTGATCGCCTCGCCCAGCGCCGCACCGCCGACCGCCCCGGCCACCGCCCCGGCCACCGCGCCCACAACCGTGCCCGCGCCCGGCACAATCGCCGTGCCGATTACGCCGCCCACCTTGCCGCCGACCAGCCCGCCCGTCGCGCGCGTCGCCACCTCGATGGCCGCAAACTCAACGTTGCGGGGCAGCCCAGCGCCCTTCTGCGCGCGCCGCCAGGCGCGGTACGCCGCGAAGCCGATGGACACGAAGGGGATGTGCACCTGAAGACCACCGTCGAGCGCCGCGCCCGCCTTGGCCTCAGCGGCAGTGTGGACAGTCGAGGCGGAGTTGACAAGCGAGTCGACTAGCGAGGCGCTCTTGCCCTCAACGACGAGCGCCGCCGAGTCGCCGATCACGGGCAGCCGGTCGGCCAGGTCGCTGAAGACGTGCAGCGCCTCCAGCCCCCGCAGCCACTCGACCACGTGATCCACGAAGGGGGTCAGCGAGGCGTTGCCGAACGCTTCTTTCAGCACGTCAAGGTTCTGGATGGCATCGACCATGTGGGCCGCTGCCGGGCCGTCAAAGTGATCCCAGATAGAGGGGTCGGCCATGCTGTATTGCCAGGCCACGTCCACAAAGGACACCGCGCCAATTGCGCCCATCTCGGCCACGTCGGCATTGAGCGCCTTGGCGAGCGTCTCCCTGACCCTGCCGGGCACAGACACCTGCCCGTGCAGCCGCCGCCGGATGGCTGCAACGTGCCTGCGGCGGGCCAGATAGAACAGCGCGCCCCCGGCGAGCAGGCCGACAACCAGCGTGAAGGTCAGGATGTCGGCCAGGTTTTCGGCCAGTGCATGAGTGAACTGCTGGAACATCTCTTCCCATCCTCAAGCGACTTCAGGTTCTGGCCCGATCATACTCTATGTGGGGAAAAGTGTCTAAGGGATGAATGGTTGGGACGGGCAAGATGCTTGAGGCGCTGCCGGGTCTGCACCTGGCGGCTGGGTAGACTGAGCGAATCCAGTGAGCCGCCGAGGGGTGAGTCGCTGCCCGGCCTGATACCGGACTATCCGGTTCGCCGCCGCCACACCCTACGGCATTGGCGCGGCCATGTCCAGCAGGTGGGTGCGCAGATGCTCGATGGCGCTGTCCAGCCGCGTCTGGATGTCACGGATCTGCTCGGCGGCGCGATCCGGGTGATCCAGATCAAGCGTGCCCAGCAGCAGCCCCGCCCCATAGAGCGCTTGAAGCACGTCATCCTCGATCTTCGGCGCGAGCCGCGCCCTGGCCTGCACAACAGCTACCTCTTCGTTCTTCTTGTGGTAGCGCAGCGTCTGGATGCTTACCGCCGCATGGGCGGCCAGCATCTCCGCCAGCCGCTGGTCGTCCTCCAAGAACACATCCGCGCCAATCTTGTTCGCCAGGTACAGGTCGCCCAGAACTTCACCATCACTCTGCACCGGCACACCCAGAAATGACCGGATCGCCGGGTGACGTTCGGGCAGCCCGGCTTAAGCGGCGTGATCCTCCAGCCGCCGCAGCCGGACAGGTTGGCCCTCGCGCAGTATCACGCCCAGCACGCCCCGGCCCATCGGCGCGTGCCCGGCCAGCTCAATCGCTTCGCGGGTTAGCCCAGAGACGACAAAATGCGCCATCGGCTGACCCGGCTCGCCCGGCACACCGATGGCCGCCATCTCCGCGCCGATCACCTCGCGCGCAGCGTCAGCGATCAGTTGGAGTGCTTCCTGCACGTCGTGCGCCCCGGCGACCGTGACCGCCGCCCGGTGCAGATGCTCCAACTGCTGCGCCCACCCGCCTCGATTCGCTTCCATCCGACCTCACCATCCCTGAACTGCCTGTTAACACCTTGATTAAACTGGGCAGCAGGGCGCGCTTCAAGGATGGATGTCATGGGCAAATGGATGATTAATGTCATATTTGTCGGGTCTGCGGGCAGCCAAGGCCGTTGGCAGGCAGGTGCTCCTTCCCCTGACTGCCGGTTGCTAAGGGCCGGCCGTTTTGACCAGTCCCAGCCACTCCTCCACCGAAGTACCTTGCGCTGGCCGGGGACGCCGCCTTGCGGGTGTACGCCGTCCAGGAGGCAGCCGGCCACTTCCGGCGGGCGCTTGAGGTCGCGGCGCGGGTCGATCCCGGCCCGTTCCAGCCAGCGGGCCGCCGCCTCGGCGTCCACGCCCAGCCCGGCGGCCAGGCTATTCTTGAGCTGCTTGCGCGGCTGGCCGAAGCCCGCCCGCGCCACCTCGAAGAAGCGGGTGGTCTCCTCCGGCGGGAGCAGCGGCCCGCCGGGGTGCGGGTCGAGGCGCACGATGGCCGAGTCCACGTCCGGGGGAGGATAAAAGTGGCCCCGCTTTAGCCGCGCCACAATGCGCGGCTGGCCGTAGAACTGCACGCTCACAGCCAGCAGGCTCATGGCGCCCGGCCCGGCGGTGATGCGACCTCTTTCTGCACGGTTACCACCAGCAGGCGGGGCGGCGCAGCACTCTCCAGCAGGTGGCGCAGGATGGCCGAGGTGATGTAGTACGGCACATTGGCCACCACCTTGTAATCGCCCGCGTCGCGGCCCATCAGCGCAGCGGGGTCCGTCTCCAGCACGTCACCGGGCACAATCTCAACGCCCGGCTGCCCGGCGAAGCGCTGCCGCAGATGGGACACCAACCGCCCGTCGATCTCAAGCGCGACGACGCGCCGCACCCGCCCGGCAAGCACAGCCGTCAGCGCGCCTAACCCCGCCCCGATCTCCAGCACGGCGTCGCCCGGCTCCAAGTCGGCGGCGTCGGCCAGCCGGTTGAGCGCGGCCAGCTCGACCATGAAGTTCTGGCCAAGGCTCTTTTTCGGCTCGATGCCCAGTTGGGCGAGGACATGGCGCGGGTCAGACACTCCCCACCCCCTTCTTCGCGGTTGGGCCGCCTGGGGTCATCCCAGGGCAGTATACCACTTCCCCCAAATATGATATACTGACTCCAGATCGGGGCTTGTGGAGAAACGGGGCAGCCCGTCAGGGGGAACGTCATGAGCGGACAGGCATACGCGCCGGGCTATCAGGATTCATGGGCGCTGCTGATCGGCATCGATGACTACGAGGCCGACCTGCCGCCGCTCAGCACGGCGACGAAAGGCGTGCGTGAGCTGGCAGAGGCTCTCCAGTCCGAGCTTGGCTTTGACCCCGATCACATCATTACACTGCAAAACGAGCAGGCGACCCAACGCGCGATCCGCCGCGCCTTCACCGCCCCCCTCTCCCGCCGGTCTGTAGTCGGGCCGGATGACCGGGTGTTGATCTACTTTGCCGGGCATGGCGTCACGTTCGACACTGCCGAGGGCGAGGTGGGCTGCATCGCGCCCTACGACATTGAGCCGGGTTTCATCGACACGGCCATCCCGATGGACGAGCTGACGCGGCTCGCCAATCGCATCCACGCCAAGCATGTCCTGTTCCTGCTCGACGCTTGCTTCTCCGGCTTTGCCACCACGCGCGAAGTGCAGAGCGGCGTGGAGCGGCAGGTGCAGGACTTCATGATGCGGCCCGCCCGGCAGGTGATCACCGCCGGGACGCGCGAGCAGGCCGTCAGCGATTACTGGGGGCCGGGCGGGCATTCGCTCTTCACCGGCTTCCTGCTCCAGGGGATACGCGGCTCCGCCCCCGCGCCGGGCGGCGTACTACGTGCCTTCCACCTGGCAGGCTACCTGCAAGATCAGGTTGCCCAGCACTCGCGCTCGCTCCAGACGCCCCAGTACGCGGCGCTGATCGGCAGCCAGGGCGGCGATTTCATCTTCACGGTGCGGGAGAGCAGCCAGCTTCCTCTCTGGCTGCTGACGGTCATTAAAAGCGACGAGGTCACGCAGCGCCTCATTGCCGTCGGGCAGCTCCACAAGCTGGCCCAGGACGACTCAAACCCGGCCCAGGTCTCCGAAGCGCTCGCCCAGCTTCAGCATCTCGCCGACAACGACCCGGACCGGCTGGTGCGCTCGTCAGCCGAGGCTGCGCTGCGCGAGCTGCTCCCTGAGACCGAGGTCGCGCCCGTCGTGCGCGAGGAGCTGGTCAGCACTCTGGTCGATATCGTTCTGGGGATCGACGAGGAAGAAGAGGAGGAGGCCGCCCGCGCCGCGCCGGAAGCGGAAGCCCCACCCAGGCCGGACGTTTACTTCATCATCAACGAGGGGGAGGGGCCGGAGGCGCAGTTCGAGGCAAGGGAGTGGCCGGTGACAATTGGCCGCACAGCCGACAATGTGCTCCAGATTCAGGACAGTATGGCCTCGCGCTACCACGCCCGGATTGAGCAGCGTGCAGACGGTTTGTGGATTGCTGATCTGGGCAGCACCAACGGGACGTTCGTCAATGATGAGCAGCTGGCCGAGCCTCGGCGGCTCGACCAGGGCGACCGGGTTCGCATCGGCCAGACTGTGCTGCGGGTGAACTTCACAGCGGCGAACATGCCCGAGTACCAGACCACCGGAGTCGGGAAGCCCGGACCGGCCCAAAAGGGCAGGCCGACCGCTCCCCTGGCCCCTCCACACCCCGCAGAAGGGCCAGGAGGAGAAGCAAAAGAGGCCATGCGCCTAGCCGGAGCGATGGACAGCGCGCTGGCCAACCTGCGCGAGCAGATCGCCAAAAACAGGCGCTGGCTGATCTGGGTTGCCGTCGGGGCGGGGGCCTGCGCCATTGTGATGTGCATTCTGGCGGCGGCGGGCAGCTACTGACGTCCCTGTGCACCCCACGCCCGGAAACCCATCGCGACAAGGATCACTGCCATAAGCGCCGCACTCGCCAACCACCTTGTGATCTTCGGCATCCTGTTTGCAGCCAGCTTTACGCAGAGCCTGGCCGGGTTTGGGCTGGGGCTGGTGGGGATGCCCCTTCTGGCCGGGTTCGTCGGCGTCCGGATGGGCGCTCCGCTTCTGGCGTTGGTCGGCCCGCTGGTACAGATCGTGCTGATCATCCGCTACCGCGCCGCGCTCAACCTGCGGTCGATCACGCGGCTGGGGGTGGCCGCAGCGCTTGGCATCCCGGTGGGCGTCATGGCACTGCGGCGGCTGGACGCTGACCTCCTGACAACCATCCTGGGCATCGTGATCGCTGGGTATGCGCTGTACGCGCTGGTCGCTCCCCGGCTGCCGCGCCTGACACACCCGGCTTGGGCGTATGCCTTCGGGCTGGCGGCGGGTCTGCTGGGGGGCGCTTATACGGTCGGCGCGCCACCGCTCATCATCTACGGGGATATCAACCGCTGGGAGCCAGCCGAGTTCAAGGTCAATCTGCAGAGCATCTTCACCGTCATCGTCAGTGTACAGATCATCTCGCACGCGGTGAGCGGCCACTTCACGCCGCCGGTCTGGCAGGCGCTGATCGGTGCACCGCCGGGCACGGCGCTGGGCGTCGCCGCCGGGCTGGGCCTCGACGGGCGGATCGACCCGGCACTGTTCCGCCAGATCGTGCTCGTCCTGCTGATTGCCATCGGCATAGGGCTGATCGTGTAACGTAGCGGCTGGCTGGTATACTTAGACCCGGACTGCAGCATACGGTTGATAGGAGGGCCGATGAGCAGCACACCCCCTGAGTTCCATAAAGAGGACACCCAGCCCGTCGAGCGAACACAGCAGCTCAAGCGCGTGAAACTCCCCGGCGGCCAGCAGCAGCCCGGCGGCGGGACGCATAGCTGGCCGTTCGGCTACCTGCTGCTGTGGCTGCTGACCACCCTCTCACTGCTGCTGAACGCGGTGATGCTGCGCCAGATGCTGATCGCCCGCAGCATTGCCCGGCAGGCCGTCTCTGACGCCACGGCTATTGTCGAGAACCTGAAGGAGCAGACGATCACCTACACCATCGTGGTGGACGACACGCTGGCTATCGAAACCGACCTGCCCGTAGACGAGACCATCCCGGTCACCATTGAGCAGACCATCCCCGTTGATGTGGTCGTCACCGTGCCGGTCAATGCCGGGCTATTCGGCAGGATCAACCTGGACGTGCCGATCCAGACCAGCATCCCGGTCAACCTGCGGCAGGACATTGAGATCGACCAGACCTTTCACGTCGATACGGCTGTGCCGATCAACCTGGCGATCCCGGTCGAGATCCGGGTCAGAGACACGCCTTTTGCCGTCCTTCTGGACGACTTCGCCGGGCGGCTGGGGCGGCTGGAGAGCAGCTTGAACGCGCCGCTGGTGCCCATCCCCTCACGCTGACGGCGCCGCCCGCCCCGGCTGGCGAGGCCGGATCGTTCGGCTAGCCGTTCCTGTGAAACGTGTGAGAAAGGCCGCTCTTTATGGGAACACTCGCCTTCGAAATCATCATGACGCTCGCCGGGCTGATCATCCTGATCATGAGAAAGGTGCAGGTCGGGAGGATGCAGCGCACCGGCTGGCAGGCCACTGCCATCGGCCTGTCGCTGCTGCTGCCGCTGCCCCTCGTGCTGCTGATGGGGATGGTTATGAGCGTCCTCATCGCAACCGGCGCGGCGAGCCTTGCCATCGTCGAGGTCGGCAACAGCGCCGAGCTGGGGCTGGTGCTCGGCGGGCTGGCGGCGGCGGGTGTGTTCTTCTCGCTGCCCGTGCGCAACACAGGCGCGTGAATCCGCGCCAGGAGACCGGACAATGAGTTCGGTCCTCAGCATAGCTCTGGGGGTCATGGCTGTTCTGGCGGCGCTGGCCGGGATCGGCTGGCTGGGCTTCCAGGTGAAACCGCGCCCGTTCCCACCTAGACAGGGTGCAGGCCCCGGCCCGGGGACCGCCAGTCTCTCGCCCGGCCTGCCCGCGCCTGTCCGCCGCTTCTTCGAGGCGGCAGCCGGGCCGGAGGTCCCGCTCGCCCGGACGGCCTACACGGCGGGCCGGGCGCGGATGCGGCCCTTTGGCCTGTGGGTGGCCGCTCGCTACGAGTTCACCTACATTGCCGGGCAGGCTTACCACCACCGCATCGAAGTCTGCTGGTTCGGCCTGCCGATCATGAAGATCGACGAGCGGTATCAAGATGGCCGAGCCGTGATGCGCCTGCCTTTTGGCACGGTCGAGGGCAAGCCCCAGATCGACGAAGCGGCGGAACGTGGGCTATGGGCCGAGACGATCTGGCTGCCGCCGCTCTACGCCGCTGATCCGGGCCTGCGCTGGGAAGCCGTTGATGACACGACGGCCCGCCTCGTCGCCCCCTACCAGGGCGACGAGCACCGCTACACGCTCTGCTTCGACCCGGACACCGGGCTGCTGTCCGACCTGAGGACGATGCGCTACCGGGACGCACACAGCACCGCGCGCATGGGCTGGGGCGGTGCGGCACTTGGCTGGCGGACGCTTGGCGGTATGCGTGTCCCAGACCGGCTGACGACCGAATGGGAAGATCAGGGCGGCCCCTGGGTGATCTGGGACATCGAGCAGGTAGCGTACAACGTGGACGTTTCGGACCGGCTGCCCGGGGCTGCCGGGCAGGGCATTGGCTAGCCGGACACGGCCCGCCGCAGGGCGAACGCGATCTCGTCGGGAACCCGCATGGCGACCTCGCCGCAGTTGGGGCACAGGCCATCGTTGCTCTCGAAGCGCAGCCCGCAGCAGTTCCAGCAGATGTAGCGTGACCCAGCCCGTTCGATGACCAGTCGCGCGCCCTCCGCTCCCGTACCCCGGCTGGCCTGCTCAAACAGGCGGCGGGCCTCAGCTTCGTCCTGATCGCCGTACAGCACGAGATGCACCTCGGAGAGTTTGAGTCCATTGTGCGCTGTGTCATCACGGCGCGCTTCGGCGATGGCCTGGGCGACAAGCGCGCGCATACGTTCCAGTTCGTCCGCCACGGTTGAGTGAACCCCCTGTGTGGATAGCTTCCACCCCAGCATAGCACATTACGGGCGAGCAGGGATGGGGACAATTACCGATTGCGCGGCAGAGGAGGCAGGGCACGGTCTATGCGTCTCTCAAAACGCCCCTGCCACGCGGTGCGCCGCGCGGATCGGCTCGGGGAGGCGGTAGCGCAGCGTGCAGCGCATCACCAGCGCACGCGCCGTCTCCAGCGTGGCCCGGTGCCCCACCGACACATACACCGGCTTGACGCCCGTCCGCGTACGCAGCACCACACCGATCATCTCGCCGCCCTCGCCCATGAGTGGCACGTAAGACCCCTTTTCCCGCCCTGGCGCGCGGTGACGGCCCGTGAGGCGCGTCTTGGCACAGCCGACCGTCGGCGCGTCCAGCCACAGGCCGACGTGGCTGGCGATCCCGATGCGGCGCGGGTGGGCGATCCCTTGCCCGTCAAAGAGGTACGCACCGGGCACATGGCGCAGCTGGGCGTGCGCCTCCAGGATCACCGCGCCCTCGCGGAAGCTCAGCAGCCCGCTGATGTAGGGGAAGGGCGTCGGCATCTGCGCCGTCGAGGATTCGACCTCCTCCAGGCCGGGGAAGGTCATCACGACGATGGCCGCCCGGCTGATGTTATCCTTGACGCTCACGTCCACCCCGGCCACAAGCTCCAGTGCACTTAGGTCGATGGGCGTGGTTATATCAACCTGGGCGGCCAGCTCCTTCTGGAGCGCGATAGCTTCACCCGGCGAGAGATCCCAGCGATGCGGTATGCCACGCATCATCCCCCCTTACCCGGCTGGCAGGCTGGAACTAAATCGATTCTATAACCATATATAAACGAAAAACAAGCGAACCGTCTATTGCCTTTGGATGCAGCCGCCCCTAGACTATGGATCAGTTGCCCAGGGGGGATCATGGGAGGGAACACCATGCTGGCAACCCGCCGACGCTTTCTGCCCTTCTTAGGGCTGCTCAGGCAACATACCCATCATGGCAAGCGCTGGGCCAAGCTTGTCGAGAGCGTGGCATCCCTGCCGGTTGAAGATCCGCGCGTGATCGCTTTCCGGCTGATGATGGACCGGCTACGTCGCCGCCAGCCGGACGGCCACGCCTACGAACCGCTGTGCGCCGAGTGCGCGGCCAGGCTAATCCGGGCTTTTGAGGGCGATGAGGATAATCTGATCACCTTCTATTACCGCACCCTGACCGAGGTCAACTTCACCACCCGCCACATGCAGGCCGCCGGCGAGCAGCGCCGGCAGGAGCGGCTGACGCAGATGGGCCGCGCGGCCTAAGCGTTTCACCAGAAGGGTTTTTGAGACGCTTAGCGCATGGCCCGCTTCCGCAGGCGGGCCTTCCGGTAGTAGTCAAGCACCAGATTGCAGCTCACAACACCGCCGCACATCCTGGCACGCTCGCCCTTTGAGAAGGTTGTGCAGCCCCAGCACTGCCAGCGGGCAATGGAGAACAGCTTCCGGCGGTGCTTGCGGCGAATCTTGGAGCAGAATAGCAGCGCGGTGTCTTCGGGCAAAGCCTCCATGCTGACCCCCTTCCATTTGCGCGTGACGGCTCCGGCTCCGCCGGGAGGGGGCGCCCCGGGCCTTATCCCCCGTCCTACGCGAGCAGGCTTAAAGCACCTTGCGGTAGACGCGATAGGTCTTGTAGACCCTGGCTCCCAGCATGGCAATCGCGCGGTTCATCATGTCGTTGTTGGCCAGTATCCACGACATCTCGATGTCCACGTACCCGGCTGGCAGCCCGCTTTTGATCATCTCATAGTACAGCAGTGCATCCACCCCTGATCCCCGGTACTCCTCAAGCACACCCAGCGCCCACACGCGCACGCTTGACAGGTGGCCTGCGATCTTCCAGTGCCAGAGCAGTCGCAGGAGCTGCCACCAGTGCGGCTCACCCGGTTTGCAGCGCACTTTGTGCAGCGGCTCGTACAGGTTGGGCAGCGGCAGCCCGAAGGCAACAGGCTTCCCCTCGACCTCGACAAAGTACGTGATGCGCGGATCGACCATCGGCTTGAGTTCTACGGCCAGATGGTCGATCTCCTCGTCGCTCAGGGGGATGAAGGCCCAGTTCTCGGCCCACGCCTGATTGTAGATGGTTTTCACCCGCTCGACCTCTTCGTCGAAGCGGCGCAAATCCACGCGCCGCACCTTGAAATTGCGCCGCCGCCTGATCTTCTCGACGACGCGGGTGAGCTTCTCAGGCAGCTTGTTGGCGGCCTTTCCGCCCCAGTCCTCACCGTTAAAAAACCAGGCCCACAGGTCCATCTCTGGCTCAAAGCCGCCGTAGCTCTCGATGAAGCCCCGGGCATAGGGGCGGGCGTAGGGCATCATGATCATCGGCGGCCTGTCAAAACCGTCGATCAGCAGGCCGATCTCGCTGTTGGTGCTGAACGTAGCCGGGCCGTAGATCACATTCACGCCCCTGGCACGCAACCAGTCTTCGGCGGCTTTCAGCAGCGCATGGGCCGCCTCGCGGTCGTCCAACACCTCGAACTGGCCGAACCAACCGGCGTTGGCCTTCTGGAAATGGTTGAAGGCGTGGTTGACGTGGGCGATGATCGTGCCAACCGGGCGATCGCCGCGCCAGGCCACAAACTTCTCAAGGTCTATGTGCTTCAGCTCGACGTTCTTGGCCGGGTCGAAGAAGTTGACGTGATCGCGCCAGAGCGGGGCTACCCAGTTGGGGTCATCCTTGTAGACAGCCCAGGGCATACGCAGAAAGGCCTGGTTGTCGGCCTCAGTGACGACCGTGCGGACGACCAGATCGCTCATCGTTTGTTTCCCCTCGTGTGGCGCATGCGCCAAGCGGTGACAACGATCTTACAGCGCGTTTTCACCGTGTACAAACACGCTACACAGGGCGCAGATACGGCAGCAGGCGGCATTCACCGGTGCAGACGCGGCTCATCCCTGCCCAGCCTGGTTCATCTCCCAGATGATGCGCAGCCCGTCAAGCGTCAGGTTAGGCGCGATCGCCTCGATAACAGGTGTGTACTCGGCGAAGAGCTGGGCCAGCCCGCCGGTTGCGATCACCCGCACCTGTGGCTCGTTCAGCTCGGCCTTAAGGCGCGCCGTGATCCCCTCAATCATTGCCACATAGCCCAGAAACAGACCGCTCTGCATCGCATGAACGGTGTTGCGCCCAATGGCCGACGGCGGCGGCGCAAGGTCCACCTTGACCAGCTTGGCGGCGCGGCTGACGAGCGCGTCATGCGCCAGCCCGATTCCGGTCGTGATCGCCCCGCCCAGATAGCCACCATCGCCGTCGATCACATCAAAGGTGGTGGCTGTGCCGAAGTCGATGACGATGGCCGGGCCGCCGTAGAGTGCCTGCACGGCTGCCGCGTTGACGAGGCGATCCGCGCCGATCTCCTGCGGATGGTCGAGCAGGATACGCACGCCCGAATTGACCTCATGGGTGATATTGAGCAGAGCCTTGCCCAGATAGCGCCCCGCCATCTCGGTGAAGGTCGGCGTCAGGGGAGGCACGACGCTCGCCATCACCACCGCCTCGACATCCGCGAAAGTGAGGCCCTCCTCCTGAAAGAAGTTGCGCAGCAGGACGGCGTACTCGTCGCTCATGCGGTGGTGAACGGTCTGTGCCCGCCATGTGGAGCGCCACTCGCCCCGCTCGCGGCTGTACATGCCAAAGTGGATGTTCGTGTTACCGATGTCAATTGCCAGCAGCATAGGCTTACCGCTCCTCTCCCACCAGCATGTTGTCGATCAGGCGGGTGTCGCCGACAAAGACCGCCATACTCAGCAGCGCGCGGTCGGCCTGGCCGGAAAGCTCAGCCAGCGTAACGGGGTCGGCAGCGCTCACGTAATCCACGTGCGCCAGCGGTTCGGCGGCGAGCACCCGTGCCATCGTCCCGCGCAGGTGATCCGCGTCACGCCGGCCCGCTTCCCACTCGGCCACTGCCGCCGACAGGGCGCGGTAGAGCACCGTCGCCGCCTGGCGTTCGGCGGGGCTAAGGCGCGTATTGCGGCTGGACATCGCCAGCCCGTCTGGCTCGCGCACAATGGGGCACACGACGATCTCCAGATTAAAGGCCAGATCATGCACCATCTGCCGGATGACGGCGGCCTGCTGCGCATCCTTCTGGCCGAAGTAAGCGCGGGTCGGCTGCACAACGTTGAACAGCTTGGCGACGACCGTCGTCACACCCCGGAAATGGCCGGGCCGGTGCGCGCCCTCAAGCGGGCGGGCCACCTCCTCAACCGTGACGTAAGTCTGAAAGCCGGGCGGATACATGATCGCCTCGTCGGGTGCCCACACGAGGTCGGCTCCCTCAGCCTCCAGCAGTTGGGTGTCGCGCTCCAGCGTGCGCGGGTAGGCGGCCAGGTCGGCGGCCCGGTCGAACTGGATCGGGTTGACGAAGATGCTGACCGCCACCCGGTCATTTTCGGCACGCGCCCGGCGCACCAGCGACAGGTGCCCCTCGTGCAGCGCGCCCATCGTCGGGACAAACCCCCACGAGAGGGCCGGATCGGCCCAGCGGACGGCGCGCACTTCCTCAACTGTCTTGACGGTTTGCATCAATGATCGCATCCTCTGTGTACTAAGGAACGGCGCGGGCGGCGCGAACGTACACACATCCGGGTCTTCATTGTATCCAGGGCGCGGGCCGCAGTCGAGAGCGCGCCCGCTCACAGAGAGGAGCAGGCAGCCCATGCCCAAGAAGCGCGAGGGTTATCAGGTTCGGCCCTTTTCGCTGATGCGGCGGGTGGTGGTGGACTCGGCACGGTTCAGCCACCGCAAACACACCATTCACGGGCTGATTGAGGTGGACGTGACCGGGGCGCGCCGCGCCATCCGCGAGCACCGGGAGCGCACCGGTGAGACGCTGTCCTTCACGGCCTATATCGCCGCCTGCCTGGGCCGCGCCGTAGAGGCGGAGAGGACCGTACACGCCTACCGCAACCTGTGGGGGCAGCTCGTCCTGTTTGACGACGTGGATGTGACCACGATAGTCGAGGTCGAGGCCGAAGGCCGCAGCTTCCCGCTTGCCCATGTGCTCCGCGCAGCCAACCGCCGCTCGTACCGCGACCTCCACGACGAGATCCGCACCGTCCAGACCCGGCAGATGGGTGACGTCAGCGCTGGTCGGCGGCGGTTCCTGCGACTCTTCCTGCTGCTGCCTGCCTTCATGCGCGATGTACTCTATTTCTTCATGAGCCGTAGCCCGCACGCCGCCAAGCGTAGCATCGGGACCGTGCTGCTGAGTGCGGTCGGGATGTTCGGCACGGGAGGCGGTTGGGGCATCTCCGGGTCAACCTACACGCTCGGCGTGCTGCTGGGCGGCATCGCTGAAAAGCCGTGGGTCGTGGAGGGGCAGATCGAGGTGCGCGAGATCATGAGCGTAACGCTCAGCTTTGACCACGACATCGTAGACGGCGCACCGGCGGCGCGTTTCGCCCAGCGCTTCAAGGAGTTGATCGAGGGCAGCAGTGGGCTGATCGAGGCCCAGGCATGATCGCGCACCCACGCAACCGGCAGGCACAGAGAACCGTATTGATCAGTGTGGGCATCTGTGAAGCGATGGGTCAGGCAGAGAAAAGAGAAACGGCTGATGCACTTACGCAACTTTTTGATCCGGGTTCTGATTAACGCCATTGCGCTCGCGGTCACCGCCTATATCCTGCCCGGCATCGACACGACCGGCGATGTCGGTGCGGTGCTGCTTGTCGCGCTGATCTTCGGCATTGTGAACGCCATCGTCAAGCCGATTGTCGTCGTGCTGACGCTGCCCTTCACTATCCTCACCTTTGGCCTGTTCATCTTTGTGATCAACGGGCTGATGCTGCTCCTGACCTCCAGCCTGTCGGGCGGGCGGCTGGTAGTGAGCGGGCTGGGCACGGCCATTCTGGGCGGCATCGTGATGGGCATCGCCGCTATCATCGTCGAGGCCGTGCTCAAGGGACTGGGCCTCTCCGAAGAGAAGCCACGTCCCCGGCGCGAATAGCCGTAGCGGACGCTCCACTGGGAACACATCCGCACGGCAACCCCCGTCAGCCTGCGTCTTCCCCGATCCAGAAGCGCATGATAGGCCGCCGCTCCGAGCGGCGCGCGGCCTCCACAAACCCGGCCTTCTGGAAGGTGGACACAAAGCCAGTGTAGGCGTAGAGGTCGGGCACGTCGTCCTTTTTCGGCTCGACGGGATAGCCTTCGACGATCATCGCCCCCTGCGAACGGGCGTATTCGACCGCCGCCTCGATCAGCCGGGCGCTCATGCCCTGGGCGCGGTAGTGTGCGTGAACAAAGAAGCAGACAATCGACCACACCGGGCGGTCGTCCACCGGCTTGAGCGTCGGCGAGCGCTGAAGCACGCCAAAGTCCTTGCGTGGCGCGATGGATACCCAGGCAACGGGCCTGCCCGCGTGGTAGGCCAGCAGGCCCGGCACCTGCCCCGCCTCGACGATGGCCTTCATCGCCTGCCGGTTGCCCTCCCCCTGCTGCTTCTCAAACTCGGCGCGTTTGATGCGCCACCACATGCACCAGCAGCCGCCCATCGCGCCGCGCGGCCCGAACAGCTCCTCCAGATCGGCCCAGCGATCAGGCGTGACGAGGTGAAACTCCAGGGCCAGCTCCTCCGGCTCCATACGGCACCCCTCCCAACTCTCATCACCAGCGTTCGTAGCGGACCAGCTCCCTAAGCGGCCTACGGCGCTTCCAGCCCGGCTCCTCGGCGGGGTAGCCCAGCGGCGTGAAGACGAGGGGCACAACATCATCCGGCAGGCCGAGCACGGCGCGGGCCTCTGCTGGATTAAAGTTGGCGATCCAGCAGGTGCCCAACCCTGCATCAGCGGCAGCCAGGATCAGGTGATCCATCATGATGGCAACATCCACATCCACGTAGCTCTTGCCGTCCGCACGCACCCATGCCTCAGATGGCACGCCGACCGCCCCGATAACGAGCGGGCCTTGCACAAACCAATCGCGGTTGTAGATGCGCTTTAGTTCCTCCCTGCGCCCCTCGGTGTGGATGACAAGGATGCGGTAGGGCTGGCGGTTGTCAGCGCTGGGAGCCAGCCGCGCCGCCTCCAGCACTTGGTTGAGCACCTCATCGGGCACCGGGTCAGGCTTGTAGGTGCGGACGCTGAAGCGCTCCTCGATCAGGTCACGGAACTCCATACGTGATCTCCTTCAGTCGTTGTGAGTCAAGAGCAATGCGGTTGAAACACGAAAAAAACGAAAGCACGAAAGCACGAAAGGTACCCACCTACATCGCTGCTGCCCGGCTCCC
>FWPU01001095.1_pt1 | contig 35908 bp, 29 predicted proteins | sample 2228361 | NCBI WGS metagenome assembly FWPU01 (sample SAMEA103939777, study PRJEB20133) | metagenome
CCCGACGTGCCGGCTCTGGCCACGGCGCCGCCTCGAGGCGGCCGGCCAGCCCGGCGAGGGCGACGAGGCCGACGACGACGCCGATCTCGACACCGACGGAGAGGAGCCCCCGGAGCGCCCGGGCCGCGGCGCTCCGCCGTGGGGCAGCGTGGAAGATCCGCGCGATGGCCGCGTCGAGGGCCCGGTAGAGGCGGCTCGCTCCCCAGGCGAGACCGACGAGACCGACGAGGGAGAGCGGGACCGCGCCCCGACGGAGCTGCTCGAACGCCTCCGAGGCGAGGGGCGCGAGGGGTGGAGCGACGGCGGTGACACCGGCCACGACCTGCTCGGCCTGCTCGGGGTCGAGGAGGAGACCGATGACCCCGCCGAGGAGGAAGAAGGCCGGAACGAGGGAGAAGAGGGCCTCGTAAGCGAGACCTGCGGCAAGGAGGCCGCCCCCGGCACGGTCGTAGTCGGCGAGGACGGCGCGGCCGGCCTTGACGACCGGGAGGCGCCACACTCGATCACCGAGGAGGCCCACCCGCTTCCGCCCACCGGGGCCGAACCGGGGCGGAGGTGGGGCCCCGGTCACCGCTCGCGAAGCTCGTCGAAGAGGGTTGCGCCGAGCGCTTCGCCCCGGACCCGCCGCGGCGGCGTCAGCAGGGCCCGGACCTCGCCCCGCCGGACGAATCGCCGCCCGCCGAGCTTGATCGACTGGAGGCGGCCGCTGCGCGCCCAGGCACCGATCGTCGCCGGCCGGAAGCGGACGTTCGCCTCGGCGAGGAGGGCCGCGGCTTCGGCCAGGGTGATCCAGTCCGAGGGCGGTCGCGGCACGGTGGCCTGCTCAGTCGGTCTCGCCGCCGGCGGCCGCCGCCGGTGCCTTCGAGCCAGAGTCGGAACCCGACTCGGCGCTCGAGCTCGATCCTGTGCGCCCCTTCCCACCGCTCGACCCGCTCGCCCGGTCCTTCTTCGCCCAGCCCGAACCCCGGAAGACGATGGCCGGGGGAGCGAAGGCCTTCTTCAGCTCCCCCTCGACCCCGCAGTTCGGGCAGACCGAGGGGCCCGGGTCATTGACGCCGTGGATGACCTCGAGCTGATGCCCGCAGGCGCCGCAGACGTATTCGTAGATCGGCACGGTTCCGTCCGTCTCCTTCGGTCCTCCCTCGACCTCAGCCGCGGAGGAGGCGCATCCCGCACTTCGGGCAGTAGAAGGCCCGCTCGTGAGCCGAGGCGAAGCCGCAGTGGGCGCAGACCCGCCCACCCCGCCCGGCCGCGGGCACCGGCCGCTCCACGGCGGTGAGGCCGAGGGCGTACTGGTTGGCGAGGATGTTCGTCAGCAGACCGCCCAGGATCCGGCTGCCGATCCGGTCGGTGTCGCCCCGGACCCCCTTACCGCCCCAGCCGACGACGGCCCGGACGATCATGTCGCCGGTCGCCTCGTCCCAGTGGGAGGCAACCCCACCGACGATGGCGTTGTACTCCGGGTAGCCGGCCGTGTCGACCTCGCCGTCGAGGAGGGCGCAGACGAAGGTGTCGAAGGCGAGGTCGATGGCGTCGAGCATCTCGAGCACGAAGAGGGCGTGGCGGGTGATCGGCGAGTGGTGGTGATGGGCATTCAGCCACTGCATCGCCTCCGAGGGGTGCGAGATGAGCGGCATCGCCTCGCTGAACTCGATCGGGAGCGGCTCGACGACCTCGATCTCGCTCTTCGCCAGCCCGGCCAGCATCGAGGGTAGCTCGGCCACGGCGTTCACTCCTGGCTTGAAGCGAACCCCTTCGCTGCTCTTGCCGGCATAGTAGAGGCGGAGCTGGTGCTCCTGGGCGACGATCTCCTCGGGCAGACCAACGGCCGTGGGCGCCGGTTGGACGACCGGCTGCGGCGTGGCCGAGGATCGACGCTTGAAGATATCGAGCGGCACGGTATCGGCTCCCAGACGGTGTCTGACCCACTAATCCTAGCAGCGCCCTGCCGCCCCGCCTGCCCCGCCCTCGGCAACGTCCCCTACGGGAGGGCCGAGGGACCCAGTGACCGTTCGCCCGAACCCCCTGACCCCCCAAGGCCGAGCCGTCAGGCGACGGCGACGTCGTCGGCCGGCAGCGTCTCGTCGATCTCCCCCCGGGGCACGAGATCACGCCGCCCCTCGACGAGGGCGACGAAGAGGCCGAGGTCGTCCCGTAGGTTCCGGGTCGAGAGGAAGTTCCGCCGGACCCGCTCGTGGCCCCGCCGACCGAGGACGGCCCGGAGCTCGGGGTCGGCGAGGAGCTCGAGGCAGGCGGCCGCGGCGCCCGGCACGTCGTCGACGAGCCGACCGCAGAGATCGGGCCCGATCTGGAGCGGGATCCCGCCGACCCGGCCACCAACGACCGGGATCCCCTTCCAGAGGGCCTCGCTCACGGTCAGGCCGAAGCCCTCGCGGATCGACTTCTGGAGGACGACCTCGCTCGCCCGCTGGAAGGCGTTCACCTCGAGGGGGCCGACCCCGTCGATGTTCGTCAGGACGTGGAGGTCGTCGTCCTGGCCGGCGTAGCGGAGGACCCGCTTGTAGACGCTCCAACCTTCGGGGTCGTCGGTCGCCATCGAGCCGATGAGGGCGAGCTGGACGTCGGGGAGGGCCGCCTTGACGATCCGGTAGGCGTCGATGACGCCGAGGGGATCCTTCCAGGGGTCAAAGCGGCTGACCTGGAGGAGGAGGGGCCGGCGGGGGTCGACCCCGAAGCGGTGGACGACGTCGTCGGCGATCTCGGCCGGGATCGGTCGATTCTTCGGCGAGAGTGGATCGATCGAGGGCGGGCTGACGGCGACGACGGGGACCTCGAGCCCGGACCGGACGTAACCAGGCAGGGTGACGATGACGGCATCGTAGGCGTTGACGTCGGGCAGGATCGTCCGCCAGGCCGCCTCGTCGGCGGTCGAGAGGTCGATGTGGCAGCGCCAGATCCAGCGACCGGGCAGCTCGGGTCGGAGGCGGCGGATGCCGAGGGGCTGGGGGTCGTGGACGACGACGAGGTCGTACTCCCCCTCGAACTCGGTTGCCAGTCGCCGGGTCCCCGCCTCGTACTGGCGGCGGTGCTCGTCCGTCCAGGTCCGGGGGTCCCCCTGGAGGGCGTTGTGGAGCGCCTTCGTCGCGGCGAAGAAGGCCTCATCTCCGGCGATGACCCGCCATTCGGCGGCAAGGCCGACGTCGCTCAAGAGGGCGGTCACGGTCGGCAGGATCTCCGCCACCCCGCCTCCGAACTTCGTCGAGTTCAGGTGGAGGACTCGGGCTCCCCGAAGCTCGTCGGCCAGACCGGCGATGGCGACGAGGTCCTCGGGGCGAGCGACCTCGGCGTAGTCGGCGAGGCGGAGGGGCGGCAGGTGAACGAGCTCGAACACGACCCTGACCTCCGATTCGGCCCTTGACGGAGGGCTCCGGATGTGGAACGCTAACGGGCGCCACTAACGCGCGTTAGTGTGCCGATCGTCGGGCCGCTGTCAAGGGCCCAGGGGTCCGCCGACGGCCCGCCGGAACCGAGGAAGGAGGAGCCTCGGACGTGCCGAGATCGCGTCCAACGAGCGCCGACGTCGCCCGTCGAGCCGGGGTCTCCCGGACGACGGTCTCCTTCGTCCTGAATGAACGCCGCGACGTCCGCCTCCGCCCCGAAACCCGCCGCCGCGTCCTCGAGGCCGCCGCCGAGCTCGGCTACCGGCCCCACGGGCCTGCCCGCCAGCTCGCCGTCGGGGCGAGCCGGACCCTCGGCCTCGTCCTCCTCCAGCGACCCGAGCAGATCGCCGTCGACGGCCTCCTCGCCGAGACCCTCCGCGGCCTGAGCACCGCCGCCCAGGCGGCCGACTACCGGGTCCTCGTCGAGCCCCATGAGCCGGGGAGCCGAACGTACCTCGAGCTCATCGCCGCCAGCCACGTCGACGGCCTCGCCGTCTCCGGACCTCGCTCCGACGACGCCGGTCTCGCCGAGCTCGCCGCCGAGGGACGGCCCGTCGTCGTCCAGGGCTCGGCGCCAGGCGTCGCCTGCCCGAGCGTCGACGTCGACAACGAGGCCGGGGCCCGCCGCGCCGTCGAGCACCTCCTCGACCTCGGCCACCTCCGGATCGGCTGCATCACGAACGCCCCGCTCGGCTACACCGCGGCCGCCGAACGTCTCGCGGGGTATCGGGCGGCCCTCCGCGGGGCCGGCCTCGAGCCCGACGACCGGGCCGTCGCCGAAGGGAACTTCGACCCCGCCAGCGGGGCGACGGCGATGGAGCGACTCCTCGAAGCCGAGCCGGAGCTGACCGCCGTCTTCGTCGCCAGCGACGTCGTCGCCCTCGGGGCGATCGCTGCCGCCCGAGCCCGCGGGCGCCGGATCCCCGAGGATCTCTCGATCGTCGGCTTCGACGACATCCCCCTGGCGGCCCACTTCGACCCGCCGCTCACGACGATCCGGGTGCCAGCCCACGACCTCGGCTTGACCGTCGGTCGGGCCCTCATCGAGCGGATCGCTGGGCGGCCGGTCGCCGATCGAACGCTCCTGCCCATCGAGCTCGTCGTCCGCGGCTCCACCGGTCCGCCGCCGCGACGGACCCGACGGGCGGAGCGTTGAGCCGCCTGTGCCGGCAGGCGTCACCAAGATCCCGAGCTCGGGGCGACCGGCCCCGAGTCGGCCAATGGGAGAGAAAGGAGAGACGCACGTGAGGAGAGCTGGTTTCGCCCGCCTCTTGGCCGTCGCCGGAGCGGCGGTCCTCGTCGCGGCCGCCTGTGGTCCCGGGCAGGCAGAGAAGAAGGAGGTCACGGTCATCGGGACCTGGGGCGGCTCAGAGCAGGAGTCGTTCCTGGCCATGGTGAAGCCCTGGGAAGAACGGACTGGGAACACGGTGAAGTACACCGGCACCCGCGACCTCAACGCGGTCCTCTCGACGGGTGTCGCCTCGGGCATCCTCCCCGACCTCGCCGGCCTGCCCGGACCGGGCCAGCTCGTCGAGTGGGCGAAGCAGGGCGCCCTGAAGCCGCTCGACGACGTCCTCGACATCAGCAAGTACAAGGAAGAGACCTCGCCGGCCTTCGTCGACCTCGGGACCGTCGACGGGAAGGTCTACGGCGTCTTCATCAAGAGCGCCCTCAAGGGCCTCATCTGGTACAACCCGAAGGTCTTCCAGGGCCCGGCCCCGACGAGCTGGGACGCCGTCATGGCGACCGATCCCGCTCCGGCTCAGGCCCTCTGGTGCGTCGGCCTCGAGTCCGGGGCGGCGTCGGGCTGGCCGGGCACGGACTGGATCGAGGACTTCGTCATTCGCCAGTCCGGACCCCAGGTCTACGATGCCTGGGTCGCCGGCCAGCAGAAGTGGACCTCACCGGAGATCCGGGCCGCCTTCGAGGCCTTCGGCGACGTCGTCGCCAAGACCTACGGTGGGGCGAACACGATCAACTCGACGAACTTCGGTGACGCCGGCAACCCGCTCTTCACCGATCCGCCGGGCTGCCTCTTCCACCACCAGGCGAGCTTCATCACCGACTTCTTCAAGAACCAGGGCGGAGCGAAGGAGGGCGACTTCGACTTCTTCCCGATGCCCGACATCAACCCGGCCTACGCTGGGGCCTTCACCGGTGCCGGCGACCTCTTCGGCATGTTCAACGACACGCCGGCCGCCCGCGACCTCATGAAGTACCTCGTCACCGCCGAAGCCCAGCAGATCTGGGTGAGCCGCGGCGGGGCGCTCTCCGGCAACAAGAACGTCACGAACTACCCCGACGAGATCTCGAAGCGCTCGGCCGAGATCCTGGCGAACGCGAAGATCTTCCGCTTCGACGCCAGCGACCTCATGCCGACCGAGATGAACGCCGCCTTCTGGAAGGCGATGGTCGACTTCGTCGCCAACCCGAACAGCCTCGACCAGATCCTCGCCGACCTCGACTCGGTCCAGGCGAGCGCCTACGGGCAGTAGGATCCGACCGGACCGACCGACCCGGGGAGGTCGCCTCCTCGCCTCCCCGGGTCCGGCCGGCCGCAGCGGTGGGAGGTCTCGATGGACGAACGACTCCTGACGGCCCTCGTCGTCGTCTTCGGCGTGCCGGCGGCTCTCGTCGGCTACGTCCTCGGTGCGGAGTGGCTCATTCGGGCCTTCCCCGAGCGGCGCCAGGGTCGGATCCGACCCTGGGTCTGGGTCGCCCCGGCGATCGCCTTCCTCCTCGTCTTCCTCGTCTACCCGACCCTCAACACGGCCGTCCTCTCCTTCCAGGACCGCTTCGGGCGGGAGTTCGTCGGCCTCGACAACTACGTCTACTTCTTCACGAACTCGGAGACCCTCCTCTCGCTCCGGAACAGCCTCCTCTGGGTCGTCTTCATGACCGCCGGCGTCGTCGGCCTCGGGCTCCTCATCGCCATCCTCGTCGACCGGGTCCGCTACGAGCCCGTCGCCAAGTCGGTCATCTTCGTGCCCCTCGCCATCAGCTTCGTCGCGGCGGCGATCATCTGGACCTTCATGTACCAGTACCGGACGCCGGGTGAGCCCCAGACGGGGACCCTGAACGCCCTCATCGGGCTCCTCGGCCTGGGTCCGGTGAACTGGCTCCAGACCCAGCCGATCAACAACGGCGCCCTCATCTTCGTCGGCATCTGGATGTGGACGGGCTTCGCCATGGTCATCCTCTCGGCGGGGTTGAAGGGGATCAGCCCCGAGCTCCTCGAGGCGGCCCGGGTCGACGGAGCGAACGAGTGGCAGGTCTTCCGCCAGATCATCCTCCCCCTCCTCATGCCGACGATCTTCGTCGTCGGGACGACGGTCGTCATCATCGCCTTGAAGTCCTTCGACATCGTCTACGCCACGACGAACGGCCTCTTCGGGACCGACACGATCGCCCGGCGGATGTACCACGAGATGTTCGTGGCAACACACCTCGGTCGGGCGGCCACGGTGGCCATCGTCCTCCTCCTCGCCATCGTCCCCTTCATGGCCGTGAACATCCGCCGCTTCCGCGAGCAGGAGGCGATCCGATGACCGCCCTCAGCCGACCCCTGACGACGGCGGCCACCATCGCCCGCCCACGTCGGATCCCAGGTCCCGGCCGCTGGCTCCTCCACGCCGTCGTCCTCGGCCTCATGGCCCTCTGGCTCGTCCCGACCCTCGGGCTCTTCGTGAACTCCTTCCGCCCCGCGGCCGACGTCGCCCGGGCCGGCTGGTGGACCGCCCTCGTCCCGCCCTTCGACTTCACCGTCGCGAACTACGAGCACGTCCTCAGTCGGCAGGGGCTCGACCACGCCTTCGTGAACAGCCTCTTCATCACGATCCCCTCGACGGTCATCACGATCATGGTCGCGGCCTTCGCCGCCTACGCCTTCGCCTGGATGAGCTTCCCCTTCCGGAACCTCATCTTCGTCGCCATCGTCGGCCTCCTCGTCATCCCCCTCCAGTCGACCTTCATCCCGGTCCTCCGCCTCTTCGCCGCGACCGGGATCGCCGGCTCCTTCCTCGCCATCTGGCTTGCCCACACCGGCTACGGCCTCCCCTTCGCCGTCTACCTCCTCCGGAACTACATGGGCGGCCTGCCGAAGGAGGTCTTCGAGTCGGCGGCGATCGACGGGGCGAGCCCGACGACGGCCTTCTTCCGGCTCGCCCTACCGATGAGCGTCCCCGTCCTCGCCTCGCTCACGATCTTCCAGTTCCTCTTCGTCTGGAACGACCTCCTCGTCGCCCTCATCTACCTCGGCGCGACGCGGCCCGAGAACCTGCCCCTGACCGTCGTCGTGGCGAACCTCGTCAACTCCCTCGGCGGCGAGACCCACTTCTTGACGGCGGCGGCCTTCATCACCATGGCCCTGCCCCTCGCCGTCTTCCTCGCCCTCCAGCGCTACTTCGTCCGCGGCATCACCGGCGGGGCGGTCAAGGGCTGAGCGGCGAGGCCCCGGGCGCCTCCGTCCCAGCTCGACGGCCCCTGCCGGGCGCCGACGACTCGACGGACCGAGCCGGACGGCCTCGGCCGGGCGGCCCCCTCACTTCGCCGACCCGAGCTCGCCGAGGCGGCCCTCGATCCGCTCGACCTCGGCGCGGAGCTCCGCCTCGAGCCGCCGCGCCCCGTCGACGATCGAGGCCGGGGCGCGCTCGACGAAGGCGGGGTTCGCGAGCCTCGCCTGGACGGCGCCGAGCCGAGCCTCGACGGTCGCCAGCTCCCGCCGGAGCCGAGCGACCTCGAGGTCGACCGTCCGCGCGTCGGGGACCGCAGCACCGAGGACGGCCTCGAGGGGACCGGCGAGGACCGTCAGCCCGCCCCCCTCTCTGGCCGAGGCGAGGGCCGTCGCGTCGGCGACGAGCTCGACCGGCCCGACCCTCGCCAGCCGCTCGATGGCCGGCTCGAGGGCCTCGACGGTCCGACGTAGGGGAGCCGGGACGGCGAGGGCGAGCGGCAGTCGGGCAGCCGGCGCGATGCCGGCCTCGGTCCGGGCGTTCCGGATCCCGCGGATGAGGTCGAGGACCGGCGCCACCTCGGCCTCGGCGGCCGGGTCCCGCTCGCCGGGGATCGGCCAGTCGGCGACGATGAGGAGCTCCGGGTCCGTCGGCCGGTGGGGCATCGCCGCCCAGATCGCCTCGGTGACGAAGGGCATGACTGGGTGGAGGAGGCGGAGGTAGGTGTCGAGCCCCTCGACGAGGGTCCACCAGGTCGCCTCCCGCTCGGCCGGGGTCGTCGCCGGATCGGCGAGGCGGACCTTGGCGAGCTCGAGGGCCCAGTCGCAATACTCGCCCCAGATCGCCTCGTAGAGGAGACGGGTCAGCTCTCCGAAGGCGAAGTCGGCGATGGCTCGGTCGGCGGCGGCGACGGCCGCTGCCAACCGAGAGCGGAGCCAGCGCTCGGCGGGGCCGAGGTGGGTCGGGTCGGGGTCCGTCCAGGCTGCGTCGGCGGGGATCGTCTCGGGTCTCGCCCCGAGGACGAAGCGGGCCGCGTTCCAGAGCTTGTTCGCGAAGTTTCGGGCATTCTCGAGCTTCGCCCGCCCGAGCCGGCTGTCGGCCCCCGGGCTCGTGCCGTGGACGAGGGCGAAGCGGAGGGCATCGGCTCCGAACTCGTCGATCGTCTCGAGGGGGTCGACGACGTTCCCCTTCGTCTTCGACATCTTCTGGCCGTAGGGGTCACGGACGAGGCCCGAGAGGTAGACGTATCGGAAGGGAACCTCACCCATGAGCTCGAGGCCGAGCATCATCATCCGGGCCACCCAGAAGAAGATGATGTCGTAGGCCGTCTCCATGACCGTGCTCGGGTAGAAGCGGCGGAGGTCGGCCGTGTCCTCGGGCCAGCCGAGGGTCGAGAAGGGCCAGAGGCCCGAGCTATACCAGGTGTCGAAGATGTCCGGGTCCTGCTCGAGCTCGCCGGCCGGGCGCCCGCAGACGGCGCAGGCCGAGGGGCCCTCCGGGTCGTCGCTGACCGTCGTGTGGCCGTCGGGACAGTACCAGGCCGGGATCCGGTGGCCCCACCAGAGCTGACGGCTGACGTTCCAGTCCCGGATGTTCGTCAGCCAGTGCTCCCAGACGGCCTCGAAGCGGGTCGGGAGGATGATCGTCCGCCGGCTCCGGGTGGCTGCGAGGGCCTGTTCGGCGAGGGGTGCGGTCCGGATGAACCACTGGGTCCGGAGCATCGGCTCGATGACGTCGTTGCTCCGCTGGCAGCGGCCGAGGATGAGCTCGTGGGGCGTCGCCGCGACGAGGTCGCCCGCCGCCTCGAGGTCGCGGAGGATCGCCGTCCGGGCCTCGAAGCGGTCGAGGCCGGCGTAGGGACCTCCGTTGGCGTTGATCTGGCCAGCCTCGTCGAGGACGGTGACGAGGGGCAGGTCCTGGCGGCGAGCGATCTCGTAGTCGGTCGCATCGTGGGCTGGGGTGACCTTCACGGCGCCCGTCCCGAAGCCCCGGTCGACGGCCGGGTCGGCGACGATCGGGACCGGGCGATCGACGAAGGGGATGAGGACCCGGCGACCGACGAGGGCCCGGTAGCGCACGTCCTCGGGGTGGACGGCGACGGCGGTGTCACCGAGGATCGTCTCGGGTCGGGTCGTGGCGACGGCGATCGTTTCCTCGGCAAGGGGGCGGCCCTCGGCGTCGAGGAGGTGGTAGCGGACGGTCCAGAGGGTCCCCTGCTCGGGGCTGGCAATGACCTCGAGGTCCGAAACGCTCGTCCGGCAGCCTGGGCACCAGTTGATGAGGGCCTCGGCCCGGTAGGCGAGACCGCGCTCGTAGAGGATCCGGAAGCTCGTTCGGACCGCCCGGGCCGAGACCTCGTCCATCGTGAAGCGAAGGCGGCCCCAGTCGAGGGAGGCACCGATCCGGCGCTGCTGGGTGAGCATGACCGGCTTCGTCGCTTCGACGAACTGGCGCATCCGCTCGAGGTACCGCTCCCGCCCCAGCGAGGCCCGGCTCTCCCCTTCGGCGGCGAGGATCCGGTCGAGGACGACCTGGGCGGCGATGGAGGCGTGGTCGAGGCCGGGGAGCCAGAGGGTCGGCCGGCGGAGCATCCGGGCGTGGCGGACCATGAGGTCCTCGACCGTGCTCCGCTGGGCGTGGCCGAGATGGAGGCTCCCGGTCACGTTCGGCGGCGGCTGGATGATGACGAAGGGCTCCTTCGTCGGGTCGGCCCGCGAGCCGGCCCCATCGGGGGCGAAGACGTCGGCCGCCAGCCAGCGCTCGTAGATCGCCGCCTCCACGTCGGCGGGTCGATAGGCCTTCGGCAGGCCGACGCCCGGCGCCGGCTCGGGCCAGGGGCGGTCGGTGGCCCTCGTCTTGGTCGTGTCGCTCATCGTCGTCTGCCTGTCTCGGCTCGGTCCTTGTCCCTCGTTGGATCCTCGACGCGGTCGCTCGTCCCTCCAGGTCGATCGTTCCGTCGGCGCACGCTGGTCCGCGTCGCGTGGAACTGGGTCACCCGGGTCGGCGCCCGACCGGTCGGGCCGCGCCGACTGCTCGGCTCGCTCGCCGGCGCCTCGACCGCCCTCGAGGGACCCGAGCCCCGGAAGACGAGGACCCCGCTCGCCCAGCGGACGAACGGGGTCGTGGTACCACCAGCTGGTTCGAGGTCGGGGGCGCCCGGTCATCCCGACCGCCTGACTCCCGGCCTCCTCTCGGCGCTGCTATCGGGCGCCAGCCGCCGCAGCTCGCGAGCGACCTTCCCGGCCGTGGTCTCCGCGCGGCTTCCACCGTCCCGCGCTCGCTGGTGGCCCGCTCGGTCGGTACTCCTCTCGGTCAAGGCCGCGGTCCGGCGAGGATACCACGACCGCCAGCCCGGGCGACGGCAATCGCACGACGGCCTGCGCCGCCGTCGACCCCTGTCCTGGAGACAGCCCGGCACCCGAGGCTAGGTCTGGGTGGGCACCCCGGCGAAGAGCCGCTCGCCGACCGCGGCGAGCATCTCGACGCCGCGGACGTCGGAGTCGTAGAGAGGGACGACGGCGCGGACCTGGCCCTCGAAGAGGCGGCCGATCTCCTCCAGGTAGCTCCGCTGCATCTCGATCCGGTTTCGGACGAACTCGCTCGCCTCGGCTTCGGCCCGGGGCTCGATGACGCCGTTCACGATGACCCCACCGACGGGGATCCCGAAGTCGGTGAACCAGTCGATGAAGCGTCGGATGACGGCGATCGGCAACGCCTCGGGCAGGGTCACGAAGAAGAAGGCCGTCTTCGCCGGATCCGTCAAGAGGTCCCGGGCGTGGCGGATCCGCTCGCGGAACTCGACGAGGTAGGTCATGAGCGGGTCCTCCTCCTTCTTCTTCGTGAAGGAGAGGGCTTCCCGGAGCGACTGGGCCTCCTCGCGGGACTTCAGCATCTTCTGGACCCAGAGACCGTAGACCTTCGACATCCCGAGGAGACGGCGGGCGTTTGCCGTCGGGGCCGTGTCGAAGACGTAGACGTCGTACTCGTGCTGGAACATGAGATCGACCATGTTCTCGAACATCGCCGACTCCTCGAAGGCCGGGTTCATCGTCGCCGCCTCGACGAACTCGTCAGCCCGGGTCGAGATCTCGGCGAATTTCAGGAACCACTGGATCTTCTCGCGGATCTCGCGTTTCGAGCGGTCGATGGCGTCCCGGGTGTCGATCTCGTAGGCCCACAGGTTTGGCACCCCCTCGACCGGTGTCGGGCGACCGAAGACGTCCTGGCCGAGGAGACCCGAGAGGCTGTGGACGGGATTCGTCGAGGCGAGGAGCGTCCGGCGGCCCTGGCCGGCGAGGTGGATCGCGGTCGTCCCGGCCATGACCGTCTTGCCGACGCCGCCCTTGCCGCCGAAGAAGAGATACCGGAGCCCCGTGGCGAGGAGATCCCGCATCGGGACCCGAACGAGGTCGTCGTAGAGTCGGGGCGCCGTCATCCGATCACCTCCCGTTGCCGCCGAAGAGGAGAGTCGCCACCCGTTCGATCATCGGCAGCCCGGTCACGTCCCGCTCGAGCTCGGGGACCGAGCCGAGGACCTGGTCGCCGAAGAGCCGCCGGATCTCCGCCAGCTGCCCCTGCTGCATCTCGTAGCGGTTCTTGAGGAAGGCCGGCGCGTTCCCGCCCACGACCTCGGCCGGGAGGACGCGGTTGACGACGTAGCCCCCGATGGGGACGTCGAAGCGGGCGAAGAGCTCCGCTGCCTTGCGCGTGTCGACGAGGATCATTTGCTCGGGGACGAGGACGAAGAAGAAGGCGGTCCGCTGGCGGTCGGTCAGGATCCGCGAGGCACTGTTGATCCGGTTCCGGATGTCCTGGAGTTCGCGGAGGATCTGGTCTTCCTCGAGCTCCTTCTGGCGGCGCATCCGCGCCGCCACCTCCTCGTACTCTCGCATCTCCTCGCGGAGGCTCGTGATCTTCGAGATCCACTCGTCGTAGACCTTCGCCATGCTCAGGTAGTAGAGGGCGTGGCCGAGGGGGACGAGGTCGTAGATGTAGTAGTCGTAGTCGCCCTCGTTGACGATGTCGACGACCGAGTCGAAGATCGCGCTCTCCTCCATGGCCGGCTCGGCCGAGGCGGCCTCGATGTAGTCCTCGATCTCCTGCGGGATCTCGGTGAGGCCGTACATGTCGCGGATCCGCTGGCGGATCTGCTCCTGGTACTCCTTGATGTGCCGGTCAGCGTCGATCTCCTGCGCCCAGAGGTTGCCGGTGATCTGCACCGGACCCTTGCCAAAGATGTCGCGCTGGAAGATGTCCGAGAGGCTGGCCTGGGGATCGACGGAGAAGACGAGGACCTTCTTGCCCTGCTCGGCGAGCCACCAGGCCGTCGCCGCCGAGAAGGTCGTCTTGCCGAGGCCGCCCTTGCCGCCGAACATGACGTAGCGACGCTCGGGATGACGACGAAAGACCTCGGCGAGGGAGGTGGGGCGGGATCCTGGGCTCGAGCTCGGCCCGGCCGGGCTCGGTGCGGTCTGCGGCTGCTCGCTCATGGCACTAGAACATCGCGTCGGTGAGGTCCTTCTCCCGCAGCATCCGCCGCTTCCAGGTCGCGATCTGGGGGACGACGTAGGGCAGGAGCCGGAGCGAGTAGTAGGGGGGCAGGATCGGGACCCCGACAAGATCGCCCATCGTCGTCAGGATGAAGAGGTGCTCCATGCTGGCTCGGGTCCGAAGGGCGTAGCGGGTCATGTCGTGGGTCGCCATCCCGTAGGTGACATCCCGCAGCGCACCGACGAGACTCTTGAACCGACCCTCACGGCGCGAGCCTTCCTCAGTCATCGACTCACCTCCAATCCGCTGCTCGCTCTGTCCGGCAGATCCATCTTCTCACAGGCCGTGGAGATGGTGTTCGTGGCTGTCGCCAAACTCCCGCTCCCGGAGGACCCGCCGCTTCCAGGTCGCGATCTGGGGGACGACGTAGGGCAGGAGCCGGAGCGAGTAGTAGGGGGGCAGGATCGGGACCCCGAGCATGTCGCCGAAGAGACAGACGAGGAAGAGGTTTTCCAGGGCAGTCCGCTCTTCGACGGCGTGCCGGACGAACTCGTAGCCCGTCACGCCGTAGACGAACTCGGAGATCGCTGCCCGCCAACCCCGTGGCACGGCTCCTTCCTCCTCGCCGGCTGCTCGTCCTGGTGCACGTCGCCGGCCATCGCGACTCGGCGCCGGCCTTGCCTCGACACCCATCCTAGCCCAAGGCCGACGCCGGGCGAGGACCCTGGACCGCAGCCGCACCTCTCGCCCGTTGCAGCCCCTCGCCAGCGGACCGTCGGGTCGGTTGACCGCTCGTCGCCGCCTGTCTATCGTCGGGGCGATGCCAGATCCAAGCCAGCTCCTCGTCTCCGTCATTGGCGGCCTCGTCGTCCTCGTTCTCGTCGCCTTCGCTCTCGGCACCGGCGAGAACGTCCGGCGCGGCAACGCGATCCTCCGGTGGCTCCAGACCGGCGGGCTTCGCCTCCTCGGGCCGCGGACGACCCTCCGCTGGCTCGGGAGCTCGGCCGTCGAGCTTCGGATCGTCGACCCCCCGGACCCGTTTCGGGCCGTGAGCCTCACCGTCGTCCTCGAACCCCGCGACCTGCCCTGGCTGTGGGCAATCAGTCGGCGGCGCGGTCGTCGCGACCTCGTCATCATCCGGGCTGACCTTCGCCGGGCGCCACGCCTCGAGCTCCACCTGGCGGATCCGGCCGCCTGGACGAGCGGCGAGACCGTTCGCCTCCTCGACGACCCCGGTGAGCGCTGGGAGCGGCTCCCCTGGCCAACGCCGGCAGCGGCCGGCTGGCGTGGGCAGGGCGACCCGATGGCTCTCCGGTCGACGATCGAGCGGCTCGCTGCGGGCGCCGGCCAGCTCACCCGCCTCTCGATCAGCCAAACCGTGCCCCACCTCGAGGTCCACCTCCAGCCGCCGGACCCGAACCGGGTCCCTGCGGAGCGGCTGACACGGCCCTTCGTCGACCTGGCCGGCCTCCTCGTCGAGCGCCGCTGAGCGAGGGCGAGGGGCCCGACCGGGCTGGCCGGGCCCCACCCTCGTAGGCGAACGAGGAACTGCGAGGAAACGGGCCTCACGAGCCCGCCGGGGCGGCCTCTGGACGTGGCCTCGTCCGGAGGCGGTTCCAGGCGGCGTAGGCGTCCCAGGCGATGAGGAGCGCGGCGACGACGAGGAGGATGGCGATGACGATCATCGCCCAGGCCCCCACGACCGAGATGCCTGCCATCCCCGGTTTCGCCGCGATCGTCACGAACAGGTTGTACGCGGTGACGAGGGTCGCCGCGACCGTCGTGACGTACATGAAGAGCATCGGGATCCCAGCATAGGCCGGGTTCTTGCCGACCGAAGCCAGCCAGACCGTGACGAGGAGGAGGCTCAAGGCGGCCATGAGCTGGTTCGAGGCGCCGAAGAGCTGCCAGAGGTAGACCCAGGTCCCCGACAGAACGAGGGCGAGGGTCACGGCCATCGAGATGATCGAGGCGACGTGCTGGTTCTTGAAGCCGACCCAGCTCTCGCCGAGCCACTCACCGAGGGTCACCCGCATGAGCCGGAAGACGAGCTGGACGACGGTCAGGACGATGACGACGAAGGCGCCGAAGCCGAGAGCCGTCCCGAAGGGTCGGGCCAGGAGCCCAAAGGTGGCCACGTTGAGGAGGGCCCCGACCCCCGCCGCGAAGGCACCAGCCCCGGCTCCACCGACGACGGCCACAGCCGTGAGGGAGAGGAGGCCGAGGGTGTTCTCCGAGAACATCCCGCCGCCACCGACCGGGAGGGCGTCGGTCTCGTACTCGAGCTGCCGCGCCGTCCCGACGGAGCCGAAGAGAGCGTGCCAGCCGGAGATGGCGCCGCAGGCGATGGTCACGAAGAGCATCGGCCAGAGCGGCTGGAGCGCTCCGGTCGCGAGCTCAGGCGAGAAGCCCTTGAAGGCGTCGAGCTTGAAGTTCGCGACCTCGGGGTTCATGAAGGGGGCGAGGACGGCCCCGATCGCGCTCACCCCAATGGTCAGGGCGGTGATCCAGAAGCCGATGTAGTTGACGGGCTGCGCGAACCGCCAGATGGCGAGGTTCGCCCCGAGGTAGCTGAAGACGAGGAGGAAGAGCGACCAGAGGAGGAAGCTCGGTAGGACTTTGATCTCGCCCGTCGCGGCATCGTACGTGGCCGTCGTGGGCCGTTGCCCGGTGTCGGGATTGACGGGCGGGATCCGAGGATCGGCGTTCGTCGGGTCGACGACGGTGTAGAGCGGCCCGCCCGCGTTGACGGCGTTGTTGATCGAGGTGACGATGCCGCCAATGGGACCGGCGCTCAGGTCGGCCGGCTGCTTCGAGAAGTCCGCTCCGAAGGGCCCGAGGGCCATCGCAGCCAGGGTCAGGCCCACGGTCACGATCGTCACGCCGATGATGCTCGCCTTCAGTCGGTAGATCGCGTACCCGGCGAGGAGGCCCATGATCGCCAGGACGAGGATCCCGAAGGGGACATCGGGTCGGGCGGCGAGGATGGCCGCCATGATCCCGACGAAGGCCCCAGCGATGAGGAGGAGGTAGAAGAAGATGAAGACGAAGAGGATCCGTCGCACCCGCGGCGAGATGAGGCTGTGCGCGATGGCGCTGAGGGACCGACCGTCGTTCCGGACGGCCATCATGATCGCGCTGTAGTCACTCGCCCAGCCGATGAAGCTGACCCCGATCATGAGCCAGAGGATCGCCGGGAGCCAGCCCCACAGGTTCGCCGCCGTGATGACCCCGACGATCGGGCCCGCGGCGGCGACGGACTTGAAGTGATAGCCGTAGAGGACGAAGCGGCTCGTCGGCACGAAGTCGGCTCCGTCCATGTACATGCGGGCCGGCGTCGCCCGGTTCGGATCGGCCTGGATGACGACTCGGTCGATCCGCCTCGCGTAGTACGTGTAGGCGAGGTAGATGACGACGGCCCCGATGACGACGACCCACAAGGAGCTCATCCCAACCTCCCGCGCTGCCGGCTAGCTCGCCGCAGGAGACGGTCTGGTCCGCCCCGGTCGGTCCCGTCGGACGCCTCGGTCGCGACCGGGCAGCGAACCCTACCCTCCCCCGGCCGATGCCTCCAGGCCGCGCACTGCCTCGGCGACCGCTCCCTCGGCGGACGCCGGATCGGCGCCCACGACGACGGCCCGACCATCGACGACGACGGCCGGGTAGCGAAAGACGCGGTGACGGAGGGAGTGGACGACGCCTTCCAGCGAGGCCGCATCGATGACCCGGAGGTGGACCCGCGGGCCATAGCGCCGGACCAGGCGGCTCGCCCAGTCGGCGAGGGCCTCGAAGTCGCGCCCGAGGTCGTCCGGCAGGGAGGTCGCAGCCTGATCGCGCCGGATCTTCTCTGCCAGCCCGACCCGACCGAAGGTCAGCTCGCAGTGCTGGCAATGGAAGAAGGCCGTCGGCGCGTAGGTAATGACCTCGACCGAAATCGGTCTCATCCTTCCTCCGCCTCGACGCCGACCGGTGGGGCCAGGGGCGCCGTCTGGCCCTCGGTCGCGTCAGTGGCCCTCACGGTACACCCAGCGGCGTCTGGATGCAAGCCGAGGATGATCCCCGACCGCCACGACCAGCCCTCGGCCCGCCACTCGCTGTTGACCCATGCCTCTTGACTCGCCCGACCAGAAGGCGTAGGCACTCCCAACCAGACGTTCGTTTGGGCCGCCTGGCCCGAGAGTCGGGCAGGTCGCCGAGAGGAGAGACGCCGTGGGGCGATGAGGCCGACGCGTCAGGCGCCGAAGCACCGGCAGGCGGCCAGGCGCCAGCGGGCGGCGACGTCGACGAGAGCGTGGGTCGCCGGGGTCATCTCGACCCAGGCCGCACGGCGCCGGTCTGACGGAGCCCTCGAACGAGGCCGACGAGAGCGTGGGTCGCCGGGCTAGGCGCTCTCGCCCCGTTCGGCGAGCCACTCGGCGTAGTTCGTCTCGTCGACGCCCCGCTCGATCTCGCTCTTCGTCAGGAGGAGAGGCGCCCGACCCTCCCGGATCGTCTCCTCGGTGATGATGCACTTCCGGACCTCGGTCCGCTCCGGGATGTCGAACATGACGTCGAGGAGCGCCTCCTCGACGATCGAGCGGAGGGCCCGAGCCCCGGTCTTTCGCTCGAGGGCGACCTCGGCGGCAGCGACGAGGGCGGCGTCGGTGAAGACGAGCTCGACCTTGTCGAGTCCGAGGAACTTCTGGAACTGGCGGGTGATCGCGTTCTTCGGCTCCGTCAGGACCCGGACCAGGTCCTCGGCGGTGAGGGGGGCGAGGGTCACGACGACCGGCAAGCGACCGACGAACTCCGGGATGAGGCCGTACTTCAGGAGGTCCTCGGGCATGAGCTTCTCGAGGATCCGGCTCCGGTCCTCCTTCGAGACCGGCGTCTCGGCCCCGAAGCCGATCGCCCGCCGCCCGACCCGCTCCTCGACGATCTTCTCGAGCCCGTCGAAGGCGCCACCGCAGATGAAGAGGATGTTCGTCGTGTCGATCTGGATGAAGTCCTGGTGGGGGTGCTTTCGCCCACCCTGGGGCGGGACGTTCGCGATCGTCCCCTCGAGGATCTTGAGGAGGGCCTGCTGGACCCCCTCACCGGACACGTCGCGGGTGATCGAGGGGTTGTCGGCCTTGCGGGCGATCTTGTCGATCTCGTCGATGTAGACGATCCCCCGCTGGGCCCGGGCGACGTCGAAGTCGGCAGCCTGGATGAGCCGGAGGAGGATGTTCTCGACGTCCTCGCCGACGTAGCCGGCCTCGGTCAGGCTCGTCGCGTCGGCGATGCAGAAGGGGACGTCGAGGACCTTGGCCAGGGTCTGGGCGAGGAGGGTCTTGCCGGAGCCCGTCGGCCCGACGAGGAGGACGTTCGATTTCTGGAGCTCGACGTCGTCGATCTGGTGGCCCGCGTTGACACGCTTGTAGTGGTTGTAGACGGCGACGGAGAGGACCTTCTTCGCCTTCTCCTGGCTGATGACGTACTGGTCGAGGGCGTACTTGATCTGGCGCGGGTTCGGGAGCTTCGGTGCCTGGGGCTTCGGCCGCGGCGACTCGAGGGTCTCCTCCTCGATGATCTCCTGGCAGAGGTTGACGCACTCGTCGCAGATGTAGACGCCCTGGCCGGCGATGAGCTTCCGAACCTGCTCCTGGCTCTTGCCGCAGAAGCTACAGCGGTACGGAACCTTCGGGTTCTTCGTGCTCGAGCTCGACACGGCCGCCCCCTTCCGCTCCCCTACTCGTCCTTCGCCTTCTTCGGCGTCGGCGTCGGTTCGCCCGACTCCGAGCCCGTCGACTCACCCGCCGCGACTGCGGCGGCGGCCTTCTCGGCGTCGTGGTGCATCGCCGTCAGCGAGTCCCAGCCGACCGAGTAGACGGCGTCGATGATGCCATAGTCCTTCGCCTCCTCGGGAGACATGAAATAGTCCCGCTCGGTGTCGCGGATGATCTTCTCGAGGGGCTGACCGGTGTGGCGAGCGAGGAGCTCGTGGTTGCGCCGGACGAGGAACTCCCACTCCCGCATCTGGATGATCGCGTCGGGGGCCGAGCCTCGGAAGCCGCCGGTCCCCTGGTGGATCATGATCCGGCTGTTCGGGAGGGCGTAGCGCTTCCCCTTCGCGCCGGCGGCCAGGAGGACGGCGGCCATGGAAGCCGCCATCCCGATGCAGATCGTCGCCACGGGGGCTCGGACGTACTGCATCGTGTCGTAGATGGCGAGGCCGGAGGTGACGACCCCGCCGGGCGAGTTGATGTAGAGGTAGATGTCCTTCTCCGGATCCTCGGAGTCGAGGAAGAGGAGCTGGGCAATGACGAGGTTGGCGACGTGATCCTCGATCGCGTCGCCGAGGAAGATGATCCGCTCCTTCAGGAGCCGCGAGTAGATGTCGTAGGCGCGCTCTCCCCGGCTGGAGCTTTCGATCACCATCGGGATGAGCATGTTGGGTTCCTCCAACGGTTCTGGTCGCAGGTGTCTGGCCGCGGCGAGGCCGGCTCAGCCGGCGGCGTCGGTGCCGGCCGCTGAGACCGAGGCTGCGCCTCGCTCGGCGTCCAGGACCGATTCTGCCGCCTCGTCCGAATCGCCGCCGTCGGGGCCCGGGACGGCCGCTGCCGCTGGGCGCGCCTCGACATCGGTCTCGAGGTGGGGCAGCGGTGGGTGGTCGGGGTGGGCAGCGAGCCAGGCATCGATGAGGTGCTCGACGACGAGGGAGCGGCGGAGGACGCTCCGGACGAAGGTCCGACCGCGCTCGCTCTCCAGATAGCGGAGGAGACGGGGGTTGTCGGCGTACTGCTGGCGCGCTCGGGCGAGCTCGGCCTCGACGGCGGCGTCGGTCGCCTCGACACCCTCGACCTGGGCGATCTTCGAGAGAACGAGGAGGACCTTGGCTCGCTTCTCGGCCCGCGGTCGGAGTTCGTCGAGGAGCCGCCGTTCCTCGGTCGCGAGGAGATCGTCCTCGGAGCCGGACCGCCGCACCCCCGGCGGGAGGACGAGGCCCGTCGTCGCGTCACGACTCGCCTCGCTTTCGGCCCCCTCTCGCTCGCGCTGGGCAGCTCGAATCCGGAGGTAGGCCTGATAGTCGATCCCCTGACGGGCGAGGGCGGTCCGGAGCTCGTCCTGCATGAGCTCGAGCTCCTCCTCGATGAGGATCTCGAGAATCTCGACGGTCGCGTTCGCCGCGGCGTACTCGACGATCCGGTCGCCGAAGGCGTGCCGGGCTCGGTCGACGGCGTGGCGTTCGAGGCGCGCTCGGATCTCGGCCCGCAGGGCGGCGAGGTTCGGATAGGGTCCGACGGCCTGGGCGAAGGCGTCGTCGACGGGCGGCAAGACCTTCTCTCGGAGCTCGTGGAGGGTGACGGTGAACTCAACCCTGGCGCCGGCGAGGTCTGCGTTCGGCTCGTCGGCGGGGAGGGTCAGCTCGAAGGTCCGGGTTTCCCCGACCTGGAGGCCGATGAGTTGGTCCTCGAAACCTGGGAGGAGCCCTTCCTGGCCGATCAGGACCGGGAAACGCCGAGCGGAGGCGCCGTCGAGGGGTTGCCCGTCCCGGCGGCCCTCGAACTCGATGACGGCGAGGTCCCCGGCCCGGGCCGGTCGGTCCTCGACCGGCGAGAGGACAGCGTGTTGCTCACGGAGCTCCTCGACGACTCGCTCCACCCGAGTCTCGTCGACCGGCTCGATCTCGGGGCGGAAGGGGAAGTTCTTGTAGTCGCCAAGCTGGACCTCGGGACGGACGGGGACGGTGGCCCGGAAGACGAGGGGCTTCCCCTCCTCCGCCTGGACGACCTCCACGTTTGCCTGGGCGAGGGGGATGACCTTTGCCTCGAGAAGGGCGGCCCGGTAGGTGTCCTCGATGAGCTGTTCGACGGCCTCGTCGAGGACGGCTCCAGGGCCGAGGACGCGCTCGAGGACGGCGCGGGGGGCCTTCCCGGGCCGGAAGCCCGGCACGCGGGTCCGCCGGCTGAGGCGGCGGACGGCCTCGTCGACGGCCCGAGCGAGCTGCTCGGACGGGACCTCGACCTGGAGGGTGACCGAGCTCTTCGGGGCGGGGGTGACGGTCACGTTCATCGCCCGGGCAGTATAGGGCGGCGGGTGGGGTGGCGCCCGCGGGCCTTCGGGCTGCGCCCAGGGGCGGTCGCCCTCCGGTCCGTTGCACCGGGTGCAAAGCCCTGGGTTGGTCTGGGCCTCCAGGTCCTGGTGCCTGCGGGTCCCTTGCACCGGATGCAAAGCCACGGCGTCGCGTTGCATCCAATGCACGTGTCGACCGCCCAGGGTGCCCGAGACGCCCCTGGCGTTGCAGCGCATGGAACGGATTGACCTCCGACGGGCCAGAGGGGTCGCGGCGTTGCACCCGATGCAAGAAACCGACCGATCCAGCCCCTCCGGGACAGGGACACCGCCCGACACTTGCATCCAGTGCAACGCGGCCCCTGGGGCGGGCGGGTTGGGGTCGCCCGCACCCTCCCGACACTGGCGCCATGCCGAGCCAGGGGCCATTCGTGCCGGCCCCGCCATCGCTGGCTCGATCCGCGCCCCAGCGGCGATGGGATGGGTGCGATGCGAGAAGCCGCCCGCTGAGACGACGGGCCTCGCACCTTCACTCGTCCTGGCGCCGGCCGGGGCTGGTAGGCGAGGTCAGATTCGAACTGACACGCCCCTCACGGGGCACCGGCTCCTAAGGCCGGCGCGTCTGCCATTCCGCCACTCGCCCGGAGCGAATCGTACCCGCCAGGGCGCTCGCCCGCGCTCGCCCGACCAGGCCAGAGGAGACGACGCGCGCCCCGGGGGGTGACGACGGCCCCGTCCTGGCGACCACCGCCCCGGGCCGGTGACGACCGCCCCGTCCTGGCGACCACCGCCCCGGCCGGCGACGGGCCGACGCCCCGACCCCGTGGCGACCGGCCCGGGCTGGCGGACGCGCGCCCCGTCTCGAGGACGACGGCGGCCTCGGCGACGGGCCGACGCCACGGGACAGAGCCCTGGACGACGCCCCCAGCCCGCGCGGCGCGCCCGCACCCACCCTAGCCCCGACGATCACGCCACACCCAGCAGGCGAGCGACGCCTGCCGCAGTTAGGAGCCCGACCGCAAGGACTGCTCCGCTCATGGCGGCGGCTGCCCGCCATCCGAACTCGTCGACGAGCGCCGCCAGCGACGCCGCGCAGGGCACCGAAACGGCCGTCGCGATGGCGTAGACGAAGAGCTGGCCCGAGGAGAGGAACGCTGCCAGGCTCGAGGCTCCGGCTCCGTACTCGGCGATGGCGAGGACGAGGAGGAGCTGGAGGGCGAGCTCCTTGCGGAGGAAGGCGAGGACGAGGGCGATCCCGGCCACCGGTGGGAGCCCGAGGAGCCAGCCGACGGGCGGCTCGATGGCGGCCTCGAGCGGACCGATCGCCCCGCTCTCGTAGGCAAGCCCGAGGACGAAGGATCCGGCGAGCATGACGGGGGTCGCCGTCCGGACGAAGGAGCGGAAGCGGTACCAGGCCTTGCGGGCGACCTGGCGAGCCAGCGGCACCCGGAGTGGCGGCAGCTCGAGGGCGAGCGGCGTCTGGCGACCAGGGACGAGGACGTTCGCCGCGATCCCCGCGCTCACCGCGATGGAGGCCACGACCCCGAAGGCCGCGAGGGCGACCCCCGGACCAGCGAAGGGGGCAAGGGCGGCGACGACGACGGCCGAGCGGGCAGAGCACGGCGTCAGGAGGGCGAGGAAGCTGGCGAGGAGCCGCTCCCGCCGCGAGTCGAGGACCCGGGTGCCGTAGATCGCCGGGACGTTGCAACCCGTCGCCGCCAGGATCGGGATCGCCGCCCGGCCCGGCAGGCCGAAGACATTGAAGAGGCGGTCCGCCAGAACCGTCGCCGCGGCCAGGTAGCCCGAGTCCTCGAGGGCGGCGAGGATGACGTAGAAGGTCAGGACGAAGGGAATCCCGACCGAGAGCATCGCCAGCAGCCCCGAGTCGAGGGCCCAGAGCAGCGCCCGGGCGACGGGTGGGGCTGGAACGACGGCTTCGACGACGCTCGTCAGGACCGGGGAGACGGCGGCGGACCAGACGGTGCCGAGGAACGTCGACAGGAGAGTTCCGACCGCCATCGTGGTGCCAAGACTGACGAGCGCGACGAGCCCGAAGAGGGGCAGGCCCGGCCACGGCGCGATGACGACCTGAGCGAGCCGATCGGCCAGAGGGACGCTGACCTCGCGGTGTCGTTCCACCTCCCGCGCCCACCGCCTGGCGACCGCCCAGCGTTCGGGCTCGAGCTGCTCGGCGGCAGCGAGGGTCGCCGCGGCCGTCGGCGTCAGGCGGCCGGTGGCGAGGGACTCGGCGAGCCGCGCCGGCAACCAGGACGGTCGACTCCCGGCGGCGAGCTCCCGTGCCAGCCCTCCGACGCTCCGGACGACGTCGCTCGGGTAGGGTGCCGCCGGGAGCGCCCGCCGTGGCCTGTTCCCGTCACCCCGAGCCCGGGAGGCCAGCCGGATGGCGTCGCCAACGGCGGCGTCGACCCCGACCCCCGTTCGCGCCACCGTGACGTGGACCGGGGCGACGAGCAACTGCGAGAGTCGGCCGGTGTCGAGCTCGATGCCGTGGGCCCTCGCCTCGTCGGCGAGGTTCGCGGCTACGACGATCGGCAACCCCAGGTCCCGGCAGGCGAGGACGAGCGGTAGGTGACGGGCGAGATCTCCGGCATCGACGATGACGAGGATCGCGTCGGGGCGGACCCCGGTCAGCAGCTCCCAGAAGGGCGGCAGTCCGGCGCTCTCGTCGCTGAGCGAGAAGGCCCCGGGGAAGTCGACGAGGATCGCCGCCCCGCGCCCGCCCCGGATCGGGCGAGCGGTGACGCCGACGGTCGTGCCCGGGACGTTGGCCGTCTCGGCGTAGCCTCTCGTTGCTCTGGCGAAGAAGGTCGACTTGCCGACGTTCGGTCGACCGACGAGGGCGACGACGGGCAGCCGCTTCGTCGCGCTGGCCTCGACGACCGACCTCGCGTCGAGAGCGGCCGGCGGGTGGCAGGCGAGCCCGACCGCGTCCTCGGCACTCACCGGACGCGAACCTCCGGGCAAGGCTCCGGTCGAACGAGGATGCCCCGAGCGACCTCGCGGGAGATGGCGAGGCGCGCCCGCCCGAGGCGGACGATCCGCGGGCCGCCGAGGGGTGCGTCCTGCTCGACCGAGAGGACGACGCCGGGGCGGAGCCCGAGTGCCCCCAGGCGTGGGGCGTGGGTCGGATCGACCGCCACGACCTGGGCGGGGCATCCGCGCGGGAGCCGCGTCAGCGTGCAGGCTGCGCCCACGACGTCTGTACCAGACCTCCAGAACGTCCCGTCCGGCCACCGGGGCTGAACGACTTGCGTGCCAGTTCTCGCTCCTTCCGCGTCGCAGAGGGGACCGTTGCCAATGACCTGAGACTAGGACGAGGGCCGGCTTGTAGGTAGGTCACAGGTATGCCTTGTCATGAGACGAACGGCTCTCAGTGGGGTCCACTGAAGACTTCGTCATCCGGCCACATCGCGCGCACCGATGGCGAGGAGGGAGCGGTGGATCTCGGAAGCGGAGACTCTGCCAGCCCTCCGACATCGCCCGCCCTGCCTTCGACACCGAGCCGGTTCGTTCCCTCCACCGCGCCGCTGCCGACGCCCAGCGGGCCAACGCCGATGGTCGCGCCGCTCCCTCGATGGCTCGTCGGTGTCTGGGTTCAGGACAATGGCCTGGACGTCGTCACAGGCATGCGAAGCCGACGGATCTATACCTTCCACCCGGACGGCGTGTACGAGTACCGGCACGAGTTCTGCCAGACGGTGGAGGTGTGCGATGGCCTCGTCGAGTGGGGCCATGCCTTCATGGGGCCGTCCACGCTGACCATCCTCCCGCAGTCCCAGCCGAACGAGGGACTCCGAACGTTCGAGTTCGCGGTCGCGCCTGACCCCGCGGTCGGCGACATGACCCTGCAGTTCATCCTGCCGGACGCCATCGACGTCTTCTATCTCCAGCAGTAGGTCCCAACGATCGAAGAGGTCGACAGCCCCGCCGGGTGGGGGGCGCTCGAGCGGGACTCCACACGCCGGGTCGCCGACGCCGTGGCCGACGCGTTCGGCCCGCTCGAGGAGGGCGTGGGCGCACTCCGGGCCGAGATCGCCGAGGTGCTGGGGGCCGACCCTGCATCGCCGCCTCCCGGGGCCCAGGCCACCCGCATCGACGTCGGCCGCTTGCGGAGCGGGCTCCGACTCGACGACCAGCGGGCCGCCGGCCCCGCGATCCTGGCGAGCCAGGCGCTGTCGGGGCTTCGCCGCGCGTACAACAGGATCCTCACCCTCTCGATCCTCGGTCGCTTCCTTCCGGCCGGCGCAGCCGCGCTACTCATGTCGAACCCGGTGTCGCTCGGGATCGGCTTGGCCTTCGCCGGACAGTTCCTCTTGGACGCGAACAGACTGCAGCTTGCCGCCCGACGCCAGCGTGCGAAGGCCGCCGTCCGGCAGTTCCTCGGCGACGTTGGGTTCGAACCGGGGACCGAGCTTGCCGACGCGGTAGGAGGCGCCCAACGCCAGCTCCGCGACGAGTTCAGCACTCGGGCGGCCGAGCTCCAGCGGACCCTGACCGTCGAGGCCTCGGAGATCGCCGCCTGCGTCTACGAGGCGACCTACGTCGGGTCGCCCGACTAGGGAGGGAGGCGTCTCGCTTCGCGACTGCGTCCCGCCGCTCGGCGCCTCAGGGGACGGGCTCGGGATCCCCGTCGGCGTCCGATCCCTGGGTCTCGCCCGGGTCGTCGTCCAAAACCGTGACTTGGGCATCTGCGAGGCCTGGACCGAGCGGTTGGTCCACCTCGATGCCCGAGGATCCCGCACTGACACCGAAGGCCCCGAGTGCGGGGTCGACGTGGACGTACTCGGCGTCAACAGCCACATCGACACCGCTCACGTCGACCTGGACATCGGCGCTGGCGCTCCACCCGTCGGTCATGCCGAACGCGGCCAGCTCATGGCTCCGTTCGAAGCTCGCCGCAAGGCCCGAAGAGTCGAGCGACACCCCGGCCCCGGTCGAGTCCGAGAAGGAAAGTGCTCCGGCGCGGCCGGAGGTGTCCTCACGGCCGGAGATCGCGATCCCATCCGTGCCCAGGTGGACCTGCGCCGAAGCCGTGCTGCTCCCGGCGAGGAGGAGACCATCGCTCTCGCTCCAGGCAGTGCCGATGAGGTCGACGCCACCCGCTCCGACCGCGACGTCGGCGGACGCACCGAGGGCAGTGGGGAGGACCTCACTCCCGCCGCTGCCGGCGACGGTGTTCGCGAGACCGCTGCTGGTCGCCGCGACGGCCGCGCTCGCCTCGAGCCCTTCGTCCGTCACGGTGAGGCCCACGTCGCTCGTCGTCGTGATCGAGCCGCTCCCGACCGGTGTCGTCGACGTCAGCTCAGCGCTCACCCCGCTCCCCCCGACGTCGACATCGAGATCGCCGCCTCCACCCACCGACGGTGACGGACCGACCGGGCTGGAGGCCGGGATGGCGACCGAGACGTGCGTTCCGCCGTCGTCCTGCTCGACATCGACGAAGCCGCCCGTCAGGACGCCGCTCGCATCGAGGGCCTTCTCTCCGGCCGCAGCCCAGTCTCCCTGGGCCGCGGCCCCCGCCGCCTCTGCCACATCGGTCGTGTCGTCGACCGCGTTGACCACCGAGTCGATGGCCGTGTCCACCGCGCCTTCGACGGAGTCCCGTGCGCCCGCGATAGCTCGCTCGGCCCAGTCGCTCGCCAGGACACCCCCGGCTGCACGAGCCGCGCTGTGGGCGGCGGACTCTGCCCCATCGAGGAGGACGCCCGTGGCGTCCTTGATCGCGTCTCCGGCTGCCCGAGCCTGGTCGTCGACCCATTGGCCGGCGGTCTCGACCGCGGCGCCGGCGCTCGCGGCCGCCGCCGCCACCGACGAGGCCGCGGAGCCGAGATCACCCCACTCGCCGCCGGACGATCCACCTCCGGCGACCGAGCCGGGCTCGGGCGGAGGCTCGTCGTCCGGGTCCTCTCTCATCATCGCTGACTGCGTCGTCTCGTAGGCCGCGCCGCCTGGCCCGGCACCCCCACCGCCCGGGGACCCGACGATTCCGGGCCCTCCGGAGTGGACGGTGATCGTCTCGGAGGTGCTTGTCGCGTCGTCCACCTGATCCGGGGCAGGGTCGTAGACCTGATTCTCCTGCCTTGGTGGCCCCTCGACGACCGACGCGTAGCGGTCCAACGGATTCGGGTCGTACGGTGCCGCCTCAACCACCGGGATCCCGCCCCGCAGGTCCACGACGACGGTCGAGCTGGTCTCGTCCGGGGGCGGGTCGGTGACACTCGGCGGTTCGACGATCAGGTCACCCGGGCTGCCTGGCGACGTCTCGCCACCGCCCCAGTCCGGGTTCACGGGCTGCTTGGCGGCGTCCGACCCGGAGGAGGTCGAGGTGCTGCCATCCGGATCGTCGGCAGCCGTGACCGTGTCCTCGGCGTTGTCGGCGTCCGACCCGGAGGAGGTCGAGGTGCTGCCATCCGGCTGGGTCTTCGACTTATAGAAGTCCGCCGTCGACTGCTCACGGAGGCGGTAGTACTCCTCGTTGCCCTCCTCGGTGCCGAGGTCGCTGCTGTCCTTCGCATCCTTCTCCTGGAGGAGGTTGAAGACCCCCTGTTCGGCAGCCGCACCCTCCTCGCTGGCCAACGGAGCGAGGGTCGAAACCGGCTCTGGCGTCAGGTCGAAGGCCGCCTTCACGACGTCCGTGACGACGTCCACGATCGTCTCAAGGACGCCCTTCTCTTCGGCCGGGCTCGTGCTGTCACCGCCGCCGCCGGAGACCTGTCCTCTGCCGTGGCGGCCTACGGCCTGTGCGACCATGTCCGCCTGGGCCTCCGCCAATGGGTCGAGGTTCAGGCCGACCCGGTCGACCGACAGCCCGCTGTCGAAGCCTGTGACCTTCGCGACATCGGTCGTCGTACCGAGGTCAGCCCCGAGCACGTCGGTCAGGGCGGCCCGGTTGGCGAGGTCCGCGGCGAGGTCGGCGAGCGGTCCGGTCCGTGGGTCGATCTCGGCCTCACGCTCGAGGACGGTCTGCTGCCCGAAGGCGCCGCCTGGTTGCAGGTCCCTGGTTCCCTCCGCACCTGCCAACTCGAGTTCGGGTCGAAGGGCGGCAGGGTCGGCCGGCTCGGGCTCCGCGCTCGCCTCGCCCCTGCCGACGGCCCCTGCCGCAGCTTCGGAGGCGACCCGAAGCCGACCCTCGTCGAGATCGGCGGCCGTCTCCAGATGCCGCTCAGCCATCTTGCCCTCCTCCTTCCGGTCAGCTTCTCGGCCAGCTCGCGCCCGGTCCGAGCAACACCGCACCGTTGCCGGTCTCTCTTGCCTCGCACCGGAATCCGGAAAGGCTGGTCCTCAGCGGGCCACGGTAGGCGAGGCTAGCCCTGAGCGAAAGTCGGGGAACCCCCACAATTTGCCCCTCCTCGCTCGCCTTCGATGAGGTTCCGCATCGTCCGTCTCGTCGAGGAGGCAGAGGAGGCATCGGGGAGTCGGCGACCAGCTTCGCCTCGGTTCGCGGCGCGAGGTCTTGACGGGCCCCGCGAACGAGGTGGGCGGAATGGCCCGCCATCGCCCGCTGCGCTCGGGCGCCCGGGGCGAGCCGAGTGGGATGGCCCGAGGTGGGCCGGCGCCCGTCGCCCCGCCCCCAGCTCCGAGCTAGCGCCCGAGGCGCCTCCGCCAAGCCGAGAGCGTTGCCCGGTCGGGCTCGAAGAGGGCCTCGGCGAGGCGACGCCCGAGGCGGCTGGAGACCGGGCCGACGACGTTCCGGAGGAGGGTCGCCGCCGTCGCCCCGAGCTCCTGCTCCCGCCGGACCTTCGACCGCTCGGCGAGGTAGCGGGCGAACTCCCGCTCGAGGGCGCCCCGGACCCGCTCCCCGTCCTCGCCGAGGGCCCGGACCGCCCGCTCGACCTCCTCGGGCAGGAGGGACGGCGGCAGGTCTGCCGCCGGGCCCCGGACGACCCGCCAGAGCCGGCGGGCGAGGCGCTGCGGGCCTCGCAGGACGAGGAAGGCGAGCCCTCCGGCGAGGCCGAGGGTTCGGACCGGGTCGTGCCGGAACCGGGCCGGCAAGTCGACGGCGGCTCGGAGGGCCGCCTCAGTCCGACCCAGCTCCTCGGCGAGGGCCTGGCGGGCGGCTACGACTTCCGCCCGAGCGGACGCTGTTCGCGAAGCCACTCGATCGTCTCCTTCGTCGTCTCGATCGTCGCATCCGGCCAGTAGCGGGCCCGAAGTGCCTCGAGGTCGACCCCGTGGCGCCAAAGGTCGAGGGCCATCGCCAGGAGCCAGACACCAAGACCGACGGTGACGGCCGCACCGGCCGCCGGGGATGGGTCGTAGTCGATCGCCGTCAGGGGGCCGACGACGAGCCCGGTCACAGCCCCGAGGACGAGGCCCACCCCGGCCGACCTCCCCGAGCGGCCCAGGACGACCCCACCGAGGAGGCCCACGAGCCCGAGGGTGAACGCGCCCCCGAGGGCGGCCGCGGCGATCGTCCGCCAGGCTGGGTCGGCCCCGCCAAGGAACGAGGTCCCGAGCTCCGTCCAGAGGCGATGGAGCCAGCCAAAGCCGAGGGCGAGGCCGACGACGACGCCGGCGACGAGGCCAAGGACGACAGCGCCTCCGAGGCGCACGCCGGGGACACGAAGCACCCCAAGGGCCGCCGCCCCGGCGACGCCGACGGCCCCGAGGCTTCCGACGGCGATCCCCCAGCCGATGGAACCGAAGAGCCACTCGCCGAGGAAGAGGACGAGGCCAAGGGTGAGGAGGGCGCCGGCGAAGAGGAGGGCAGCGACGGCGAGGCCAACGAGGGCCGCCGCCCGCCGGAGCTCCTCGGCGATGGCGGCAGCCTCGGCCCGGGCGAGGGCGACGTGGGCCGCGACGACTCGGCGGACGGCGGCGACGAGCCGGGCGACCTGCTCGCGGAGGCCGACCTCGGACCGCTCGCCGTCGCGAGAGGAGCGGGCATCCGACCCGGGGTCGGGCGAGGGAGAGCCGGTCGAGGTCGTCCCGGAAGGATCGGGTCCTGAGGCCTGGGGGTCCGTGGGCCGCGACTCGGAGCCGGGCGCCGTCGGAGGTTCGTTCAGGGTGAGGTCTCCGCTACGCCGGTGACGCTGACTGGGACGGGGCGCTCATACCCCCTGATCAAAGCCGGCGGGCCGGCCGCCCAGCAGCGTGCGGGGCTCGTCCCCGGCGGCCCAGTGGCGCCCTCAGGCCGGGAGCCCGAATGCCCGCCGCCCGAGCTGATCAGCCGCGTCGAAGAAGCCGTAGGTCCGCTTGAAGGCCGGGTCGAGGGGGCGGGGCCGTCGGCCGGTCGCCGTCCTCCAGAGCTCCCGCTCGAGCTCGCGGATCCGCTCGGCGAGCTCGGCGGGCCCCCGCGGGACCGGGATGTCGGCGTAGGTCCGGAGCCCGGCCGGGTAGCGGACCCGCTCCTCGGGGATCCGGGGCAGGTAGCCGAGGACGACCCGAGCGTGGGTGAGGGCTGCCAGATCCCAGGGCCGCGGTCGCTCGAGACGCGGCCGCCCGCGGCCGAGACGTCGCTCCACGAGGTCCTCGGCGAGGGCCGCCCGGCGCTCTGCCTCGGTCTCGGGGACGATCTGATCGAGGCGGGCAACCTGGGAGAGGAGATAGCGGAGCTCGTCGAGCCCGGCGTGTTCCGAGCGAACCCAGCCGACGAAGCCGGCTTCGATCCCTTCGATGTGGGGAAGGGTCGCCTCGGCGAGGTAGTCGGCCCCACCCGCGGGCAGCTCACCCTCGTCGAGGGCGGTGTCGAGGAGCTCCCGCGTCCGGCGGACGAGCTCGAGGAGCTGGTCGAGGTCGAAGAAGCCGGTCTGTTCCATGCCGCGCATCGGTTCGTACCAGGCCAACCCATCCGTCTCCGGTCAGGAGCAGATGAACCGCCATCTTGAGACTAGCGCGCTCGGGCGGGGTCCGCCATGGGACGTCGGACGGTCAGCCCAGGACCCTTGGACCTCCCCGAGCGGGGAACGAGCCGTGGCGGCCGCAGGCGTGGGATCGTGGATCCAACGCGGATTCCACCGATCGCCGCCGCGGTGCCTCGACCCCGGCCCAGCGGCACGGTGAGGAGTGTGAACCACACCCCGCGACCTCCTGCTGGGGCCCTCCGCCGCCCGCGGCGGAGGACCAAGATGAGGTTGACGACGGGTTCCGTCGCCCCCGATCATGGGCGAGTGAGCACGGCAGACGTCATCGTCATCGGCGCCGGCGTCCAAGGCGCGAGCCTCGCCTTCCACCTCACCGAACGCGGCGCCTCGGTCCTCGTCCTCGAACGGGAGAGCGTCGCCGCCGGGGCGACCGGGCGCTCCTCAGGCTTCGTCCGGATGCACTACGACCTCGAGGCCGAGGTTCGTCTCGCCTGGGCCTCCTTCCCCTACTTCTGGGACTGGCCGGCGCGGGTCGGAGCCGGCGACCCGGGCTTCGTCCGGACCGGCTTCCTCCAGCTCGTCCCGCCCGGCTTCGAGGACGACCTCCGGGCGAACGTCACGATGCAGCAGGAGCTCGGGGTGGCGACCTTCCTCCTCGACGAGGACGACCTTCGGCGTCTCGTCCCCGACCTCGCCCTCGACGACGTCCTCGTCGCCGCCTACGAGCCCCTCTCGGGCTACGCCGACCCCGCCGCCACGGCAGCCGGCTTCCTCACCGCCGCCCGGGACCGTGGCGCCCGGTATCAGGCGGGCTGCCGGGTCGAGCGGATCGCGACGGCCGGCGATCGCGTCACCGGCGTCACCACGAACCGGGGGAGCTTCGCTGCCCCGATCGTCGTCGACGCTGCCGGTGCATGGGCCGGGCGCCTTGCCGCCGACCTGGGGGTCGAGGTCCCCCTCGAGGCGTGGCGCCACGACACCTTCGTCCTCGGCCGCCCGAGCGGCCTCCGCGCCCCCCTCCCGATCGTCCTCGACCATGCCCTCGGCGTCTACTTCCGACCGGAAGGGAGCCGCCAGCTCCTCGTCGGCCTCGAGGACGAGAACCGGACCGGCGGCGACCCGGACCGGCCCCTCGAGGCAACCCCCGCTTCGACGACGGAGATCGCCGTGGAACGCCTGACCCGCCGGCTCCCTTCGGCCGAGACGGCGACCCTCGAGCGGACCTTCGTCGGTCAGGACGGCATCACCCCTGACCAGCGGGCGATCATCGGGCCGGCCGGTCCGGAGGGCTTCTGGCTCTGCTGCGGCTTCTCGGGCACCGGCTTCAAGACCGCTCCCGCCGTCGGGGCGGCGCTGGCGGCCTGGATCTGTGGCGACGAGGCCGCGGCCCACGACCTCGCGCCCTTCAGGCTCGATCGCTTCCGACGGGGCGAGCACCTCGTCGGCCCCCACCCCTACCCCTCGCTCTGGCGGTGACGGGGCGTCCCCTCGAGGCGACCGACGCTGCGCCTCCGGGTCGGTCGACGGCATCTCGACCCCGTCGCCGGATCCGGACCGCCGTCGTCCTCGCCGTCGGCTCCGAGCTGACGAGCGGCACGACCCGGGACACGAACGCCGCCGAGCTCGCCGCGGCCCTGACGGCCGCGGGAGTCGAGGTCCTCTCGATCGGCCTCCTCCCCGACCGCCTCGAGCTCGTCGTCGCCGCCCTCGGCGAGGCCCTTCGCCGCGCCGACCTCGTCCTCCTCAGCGGCGGGCTCGGCCCAACCCCCGACGATCTGACCCGGGAAGCGATCGCCGCCGTCTGCGGCGAGACGCCGACCGTCGACCGGCGCCTCGAAGCCGCCCTTCGGCGCCGCTGGCTCCGGCGCGGGCTCCCCTACCCCGCCTCGAACGTCAAGCAGGCCTGGCTCATCCCGTCGGCCCGCCCGATCCCGAACCCGAACGGGACCGCCCCGGGCTGGTGGGTCGAGCGACCCGATGGGCGACTCGTCGTCGCCCTGCCGGGCCCACCGCGGGAACTCCGGCCGATGTGGGCCGACTGGGTCCTCGGCCGACTCCGGCGGCGAGGCCTCGGCACCCCTCGGGCCATCCGGACCCTGCGGACCTTCGGGATCGGCGAGTCCCAGCTCGTCGAGCTCCTGGGGGCGGAGCTCCTCGCGGCCGAGAACCCGAGCGTCGCCACGTACGCCCGGTCCGACGCCGTCGACGTCGTCATCGTCGCTCGGGGCGAACCCGGCGCTGGACGCCGCCGTGGCCGCTCGGCCCGAGCCCTCCTCGGCGAGGTCGAGACCGTCGTCCGCTCGCGGCTCGGAGCTGCCGTTTGGGGGATCGACGACGACACCTGGCCGTCCGTCCTCGGCCGCCTCCTCCGAGACCGCGGCTGGCGGCTCACGACGTCCGAACTCGGGACGGCGGGGAGCCTCATCGGGCTCCTCGAGCCCCTCGCCGTGGCGGGGGACCTCGTCCGGGCCGAGGTCGAGGCGACCGCCGGCGAGGCCCCAAGGACCGACCCGACCGCCCTCGCCGAGCGAGCGGAGGCCGCGCGAACCCTCGTCGGCGCCGAGGTCGGCCTCGCCGTCGGCCTCGTCGAGGCGAGCTTCGATGGGGCCGCGCTCATCGCCATCGCCGACCCCGGCGGGCGCCGCACAGAACGGCGGGTCGTCTTCGGGACCGGGGCTCAGGCCAGGCTCCGGGCGGCCGTCGCCGCGGCGGCGGTCCTCCGAACCCACCTCCTCACCGTCGCGGCACCCGACCCGACCCGAGCGCCCTCGGGGTCCTAGACTGGGAACGAGCACCTGGAGCCGAGGAAGCGATGACCGACCGACCCGTGACCGCCGCCGACCTGACGGCCTGCGCCCTCTTCGCCGGTCTCCCCGGCGAGGTGGTCGAGCCCCTCCTGTCCGTCGCCCGGCGGCGCCGCCTCGAGCCCGGGGAGGTCCTCTTCGAGGCCGGGCGCCCGGCCGAGTCGTGCTTCATCGTCGAGGCCGGTCGAGTCGTCCTCCGGGCGGCGAGCAGGGGCCGAACGACGATCGTCATGAGCGCGGGCCCCGGCGACGTCCTCGGCTGGAGCGCCCTCCGCCCCGGGGCCGAGTGGATGACGACCGGGCAGGCCGTCGACGCCGGGAGCGTCATCGTCCTTCCCGTCGCCGCCCTCCTCGACTTCCTCGCCGGTGGGTCCGAACGGACGAGACTCCTCATCCAGCGCCTCGCTGCCGTCGCTGCGGACCACCTCGCCGAGACCCAGTCCCAGCTCCTCGCCGGACGCGGCGAGGGTCTCATCACCGGCGGCTAGCGTCGACTCGGGGCGGGGGCCGCGGCCCGCCCTGGGACGCGCGGCGAGGGCGCGCCGCCAGGACCGCGCCGGAGGAGCCGCGGCGCTCAGTTGACGTCGAGGACATCGACGACGAGCCAGACCTCGTCCCTCGGACAGCCGGCGTCGGGCCGGGCGACCCACTCGAGCCCACCCTCGAGCTGCTCGGGGCTGAGGGCGCCGCCGCCGAAGACGACGACGTCGCCGTCCCGGATCAGCTCGCTGCGACCGTCGGTCGTCTCGAACCGGATCGTCGCCCCCTCGGGAAGCCAGACGAGGAGCGCCTCACTCCCACCCGGCCAGACCTGGACGACGCACGCCGCCCGGATGCGGACAGGCCCTTCGGCGCGCGCCGCGGGCCAAGCTCGGTCCTGGCGACGGCGAGGGGTCCAAAGGGCGGCGCCTCAGGAGAGGGCTGCCGCCACGGGATCGGGAGCGACGGTCCCCACTGCCAGGCCGCCAGGAGGGCGACCGCCGCGACGGCCGCGACGAACCCGAGCCACCGTCGGCGCGTCATCGCATGGCATGCCGGAAGACCCGGCCGACGCGCAACGGCGGTCGGTCACCTGATTGGGTCCGTGATGACCCGGATCCCGAGCGCTTCATCGAATACCGGACCAGCCGCTCGTACACCAGTTCACCCCATCACGGGCAAGTCACATCCCGCCGAATGCTGTGGAGGGAGCGAGGATGGGCGCATCCGTGATCGTCAGCTCCACGCCATCGCGCACCGATCCAGGGATCAAGCCCAGTATGTCGTCTTCGGTGGCAAGCGGCGCCGAGGCCCCGGCGTCTTTGCGCTCCGTGGGCCGCTGTACGGTTACCTCAACGACGCCTCGCGTGACATCCACCGCAGTCGCAACCTGATCCATGCCAGCTGCGAGGAGGGCTCGATGCACTGCCTCGGCCCGGTCTTCTAGTTCGGTAAACGAGTAGGGCTGCTCGGCGACCACCCGAATCGGCACGCCGGCCTCTTTGACCAGGTCCATCAGGCCGGCATCAGTGGCACCTTTCACGAAGAGGACCGGCGGGTCTCCTGGTTCGGCCGGGATCATGGAGCCGACGAACAGTTCAGGACGCTCCGCTGCCACCCTGGCCGCCAGAGCCCCGACTGCTTGCTCCGCTCGGTAGTAGGTATGCGCTTGCTCGAGGGTCCAGCCGGCGGCCTCGGCGACGAGGGCGAGATCCCTCGAGACAGCGTTGTCTGACGGGACGGCCGACGGCGGCCTCTGCAGCTGGGCCACGAGCATGTCGGGGACGGCGTTAGAACCGGCCGAACTGTTAGCAAGCGCCAACGCGAAGAGGGAGGCAAACAGAAGACCCGGGGTGCCCGACAGCACGCAGCGCGGTAGCCAGGGTCTGCCGTTGGAGCGGGCACCGAAGACTCGGCGAATATTG
>FWPU01003930.1_pt1 | contig 35900 bp, 30 predicted proteins | sample 2228361 | NCBI WGS metagenome assembly FWPU01 (sample SAMEA103939777, study PRJEB20133) | metagenome
CCCCTGCCAGGGGAGAGCGGGGCCGGGGGTGAGAGAGGTCCGTGGTGACGCGCACGGCACGGATGCCTGGCCTGAGAAGGGCTGGGCCGCCCCTCTCACGCAAAGACGCCAGGACGCGACGGAGAGAGGCAAAACCGACCTGCGCTCTCTGCGTTGGCGTAAGCTTCTCATCCGTTGCGGCGAGGCTGCGCACCATGACGTACAGCAGCGCTGGCTCGACGATCAGGGTGCGCAGCTCCCACCATGCTGCAGCTTTGTCGGCCGCGATCAGCCACGAGAGCGTCGCGGCCGCCACGAACGCCCCCACCCCCCAATCCAGGGCGTTGACAGTCATCGAGGCGGGGACGTCCTGGGCTTCCGTGGGGCGTGCACAGCCCGTTCCGCTCCGGATGGCGACCCACGCCACGAAACAGGCGAGCGTCAGGATCTCCGGCAACGAATAGATGTCTGCGCCGACGTGCTTGTAGGCGAAGGCAAACGGAATCGCCAGCACGGCCAGGTGCAGCCCGAGGTCGAGCCGCAGATAGAAGATAACGGCGAGCGCTCCTGCTGCTCCGGCCCAGGCCCAGGGCGTCTGCGTCAGCGCGCAGACTGCCAGCGGCCCGGCCAGGACGAGGAGTTGCTGCCACGTCGCTGCCGAGCGATACGCGTCAGCGAGGCGGCGCACGAGATCACGCATATGAGTCGCGCAGTGAGCGCACACGCAGCGCGGCCCGGGCCCGACGCACATCCCAGCCCGGCGGCAGCGGGCAGGTCACCGTGACCGTGCGACCGGCCGGCACGTCGAAGTAGTTGTCGCTGAAGACGACATCCTCGCCCTCCAGCTCCAGCTCGACGAAGCGCGCCAGCGACTGCGCGGTGACCTCGAAGCTGAGCTGGCTGCCTTTGCGGCTGATCTCCACCGTCAGGCCGGGATCGGCCAGCTCCAGATGTTTGTTCGGCACGAACGTCGCGATGCTGCGGCCGATCAGTCGTTCGCCCTGCCACAGCTCGCACACGAAGATCATGTCGCGGCGATTGCCGCCGAGCATGCCGGGGATCCTGTCGGCCACGACTGCCTCGCCGAAGTCGAGCGCTTTGATCTGGCTGGCTGCCAGCGGCGCCACGCTCACCGCTTCTTCGCCGGTGGCCAGCGCCTCGCCGGAGAGCATCTCCAGCGACCAGCGCACGGTTCCCTCCCAGGGCTCGGTGGTGTCGTTCGTCACATAGATGCCCATGCGCGGGCCGTCGTCCAGGATCGAGAGGAGCACCGGCGCGAAGAAGCGCTTTGCCATGTAGTGCAGCGCCTTCCAGCGACCGAAGTAGTCGAGGCTCGACCAGGAGGCGACCGGCCAGCAGTCGTTCAACTGCCAGTAGAGTGTGCCCGCCACGCGGTGCGGAAAGCGTCGCCAATGTTCCACGCCGTAGCGGATGCCCTCGGCCTGGAGGATCATGCTCAGATAGACCAGCGACGGGAAGTCTTTCGGCATGCGGAAGGTGTCGGTCATCTGGCCGATCATCAGGCCGTTGCCGCTGGCGCTGCGCTGGTGATGCTCCATGATGTACGAGGTCATGTTCCAGTCGGCCGGCGCTGCGTAGGTCGCGATCGTCCGCAGCGGTGGTAGCGCCTGGAAGCCGAACTCGCTCTGGAAACGCGGATAGGTGGTGCGGTAGGCCGTGAAGGGCTTGCGGCCGTGCCACACTTCCCAGTAGTGGCTGTCGCCCTGCGCCTCGCCGTTCACGTCGTGGAAAGGCGTGTTCGAAGAGGGAGAACTGGGCCAGTAGGCATGGTCGGGATCCTCGGCGGCCAGCCAGCCGGGGAGGGTGTGGTGGAAGAAGGTGTCATACGCGTCGCGCAACTGCTTCCAATCGGGCAGCAGGCGGCGGTTCTTCACCTGACGGGTGAGCGCGGCCAGCGCCGGGATCTTCTCGAAGTAGGGCAGCAGCGCCTCTTCCCATTCCTGTTTGGCCCAGCCCCAGCTCTCCCAGCCCCATTCCATCTCGTTGTTGCCGCACCAGAGGGCCAGGCAAGCCCGATGGCGCAGTCGTCGGATGTTCTGGATCGCTTCCTGGCGCACGTTTTCGACGAAGGCCGGATCGTCCAGCGGGTAGATGCTGCACGAGAAGGTGAACTCTTGCCAGACCAGGATGCCATACCGATCACACAGGTCGTAGAATCTTTCCTCTTCGTACAGGCCGCCGCCCCAGACTCGCAGCATGTTCTGGTGCGATTCGGCTGCCGAGCGGATCAACCACTCCAGATGTGCATCGCTGATGCGGGTGGGGAAGGAGTCGGCCGGGATCCAGTTCGATCCTTTGGCGAAGATCGGCACGCCGTTGACCACAAACTGCCACGATTTGCCCCACTCGTCGGGCTGCTGGCGTAGCTCGATCGTGCGCAGTCCGATCTGATAGCGGGCTGTGTCCACTGCCTGGCCGTCGGCGCGCACTTCGACCTCGACTTTGTAGAGCGGCTGCGCTCCGTAGCCGTTGGGCCACCAGAGCTGTGGGCCGCGGATGGGGAACCCCACGGCGCCGCGTCCGCTCTCGTCCACCTTGCAGGTTTTCTCCGTGACCGTCCCCTTGGGCGAAGTTACGCGCACGGTGAGGGTCAGTGCCGTATCCGACCACTGCTCGACCTCCGCTTCGACCTGTACCTTGACCCTGCCGTTGCCATGCTGTTGGCGTATGTGCACATCGCTCAGACGGCCGGCGCTGCGGCCTTCCAGCCGGATCTCCTTCCAGATGCCGATGGGTGGCAGCTGCGGGCCCCAGTCCCAGCCGAACTGGCAGGGTGCCTTGCGCAGATGTGGGCCGCCTGCGATGGCCTGCGAGACGCCGTTGAGCGGCCGGGCGGCGTTGCGTTCGCTCACGTAGCGCACAGGCGAGCCAAAGTGGATAGTCAGCTCGTTGGAGCCGGGCCGCAGCACCGATTTGACCTCCCATTCGTAGCGGCGGAACATGTTGTCGGTTCTGCCCAGCAGCTGGCCGTTCAGCCGCACCTCGGCCAGGGTGTCCAGCCCGTCGCAGACCAGGTAGACCCTGTCTGCGGCCAGCAGCGCCGCCTCCACGTCGAACGTGCGGCGGTATTCCCAATCGCTCTCCGCCACCCACAGGACGCGCTTTTCGTTGTCGGCCACGAAGGGATCGGGGATGCGGCCTAGGGCCAGCAGATCGGTGTGAACGCTGCCGGGCACCTGTCCCGGCAGCCACTCGTCGTTTCCGGCCTGGCGGAACTGCCAGGCCCCGTTCAATGATTGGATGTACATGAGATCGTGTCCTTTCCAGGGAATCTACGGTTGCGTGATGATTGCCCATGCGCGATCAGCGCGCACCATGCCGTGCAAACGCGCCCGTATCCATGTGCCGGACGCCTGAGAAGGTGCCGGGCACATCCGGCGCGCTTCTCGAGTTAGTTTACCACGATTTGGGCCAAACGACCTGTTGGCTCGATCGCTCTGCGCGTGGTCCCGGCCACTCTGCGTTGTGCTGCGCTCATTCTGGCCGCGCGGTGTAGAGCCGCACCTCCAGCCCCACGAAGCGCTGTCGTTCGCGCAGCTCAAAACGTTGCGCCAGCGCGGCCGGGATCAGCCCGTGCGGGTCGGTGTACCAGTCGTGGCTGTAGATCAGCCAGACGCGCGGCCGGCCGGCGATCAGCCGATGCAGGCGCGGCAGGTCTGCTTCCGTCATCTTCGGCTCCAGCACGCCGGCGTCGAACAGGTCCACCGGCACGCCACGCTTCTCGACGGGCAGATCGTATGCGCGGAAGTAATAGTCGAAGGGGATCTGGACCCAGGTCGCGTTGAAGAGCAGCAGGTCGTCGGGTTCGGCGTGCGCGGCGACGTAGCCGGCGGCCGGCCCCCATTCTTCTTTTTGAAAGTTTACATAATACTGAAGCAGCGAAATCAGGTTCACTGCCGTGATGCCGGCCAGGGCGGCAAGGATCAGTGGCCGCCGACGCAGGCCGGCCACGCCGGCCGCCAGCAGCAGATAGAGGGGAAGCGTGGCCCAGATCAGGGTGCGATCGTGGAAGATCGGCCGGCGCAGGCTGACGAGCAGCTCGCCGATGATGGGGGTCGCGAAGAGGATGGTCAGCAGTGCCAGCAGCGTTGGCCGGCGGCGCAGGCGCACGAGCGCCAGAGCGAGCAGGCCGGCATAGCCGGCCCAGATCGCGTTGGCCCAGCCGTGCAAAGGCGGCAGCATGGCACTGAGGAATGACTTGATCACCGTCCAGACCGCCGCCGCGGTCGGTTTGGGGATCCAAAATTCGCGATCCACCCCTGCCGCCTGCGTCACGAAGGGCAACAGCCACGGGCTCCAAAGCAGGAGCACGGCCAGCTGCGCGAGTAGCCAGCTTCTGAGTGGAGGCAGCGCGAAACGTGAGGGGCAAGCTGCGCGCTGCCACAGCCACAGGCTCAGCACGAACAGATTCACCGCCAGCGGGAAGAAGATGGCCGTGTTGTGGCTGAGCATCGTGGCCACAGTGAAGACCACGTAGCCAGCCCAATGGAGGCAGGCGCGCGCCGGTCCTGCCGGTCTTTCGTTATCGCCTGCGACCTGTGGCAGCCGGCCGGAAATCCGTGAAGCCGACCGGTCGGTCAGGAGGTGCGTCAATGCCAGCAGGGCCAACGACGCGTTCAACGCCAGCAGGGTGTACATGCGCGTTTCCTGCGCGAAACGCACGTGAAACGGCGACAGCGCCAGGATGAACGCGGCGATCAGCGCGGGCCGCACGCCGAGCAGCCGGCGGCTCACCAGGAAGACGGCCGGGATGGTTGCCGTGCCGAACAGCGCAGAGAGCAGTCGGACACTCGCGGGCGTGTCGCCGGCGATCTGAATCCAGAAATGCAACAGAAGATAGTAGAGGGGCGGATGCTGGTCAACCTGCGCTACCCAGGCCACCATAGGGGTAATGGGCTGCCACGCCAGCCATACGCTGAACGCCTCGTCGAGCCACAGCCCCTTCTGGCCGAGCTCCCAGACGCGCAGGAGACAACCCGCCGCAGTAATGGCGATCACCAGGCGGACCGGCGATCTGCCTTCGTGTCTTGTCAGCGTCACCCCTCCCCCCTGTTCCCTCCCCTCTCCTGACGGAGGTCAGGACAGGAGAGGGGTGAAGACTGGAAGGCATTGGCGGGCGAGCGGCCTTGCCGCCCGCTCGCCAACCCCCACCCTTCACACCCTCTTTCCCTCCCTTTGCGGAGGAAAGAGGTCAAGGGAGATCGAGGGCCTGAGTCGCTACCCATTGAGCGGGCATCTGTGTGAATCATAAAGGTTGCTTGAATTGACATACAAGACGCCATGAGAGCAACGTCAGGCCAGACGCCATGCAAGCGTCTGGCCTGACGACCGCTATGTTCGGGCGAGCCGATCCAGCAGCACCTGGGCGAAGTCGGCCGGATCGGCGTGCAGGTTGTAATCGGCGACAGGCACAATCGGCGCCGATGGATCGGGCTGTACAGCCACGATCAGTCCGGCGTCCTGGATGCTCATGAAGAGGCTGGTGTCGCCGTCCAGGCCAAGCGCCAGGAGCAGCTTCGGCGCGACACGGGCGCCTGTCAGTCCGATGAGTTCTTCCTCGGCGATCCAGCCTGCGTCCAGTGCAGCGAGGTCGCCCCCCACCGCGCCGCCCAGCGCCCGGGCCAACTGCCGGGCGAGCGCGAATCCCTCCTTTGTCTTCAGGCCTCGACCACCTGCCACGACAATGGCTGCACTCGTCAGCGTCACCGGTGGCTGTGGCCATGCGGTTGGCCGACGTTCGGCCGGCACAGCCCAGTTCACGCGCGCATCGGTCACTGTGCCGCTGCGCCACGGTTCGTTGAAAGCGGCCGGCAGCATGGCGGTATCCACGATCGCCACGGCCGGCGCGGCGAGGATGGTTACCCGTTGCCGTGCCGCGTCGTCCAGCACCGGCTGGTGCGCTACGATGCGCTGGTAGATGGGATCCACCTCCAGGTCGGCGGCATGGCCGCACAAACCGCCGTCCAGGCGTTGTGCCAGGCCTGCGGCCAGGCTGCGCCCTGGCTGCGTGCGGGGAAAGAGGATAACCTGCGGCTGCCGTGGCTCGAAGAAAGTTGTCAGATCGGCCAGGGTCGGCTCGCCCTGCGCCAGCCACACCTGGTCGGCGCCGGCCCGGATAGCGCGTTCGGCTGCCTCCGGGTCGCTGTCCCTCGCCAGCACATACACGTACGCGCCCAGCGCGTCGGCCAGAACGCGCGCCTTGCCGATCAGGCGCAAGAGGCCGTCGTCCAGTTTGTCCACGACCGCAACGACCCACACGCCGCCGGTTGTTCCTGTCGCGGGCTGTTCGGCCGCCGATCCGCCCATGAGCGCCTCGAGGTATGAGAGATCCAGGCCCATGTTGCCCTCCTTTCGTGTGCAGGCGTCAAGCGCAGAGGACGCGCTTCATCCGCAGGAGGCCGATCAGCTCGTCGGCCGCAGCCGCAGGGGCGCCGGTGATGGTCTGACCGCGCGTGCGCTCCGGGGACAAAACCAGATTGCCGATCTCCACGTCAGCCGCCAATGCCTCGGCGTCGAGGCCCAGCGCAACACAGGAACAGACTTCGACCAGCCCGGGTGCCCAGGCGGTGGCGATGCGCGGCGGAGACGCGTAGCGTGGCCGCTCGGTCCCGGCCACGACGGCGACGACGGCCGGCAGCGCCAGCGAGACGACTTCGGCGGCGCCCGGACCGAGCGCAATGACCGCCTCGATCTGCCCATCGGCGATCGGCGTCAGGCGCACTGCGTCGAGGCACACTTCCCAGCCGAGCTCGGCCGCCAGGCGGGGAGCCAGGCTGCCTGTGCCATCGGTCAACCCTACCTGGCCGGTCAGCACCAGGTGGACATCGCCCAGGCGACGCACGGCCGCGGCCAATGCGCGTGCCACCGCGCGGCCGGTTGCTCCGGCTACCTCTGGCCCGGTGATCAGCAGGGCGCGATCGGCGCCCATGGCGATCGCCTCGCGACACACGTCATCGGCCTCCGCATCTCCCAGGCTGAGGGCGATCACCTCGCCGCCGAGGGCTTCGCGCAGGCGCAGCGCCGCTTCCAGAGCATATTTGTCCGGCGGATTGGTGATTTTGACCACGCCGCGCAGATCGAACTCCTCGCGGCTACGCGAGATCTTGACCGTGGCCGGGTCGTAGACCTGTTTCATGCATACGACAATTTGCATGGTCTTCTCCTTTCGGCGCTCATCCGTCACGGTCGCACGCGCACGCCATAGGGCCGCATCACCTGTTCGGCGATGACGATGCGTTGGATCTCGTTCGTGCCTTCGAAGATCTCGGCGATGCGTGCATCGCGCCACATGCGTTCCAGCGGGAAGGCGCGGCTGTAGCCGAGCGCACCGTGCACCTGCAGCGCCCGGTTGATCGCGCGCGAGGCGACTTCGGAGCCGAAGAGCTTGCAGATGGCAGCCTCGCGGGTGTAGGGCTGGTGGGTGTCTACCAGCCAGGCTGTGCGATAGACGAGGGAGCGCAGCGCTTCGATCTCGGTCGCGGTGTCCGCGATGAGCCATTGGATGGCTTGTTTGTCGGCCAGGGGGCGGCCGAATTGCGTGCGGCCGGCGGCATAGCGACACATCATATCGAGCGCAGTGGTCGCACCGCCCAGACAGGCCGCGCCCAGCCCCAGCCGGCCGGTGTCGAGGGTTTGCATAAAGGTGATGAAGCCGGCGCCGACCTGGCCGAGCACGTTGGCCGTCGGGACGGCGACCTCGTCGAGGATGATCTCGGAGGTGGCGCTGCCGCGAATGCCCAGTTTGTGTTCAATGGTGCCGATCGAGAGCCCCGGCATCCCTTTTTCAACGATGAAGGCTGTGACGCCGCCGCGCGCGCCGAGAGTCGGGTCGGTGACGGCCAGCACCGTCAGCACGTCGGCGATCGGGCCGTTGGTGATGTAGATCTTTGAGCCGGAGAGGATCCAGCGGTCACCGTCGCGCACCGCGCGCGTCTGGATGGCCGCTGCGTCCGAGCCGGCGTTCGCTTCGGTCAGGCAGAAAGCAGCCAGTTTCTTGCCGGTGCACAGGTCGGGCAAGAAGCGGCGTTTCTGTTCGGCGTTGCCGCCCAGATAGATTGCCATTGCGCCGATGCCGATGTGCGCGCCGATGAGCGCCGCAGTGCTGGTGCAGACGGCGCCGACTTCTTCCATCAAGATGCAATAGCCCAGCTCACCCAGCCCGGCGCCACCATAATCCTGTGGGAAGGGGATTCCTAACAGCCCGTTGTCCCCCAGCTTGCGCGCAAGTTCCATGTCGGGCCAGCCTTGCCGGTCTATCCTCTGGGCCCGCGGCGCGATCTCTTGGGCGGCAAATTCACGCACCATTTTTCGAAAAAGCTGATGCGGTTTGGGAATCGTGAAATCCATGTTGCCTCCTTGCAACCACGGCGGGGCGACCACGGTGGGTCGCCCCTACTACGGCCGCACCTTGACGCTCGTCCCGGCGAAGAGGTGGCTCGCGATGACGATTTGTTGGATCTGTGTCGTTCCCTCGATGATTTCCAGGCCGCGCGCGTCACGATAGTAGCGCTGGATCGGGTAGTCCATCATGTAGCCGTAGCCCCCGTGTACTTGCAGTACTTTGTTCGTCACGTTAGCGGCCATGCGGCTGGCGAACAGTTTGGCCATGGCTGCCTCCTGGGCGAAAGGATGTCCGCGATCGGCGAGCCAGGCGGCGCGTCGCATCAATCCTTCGGCTGCGGCGACCTCGGTGGCGCAATCGGCCAGGTAGCCCTGCAACGCCTGTTTGTTGCCGATGGGGCCGCCGAACTGGACGCGTTCGCCGGCGAACTTGATGCCCAATTCGACGGCGCGGCGAGCCAGGCCGACCGCAAGCGCAGCGGTGCCGATGCGTCCGTAGTTCAATGTCTCGCGCGCGATCTGATAGCCCTCGCCCTCCGCACCGAGCAGGTGATCGGCCGGCACGCGACAGTCGTTCAGGTAGACGCGATGGATGCTCACCGCGCTCAGGCCCAGCGTCTTCTCGCGGCCGCCGATCACGAGGCCGGGGGTCTCGGCCGGCACGGCGAACGCACTGATGCCGCGCGGGCCGGCGGCCGGATTGGTGGCAGCGAAGATCACGAAGACGCCGGCAATGGCGGCATTGCTCACCCAGGTCTTGACACCATCGAGCACATATTCGTCGCCGGCGCGCGTTGCCGTCGTGCGCAGATGGGTCGGATCACTGCCGGCACCGGGCTCGGTCAGGGCGAATGCGCCGATGCGGGTGCCGGCAACCATCTCCGGGAGCAGCGCGGCCCTGATGGCCTCGTTGCCGCAGCGCAGGAGGGTGCCCAGCGCCAGAGTATTGTGGACATGGATGGTCAGCGCGGTGCTGGCGCACTCGGCGGCGAGGGCCTCCAGCAGCAAGGTGAAGGTGGTGAAGTCGAGGCCCGCGCCGCCGAACGGCTCCTCTGGCGCGATGGCGCCCATGAACCCCTGGGCCGCCGCGCGCTGCAAGAGGCGTGGCGGCAACATCTCCTCTTTGTCCGCCTTTTCCGCCACCCGCGCTACCTCTTTGGCCGCAAACTCCCGGAACATCTGGCTCAACATCTCCTGTTCCGAGGTCAGAGAAAAGTCCATAGCGCCTCCTTGTCTCACGTTTCGTATTCCGCGTTCCACATTTCACGTTTTACGCCTCACGGCTGACGCTGGACACCTGACGCCTCACATTTCACGTCTTCTTCCTCTCCTGCTGCGCGATCAGGTCGGCCAGGAAAGCGCGCGTGCGCTCGGCGCGCGCCAGGCCTTCGCCGGCCGATTGGGTCAGGGAGGTGATCTGGCCGGCGATCTCGCGATATGTCTGGCGAATGATGCCCAGGTTGACTTCGGCCAGCTGGCTCATCAGGCTCTCCCAGGTGGCGGCCACTTGCGGATTGTCGTGGTTGTGGATGCGGAGCGCTACCTGGTGCGCCAGCGAACGGCCCAGGTTGGGCGGCACCGTTTCGTTGAATTGCTTGCCGGCAATTGCGTAGAAGTAGCTTGCCATCGGATTGACCAGCCGCTGGATGCGCGGCCAGACGCAATCGGCTTCTTGCGCCAGGCCGAAGAAGGCCAGGTAATAGGGCACGGCTTCGGCATAGTTGCCCGTGACGAACGCGTGGCCGGCCTTGACCGAACAGTAGCTGGCCAGGTACCATTTGAGGTCGTCGAAGCCGGCGCGCGTCTGGGGGATGCGCAGCGCATCGAGCTGGACGCGCGCGGCCTGCAGATAGCGTTGCGCGCTGCCCGCGAAGTCCTTCTGCCGCAACTCTGAGCCTTCGCGGAAGAGGTTCTCGGCCGTGTGGGGCGTGATCGGCTCGCCGACCGGCGGCGTTGTGCGCGCCAGGTCGCCGGCCGGCACCGCCAGCGCGGGGCGTTGCAGGAAACGGGTGATCTGTCCCGGCGCCAGCACATAGGCGTCGCCCTGGAGGACGAGTTTGCCCTCAGTGGCCAGCTCCTGGCACAGGGTGGCCACGCGATCGGCGCCCGTGTCCGCATCGTAGAGAAGGGGTGCAAGCGCTCCCACTTCGATGTGCAGGCCGCCCTCGGCCAGACGCCAGATGTAGACGCGGTCACAGGCGGCACTCAGCCGCTCGAGATCCGGCAATTCGGCCACGTGGATCGGCGCGTCGCTGCTGGCATGGCCGCCTGCGAACGGCAGCACCTCGCTCAGGATCAACAGTCGCATCATCTCGGGGACGGCCACTTTTTGGGTGAGCGCGTTTTCGGCATCGTAGCGATCTTTCAGGAGATCGGCGCAATCGTTGAGCGACAACGGCTCTGTCCGACCGTGAGTCGTTGTGAGGAAATCGGCCAATACGCGCTGCCGTGTGGCCAGGTCCACGACGCGCAACCCGACTTCGCGCAGGAAGCTGCGGTAGCGCTGCCCCAGATCCGACTGCGACCGCGCCGCCAGGGCGAAGTTGGACGGGCCGGCCGGCGTGACAGCGGTCGGCGCCATGATCGCCGCGGCAGGCGTTGGCCGTTGCGCGGTCGGCTCGGCGGCAGGTTTGGCCAGGGGCGGCGGCACCTGGATCTGTCGGGGCGCGGCCTTGGGGGTGCTGACGAAGAGCTGGAGGCCCTGTTCTTCGAGCGCCACCAGGTCCGGATAAGCTTCCAGGAAGGCCCGAAACTGTGGGTAGCCGTAGTTGGCCTCGTTGAACGATGAGTCGAGGTTCAGGATCATCTGTTTCAGACGGCCGGCGAAGATGGGCAGGTCGCCTTTCTGTTCGGCAGCGCTCAGGGCGCGGCGCAACAGGTCGCGCGGGTCGGGCAGCTGCAGTTCATCGGAGATGTCCAGCGCCTCTTCGCTGACCAGAGTCTCGTAGAAAATGAACTCGTCGCAGGCGCGGCGCAGCAAGTCGCTGGTGGCCGAGCGCAGTCCGATGCCGATGGTATATTTGCCGTGATCGCGCAGCTTGTGGATCAGCTCGGTGAAGTCGCTATCGCCGGAAATGATCGCATACACGTCAATGCTGGGCCGGGTGAACACCGTCTCCAGCGCATCAATGGCCAGCCGGACGTCGGCCCGGTTTTTTTGTTGCACGCCCATCGAATAAAGCTGAAAGAGGTCTACGCCGTTTTCCAGCATCGCCCGGCGGTAGCGATGAAAGCGCCCCCAGTCGCCGTAGGCGCGCTTGATCAGCAATCGCCCACGTGTGCGCAAGAGGTCCATCACTGCCGTCACATCGAAATCGCCGAAATTGGCCTCGGCCGAGGTCGCCACGTTTTCAAAGTCCATGAAGACGGCTATTTGAGGGCCATTGGGTCTGGTGTCCATATTTTGAAAGAGCATCCTTTTTGGGAGGCAAATCTGTGGCCGGGAGCAGGAGTCGGGGGCTTGCCTGCGTCACGGCGCCAGATGCCTGACACCTGCTCCCCGCGCCGGGCTAATTGTCGGTAAACCTGGGCTGTCGTTTCTGCAAGAACGCGCTGACTCCTTCCTGCGTGTCGTGGCTGCCGATGAGCTGGCCGAACTGGTCGGCTTCGAGCAGCAGGCCTTCGCTGAGGCTGAGCTTGAGCCCACCCAGGATCGCCCGCAGCGCAGCTTCATTGGTCAGCCGACTCTTGGCGGCCAGTTTTTTCGCCAGGCCCTTCGCTTCGGCCAGCACCTGGCCGGCCGGCACGACTTTGTTCGCCAGACCCAGCCGATACGCTTCCTGGGCGTTGATCGGGTCGCCGGTCAGGATGAGCTCGATCGCTTTGGCCGCGCCGACGATGCGTGGTAGCCGTTGCGTTCCGCCCCAGCCCGGAATGATCCCCAGGTTGCTTTCCGGCTGGCCCAGCCGGGCGCGGTCGGCCAGGATGCGAATGTGGCAGGCCATCGCCAGCTCCAATCCGCCGCCCAGCGCCACCGCATTGATGGCCGCGATCACCGGCTTGGGACAGGCCTCGATCTTGTTGAAGATCCCTTGGCCCTTCAGGATGAACGCGCGCGCTTCGGCGGCGTCCTTGACCGCTGCAATCTCGTTGATGTCGGCACCTGCCACGAAGGCAAACTCGCCGGCACCGGTGATGATGATGACCTTCACCTGTTCATTGGCGATCAACTCGTCGAGCGCCGCGTCCAGATCGTTCAGCGTGGCATGATTGAACGCATTCACTGGCGGATGATCAATGGTGAGAATGGCCACCCGCTCCTCCAGCGCGACCCTGACGTTGGTGTACTCGCCCATCGTACTCCCTCCTTTCTTGGGGAAGTGTCATGTGCTCACGTGTCATGGGTTCACGTGTCACGTTTGGCGCCTGACGCCTCACGCATACTCATGGAAGCCGCGGCCGCTCTTCACGCCGAGATGGCCGGCGCGCACTTTGGTGCGCAGCAGGCGAGCTGGCCGGAAGCGTTCACCATAGCGGCCGTGGAATTGTTCCAGGCTGGCCAGCACCACGTCCAGCCCAATGATGTCGGCGATAGCCAGCGGCCCTTTGCGCTCGCCGTGATAGGTCATTCCGGTGCCGGCGACCATCGCCATGTCAATGTCGTTGATGGAGGCGATGTGTTCCTGGAGCGCCAGCACGGCCTCGTTGATCAGGGGGTACATCACGCGTTCGATGGTGAAGACACTGTCTGGCACACGACCGAAGCTGGCGATCATCTGCTGAACCGGCTCGTCGGTTTCGCCGCCATAGCCGTAGAAGCCTTTGCCTGTCTTTTCGCCCAGCCGACCCGCCTCGACCAGCTTGTAGAAGAGCGGTGCCGGCGTCATGCGCGGGCCATATTCGCTGTAGAGATATTCGCCGACATACTGGCATACGTCAATGCCCAGCATGTCCATCAGCGTGAATGGCCCCATCGGCATTCCGAAGTCCACGACGGCTTTGTCTATCTCGCTCGCGGTCGCTGCGCCCTCCTGCAGGCAGTAGGTGGCTTCGTTCAGATAGGGCATGAGCAGCCGGTTGACCAGGAACCCCGGACACTCCTGCACCACCACCGGGATCTTGCGCAGCGACTCGGCGAACATGACCACATCGTCCACCGTCTCCTGGCTGGTCTCCAGGCCGGGGATGATCTCGACCAGCTTCATCACGTGGGCGGGATTGAAGAAGTGCATCCCGATGACTTTGGCCGGTCGTCGGGTGGCCGCGGCCAGCTCGCTGATGGAGAGCGCCGAGGTGTTGCTGGCGAAGATCGTGGTGTCCGGCACCACCTGTTCCAGCTCGGCCAGCACTTGCTTCTTGATGGCCATTTTCTCCGGCACGGCTTCGATGACGATGTCCACGTCGCTGAAGCTGTCGTAGCTCAGGGTGGGCTCGATGAGCGCCAGCTTGCTCTCCATCTCGCCGACACTCATGCGGCCTTTGTCCACCCGGCTCTGATAGATGCGCCGGATGGTTGCCATGCCTTTGTCGAGCATCGTCTGGTCAATGTCCTTCAGGACCACCGGCAGGCCAGAGAAGCTGATCACCTGTGCGATCTCGCCACCCATGGTGCCGGCGCCTACCACGCCTGCCTTGAAGATGTACATGCCGTCCTCCTTGTGCGTTTTTCCTGTCTATCTGTCTGTTCTGTTACCGTCCTACACCCGCTCGACGATCAGGGCGGCACCCTGGCCACCGCCGACGCAGAGTGTGGCTGCGCCGTAGCGACACCCCCGGCGCTTCATCTCGTGCAGCAGGGTGACCACGATGCGCGCGCCCGACTGGCCGACCGGGTGGCCGAGCGCGATGGCGCCGCCGTTGACGTTCGTCTTGGCCCAATCCCAACCGTGGCCGTCCTGGGTCATCTTGATGCCGACGGCCAGTGCTTGCGCCGCAAACGCCTCGTTCAGCTCGACCAGATCGAGCTGGTCATATTTCAGGCCGGCGCGGGCCAATGCTCTGGGCAATGCGGTGGCCGGGCCGATGCCCATGTAGGCCGGGTCAACTCCGGTGACGGCATAGCTCAGGATGCGCGCCATCGGCTGCAGGCCCAACCGCTCGGCGCGCTCGGCCGTCGTCACCAGCATGGCCGCCGCGCCATCGTTCATCGGGCACGCGTTGGCCGGCGTGACGGTGCCGTTCTTCTTGAACACGGCTGGATAGAGCGCCGCCTTCTGCACCGTCAGTGCCGGGTTGATGCTCTCATCCTGGATGATGTTCTCTTTGGCGACCTCCTGGCCGGCCGCCATCTTCACCACCTCGACCGGGACGATCTCATCCCGGAACTTGCCCATGCGGGTCGCCATGAACGCTTTCTTGTGGCTTTGCACCGCGAACTGATCCTGCTCCTCGCGGCTGATCCGGTACTGCTCGGCCAGGTTTTCGGCCGTGGCCCCCATGATCAGGTTGCAGGTGGGATCGGTGAGGCCCTCCCACAGCGCGTCAGTGAGCTCGGAGTGGCGCAGCCGCAATCCCCACCGCGCGCCTTTGAGCACGTAGGGGATCTGGCTCATGTTCTCGGTGCCGCCGACCAGATAGAGCTCGCCATCGCCCACCTGGATGGCGTTATGGGCATTGATGATCGCTTGCATGGCCGAGGCGCAGTTGCGCTGCACGGTGTAGGCCGGCACGTGATGGGGAATGCCGGCATAGATCGCCGCCACGCGCGTGATGTTCGCCGCCTCCGACGGTTGGCCGATGTTGCCGAAGATCACCTCGTCCAGCGTGCCCGGATCAATCCCGGAATCGGCGATGACGCGCTGCATTACCGCTTTGGCCAGGTCGTAAGCCGGCACGGTCTTGAAGGCGCCGCCAAAGCTGCCGTTGGCGGTGCGCAACGGATTGGTGATGACGACTTCTTTCATGGCTGCTTCTCCCTCTGTGGATGATCGTCCGCCTTCGGGCACAGATCCAGCCTGCATGCGGCCTGCCGCGCGCAACGGTAGGACAAGCCGCCTCAAGCCTGTCGCAGATCCAGTTTGCCGATCCAGCGTGCCCGCACAGGATGCCGCTCGCCGGGGGCCTGATCAGCCGTTCTGCAGCCCACGCAGAACCAGGGCAAACGTCGCACGATACAGGGTGGCCGCGTCCGTCTGCATCGCCTGGCGGCGGAGGGGGTGGCCGGCGAGCGCCAGCGCGCCGTTCAGTGCTGCCCACAGCACGCAAGCGGCCTGGCGGGCATCGCCGGGCACGAACAGGCCCAGTGCCATCCCATCGCTGATCGCCTGTGTCGCCAGGGCCAGCGTCCGCTCGCTCTCCGCGACGATCTGATCGCGGCGCTCGGCCGAAATGCCATCCTGAAACGCGCCGCGGCTGAACGCGTTCAACAGCCGAAAATAATCAGGGGCGTTCTGAGCGAAGGCCAGATACGCATCGGCCATCGCAGCGAGCCTTTGATCCGGATGAAGAAGGGAACAACTGTTGTTGGCGTCCTGGAGCTGTACTGCCAGTTCCTTCAGAGCACGCAAAACCAGTTCGGCGAGGATGGCTTCTTTGTTCTCGAAATAGAGGTAGATGGTGCCTTTGGCGACCTCTGCACGTTGGGCAATGACATCCACGGTCGCCCGACGGAAGCCCTCTTGAGCAAACACCGCGCGCGCCGCATCCAGGATCGCCTCTCGGCGCCGTATCCGCTCCTGCTCACGTCGGTCTATCGGAGCCACCTTGCCCCCTGCGCGGCCGGTCGCCGGCGAGCCAATGCCGGCGGGAATTCAACGTACGCGAAGCCGAAAAACTGACCGTCGGTCATTGATTGACCCATCGTCAGTATAGTGAAGCCCCCGGATTTTGTCAAGAGTTGTGCAGCATTCGCGGCGAACTGATCAAATGCCCCGAGCCGGGCGGCCCCGGGTGCCGCATGTCGCGCCGATCGTCAGCGCAACGGCACGTGATGGCGGCCGATGATGCGCTGGCCCTCGGCACCGGCCACGAAATCGAGGAAGCGCTGCACCTCAGGGCCGGCCGGGCTGTGCACGTAGAGGTAAAGGTCGCGCGTCAGGTGATAGGCGCCGCTGCGCACATGGGCCGGGGTGGGCAGTAGTTCCTCGACCGGCACGACGCGCACGGTATCGGTGATGGCAGACATCGAGACATAGCCAATGGCACCGACCGACCGCGCCGTCTGCTCCACCACTGCCTGGCTGCCGGGCATGACCACGGCGTTCAGCGTGACCTGTTCGCCAGCCATCGCGATGGCCTCGAAAGCGGCACGCGTCCCCGAGCCGTCCTCGCGGCTGATCACCAGCGGCTCTGTGGCCGGGCCGCCCAGCGCCTGCCAGTCCAGCACCTCGCCGCGGTAGATGCGACGCACCTGGTTCAGTGTCAGGCCGGCGATGCGGTTGGCCGGGTGCACGATGATGCCGATACCGTCGCGGGCGAACGGCACCGCGATCAGTCCGGCCGGCGGCGCGACCTCTCGCGGCTTCCATGAGATCGCAGCGATATCCACCGTCCTGTTTTGCAGCTCATGCAGGCCGGCGGCCGAGCCGTTGCCCAGCAACTCGATGCGCACGTGTGATCGGCGCTGCTGATAGGCGGTCGCCAGGTCGTGCAGCGCCGGCATCATGCTCGTCGAGCCGGAGATGCGCAGCATAACCGTCGGCGTCGGCGAGACGGCCTGGTCACCGCACGCTGCGAGCATGGCGGGCATCAGCAAGACAACGATCAGCAGGATGGCCGGCGTCGGCTTCTGGCTGCCAGCGTGCAACATCTCAGCCCCGTACCAGTGCTACGACCGCAATGAGGACGGCCAGCGCCCACCGGTAGTAGGTGAATACGGCCACCGAATGCTGTTGCAGGTAGCGCAACAGGTACTTGATGCAGAGGTAGCCGCTGATCGCGGCGGCGATAAAGCCGACCGCAAAGAAGATCAGGTCGCCGGCTGCCATCTGTCCGGCCCGCAGCTCCTGTACGACATCCCACAGGCTCTTCAGGCCGGCGCCCGCGATGATGGGCGCGGAGAGGAGGAACGAGAAGCGGGCCGCAGCCGGCCGCGCCAGTCCCAGCGCCAGTCCGGCCGTGATCGTCGCGCCGGAGCGGGAGACGCCCGGAAAGATGGCCAGCGCCTGGGCACAGCCGATGATGACGGCATCGCGCAGCGTCAGGTGGGTCATGGCGCGACGGTGGGTGGCCAGGCGGTCGGCCAGGAGCAAGGCCGCGCCGGCCAGCGCCAGCATGAGCGCGATGCCGAGCATCGCCGTGACCTGATGCGGCTGGTCGGACTGATGGAACGCCTGCTCAACCGCGCTCTCGGCCAGCGCGCCGACCAGGGCGCCCGGAAGGCAGCCGATCACCAGCAGCCAGGCCAGCCGGCGGTCGGGATCGGTGCCGATCTGGCGCTGGCGCAGGCTGGCGATCCCGGCGCGGATCAGGCGCACCCAGTCGGCCGAGAAGAACCAGATGACGGCTATCAGCGTGCCGAGGTGCAGCGAGACATCGAAGGCCAGGCTGTTGACCGCCAGGTCGTTCCAGCCGAAGAACCAGGGGACGACGATCAGGTGCGCCGAGCTCGAAATGGGAATGAACTCGGTGAGGCCCTGAAGGATGCCCAGGAAGATCGCTTCGAGAATCGAGATCATGGCCCCGTTCCGTTCTGTAAGAGGTCCTATGCTGTAGCCCGCTGGCGCGCGAGATAGCGTTCTCGCTGGGCGTGTCGTACTTCTTGGTTCGATAGCTGGTATTCGGCCAGGAAGCGCTCGCGGAAGCCGGCAAACGTTCCGGCAGCGATATGCGCCCGGATCTCGGTCATCAGACGGATCATGAAGCGGACGTTGTGGAGTGTCGCCAGGTGCAGCCCCAGGATCTCGCCGGCTTTGAACAGATGGCGCAGATAGGCGCGGCTGAAGTGTTGGCAGCAGTAGCAATCGCAGTCCGGCTCTACCGGCAGTGGGTCGGCAGCGTAGCGGGCGTTGCGCAGGTTGAGCCGGCCCTGCCGCGTGAAGAGGCCGCCATTGCGCGCCACTCGGGTGGGCAGGACGCAGTCGAAGATGTCTATGCCGCGCGCGACGCCCTCGACGACGTCTTCTGGCGCGCCGACGCCCATCAGATAGCGTGGCTTGTCGGCCGGCAGTGCCGGCACGGTGAGGTCGAGCGTGGCATACATCTGCGCTTTCGTCTCGCCGACGCTCAGGCCGCCGATGGCATAGCCGGGGAAGTCCAGCGCGGCCAGTGTGGCTGCGCTTTCGCGGCGCAGGTCGCCGAAGATGCCGCCCTGCACGATGCCGAAAAGTGCCTGGTCGGGCCGTTTGTGGGCGGCTCGACAGCGTACCGCCCAGGCGTGGGTGCGGCGCAGCGCTTCTTCGTTATATGCGCGATCGAGTGGCTCGGCGCATTCGTCCAGGCACATGATGATGTCGGCACCCAGGGCCTCCTGGCTGGAGATGGCGCTCTCGGGCGTGAAGCGATGCAAGCTGCCGTCAATGTGCGAGCGAAAGGTGACGCCGTCCGGGTCGAGCTTGCGCATCAGCGCCAGGCTGAACACCTGAAAGCCGCCGGAATCGGTGAGCATCGGGCCGGTCCAGCCCATGAAGGCGTGCACGCCGCCAAAGTCGCGGATCAGCTCGACGCCGGGACGCAGGTAGAGATGGTAGGTGTTCGCGAGCACCAGGGTGGCGCCCAGTTCGTGCAGGTCGCGCGGGGTGAGCGTTTTCACCGTGGCCTGCGTGCCCACCGGTGCGAAGACGGGCGTGATCAGGTCGCCGTGCGGGGTGGTGAAGATGCCGTTGCGCGCGGCCGAAGACGGATCGGTCGCGGTGATCGTGAATTCAAACATGGGATGCCGGTTGGCCTCTGAAAACAACAGAGCGCAAGGCACGCTCGTGCTTTGCGCTCCGCATAATGCCGTTTGCCGCCTGCTGAATCAATTCGTCTTGCTTTCCTTGCTGGCGGTTGCGGTCGAGGAAGTTGTCGTGCCGTTCTCGCCAGCCGATTTGCCCTCCTCTTCCTTCTTCCGGTTCGGGATGCCGGTAGATGATTTGCCCTTGTTGTCTGTCACGTAGAAGCCGGAGCCTTTGAAAATGATCCCGACCGGCTGCATCACTCGATGGACATGCCCGTTGCATTCCGGGCATTCGGTCAACACGGGATCGGAGAATCGTTGCGTCTTCTCAAACCGCACGCCGCATTGTTCGCATTCGTACTCATAGATCGGCATCTTACCTCTCTCCTCATCAACGCGTTCATCCCTGACGTACAGACCTCCGGGGTCGGTCAAACCCCGGAGGTCATCGGCGCAGACCCTCCGTGCCCCGAAGGGGCTGCATTCAACCGGTTCTGAACACGCCCTATTATAACCCCGCAGCGGCAGTTTGACAAATCACGCAGTGGCCTCTAACGTCGCACGTGGCCGCGCTCTGCGTGCCACGTTCTCACGTTTTACATCTCACGTCTTTGATATGTGACGCTTGATGTTTGACGTCTGACGCTTCACGTTCAACGCTAGAACAGCCCCACCACGCGGCCGGTCTCCAGATCCAGGTCTACGTCATAGAACACGGGGCGCGAGGGCAGGCCGGGCATGGTGCGCATCTCGCCGCAGAGCGGATAGAGGAAGCCAGCGCCGACCGAGGCGCGGATATCGCGCACCGGGAAGACGAAGCCGGTGGGCCGCCCCTTCAGATTGCCGTCGTGGCTCAGGCTCAGGTGCGTCTTCGCCATGCAGATCGGCAGCTTGTCGAAGCCCAGGCGGGTGAACAGCTCGATCTTGGCCTCGGCCTCCGGGCTGTAGCTGACGCTGCCCGCACCGTAGATGTCTTTGGCGATCTTCTCGATCTTCTCCTTGATGCTCCATTCCAGCGGATAGAGGAACTGGAAGTGGCTCGGCTTCTCGCAGGCGGCAACCACGGCCTGGGCCAGTTCCAGCGCGCCATCGCCGCCGTTCGCCCAATGGGTGCACAGCACGGCATCCTCGGCGCCGGCTTTGATTGCGTGTTCGCGGACCAGCGCGATCTCATCCGGCGTGTCATCCTTGAACTGATTGATCGCCACGACGACCGGCACACCGAAGCGTTTGACGTTCTCGATATGGGCTTCCAGGTTGACGATGCCTTTCTCGAGCAGCGGCAGGTTCTCCTGCGTGTAGGCCGGATCGAGCGGCCGACCGGGCACGACCCGCGGCCCGCCGCCGTGCATCTTGAGCGCCCGCACCGTCGCCACCAGCACCACGCAGTTGGGGATCAGGCCGGAGTAGCGGCATTTGATGTCCATGAACTTCTCCATGCCCATGTCCGCGCCGAAGCCCGACTCGGTGACGACGTAATCGGCCAGCTTGACCGCGATCTGATCGGCCAGGATGGAGGAGTTCCCGTGCGCGATGTTGGCGAAGGGGCCGGCGTGGACGAAGGCCGGTTGCCCTTCGAGGGTCTGCATCAGGTTGGGCATGATGGCATCCTTCATGAGGACGGTGGCTGCGCCGGCCACGCCCAGGTCTTCCACGGTGATCGCCTCGCCGGCCCGGTTGGTGCCGATCACCACTCGGCCGATGCGCTCGCGCAGGTCGGCCAGGCCGGTGGTCAAGGCCAGAATTGCCATCAGCTCGGACGCTACCGTGATGTCGTAGCCGGTGAGGCGCGTGCGGCCCTTTTCTTCGGGGCCGAGGCCGATCTGAATGCGGCGCAGGAAGCGATCGCTGATGTCAATCACCCGATTCCAGGAGATGGTATCCGGATCAATGTCCAGGATCGCGAAACGGGCCTGTTCCTCCGGCGTCAGTTCGTTGGGATCGGTTTTCTCGATGCCCAATTTCTTCAGGCGCCGCAGCATCGTGGGCGAGAAGCTGCGGTTGCCGTTTTTATCTTTCGGGCACAGGCGCTCGAACATGACCTGCGCGCTGCCGGCTTCGGCTTCGTGGAACATGCGGGCGTCAATGGCCGCTGCAATCAGATCGTGGGCGGCCGTGATGGCATGGATGTCGCCCGTGAGGTGCAGGTTGAAGTCCTCCATCGGCACGATCTGGCTGTATCCGCCGCCGGCCGCACCACCCTTAATGCCGAAGGTTGGCCCCTGCGATGGCTGGCGGATCGCGCACACGACCTTTTTGCCCAGTAGGCCCAGGCCTTGCGTCAGGCCGACCGTGGTGGTCGTTTTGCCCTCGCCGAGCGGTGTGGGCGTGATCGCGGTCACGTCGATGTATTTGCCCTGGGGGCGATCCTTGAACTTTTCCAGCACGCTCAGGTGGACCTTCGCTTTGTACTTGCCGTACAGGTCGAGGTCATCCGGCTCGAGGCCCAAAGATGCGGCGATGTCGAGGATTGGTTTCAGTTCGGCTGCCTGGGCGATCTCAAGATCGCTGGGAACGGGCGTCAGTCTCTTCATTGAATCAGCCTCCGTGTAGATGGGTAAGACCGGAAAGAGATAGAGAAAGGCGCTGCGCTTGCACCGCCAGCATGGTTCAGGAGAGCAGCATAGGATAGGCGGCTGCCTCCGTCAATGATAGCGGTCATATCGTTGTTTCCTGTGATGGGCGTATTTTCCATTCCCCGTAACTTTTCGATGTTGCCTCCGTCATGGGTTATAGCGAAACAAGTTACGTAGTTTTTATCGTATCACGACTTCGCGGAGGAAAGAAGATGGCGCTCTATGTGCGGCCCCTGCGCCCGGATGAGCAAGCCCGGTTAGAGGCCCTGCAGCGGGCAGAGAACGGCAGTGAGCTGGGGAAGCGGGTGAGCATTATTTTGCTGTCGGCCAGGCGTCAGGGCGTTCATGAGATCAGCGCAATCGTCGGGCTGCATCCGATCAATGTGCGCAAGTGGATCCATCGCTTCAACCAGATGGGGATTGAAGGCCTTTACCCCCGGCGCTCGCCCGGACGGCCGCGCTTATTTGATGACAGGCAGCGCCAGGAGATCGTGCGTCTGGCGCGCACATCGCCTAACGCTCTGGGCCATAACTTTTCGACTTGGTCGCTTCAGCGGCTGCGCCAGGAGTTGATCGCGCGCGGCATTGTCCGAGAGATCAGTGCGGAAGCGATCAGGCAGGAGTTGCGCAAGGGAGGGCTGGTCTTCGAAGACCGGCAGTGGGTGCCCGAACAGGGGGACGCCGGCAATACCCGCATGTAGGTGTGGGGACTTTCATGCGACCCGCCCATGCCTGGCCGAGGTGGAGGTTTGGCCCTGCCATCGGCGGGTTTGCGATATGATCGCGACATGAAATAGCGTCGCGTCGGCCGACGCGATTTTAGCGGGCAGAGGGGCCTGCCACCACGATCATGGGAATCCATGCACGCGGTTCGCGCATGGGCTCCCGGAAGCTGACGCGCAGGCTGGTGGCGTCGCTGCTGACCTCGGTCCAGCTCAGCGCGATGCCGCCGGTCGGCACGGTCGTGAGCGACACATCCCGAAATCGGTTATAGCTGCTGGTCACATAGCCCAGCGGCCAGCTGAGCTGATGTTGCACCATTGAGGTTACCCGGAGCAGGTTTGGCCCTTCTCCCTCTCCTTCCTCATCCCACGCCAGGTGCAGGTATTTCCCTTTTTCTACGACGATGCGCGGGCTATGGGCATAGCCGATGGCCGTGCTGATGAGCTGCGGCATACTCCACGCGTTATGTTTGCCGTGGCTGTAGAGCACCTCCCATTCGCCGTCCACCCAGACGATGTGGGCTTCGCCGTCGGCCGTGCTGGTGATGGTTGGCCCCAGCGATTCAATGAAGTGGCTGTCGGAGATGTCGAGCGGCGGCATCCATGTGTCGGCGTACAGGGTGGCGAGGAAGATGTCGAAGTCGCCCAGCGAATAAGCATCGCGCATGACCCGATCCTGCCAGACGATGTAGATCGAGCCATCGGCGGCCGCGTTGATGGCCGGGGCCTGACCACGGCCACTGGGCACCGGCCGGTTGCTCCAGAACCTGCCGTCCCAGGTGGCGTAGTAAGTGGTCCAGTATCCCGGCGTGTTGTCCATCCATACGGCATGGAGCGAACGGTCGGGAGCGAGTGCCAGCCGCGGCCCAGCGGAATAGCCGGTGGTGTGCGCCATGTTCACCGGCAACGACCACGCGCCCGCCGAGTAGATGAGGTGATAGACCTCGTAATTGCCCATGAACGGCGCGACATAAGCCATGTGCAGCGTGTTGCCGTCGGCCACGGTATGCGGGGCAAAGCCGTAGGCGACGGGCTGTGCCGCGCTCCAGGCTCCGTTGGGCTGCCGACGCGCGTGATAGAGCTTGCCGTCTGCTTCCCACACGGCATGCATGACGCGATCCGCCGTGTAGGCGAGCACCAGATGCTCGGCGTTGTTCTGGCCAGGGACGATCATGATCGGCGTGCTCCAGGGCTGGGTGCTCGTTTCGGTAGTCTGCGCGGCGGTCGCCGTCAGCGTTGAGCCGCGCGGCCGCGTGCGTTCGACTCGCACGCGGCCGGCCTGATAAACCTGCGGTTGCAGCGCCGTGCCCCGCACCTCCACCCATCTGTCCGGCGCGGCCACGGCCGCCGACTGATCCACCCAGGTGTTGCCATCTACCTTGACGCGGGCCACCCACGGCATGCCGGTCGGATCGTTCGGATCTATCACTACGTCCCATGCGGCGGTGCCGTCGGCTTCGTTGTGCATGGCCACGATCGAGCCGGCCAGTCGGGCTTCGACGGTCTCCGGCAGCGCGCGGATGAGGCTTGCAATCAGCGTGCCATTGCCACCGTCGAGCGCCCGGCACTCGACCAGCCCACCGACGACTTCGACGCCGATGATCTCGGTCTCCGGCGTGACGGCCACGCGGCGGCCGTCAATGATCCGGTAGTCCTGGCCGCGCGCGGTGAGTGTGCCGCGAAACTCGAAGACGTGTGTGCTGGCCAGCACGACGATCCATTCAGCGCGCAAGCCGGACGGGTACATCACTGCGCCCACCCAGAGGGCGGCATTCACGGCCGGTGTGCCGGTGATGCGGGTATTCGACGTCACCTCCACCGGCGTGGTGTCTATCAGCCACCATGCCGGCACTCCACCGCCCATTTTGGCCAGCTTCCCCACGAACTGAACCTGCGGCCCGGCGGCGCCGGCCGGCCGATCTACCTCGATGAGCACCGCATCCAATTCGCCGGGCCCGCGCACGACAGCACGCACGATGACCCAGGCGCCCAATTCGGCCGCGCCTTTCTTGCGGATGATGGGCGTGTCGGGCGTCACATAGACGATCCGATTGCCCTCCAGGTCATTGCCGACCAGCCACTTGGTCGCGCCTTGTGCCCGAATGTAGCCCTCAAAGCGGATGGGCGTGCCGCTCGTGGTCTGAGCCCGCGCCCACGCAGCCGGCCCGAACATCTGGCTCAGCAGCAGGGCGACGGCTGCAATGCCGCTCAGCAGATAGCGGTCCAACCGCCGCGAGGATTGGAAAGGCGTGGCTCTCATCGTTCGTACCTGTTCAGTAACTACTCAGGCCCTCCCTCCCCCCTTGCACCCTCTTCCCCGCCTTGCGGGGGAAAGGGGGTGTGAAGGGTAGGGGGTGACGGGCAGGCGGCTTTGCCGCCCGCCAAGCCCTTCCAGTCTCACCCTCCCCTCTCCTGACGGAGGTCAGGAGAAGGAAGGGAACAGGGGGAGGGGTGAGGCTGAATAGGATACCCTGTTAAGCCAAAGCACGATCACCTGACTGAATCTGCATCGCTTCAATAAGCATACATTAATTTGTCAAAAATGTCTATTTTCTGGATTCACCGAACGTCGCGTCTATTTCACTCCTGCTTGTGTGGCAACGGTGACGGTGTGCGATGGTGTGGCCGTCGGCGGCGCGACGGTGAAGGTGGGCGTCGGTGTCGGCGTGCGTGTCGCAGTGGCCGTCGGCGGCGATGTGGCAGTGAAGGCGGGCGTCGGTGTCGGCGTGCGTGTCGCAGTGGCCGTCGGCGGCGATGTGGCAGTGACGGTCGGCGTCGGTGTCCGCGTGGGCCGGCGGGTGGGTGTCTCGGTCGGGATCGGCACCGGTGTAGGCGGATAAACCATGATCGTGCGCGCGAGCAGCCGGCCATCGGGCAGGGGCAGCACGGTGGCATCGGCGAACCGGGCCGTGGTGACCGGATCACCGATGAAGCGGGTGCGGTCGTCGAAGTAGATCGTCTTGCGCTCGGGGCACAGCAACACGAAGTAGTCCCGGCTCACGACCTCGATCACGCCCTTGAGATCGTACGACGCCACCGAGCGGATCACCACACGCCTGGCCCAGATCTCACCGTTGGCCCGGCGCACGGCGTGAACCTCTGCCTGGTGATCTATGGTCGGCGTTCCCTCGATCTGCGTGTCACCGGTCACTTTGAAGGTGATATAGTTCACGGTCCACCATTCGCCCTCCAGCTTCTGGATCAGGCCCAGAAAATCTATCGGCTCGGGCGTGGCTTCGGGTTTGCCGGTGGCGATGATTCTGACCGCCACGTATGTGTTGTTGCGGACGATCAGGTCGGCCTCGACCCAATCGCCGATCTGCGGGTCGTTCTGGAACTGGGTGTTGCCGTCAATCAGGACATCCCACGCGGCATCGGCCTCGCGGATCGTCCAGCGATTGCCGGCCTTGCTGATCAGCGCCCCGAATTTGCGGCCGGGCTGGAGGACGCGCGGCGGGGTCGGCGAGGGGCCGGGCGTGACGGTGGGGGTGGGCGTGCGCGTCGGCGTGGCCGTCCTGGTGGGGGTGGCGGTAGCCGCGCGTGTAGCGGTGGCCGTAGGTGTATCGCCGGTGACGATCGCGCGCGCCGACGGTTCGGTCGCGGTGGCCGATGCGGTCGCGGTCGGCGCGGCCGTTTCGGTCGGTGTGGTGGTCGGCGTGGGAGGTGCTGTGGCAGGCGCTTCTCCCCCGCCGGTCGTCATGGGGCTCACGTGCAGCGCCACGGCCACCAGGCTGCCGTCGCCGGGCGCGGTCAATTCGGCGAACACCAGCGCGCCCACTACGGGCTGGCCCACGATGACGGTATCCGGGGTGATGCGGAGTGTGAGTCCGGCCACGCGCCATTCGGCCTCCGAGAATGCTTCGAGCACGCCGGAGATGCGCATGCGGTCGACGGGCCGACGCAGAGTGCTGATGACCAGTGCCTCTTGCACGCGGCGCTGCCTGATCGCTTCTTCCAGCGCCTGACGCGCGGCGGCATCGCGCGCCAGCAAGAGTTGCACCTGCTCGGTGACCAGCTTGACCCGATAGAGCGGATCGCCGGGCAGCGCATTCGCCGACGCGGTCACCGCGCCGGTGGTGGCCACACCGAAGAGCATGACGACGGCCAGAATCAGGGCCAGCGCATAGGAGAGGCGCCGGGCGCCGGTCAGGCCGGCCACGAACGCTGCCCACCAGGCGGCCAGTTGCTCGAACAGGCCGGCGGGCGCCTGGCGAGAGGCGGCCAGGGCGTACGCGGCGGCCATGAAGCGTTGACGGCTGGCAGCCGCGACGGCCGGCGAACGCGGTGGCACGCCTCGCTGCTGCAGGATGAAGCCGGTGACCTCCAGAAGCGGGGCGAGTTCAGCCGCGTGCTCAGGATGTGCCTGCAGGAACGGCTCGATGGGCCGGCCGGCCTGCAGGAGCGCCACCGCCTGGCTGAATGCTTCGTCACGAGATAGTGTGCTCGTTGGTCGCTTCATGGTCGCATGATCCGGCGCAATGCGAGTATCGCCCGATATTGCAGCGCTTTGATTGCCCCTTCGTTCTTGCCCATGATGGCCGCGACTTCGGCGATGCTCAGATCTTCCAGGAACCGCAAAGTGATCACTTGCGCCTGTTCGTCGGTCAACTGATTCAGCGCGGCCCGCAAGTCCTCTCGATCCAGAGTGGCCTGCACCTGCCGTGCGGGTTCATCCTCGCTCGCTACAATCGGCGGAGCCTCGTCTATGTCCACGAACGAAGCCCGCCCCCGGCGCCTGTAGTGATCAATCACCAGATTGTGCGCGATGCGGTACAGCCAGCCGGAGAACGACGTCCTCCAGCCCTGGCCGGAGCGAATCGCCTCCAGCATCCGCATGAAGACCTGCCCGGTCAGATCTTCGGCCAGCTCGGCCTGCCCCACGCGGTGATAGATATACGAATAAATGCGATTGACATAACGGTCGTACAGCTGGCCCAGCGCGTCCGGTTCGGCGCGCGCCGCGCGTTCCAGAAGCGCTCGCTCCTCCCGGTCTTCTGTATGTGCTTTGTTATCTATGACGCTGAAAGCGGCAAAAGATAACGCTGAAATGAGCCAGTTTAAGCTCCACATGCTCGGATTCCCGTCCGGACCGCGGTCCGGACGTTATCTGTGAGGCATGCTATGCGGTCTGTTGATCGGCGCGGTAAGTGAGCGCGATGCGTTGCACGGCGGTGACACCGGCCAGGACAGCAATGACCGTCAGCGCCCAGGGCATCAGGCCCAGCAACAGACCGATGATGAGCACCAGGAGACGTTCAAAACGGGTGAACACTCCTTCCGTGCAGGTGAGGCCGATGCCCTCGGCCCGGGCGCGCGTGTAGCTGACCATGAACGAAGTGGCCATCGCCGCCACTGCCAGGAGCACCGCGCGATCTTGATCGGTGGCCAGATAGTGCCAGACCAGTGCGCCGTAGAGGAAGAGCTCGGTCCAGCGGTCGAGGGTAGAGTCGAGGAAGGCGCCGAAGCGTGATACACGGCCCTGGGTGCGCGCCATCGTGCCGTCCACGGCGTCGAAGGCCAGGGTGAGGATCAGCAGCGCGCCGGCCAGGCGCAGATGGCCGCCGGCCAGAATTGCCGCCACGCCCACGTTAAGCACGAAGCCCAGGATCGTCACGGCGTTGGGGTGAAATCCCAGGCGGGAGAAGACATCGGCCACGGGCCGGATGAAGTGAGCTCCCCAGACTCGGGCCATGTTCGTGAACATCAAAACCCTCCTGTGCACGCAAAGCTCGCGCAGGCCATTGTCGTTCAGAGCAACGGGTCGAGGTCAGGCCTTGAGCGCAATCGCGAGATAAGCCGGAGCGCCAGCTGTGACGGGTGTCAGACACTCCGACCGCTTCGTGCGAAGTGATTTTACAACAGGCGGCCTGCAGCGTCAACAAAGCGCGGCGTGATGCGGCTATTCGGGGTAACCGCTGCCTGAATCGGGAACTGCCGGTGCGCTTGCATTCGGCCCCCATTCGTGCTACATTATCTTTACGAGCGGAGGGAGAATGCGGTCGCAGATCGGGCTGGCGGCGCACATGGTTCAGCAGGCAACCCACGTGGTGGCCCTGACCGGCGCGGGCATCAGCACGCCCTCCGGCGTCCCGGACTTTCGCAGCCCCGACTCTGGTTTGTGGCGCCATGTCAATCCCCTCGAAGTGGCTTCGCTCTGGGCGTTCTATGCTCATCCTGCCGTCTTCTACGACTGGATCCGACCCATCGCGCGTCGTCTGCTCATGGCGGAGCCCAATGGCGCCCATCGCGCGTTGGCCGCCCTGGAGAGACATGGCTGCCTGGAAGCCATTATCACCCAAAACGTAGATTCGTTGCACCAGCGCGCCGGCAGCCACCGGGTGCTCGAGATCCACGGCCACGCGCGTTCGGCCACCTGTCTCCGCTGCGGGCATCGGACTTCCACCGAGCTGTTGTGGCCGGCGGTGGTACGCGGCGACCCGCCGCCGGTGTGCTCCTGCTGCGGCGGTCTCGTGAAGCCCGATGTGGTGCTTTTCGGCGAACCGTTGCCCTACGAGGTGCTGAGCCAGGCGCAACAGGCCGCCCTGAACAGCGACGTGATGCTGGTGATCGGCACCTCGCTGGAAGTGATGCCGGCTGCCGACCTGCCGCTGCTGGCCAAGCGTCGTGGTGCTCGCCTGATCCTCGTGAATCGCGATCCCACCCCCTACGATGCTGCGATGGACATCATCCTCCGCGGGGACGTCGTCCCTGTGCTCTCGCATCTGGCCGACGCCGTGATAGACTAACCCGAAAATAGGACGCGGACGAGCGCGCATGAACGCGGATGGCTACGTCTTCATCTCTGCCTGTGTCGCCTATGACATGGACGCTGACTTGAAAAATAGGCCGCATAGGCTAGATTTTACAATTTGCGGCATCCGTCTCACGGGTGCACACTCGCGCCGTTGAGTGCGCAGCCTCCCTGTGAGAGGGGGCGCTGCCTGGTAGCCCGGCCGATTTATCGCCGGCCGGGCTCGCAACCCACCGCGCTCCTTTATCTGGTCGTCGGCAGGGTGGCGGCATGAGTGCCCAGCGCGACCCCGGCCCGGCACGCCGCTGCGATGTCGCCGTCGGCCAGCCAGCGTGCCAGGAAGGCCGCGTTGAACGCGTCGCCCGCGCCGGTGGCATTGGCGACCTGAGCGACCGGCGCGCTCGCCTGCCAGACCTGCCCGGCCGCGCCTGCCAGACACCCCTCGCGATCGAGCTTGATGACCACGAGTGAGGCATGTTCCTGCAGGACGCGCAGCGCCTCGAGCGGTTCGGCCTGGCCGCTCAATACCTGCGCCTCGTGACGGTTCGGCAACAGAACGGTCACGGGGCCGATCAGTTCCCAGAAGCCGGCCGGCGTCAACGCCAGCAGCGGCGCATGGGAGCTGGGATCGAGGCTGATCGGCACGCCCGCTCTGCGTGCCACAGCCATGGCTCGCAACGCGCCACGTCGGCTGTCCGCGTCGAGCAGGACGTAGCCGACCACGTGCAACAGCCGGCCGCGAGCGATCAGGTCGGCCGGCACGTCGGCGGCTGACCAGAACGCGTTTGCCCCGCGGTCGGGCACCATCGTGCGTTCACCGTCCGGTTCGACGAGCACCTGGATGACGCCGGTGCGGCGTTGGGGGTCGTACACCAGGGCCGGCGTCACTCCTTCGCGCGTCAGGTCGTCGGCCAGCCAGCGGCCAAACCAGTCGGTACCGACCCGGCCGATGAAGGCGACTTCCTGGCCGAGCCGCGCCAGCCACACGGCTACATTGGCGCCGGAACCGCCCGGCATCATGCTCACCGCGGCGGCTGCATCGCTGCCGCGCACGAGCGGTGCGCTCAGCCGACTGACGATGTCCACCGCAATATCTCCCACTACGACGATCATGGGTTGCCTCTTCCTCAGGTCAATGTTCGCGCCGGCACGATCATGTGTCCATCCCGACATCTGCGGAATTTCCGGCTGCGCGTTCGGCTGGACGGTTTGGCGACCGGCGTCGGCTTCAGGTACAATAGCGGCCATGCCGAGACTGTACGATGCTTACATTTTCGATCTGGACGGCACGGTGTACCTGGGCGATGCGTTGCTGCCGACCGCCGGGTCCACCATCGCGCGCTTGCGCGAGCTTGGCCGGCGCACCGTGTTCCTCTCCAACAATCCGACGCATACCCGCGAGGAGTATGCGGCGAAGCTGACCCGTCTGGGTCTGCCTACGCCGTCGTCCGATGTCATCAACTCGTCGTTGGTGATGGCGCACTTCTTGCAGCAGCGGATGCCCGGCGCGCGGTTGTTCGTGGTCGGCGAGAAGCCACTGTGCGATGTGCTGGCCGCTGCCGGCTTCACGTTGACGGAGGACCCGCGGCAGACGGATGCCGTGATTGCCAGCTTCGATCGCACGTTTGTCTATCGCAAACTTCAGATCGCGTTCGACGCCATCCGCGCCGGCGCGCGCTTCTTTGCCACGAACAGCGATCGCTATTGCCCGGTGCCGGGCGGCGGCGAACCGGACGCCGCGGCCATGATTGCGGCCATCGAAGCGTGCACGGACAAGAAAGTCGAGGCCGTGGTCGGCAAACCTTCGCAGTACATGATCGAGGCGATCCTGGGAGTGCTGGGCCTGCCGCCGGAGCGGTGCATCATCACCGGCGATCGGCTGGAGACCGATGTGGCGATGGGGCTGAATTGCGGGATGGCAGCGGCCCTCACGTTGACGGGCGCCACCGATGCTGCCACGCTGGCCGCCTCGCCGATTCGCCCCACCTACGTCCTGCGCCAATTGGCCGACCTGCTCCCGGGGCATGCGCAACAGTGAGGTAGCGCTGCGGGGAAGCTTCCGCCGCAGCAGAGGAAAGGGGCGAACCGGCCACTCAACGGAAGCACAGGGCGGTCACCCCGCCGCGGCGTCCGCTGTGCAGGCCGGGCCGGGCACAGCCGGCCGCGTTAGGTGCACACGACCGAATTATCGGTGCCGTATTTGTTCTGCCGATATTTGTCGGCGTGCCAGTCGTTGTGCCAGTCGCGGCCGTTGACCAGATAGCGGAACTCGTACTCCTTGCCTTTGGGCAGAACGAGCACGATGCGCCATTTGCCATCGGTGCGACTCTGGCGCATTTCGTCTTTGGTTGTGTCCCAGTTGTTGAAGTCGCCCACCAGGTTCACACGTTCGGCCCAAATGCTGGAGGGGAGCTCGAAGGTCACCTGCACCATGTCTTTGTCGGGCAGTGGTTCTTTGTAGATCATTGCTTCACCCCCTGCATCACCTGGTCTGTGTTGACAGAGGCAAGGCCGTCTGTGCGGAACCTGAAACAGCACATGCCGTTGCCCGGACTTTGACTGCATCGGCTTCGGCCATCGCCGCTGACGCCCTGCCTCTGCGTCTCGCATCACAAACATATTATAGCACGGACTTGACGAAAGATGCAATCCCTCGTAAAATCTCAAAGTAGATGAGAGGTGGATGCCGGGGGGCCGGCCGGGGGGCCGGCCCCCCGCGCGACGAGACGAGCGAGATGGGCGATGTTCGAAAACCTGCAGACCAAACTGAACGCGGTCTTTGATAAGCTGGCGTCGCGCGGGCGTTTGTCCGAGCAAGACGTCGAGCTGGCGCTGCGCGAGGTGCGCCTGGCGCTGCTCGAAGCCGACGTCAATTACAAAGTGGTCAAAGACCTGGTGGCGCGCGTCAAAGAGCGGGCGGTCGGCGCAGAGGTGATGAAGAGCCTGACGCCAGCCCAGCAGGTGGTCAAGATCGTTCACGAAGAGCTGCTGCGGACGCTGGGCGAACCTGCCCGGCTCGATTTTTCGGGGCCGTCCCCGCTCGTCATCATGCTGGTGGGCCTGCAGGGCTCTGGCAAGACGACCATGGCCGGCAAGCTGGCGCTGCATCTGCGCAAGAGCAACCGGCGATCGCTGCTGGTGGCAGCCGATACCTATCGGCCGGCCGCAGTCACCCAGCTCGAAGTGCTGGGCAAACAGCTCGACATCCCTGTCCACAGCGAAGGGACGCGGGTGCCGCCGCCCGAAATTGTGAGCCACGCGCTCCGTCGGGCGCGCGAGGGCGCCTATGATGTCGTCATCCTCGACACGGCCGGCCGGCTCCAGATTCATGAAGAGATGATGCGCGAGCTGGAGCAGATCAAAGCCATTGCCAGGCCGCGTGAGATCCTGCTGGTGGCCGACGCGATGACCGGCCAGGAGGCCGTCAACGTCGCCAAAGGCTTTCACGAGCGAGTCGGCCTGACCGGCCTCATTCTGACCAAAGTGGACGGCGATGCGCGCGGGGGTGCCGCCATCTCCATGCGCGAGGTGACCGGGGTGCCGATCAAGTTCCTGGGCGTCGGCGAAAAGCTGGATGCCCTGGAACCGTTTCATCCCGATCGGCTGGCGACTCGCATCCTGGGCATGGGTGACGTGCTCACCCTGATCGAGAAGGCCAGCGATGCCATGGACCGCGCCGAAGCGGAAAAGATGAGCCGCAAGCTGGTCAAGGGTGAGTTCAATCTCGAAGACTTTTTGAAGCAGCTGCAGCAGGTTAAGAAGATGGGGCCGCTGACGCAACTGCTGGACATGATCCCCGGCATGGGCAAAATGACCCAGGCGGTCGCCCCGGAGGTCACGGACAAACAGTTTCGTCAGATCGAAGCGATCATCAATTCCATGACGCCGGAGGAGCGTCGCGACCCGCGCATCCTCAACGGCAGCCGCAGACGTCGCATCGCGCGCGGCGCGGGCGTCACGGTGACCGACGTCAACGACCTGCTCGGCCAGTTCCGCCAGATGCAGCGCCTGATGAAGCAGCTCGGCCAGGGTGGCCGCGGCCTGCGCGGCGGATTGATGGATCTGTTTCGTGGATAAGCTCGCTTTGGCCTGACCATCTGGGGCCGGGCCGGAGCGGGAGACCAGCATTCGGGACCTGCGCAGTCCCATATCTATAAGGAGCAAGCAAAGAAATGGTTCGTATTCGTCTTAGCCGACATGGCGCCAAGAGGCAGCCGACTTATCGGGTCGTCGTCGCCGATCAGCACGCGCCGCGCGACGGCCGGATCGTCGAGAGCATCGGGTTCTTCAACCCCCGCACCGAGCCCGAGACCATCAGTATTGACGTGGAACGGGCGCGCTACTGGCTCGGCGTGGGCGCACAACCCAGCCAGGCCGTCGAGCGCCTGTTCAAGGCGGTCGGCGTCTATGCCACGCCGTCCGCGCCAGCCGCCTGATCTCCGGGTCGGGAGGCCAGGCCGCGGTCGCTCGCCCGACTGCCCGCCCGGCCTGTGGCGGAGATCTGCCCAGGCTGCAGAGGTTGCAGGCAGTCGGCCAGCAGCCTGTCAGCCTGTGCGCTGAAGATGATCGGAAAGGGGGGCTGAGCCGTGAGAGAGAAAGAGCTGGTGGAGTACATCGCGAAAGCACTGGTGGACAATCCGGATCGGGTGACGGTCAAAGAGACCCAGGGCGCCAGCGTCACCGTGCTGGAACTGCACGTGGACCGCGATGACATGGGCCGGGTGATCGGCAAAGATGGCCGGGTGGCCAACGCAATCCGGACGCTGTTGAAGGTGGCGGCCGGAGACCGCCGCGTGGTCCTGGAGATCGTGTGAGGCCGGGGTTGGCCTGACCGGGCCGGCTTGAGCCATCGAGGCGAGCGGGGGCGCTGCGCAGCGCCCCCGCTCGCGCGTCAGGAAACGGAGAGAGAGCCATGGATCCCGATACGCAACAATCCGTCGGCTACTTTGCCATCGGCCGCATCGTGGGCGCGCACGGCATTCGGGGTGAGGTGAAGGTGGCCGTGATGACCGACTATCCGGAGCGCTTTCGCCCCGGCGCCAAAGCCTACCTGGGTACCGAGCTCGCCTGCACACCCACCGAAATCGAATCGGCACGGCCGCACAAGGGCGTCCTGTTGGTCAAGCTCTCCACCGTGCCCGACCGCAACCTGGCCGAGACTCTGCAGGGGCAATACCTCCTGATTCGTGCCGACCAGGCCATGCCGCTCGCCGAGCACGAGTACTATGCCCACGACCTGATCGGCCTGGCGGTGGAAACCGGCGACGGCGAGATGTTGGGCACCCTCACCGAGATCCTCTACACCGGAGCCAACGATGTCTACGTGGTCGAAGGGCCGCGAGGCGAGATCCTGTTGCCGGCGCTGCGCTCGGTGATCGTGGAGGTCAACCTGGCCGCGCGTAAGATGACGGTGAGCATCCCCGACGGATTGCTGGACATGGAAGAAGATTGACAAATATATCGCCATCGAGTATGCTGGCAGCCGTCAACGGAGTGAATCCGCACTCGTCGGGTGACGATCAGGAGGGGCGGCCGCATGGATCCGCTTGCCTATTGGATCGGTTTCAACAAGGTACGCGGCATCGGGCCGGCACGGTTGCGCGCGCTGCTCGACGCCTTCGGTTCCATCGAACAGGCCTGGCACGCCCCGGCCGACCAGCTGATCGAGATCGGCCTGGATCGGCGTTCGGTTGCCAACCTGGTGCAGGCGCGCGGCGAGCTCGATCTGGCAGCCGAGCTGGAGCGGGTCAAGAAGAGCGGCGCCCAGGTCCTGACCTGGGAGGACCCGCGTTATCCGGAACGGCTGCACATGATCAACGATCCGCCGCCTGTTCTTTACATAAGAGGAGAATTGCGGCCAGCCGATGACTGGGCGGTGGCGCTGGTGGGCACGCGCAAAGCGACCGCCTATGGTCGGGAGGTGGCGCGTCTTCTGGCGACCGATCTGGCCCGCGCCGGCGTGACGATCGTCAGCGGGCTGGCGAAGGGCATTGACACGTTGGCGCACCGGGGGGCCATTGACGCTGGCGGCCGGACGCTGGCCGTGCTCGGCAGTGGGGTGGACATCATCTATCCCTATGAGAACTTGAGACTGGCGCATGAGGTGGTCAGGCACGGTGCACTGATCAGCGAGTACCCGCTGGGCGCGGCGCCCGAAGCGAGCAATTTTCCTCCGCGCAACCGCATCATCAGCGGCCTGAGTCGCGGGGTGATCGTGGTGGAGGCCGGCGAACAGAGCGGTGCGCTGATCACGGCGGCGTTTGCGGCTGATCAGGGCCGAGACGTCTTTGCGGTGCCGGGCAGTATCTTCCAGCGCGGCAGCGTCGGCACCAACCGACTGATCCGCGACGGCGCGACACCCGTGCTTTCGGCCGACGATGTGCTGGAGGCGCTCGACCTGAAACGTGTGGCACAGCATGTCGAGGCGCAGATGTTGCTGCCCACCGATGCTACCGAGGCGTTGCTCTTCGAGCACATTGGCGACGAGGCGACGCATGTGGATGAGATCGGCCGCGCGGCCGGCCTGCCCATCGCCACGGTTACGAGCACGCTGGCGATCATGGAATTGAAGGGGCTGGTGCGTTCGGTCGGCGGCATGAATTATGTGCGGGCGCGCGAGACCGGCCCCGGCTACGAGGTGGCGTCGGCCGCCGATTGAAAGGGCGGGCGCGGGCGGGCACGTAGGGGGCGGGCACAGAGGCCCGCCCGTACGTATCGCCCCGTGGCGGGCGCAGAGGCGGGCGGGCACGTAGGGGCGA
>FWPU01003931.1_pt1 | contig 35894 bp, 27 predicted proteins | sample 2228361 | NCBI WGS metagenome assembly FWPU01 (sample SAMEA103939777, study PRJEB20133) | metagenome
CGGCGCTGCTGCTCGCTGCCGCGCTCGCGCCGGGGCCGGCGCGCGGCGCGCCCGAGCTCGAGCCCGCGGAGGTCGCCGATCGCACGGGCGTCGAGCTCTCGGCGGGCGCGGTGGTCGACCCGGCGGCGCCGGTCTTCGCCGTCGCCGCATCGCGCTTTCTCGGCGAGCACGTGCGCGTCGGCGTCCGTCAGGAGGGCGGCTTCGCCGCGACGTCGGGCCGCGAGGGCTGGCACCTCGCGACCACGCCGTTCGTCGACCTGCACCCGCTGCCGGATCCGAAGCCGGTCGTCTCGCCCTTCGTCGGGCTTGCGGCCGGCGCGCTCTACGACGACCGTCGGCTCACCGCCGTGCTCGGCCCCGAGGCCGGCGTGCAGGTCTTCCTGTCCGAGCATTTGTACTTGACGACAGGCTGGCAGTTCCGCTGGGCGGCGGGGCGGGTCGGCGACCTCGGGCGCGAGAGCCACGTCGTGGCGCTCGGCTTCGGCTGGCTGTTCGCGCGGCCCGTCGACGAGGAGGCGCTGCGCGCCGCGAGCGAGGCGGCGGCGCGCGCCGAGCAGGCGGCGATCGAGGCGGAGCGCGCGGTCGAGCGCCTCGAGCGGGCCGTCGACCGGCTCGAGCGCGCGGTGGACGAGTTCGCGGAGTGGTACATGGAGCAGCTCCGCAAGAAGTGACGGATCTTGCGCGCGGCGCGGCCTCGCGACGGCACGCGCCTTTCTCTAGGCTCGGCGCGAGGAGGTGTGAGCGATGACCCACCGCGGAAGCTGCCACTGCGGACGCGTCGTCTTCGAGGTCGAGGGCGACGTCCGGCGCGTGATCGAGTGCAACTGCTCGCACTGCGACCGCAAGGGTTTTCTCCTCTGGTTCGTGCCGCGCTCGAGCCTGCGCGTCAGCGCAGGGGAGGACGCGCTGCGCACCTACACGTTCAACAAGCACGTGATCCAGCACCAGTTCTGCACGAGCTGCGGGACGCAGCCCTTCGCCTACGGCAAGGACAAGAGCGGCGCCGAGACGGCGGCGATCAATGTCCGCTGCCTGCCCGACCTCGACCGCTCGCAGCTCGAGGTCGTGCGGGTCGACGGGCGGAGCATGTGACCCGGCGTCTCGCCCGGCGCCCGGCGGCGCTGACCGGGGGCGCACGGCGCCGGGCGCCGGCGGGATTGCGCCGCGCGCCGTCCCGGGGAAAGCTCGGAGGCGTGCGGTCGCCGGCTTCGACGAGGTGCATCGCCGGGCTGTGCGCGATCGCGCTCGCCGCGGGCTGCAGCAGCGCCTACTACGCGGCGATGGGGCGCCTCGGCTGGGAGAAGCGCGAGATCCTGGTGAGCCGGGTCGAGGCGGCGCGTGACAGCCAGAACGAGGCGAAGACCGAGTTCGCGGACGCGCTCGAGCAGTTCCGCTCCGTCGTCTCCTTCGACGGCGGCGAGCTCGAGCAGCGCTACGACGAGCTGCGCGAGGCCCACGAGGACGCAGACGCCCGCGCCGCCGACGTGCGCAAGCGCGTCGACGCCGTGGAGAGCGTCGGTGATGCGCTGCTCGCCGAGTGGGAGCGCGAGATCGACGAGATGAAGGATGCGAAGCTGCGCGCGCGGAGCCGCGAGCTACGCAAGGAGTCGCTCGCGCGCTACGACCGCATGCTCGCCGCGATGCGCCGCGCCGAAGCGTCCATGACCCCCGTGCTCGACACGATGCGCGACCAGGTGACCTTCCTGAAGCACAACCTGAACGCCAGGGCGGTCCGCGCGATGCGCGGCACGCTGACCGAGATCGAGGGCGACGTCGCGCGCCTGATGAAGGAGATGGAGCGCTCGATCGCCGAGGCCGACGCGTTCATCGGCGAGATCGCGTCGTAGGGCAGGGCGCGGCTACGCGGGCTTCACCACCCGCTTGATGAGCCGCTCGAGCGTGAGCCCCTGGCCGAAGATCGAGAACACGACCACCACGTAGGTGAGCGCGAGGATCAGGTCGCGCACCTCCCCCTTCGGCAACGACAGCGCGAGCGCGACCGAGACGCCGCCGCGCAGGCCGCCCCAGGTCATGACGCTCACCGCGCCGGGCGCGAGGTGCTGGCGGCCGAGCAGCACGAGCGGCCCGGCGACGCTCACCCAGCGCGCGATCAGCACGACCGGGATGGCGACGAGCCCGGCGATGAAGAAGCCGTGGTGCCAGGTGATCACGAGCAGCTCGAGGCCGATCAGGACGAACAGCAGGGCGTTCAGGATTTCGTCGAGCAGCTCCCAGAACGTATCGAGGTGCTCGCGCGACGACTCGCTCATCGCGAACTGCCGGCCGGGGTTGCCGATGAAGAGCCCCGCGACGACGATCGCGATCGGCGCGGAGGTCTCGAGGGCGAGCGCGAGGCCGTAGCCGCCCATCACCAGCGCGAGCGTGAGCAGGACCTCCACCTGGTAGTTGTCGACCGTCTTGATCATCCAGTAGGCGACGACGCCGAGCCCGAGCCCGACCACCGCCCCGCCGGCGCCCTCGACGGTGACCAGCCGCAGGAAGTCGGCGAAGGACACGCTGTCCCCCTCCGCCGCGACCCCGACGAGCAGGAGGAAGAGGACGACCCCGATCCCGTCGTTGAACAGAGACTCTCCCGAGACGCTCACCTCGAGGCTCTTCGGCACCTTCGCGTTGCGCAGGATGCCGAGCACGGCGATCGGATCGGTCGGCGAGATCAGCGCCCCGAAGACCGCGCACCACTCGAACGGCAGTGGCAGGCCGAGCAGCGGGAGGACGAAGTAGAGGATCGTGCCGACGACGAACGTCGAGATGATCACGCTCACCGTGGCGAGCGTCAGGACGACGCGCTTGTGCTCCATGAGCGCGTCCAGGTTCACGTGCAGCGCGCCGGCGAACAGGAGGAAGCTCAGCATGCCGTGCATGACCGTCTCGTTGAAGTCGATTTCGGACAGCACGTTCTGAGCGGTCTTCTCGAAGCCGATGTCGACGTGCTCGAGCGCCAGCGTCGTGAGCGAGAGCACCAGCGCGATGAGCATGACGCCCATCGTCGTGGGCAGCTTGAGGAAGTGGTAGTTGAGGTAGGCGAGGATCGCGGTCAGCGTGACCAGGATGGCGGCAACGTCGATGGCGTGAAGCATGGGCATTGGCGCTTGCTCGGGCGGCACCCGTACCGCGGGCACCGGTGCACCGCGTCTTTACTGTGCCGCGAACCGTTCGCCCAGAGCGTCGAGCCGGTCGCTCGGGGGCTGCTTCGGCCGCCGGATGGGAGCATACTCGTAGCGTGCGTCGTGAGGCCCGAAGCGCCGCGGCCCGCCAGGTCGACCTTCTCGTTGCGTTGATCCTCGCCGAGATGATCGCCGACGATCGTCCGGCGCGGCGTGACACGGACGCCGCACCGCCGGCGCAGACGCCTCCGGACAAGACGCCGCCTCCCGGGCCGGCAGCGCCGCGCTCGCGTTGAGCTCGGCGTAGCGCGTCCCCCCGGCCGGCTCCCAGAATCGAGGATTGCAGGTGCGGCTGCGCAAGGGCCAGCGCAGGTCTGCGTCCCGGCGGAGCTTCGCCAGCGCGATCGGTGCTCTCCGCCTCTTGACCGTCGCACCCGCCCTGCCCGAGAGTGGGTCGCGCGCGGCTCGCAGACAGCGGCCTCCGACCTCGACACGTGACGCCACCGACGAACCTCTTCTCACCCGGGCCGGGGCGACGCACAGACCACCGGCGGCTCGTCCGTCCGATCCTCCGGGCGCTGCTCGCGCTGCTCGTCCTTCTCGCAACGCTCGCGCGCGCGCCACAGGGCGCGCGCGCGCAGGACGACCTCGAGCCCGAGCAGAGAGAGGACCCGGCGGTCGAGGAGCTCGTCCAGCGCTACCTCCGGGACCCGGTCGGGACGCGGCGCGAGCTGCTCCGCTTTCCGCGTGACGGAGCGACGCAGCTGCCGCCGCAGATGCTCGTCCTGCTCGGCGATGCGCAGCTCCGGAGCGGCAACTACCGCGCCGCCGAGCGGCTCTTCGCGGAAGCCGGCGCCACGACGATGGGCCAGCCGTGGGACGGGCTCGCGGCCCTCGGCTCGGGGCTGAGCCGCGTCGGCCGCGGCGACCTCGAGGGCGCGGTGCCGTTCCTCGAGCGCGCGATGGAGATGCCCGGCGACGCGGGCGACTACGCGGCGCTCGCCGCGGGGCAGGTCGCCGCGGCCGAGGGCCGGTACGACGATGCTTATGCCGCCTTCGACCGCGTGCTCGCGAACGAGGAGATCCGCCCCGAGCTCGGCGAGGCCGCAGCCTTCGCGCGCGCCGCGACCGCCTACGCGGCGGGCGACGACGAGCGCGCGGCGGCGGGCTTCGAGTCGCTCGCGCAGAGCGACCCGAATGCGCCGATCGCGACCGACGCGCGCTACGGTGCGGCGCTCGCCCTGCTCGCGCAGGGACGGCGCGACGAGGCGACCGCGCTCCTCGAGGCGCTGACGCGCGACTGCGAGGCGCAAGGCCGTCGTGGGGTGGGTGCGGCCGCGCTGCGCGAGCTCGCCCCGCGCGCCGTGCTGCGCCGCTGGCTGCGCAACTACCGCGAGGTCGGCTTCGACCTGCAGCCGAGCGGCGAGGAAGCGGCGCCGCTCGCGTCGCTCGACGGCTGCCGGCTCGCGCGGATCAAGCTGCGCGAGCTGACCGGCGACGAGCCCGCCCCGGCCGCGGTGCGCGCCGCGGAGCCCGCCGCAGCGCACGTCCAGGCGGCTGCGCGCGAGGAGGGGAAGCCCGCGCCGGCGCCGCCGCCCGAGGCCGCAGCGCCGCCCGCCGAGAGTGCGGAGGAGGGCCGCACCTGGCCGTGGCTCGTCGGGGCGCTGCTCGTCGGAGTCCTTCTCGCCGTCTGGCGCACGCGGCGTAGCCCGCGGCGCGCGTACCGCGCGCAACGCACGGCGACGTCGCGCCCCCGATTTGCGGCGCGAGGTGATTTTCCGCGCGCCGCGTGCGTCGAAGCGAGAGGCCGCAGCGGCGGCGGAATCGTGGTGCGCGAGCAACGGGAACGACGACGCGGCCTCGCTCTCGGGCGGGGCTTGGCACGCCCCGCCTGCCGCGGCACGATGGGTGGGATCGTGCGGGTACAAGCGTTCGTCCTGGCGATCGCCCTCGTCGCGCCGCTCGCGCGCGCCGCGGCGAGCGGCCCCGTCGCTGCGCCGCACGTCTCGGTCGAGCTGGTGCCCGAGGTGACCCACGTCCGCCCCGGCGAGGCGTTCGGCGTCGGGCTGCGCTTCGACCTCGAGCCAGGCTGGCACGTCTACTGGAGCAACCCCGGCGACTCGGGGCTCGCGCCGTCGCTTCGCTGGGAGCTGCCCGAGGGCGTCACCGCGGGGCCGCTCGAGTGGCCGTACCCGGAGCGCATCGCCGTCGGGCCGCTCGTCAACTACGGCTACGAGGGCGAGGTCCTGCTGCCCGTCGCGCTGACCGCCGCGGACACCCTGCGCGCCGGCGAGACGGTGCGCCTCGCGGCGCGCGCCGACTGGCTCGTCTGCAAGGAGGACTGCATCCCGGGGCGCGCCGATCTCACGCTCGACCTGCCGGTGTCGGAAGCGCCGGCCAGGAGCGACGAGCGCTGGGCGCAGGCCTTCGCCGAAGCACGCGCCCGGCTACCGCGCTCGGACGCCGCGGCGCGCATCGAGGCGATGCGCCGGGGGCAGAGCATCGAGCTCGAGATCCACGGCGCGCCGCCGGGCGAGATTCGCTTCTTCCCCGCCGAGCCCGAGCACATCGAGAACGCGGCGCCGCAGACGCTCAGCCGCGAGGGCGAGGTCGCGACGCTCGCGCTCGAGACCGCACGCACGCGGCGCACGCCGGTCGAGCGGCTGCGCGGCACGCTGGTCGCGGACGCGGGTTTCGCGCCGCACGGCGCGCAGGCGATCGCGCTCGACGTCGCGGTCGGCGCGGCGCCCGCGCCGCGCGTGGACGAGGCGCCCGCGGCGGCCGTGCCCGGGGGCGACGCGCTCCCGCTCTGGCTCGCGGTCGCGTTCGCGGCCCTCGGCGGGCTGCTGCTCAACGTGATGCCGTGCGTCTTTCCCGTGCTGTCGATCAAGATCCTCGACTTCGTGCGCCAGGCGGGCGGCAGCGCGTCCCGGCTCCGCGTGCACGGGATCGTCTACGCGGTGGGCGTGCTGGTCTCGTTCTGGGTCCTCGCGGGCGTGCTCGTTGCGCTGCGCGCGGGCGGCGAGGGTCTCGGCTGGGGCTTCCAGCTCCAGTCGCCGGCGTTCGTCGTCGCGATGATCTTTCTCTTGTACGTGCTCGCCGCGAGCCTGCTCGGGGTGTTCGAGATCGGGCTGCGCTTGACGGCGCTCGCGGGGCGCGTGCCGCAGGGCGAGGGGCTCGGCGGCTCGTTCGCGACCGGGGTGCTCGCGACCGCCATCGCGACGCCGTGCACCGCGCCGTTCATGGGCCCGGCGCTCGGCTACGCGCTGACCCTGCCGTGGGCGGGCGCGCTGCTCGTGTTCACGGTGCTCGGCGCCGGCATGGCGCTGCCCTACGTGCTGCTCTGCTTCGCGCCCGGGCTCCTTCGCCTCCTGCCGCGCTCGGGGCCCTGGCTCGAGACCTTCAAGCAGGCGATGGCCTTCCCGCTGCTCGCGACCGTCGTGTGGCTCGTCTGGGTGCTCGGCCAGCAGGCGGGCGTCGACGCGATCCTCGGCACGCTCGCCGGGCTCCTGCTGGTCACGTTCGCGCTCTGGCTGCGCGCCCGCTTCGCGACAGGCTCCCGCTCGCGCGCCGTGCGGCGGTTCGCGGTCGCGACCTCCGTCGTGCTGTCGGTGGCCGGGCTCGCGACCGCGCTCGCGCTGCGCGGCGCGGACGCGGGTGACGCCGCCGCCACCGAGCATCGCGACCTCTACGGCAACGCCTGGCGTCCGTACTCGGCCGCCGCGCTCGCGGAGCTGCGTGCCGCCGGCAGCCCGGTGTTCGTCGACTTCACGGCGGCCTGGTGCTTGACGTGCAAGGTGAACGAGCACGTCGTGTTCAGCTCGGAGGAGGTCCGCGAGGCCTTCGCCGAGCGCGGAGTGGCGCTGCTGCGCGCCGACTGGACGTCGCGCGACGACGAGATCACGCGCGCGCTCGCGTCGTTCGGCCGGAGCGGGGTGCCGCTCTACGTGCTCTACGGGGCGGGTGAGGAGCCGCGCATCCTGCCCTCGATCCTGACCCGCGGCATCGTGCTCGAGGCGCTGGCCGAGCTGGACGCGCACCGCGGCTGACGCCGCCGGCGACGGGCACGCCACTCAGACACGAAGAAGAGAAGGAGGCAGAGGCAGCATGAAGCTGATGACGGCGATGAGACGACGGATCCTCCCGGTGGGCGTGCTCGCGGCGGTCGCCGCGCTCGCTCTTCCCGAGCGCGCCGCGGCGGATGCGGTGGTCGGGCAGCCGGCGCCCGCGTTCACCCTCACCGACACGACCGGCAAGAACCGCTCGCTCGAGGAGCTGCGCGGCAAGTTCGTGGTCCTCGAGTGGATCAACCACGAGTGCCCGTTCGTCCAGAAGCACTACAACAGCGGCAACATGCAGAAGCTGCAGAAGAAGTGGGTCGACCAGGGCGTCGTCTGGTTCTCGATCAACTCGTCCGCGCCGGGCAAGCAGGGCAACTACCCGCCCGCGAAGTGGAACGAGCTGACGCGCGAGGTGAACGCGTCGCCGACCGCGGTGCTGCTCGATCCCGACGGCACGGTGGGCCGCGCGTACGGCGCGAAGACCACGCCGCACATGTACGTGATCGACCCCGAGGGCACGCTGATCTACGCGGGCGGCATCGACGACAAGCCGTCGACCGACCCGGGCGACATCGCGACCGCCCGCAACCACGTCGACATGGCGCTCACGGAGGCGACGGCGGGCAAGCAGGTGGCCGTCGCGAGCAGCACGCCGTACGGCTGCTCCGTCAAGTACTAGGAGCAGCCCGCGGAGCAGCGATCTCGACGAGCCGGGCGCCGCGGAAGCGGCGCGCGGCTCCGACCTTCGGCACGGCACCCGGCGGCTGCGGGTTGTAGGTGAGGACGCCGATCCGCTCCACCGTCCCGGGCCAGGCGCCGATCGGCTTGAGCAGCCCGAGCAGGCGCTGGAAGTCGGGCGGGATGCCGAGCGGGCCGACGAGGCCGAGCTTGCGGTCGACCACCGGCCCGCGCTCGCCGAGGCAGCCGGTCGCGCACATCCGGCCGAGCGCCCGGAGCGTCTGCGTCGGATTGTACGTGCCGCGCAGCACCACGCGGTCCTCGAGCTCGTACCAGCGGAGGTACTGCGCGAGCGCCGTGTTGGCCATCGAGTTGCGCTGCGCGATGAGCAGGTACTTCTCGCGCGGGCGGTGCGTCGCGACGGCGTCGCGCACGCTGCGGACGATGGCCCGCAGGTCGTGCGTCTTCTTGCTGAGCGAGAAGTAGCGGGTCGGGTTCTGGAGGTAGAGGCGCAGCGTGGGAAGCAGGAGCACGAGGACCAGCGCGCAGGCAACGGCACTGTGCCAGGCGTCGCGCGCCGGCCGGCGAATGTGCACGAGGCGGAGCGGATCGAGGGCGCGCACCACCGTGAGGAGCGAGATCGCGATCAGGATCTCGACCGCGGGCAGCAGGAAGAGCGCGTGCCGCTGGTGGTAATAGTAGTGCTTCCACCGCGCCATCTCGACGATCGCGGGCACCGCGAGCAGGCTGAGCTCGAGGTAGACGACGACGGGCAGCAGGCCGCGACGGCGCCACGCGTACCAGAGCGGCAGCGGCAGGAGGAGCAGCAGGGCGAGCAGCACGGGGTGGCCGCTGAACGTCTTGAGCGTCATCCAGGTCAGGTGGACCGTGTCGCCGATGCGCGACGGATCGCGGTTGTAGCGATGCCCGAGTGACGTGCCCGCGAGGTAGGCGGCGACGCACGCGGCGACCACCGCGCCCGAGAGGACGAGCGCCCCCGCTTCGCGGAGCAGCGACGCGCGCGCCCGCCGCTCGTCGCCGCGCCCGGCGAGGTCGAGGGCGAACAGCACGAGCAGGATCGCGTACTGGAGCATCAAGACCCCGACGCTGAGCAGCCCGGAGAAGAAGTAGAGGACGTTCACCGCGCCGTACGCGACCCAGCGGCGCACCCGCTCGCGATCCGCGACCAGGCTCGCGAACACGTACAGATTGGCGATCGTACCGAGGATGAACAGCGAGTAGAAGCGCGCCTCGGCGGCGTACAGGATGTGCGGCACCGACAGCGCGAGGAGCAGCGTCGCGACGAGCACCACCCGACAATCGAGGAAGCGCCGTCCGAAGGCGTAGAGCAGCGGTACGGAGGCGCAGCTATAGAAGAACGACGGGAGCCGGTAGTAGACCTCGAGCGACTCCGTCGTCGGGGCCGGCGTCGCGCGGATCCAGAGGTGGAGCAGCGCGTAGTCGAGCGGCACGGCGCCCGCGTTGCCCGCGCCCGGCGGGATGCCGCGCTTGACCTCGAGCAGCACGTCGCGCAGGTCGCCGCCCTGCGACGTCCAGATGTGAACGATCTCGTCCCACCAGAGCGAGAACGTGCCGAGGTGGTACCAGCGCAGCGCGACCGCCGCGCCGACCACGAGGAGAAGTGGGGCGAGGGAGAGGAGCGAGGTCCGCCGCACCCGGACGACAGACCACGAGCGCACCCTTTGCGGCAATCCCCGCCTCGTTTGTCGGCCGGCGCGGCCGCCGATATCCTCCGCGCGATGCCGGACGCGATCGGAAGCGAGGTGCGCCCGGCCGGAAGCGCTTCCTCGGGCGGCACCGCCGTGGTCGTGCTCGGCATGCATCGCAGCGGCACCTCCGCGCTCGCGCGCTGCTGCAACCTGCTCGGCGTCGACCTCGGCACGGAGTTCATCCCGACGCAGAAGGACAACCGGTCGGGGTTCTGGGAGGACGCCCGGATCAAAGAGGCGGACGACCTGGCCCTCGCCGCGCTCGACCTCGTGTGGGACGACGTCCGCCCGTTTCCCGAGGAGTGGCGCAACACGCGCGGCCTCACGGCGGCGGAGGAGCGCGTCCTCGCCGCGCTCGGCGAGCTCGCGGGCCGCGCGCCGCTCCACGGCGTCAAGGACCCGCGCATCAGCCGCCTGCTGCCGGTCTGGCTGCCGCTCTTTGCGCGGCTCGGGACGCGTCCCATCTTCCTGATCGCGCTCCGCCACCCCGAGGAGGTCGCCGCCTCGCTCGCGAGGCGCGACGGCCTCTCCCGGCCGCGCGCCCATCTCCTGTGGCTGCGCTACACGCTCGAGGCCGAGCTCCACACCCGCGGCCACCCGCGCGCCTTCGTCTTCTTCGACGACCTGCTGCGCGACTGGCGGACGACGCTCGCACGCGCCGCGGCGCGCGCCGGGATCGTCTGGCCGGTCGCGTTCGACGCCGCGGCGCAGGAGATCGACCGCTTCCTCGACCCGAGCCAGCAGCACCACCGCGTCGCCGAGGCGGCGCTCGACGACCTGCCGGTCGCGCGCCGCTCGCACGCGGTCTACCAGGCGCTGCGCACGGCGAGCGACGACGGCGGGGCCGGCGCGCGCGAGGTCCTCGACGGCGTGCGCGCCGAGCTCGCAGCGGCGGACGAGCTGCTCGCGCCTGTCCTCGCCGAGATCGAGGCGGAGGTCGCGCTGCCCGACGCGCCCGCTGCGGAGCCCGAGGCCGAGCCCGCCGCCGAACCGCCGGAGCGTGAGCGCGAGGAAGAGCGCGAACCCGAGCTCGCCGCCGGCACCGCCGAGGTGGACGCGGACGGACCCGGCGACGAGCAGCCGAGCTACCGTGCCGCGCGCCGCTCGGCGCACGAGCGGGAGGTCGATCGCCTGCGGCGCAACCTCGCGGTCGCGCACGAGCTCGTGCACCGGCGCGACGCGGAGCTGCGCGAGGCGGAGGCCGCGCTGCGCTGCGAGCGCGAGCGGGTGTGGCACGAGATCGAAACCCGACAGGCGGCGCTCGACGCGAGCCGCGCCGAGGTCGCGTCGCTGCGCGCCCAGCTCGCGGCGCGCGACGCCGAGCTCGAGGCGACCCGCGAGCAGGTCCGCTCCGCGCTGCGCGTCATCGCCGACGTCGAGGCGTCGGTGTCGTGGCGCCTGACGGCGCCGCTCCGCGCGCTCGCCGCGACGCTCCGCAAAGCGCGCGGCAAGGTCGGGTCTCTGGCCTACGTGCGGCGCAGGTCGCGGCGGTAGGCGACGTAGCTCGCGCACACGGCGGCGCCGAGCTTCTCGGCGGTCCGCCGCGACGGCCAGTTGCCGTCCAGCACGAGGGTGTAGCTCAAGAACCGCGCGCCGCGGCGGACGAGCTCGAGGTAGCCGCGCGCCGCGAGCGCGAAGTTCAAGCCCGTGCCGCGCGCCGGCTCGCGCACGGCAATCGCGAGGACGTTGAGGCGCTCGTCCGGGCTCAGGCGATGGCCGCGCGCCACGATCGCCTGGTCCGAGGTCTCCGGGACGAGCCACAGCGCCGCCATCGGCTCGCCGTTGCGGTAGGCGAGGAGCGAGCAGTCGAGCATGCCGACCGGCGACAGGCTGGCGATGATCATCGCCAGCTCCTCCTCGGAGAACGGCGTGTAGCCCCAGTGGGTGCGGAAGGATTCGTCCCACACGAGGTGGAAGTCGGAGGCGCGGCGCTCGAGCGGCACTTCGCGCAGAGGAACGAGGGCGAAGCCCGCGCGCCGGCCCTGCGCGACCGCCGCTTCCCAGGCGGCGACGCGCTGCGGGGTCACCTCGACCTTGTAGTCGACGAAGCCCTGCTCGGTCTCAAACCCGGCCTCCTTGAGCAGCGAGTGGTAGTAGGGTGGGTTCTGGCGGAGCAGGTTCGGCGGCAGCGCGTCGTACGCGTCGATCACGAAGGGGAAGTCGAACACGCCGAAGCCGAGGCGCGCGGCGCGGGCGCCCTGCTCGGCGAGCCAGCCGCACGCCGTGTCGAGCAGCATCCGGCACGCGCGCCGCGTGCCGGGCAGCGCCTCAAACAGCACGACGTGACCGACGCCGTCCCGCCACAGGCGGAGGTAGCGCTCGTCGAGCACCGCGACCGCGCGCGCGACGAGCCGGCCGTCCTCGCGCGCGACGAACGGCGCGATCCGCCGGTCGACCGCGAACGGGCTCTCGCCCGTCAGCAGCGGCAGCTCGATCCCGGGCTCCGCGGCCCAGCGCGCCCGGCGTCCGGCGTACACCTTGGCGTGGAGGTCGACGAGCTCGGTCAGCGCCGAGCGCCGCGTGGGCCTTTCGATCGCCACCGCCATGCGCCGCGCGCCTAGCCTCCCGAGCGCGCCAGCGCCTCGGCCTGCGCCCAGCGGTAGTCGGCCTTGCCGCTCGGGCTGCGCACGATCTCGTCGAGGAAGAAGACGGCCTTCGGCAGCTTGTAGCGCGCGACGTGACGGGCGCACTCGTCGAGCAGCTCCTGGACGCCGACGGCGGCACCGTCGCGCAGCCGGACCAGGGCGACCACCTCCTGACCCCACCGCTCGCTCGGGCGGCCGACCACGACCGCGTCGTACACCGCGGGGTGGTGCTTGAGCGCGTGCTCGACCTCCTCGGCGAAGATCTTCTCGCCGCCCGAGTTGATCGTCACGGAGTCGCGGCCGAGAAGCTCGATCGCGCCGTCCGCGCCGACCCGCGCCCGGTCGCCGGGCAGCGCGTAGCGGACGCCGCCGACCTCCGGGAAGGTGCGCCGCGTCTTCTCCTCGTCGCCGAGGTAGCCGAGCGGCACGCGGCCGCGCTTTGCGAGCCAGCCGGTCTCGACGCTCCCGACCTCGAGCACGCGCGTCCGGTCGTCGCTCAGCACGCAGTTGTCCCGCACCGGCTGGAACCTGCCGGAGGTCACCTCGCTCGCCGCGGCGCTGAAGCTCTGCCCCTGGCGGCCGGTCTCCGACGACCCGACCGCGTCGAGCAGCGTGAGCCCGGGCAGCAGCTCGTGCAGCGCGCGCTTGAGCGTCGGGTTGAGCGGCGCGCCGCCCGAGACCAGGAGCTTGAGCGAGCTCGCGTCGTACGCCCCGGTCTGCAGCTCGTCGACCAGCGGGCGCGCGAACGCGTCGCCGACGATCAGCATCGAGGTGACGCGCTCGCGCTCGATCGTGCGCCACACGTCGCGCGGGTCGAGGTGCCGCGTCTCGCGCTGGATGACCACCGTGCCGCCCGCGTGGAACGTCGTGAACGCGTTCCAGCTCGCGGCGCCGTGCATGAACGGCGGCGCGGGCAGCGAGCGGCTCCGCCCGCGCCGCGCGTGCTCGACGATCGCGTCGAGCGACTCGAACTCGCTGCCGTCGGCGCGCTGGCCGCCGAGCGCGGTGACGAAGATGTCGGCCTGCCGCCAGAGGACGCCCTTCGGCATCCCGGTCGTCCCGCCGGTGTAGATCACGTAGAGGTCGTCGGGCGAGCGCGTGACCGGGGGCGGGTCGGCGGAGGCGGCGGCGAGCGCCGCCTCGTAGTCGAGGGCGCCGTCGAGCAGCGGCTCGTTCGAGCCGTCGGCGACCTGCAGCAGGAGGTCGAGCCCGTCGACCTCGCGCCGCACGCGGTCGAGGAGCGGCGCGAAGCGCGCGTGGTAGACGATCGCGCGCGGCCGTGCGTCGCGCAGCAGGTAGACCAGCTCCTCCGCGACGTAGCGGTAATTGACGTTGAACGGCGCGATGCGCGCCTTGAACGCGCCGAGCATGCCCTCGAGGTACTCGCAGCCGTTGTACAGGTAGAGCGCGAGGTGGTCCTGGCCCGACTCCCAGGGAGCGAGCGTCGCGCGCTCGCGGGTCGCGCCGAGCCCGTGGGCGACGAGCAGGTTCGCGAGCCGGCGGCTGCGCTCGTTGACCTCGGCCCAGGTGAGCCGGCGGTCGCCGTGGACGATGCACTCGCGCTCAGGGATGGCCGCGGCGATCGCTTCGTGGATGTCTGCGAGATTGAAGTCCATGTTCGGCTTGTCCTCGTCGCGGGGCTTTAGCTAGAAGACCGCGGTCCCGCATGTGGCGGCGGGACCGGGAAGGAAGCGCCGATGCGGAGCAGGAGTCGGGTCGGGGGTCTGTCGGCGTCGGTGGTCGCCTGGGCGACGTCGCTCTTGCTCGCGTGCGGCGGCGGCGGAGACGGCGGCGCGCAGCTCAACGACGTCGCGTTCGGCGGCGGGACGTTCGTCGCGGTCGGCGAGACGAGCTTGGCGTTCGTCAACCCCGGGCCCGGCTGGACGCCCTTCGGGACGGGCGTCGGGTCGCTGAGCGCGATCACCCACCTGCCCGAGCGGAGCCTGTTCGTCGCGGTCGGCGACGGGGGAGCGATCGTCACCTCGGTCGACGGGACGGGCTGGACGCAGCAGCTCTCGCCGTCGCCCGTCGACCTGCACGACGTCGCGGCGGGCTTCGGCTGGATCATCGCGGTGGGCGACGGCGGCACGATCCTCCGCTCCGAGGACGGGGTCACCTGGACGCAGCAGCCGAGCGGCACGGGCGCGCCGCTCTACGGTGTCGCCGCGGGTGCGGACCGCTTCGTCGCGGTCGGCGCGGGGGGCGTGGTCGCGATCTCGACCGACTTCGGAGCGACGTGGAGGGAGACCTTCACCGGTCAGCCGAACGACCTGTACTCGGTCGCCTTCGGCGAGGTTTTCGAGCCCGGCTCGAACGAGCGCGTGCCGCGCTGGGTGGCATGCGGCGCCGGCGGCGCGATCCAGTACTCGGCCGCGCCCGGCGACGACCCCTGGCAGGTCGCCGCCTCGGCCGTCCTGCCCGACCTGAACGACGTGATCTTCACCCAGGACGTCTTCGTCGTGGTCGGCATCGAGGGGACGGCGCTCCTCTCGTCGAACGGCCGCGCCTACACCCAGGCCGTCACCGACAGCGGGCAGTACCTCTTCGGCGTCGCCTTCGGCAACGGGCTCTTCATCGCCGTCGCCTCCGGCGAGCACGTCTTCACCTCGCGCGACGCGGTGGTCTGGCAGGAAGGGAAGGTCTAGCCGACCGCACGCCTACCGGCAGACGACGTTGCGCTGGCTCGGGTTGAGCTTGCACTGGCCCGGCGCGAAGGCCGTCCTCGCCGCAGTAGCCGGCCTCGGCCTTCGCCTGGTTGCCGAGCATCACGACCGCGTGCAGCGGCTCGTCGCCAGGCACGACCGGGTCGTCCCCTTCTTGCCCTTGATGCGCACCGGGCTCACCCGAAGCCCGGGCCCCGCTCGTATGACCTCGTCGGGAGCCTCACGCGCAGGCGCGGGGCAGAGGATCGCTGCAACGCGAAGGAACGACGAGGCCTGCATGAACCGTCTCGCGGCGCAGCGGCGCACGGCGCAGGCTTGCGAGGAGCTCGGCGCGCCGAGCGACGAAGCGCTCCTCGAGCGGATCGCGGGCGGTGACTGCGCGTCGCTCGCCGCGCTCGCCGAGCGCTACCACGCGCGCTTCTTCCGGGTCGCGCGGCGCATGCTCGGCAACGACCAGGACGCGGAGGACGGCGTGCAGATCGCCTTCCTCAAGATCCACTTGCACGCCCGCGACTTCGTCCCGCACTGGCGCGGCTCGACCTGGCTCTACCGGGTGCTGACCAACGTCTGCGTCGACGCCTGGCGCAAGCGTGGACGCGAGGAGCCGGCCGCGGAGCCGGCGGGCCGGTCGAGTGGCGAGGCCGGCACGGTCGAGCGGCTCGACGTCCAGCAGGCGCTCGCCCGGCTACCCGCCGAGACCCGCGCAGTCGTGCTGCTGCGCTACCTCGAGGACCTCTCGTACGAGGACATCGCACGGGTGCGCGGCGTCAGCGTGAACACCGTCAAGACACAGCTTCGTCTCGGCAAGCAGGCGCTGCGCCGGCACCTCGAAGGGGATCTCGCATGATGTCGATCGACCGAACGGACGACGCGCGGCTGCGCGCACTGCTCGGTGGCGCGACTGCGCGACTGCGGAGCGGACCCACCGCGGCGCTCGCGCTCGTCGAGGCGGCCGCGGAGCGGCGCCTCGCGGACCGCCTCCTGCCGAAGCTCGACATTGCCGCGAGCGAGGCCGGCATCCGCCGCGTCGCCCTCGGCACCGGACGGACCGAGGCGCCGGACGCGGCGGCGCGGCGCCTCGCCGAGCGCGCGCGCGAGGAGCTCGCGCAGTACCTCGACGGCAAGCGAAGCTTCTTCAGCGTGACGGTCGACCTCGAGCCGCTGCCCCGCTTCCAGCGCGGCGTGCTCGACGCGGCGCGGTCGATCCCGCTCGGCGAGGTCCGCACCTACGGCTGGATCGCCGCGCGGATCGGCAAGCCGGGCGCGGTGCGCGCGGTCGGCAACGCGCTCGGCGCGAACCCCGTGCCGCTCCTCGTGCCGTGCCACCGCGTCGTGCGGAGCGACGGAAGCATGGGCGGCTACAGCTTCGGCGCGCCCGAGCTCAAGGAGCAGCTCATCCTGCGCGAGCGTGCGACGCCGGCGCTCGTGGGCTGCACGACGACCCACATCGTCTGCCGGCGCGGCTGCCCGCACGAGCGGCGGATCGCCGAGCGCAACCGCGTGGTCCTCGCCTCGGTCGCCGAGGCGCGCGCGGTGGGCTACCGGCCGTGCGCCGTGTGCCGGCCGGCGGACTGAGGGCTCGACCCCGTCCCGGGCGGCAGGCCGCGCGCAGCGAGCGGCTCGGCGGCGGGGGCGCGGCTACGGCTGCCGACGTCCCTTCGTAGGCGGCCTTCGTCCGTCTTTCCAGACGCCGCGGCCTACCTCGTCTGCTCGAGTGGACAGGGATTCGGCGCACGACGCCGCGGGGTCGCCCGCAGACGCTCCGGCGCTCGCTGGCGCGCGCGCTGCACCCGAGCACGAGCCACAGCCGACGCGGCTCGGCCCGCGCCGACGCTCTCGAGCCCGACGAGCTCGTCCGCCGGATGCGGCTCATCGAGGCGCGGACCGCGGTCGTGGGCCGCTTCGTGCTCTATCCGCTGGTCTGCGCCGTCCTCGCGGTGGCTTCGCGCAGCACTCTGTTCGATGAGTGGCGCACGCCGCCCGGGTTGCTCGCGATCTTTGGCTTGCTCGGGGCTCACACCGTGATCTGTAGCTGGATCCTGGTCCGGAGCGCGAACGCGGCGCGAAGCGAGGCGCTGGCGGTGCTGCGCCGGCAGCGCTGGGAGACGTTCACCGGCAACGTGGCGAGCCCGTCGCGCTGCGGCGAGGCGATCGATGCCGCCACCGACTTCATCGACGCGCTGCGCGACGGCGCCTTCGCGCCCCTCTCGCAGCACCCGATCCTCGGCGCGGTCCTCGTCCCGGCGGGGAGCTTGGGGCTCTTGACCCTCGTCGACATGCTGCAGAGGTTCCGCTGACGACGGCGCGCCCGGGCGTCGGTTTGCTCAGCGCGCGCCCCAGAGCTCCTCGAGCCTCCGGTCGCGCCCGCAGTTGTAGCGGTAAAATTTGTACCTGATGGGATTCTTCTCGTAGTAGTCCTGGTGGTACTCCTCTGCCGGGTAGAACGTCGACGCGGCGACGATCTCGGTGACCACCGGCTTGCCCAGGCGCTTTGCGACCTCCGCCTTCGACGCCTCCGCGAGGCGCTTCTGCTCCTCGTCGTGGTAGAAGATCGCGCTCCGGTACTGCGAGCCGACGTCGCAGAACTGGCGGTCCGGCGTCGTCGGGTCGATGTTGCGCCAGAAGACCTCGAGCAGCTTCTCGTACGACACCTTGCTCGGGTCGTAGACCATCTCGACGGCCTCCGCGTGGCCCGTCCGGCCGCTCGAGACCTGCTCGTAGGTCGGGTTGGCGAGCGTCCCGCCGGTGTAGCCCGACGTCGTCGAGATGACGCCGTCGAGCTCGTCGAACGGCGGCTCCATGCACCAGAAGCAGCCGCCGGCGAAGGTCGCCTTCGCGGTCGCTGCCGGCGCGGCCTCGTCGCTCGCCGCGGGTGCGGCCTGGCGGGGCGCCGCGTCGTCTTCCGCTGGGGCGGGCGGCGTGGTGAGCGCGACGACGAGCGTCGCGACGAGCGGGAGCAGGGCGGATGCGCTTGCACGGTGCATGAGCACGCGAACCTCCTTCGCCCGCCTGTCGTGCGGGCTCGTCATCTTGGTGGAAGTGGCCGGCGAGCCGATTCTCAGCGCGAGGCGCTGTGCCGCGGTGGGCGCGCGCCGGCCGCGCGAGCCTATGCCCCGGCCGCGAGCGACTTCACCGCGGTGCTCTTCGCCCACCGGTAGTCGGGCTTGCCGCTCGGCGCGCGCACGAGCTGGTCGACGAACACGAAGGCCTTCGGCAGCTTGTAGCGCGCGAGGTGCTTGGCCGCGGTGTCGCGCAGCTCCTCCTCCTTCACCTGCGCGCCCGGCCGGAGCTGGACGAGCGCCGTCACCTGCTCGCCCCAGCGCTCGCTCGGCGTGCCGGTGACGATCACGTCGTACACCGCCGGGTGGTGCTTCAGCGCCTGCTCGACCTCCTCGGCGAAGATCTTCTCGCCGCCCGAGTTGATGCACACCGAGTCGCGCCCGAAGACCTGGATCGTGCCGTCCGGGGCAACCTGCGCGCGGTCCCCCGGGACCGCGTAGCGCGTGCCGCCGACGGTCGGGTAGGTCTTGCGCGTCTTCTCCTGGTCGCCGAGGTAGCCGAGCGGCATCCGGCCGACGCGAGCGAGCCAGCCGATCTGCTGCTCGCCGGGGTCGAGGCGGCGCTCGAGCTTCTCGTCGAGCACGCAGGTGTGCTCGTCCATCTTGAACACGCCCTGCGTCGATTCCACGCCGGCCATCGAGACGGTCGAGCCCTGCGCGCCGGTCTCGGACGAGCCGAAGCCGTCGAAGATCATCAGACCCGGGATGGCCTCGAGGAAGGCGCGCTTGAGCGGCGGCGAGAGGATCGCGCCGCCCGAGCCCAGGATCTTCAGCGACGAGAGGTCGTACGAGGCCTTCTTGAGCTGGTCGAGCAGCGGGCGCGCGAACGCGTCACCGACGATCGACAGGGTCACGACGCGCTCGCGCTCGATCGTCCGCCAGATGTCATCCGCGTCGAGCGAGCGGGTATTCGACGGGAGGCAGATCGTGCCGCCCGAGTGCCACATCATGAAGCCCGCCCAGTGCGCCGCGCCGTGCATGAAGGGCGGCGCGGGGAGCGTGCGGAGCTGCTCGCCCGCCTTGCAGCGCTCGACGAGCTCCTCGATGCTGCCGACCTCCGGCCCGCCGAGGATCTTGCCGCCCAGCGCGGCGAAGAAGATGTCCTCCTGCCGCCAGAGGACGCCCTTCGGCATGCCGGTCGTGCCGCCGGTGTAGAGGATGTAGAGGTCGTCGGGGCTCGGCTGGACGTCGGGGAACGCGTCGCTCGAGTCGGCGAGCGCGCGCTCGTAGTCGATCGCACCGGGCAGGAGCGGCTCGCCGCTGCCGTCGTCGACCTGCAGCAGCACGGCCATCGGCGGCAGCTTCGGCAGCACCTCGCGGAGCAGCGGGGCGAAGGTCGCGTGGTAGACGATGCCGCGCGTCCCCGCGTCGCGCAGCACGTAGAGCAGCTCCTCGGCGACGTAGCGGTAATTGACGTTGAACGGCGCGACCCGGGCCTTGTACGCGCCGAGCATCCCTTCGAGGTACTCGGAACAGTTGTAGAGGTAGAGCGCGAGGTGGTCCTGCCCGGACTCCCACGGCGCGAGCTCCGAGCGCTCGCGCTTGCAGCCGAGCCCGGCTGTGCGCAGGAAGTTTGCGAGCCGGCGGCTGCGGAGCTGGACGTCGCGCCAGGTGAGGCGACGCGTCGCCGTGACCAGCGCCTCGCGTTCCGGGATCGCGTCGGCGATGGCCTCGTTGATCAGACCCAGATTGAACGACGACATCGGCAGGACTCCTCGAGAAGCGGTCCTTGTCCGGACCGGGCAAGCATCAACCTATAGTGCCGGGGCACGCCGCGGACAATGACGCGCCGCGGGGATGCGCGGGGTCCGCGAGCCGAGCGCAGGTGCCCTGCGCCGGACCACGAAAGGCTTCGCCGCCCCGAAACACGCTGCCACATGGGGCGGCTGGGGGCCGGTCGACGGCTCCCTCGCGGCGCGGTGGTCGAGCACCTGTTCACCGCCTGAGCACGCGGCGGACGCCGCGCGGCGCCCTTGCGTCGCGCGGAAGGGTGGGCGAGGAGCAGGCATGTCCATCGGCCTCAAGCTTCTCAAGGCGGTCGGCGAGAGCCCGTTCTGGAAGCTCACCGGGCGGGTCCACACGGCGCTCTACCGCGCGACCGGCGGCCGCATCGGACACTCGGCCGGCCGGATCACGAATCTCCTCTTGACGACGAAGGGCCGGAAGTCCGGCGCGCCGCGCACGGTCGCGCTCGCCTACCTGGCGGACGGCGACCGCTTCGTGGTGGTCGCGTCGAACGGCGGCTCCGACCGCCACCCTGCGTGGTGGCTCAACCTGCGCGCCGACCCGCGCGCCACGGTCGAGGTGGGAGACCGCACCGTCGAGGTGACGGCGCGCGAGGCGACGGAGGAGGAGCGCGCGCGGCTGTGGCCCGAGCTGTGCGCGGTGAACCCGTTCTACTCCCGCTACGAGCGGATCACGGCACGAAGGATTCCCCTGGTGATCCTCGAGCCGCGGGAGGGCTAGAGCGCTTCGCGGCGCCGCCCGCGTCACTCCTCGACGAAGCTGCTCTCCGCCCGCCCCGCGAGCACGTGCTTCAGCACCTTGCCCGTCGCGTTCCGCGGCAGCTCGTCGCGCAGCTCCCAGTGCGCGGGGACCTTGTAGTACGCGAGCTTCTCGCCGACGAACCTGGCGAGCTCGGCGAAGTCCGGGGTGCGGTCGGGGCGCGGCACGATGACCGCCTTCACCTCCTGGCCGAGCTCCTCGTGCTCGACGCCGATCACCGCTGCCTCGGCGACGTCGGGGTGCTCGGCGAGGCGGTTCTCGATCTCGATCGGGTAGACGTTCTCGCCGCCGCGGATGATCATGTCGCGCTTGCGTGAGGCGAGGTAGAGGCGGCCGTCGACCATCCGCCCGACGTCGCCCGTGCGGAGCCAGCGGCCCGGTGCGATCGTCTCTGCGGTCTCGCGCGGGCGCCGCCAGTAGCCGAGCATGACGAGCGGGCTGCGGATGCAGATCTCGCCCTCCTCGCCCTCGGGGAGCGGGCGTCCCGTCGCGTCGCGGATCTGGATCTGGACCGTCGGCAGCGGGCGGCCGACCGACTCGGGGTAGCGCGCCCACTCCTCGCCGCCGATGATCGTCGCGAGCGCCCCGGACTCGGTGCTGCCGTAGCCGTGCCCGAGGGTGCCGCCGAAGCGGATCGAGGGAAAGGCCTCGCGCATGCGGCGCTGCAGCTCGGGCGGGGTCGGCGCGCCGCCGCCGCCGATCTGCCGCAGCGACGAGAGGTCGTGCTTGCCGAACTCCGGATGCGCGATCATGCGGTGGACGGCGGTGTTCATCGCGCCCCAGCTCGTCACCCGCTCGCGCGCGATCGTCGCCATCGCGACCGCCGGGTCGAAGCGCCCGACGTTCCACACCGAGCGCACGCCGGAGGCGAGGCAGGTGACCGCCGCGGTGTGCAGCCCCGAGACGTGGAACAGTGGATTGGTGACGAAGACGCACGGCGGGTCGGCGGGCGGGGCGTCGGCGGGCGGCGGGGGCGCGAGCATCAGGTTGCGGAGCCCGGAGTAGGTCGTGAGGCCGACCAGCGCGATCACGTTGCGGTGGCTCTGCAGGGCGCCCTTCGGCCGTCCGGTGGTGCCGCTCGTGTAGAGGATGATCGCGGGATCGTCCTCGGCGATCGGCACGTCGGGAAGCGGCGCCGTCAAGTCATAATTCAACAGTGCGTCGAACTGCGACTTGATCTCGACCACCGGCACGCCGGGGTCGGTCCCCGCGAGCCGCGCAAGGCGCTTCGCGTCGGCGATCAGCACCTTGGGCTCGCAGTCGCCGACGCCGTAGAGGATCTCGTCCGCCGTCCACCAGCCGTTGAGCCCGACCGCGATCGCGCCGAGGCTCACCGTCGCCCAGAACGTGACGATCCACTCCGGGCAGTTCGCGGCGAGGATCGCCACCCGGTCGCCCGGCGACACCCCGAACCGCTCGCGCAGCGCGCGCGCCACCGACGCGACCGCCCGCTCGTGCTGCGCGAACGTGATGCGGCGCTCGCCGAAGATCACGTACTCGGCGTCGCCGAAGCCGGCCGAGCGCTCGACGAGCGCGCGCAGCGACGGCGCGCGGTTCTTGAACACCTGCATCCGCTCGCCGAGCACCTCCTCCTCGACGAGCTCGAACATCCCTCCGGGGCCGAGGAGCTGAGCGTCGACTTCTTCCGTCGTCGGCATGGAAGCGGTATGCCGTGGCACGCCCGCGACCGCAACGCGCGGTCGCGTCGCGTGCTCGAGCGGAGACGCAGTGACCGACGACGAAGCGAAGCGCGGGGCCGCCCGGGTCCCGCCGGCGTGGCAGCCGATCCTCGACGACCTCGCGCGACGGCGCGACGAGTCGCGGCAGATGGGTGGACCGGAGCGCGTCGCGCGCCAGCACGCGCTCGGGCGTCTCGACGCGCGCGAGCGCGTCGCGCGGCTGTGCGACCCGGGGAGCTTCGTCGAGCTCGGGCTGCTGGTCGGCGGCGCGGCGCGCATCCCGGCCGACGGCTTCGTCGCCGGCACGGGACGGATCGACGGGCGCGACGTGCTGGTCGGGGCCGAGGACTTCACCGTGCTCGGCGGCTCGATCGGCATCCGGGCGCACGCGAAACGCTACCGGCTCTGCGAGCTCGCGCTGCAGGAGCGCGTGCCGCTCGTGCTGCTGCTCGACGGCGCCGGCGAGCGCGCGCAGAACGCGCTCGAGCGCTACCCGCGCGCGCCGAACGACCTGCAGGGCCTCGCCCGGCTCTCGGGCCACGTGCCGACCGCGGTCGCGATCATCGGGCCGTCGGCCGGCCACTCGGCGCTCGCCGCGCCGCTCGCCGACTTCGTCGTCATGACCGAGGGCGCGTGCGCGTTCACCGCGGGGCCGGCGCTGGTCGCGAGCGCGACCGGCGAGATGACGAGCAAGGAGGAGCTCGGCGGCAGCGCGGTGCACGCCGCGAGCGGGCTTGCACACCAGGTGGTGCGCGACGACGCGGCGGCGCTCGACGCCGTCCGCCGCTACCTCGGCTTCTTCCCGTCGAGCGCCTGGCAGCGCCCGCCGCGCTCGCCGGCGGCGGGCGGACGCTTCGCCGACGCGGGCGAGCGGCGGCTCGACGCGATCCTCGACGTCATCCCGGCCGAGCAGCGCAAGGCGTACGACATGCGCGCCGTGCTCGAGATGCTGGTCGACGGCGGCGAGCTCTTCGAGCTGCAGCCGGCTTACGGAGCCTCGATCCTCACCGTGCTTGCGCACCTGGGCGGCGACCCGGTCGCGATCGTCGCGAGCCAGCCGAGCGTCAAGGCGGGCGCGATCGACGGCGACGCGGCCGACAAGGCGGCGCGCTTCGTCGAGGTCGCGGACGCCTTCCACCTGCCGGTCGTGTTCCTCGCCGACACCCCGGGAGTCCTCGTGGGTCGTGCGGCCGAGCGCGACGGCATCCTGCGCCGCGCCATGCGCCTCTTCGCCGCGCAGGCGCGCATGCAGGGCGTCAAGATCCACGTCACGCTGCGCAAGGTGTACGGCGTCGCGTCGTGCCTGATGGCGATGAACCCGTTCGACGGCCAGACGGCGACGCTCGCCTTCCCCTCGGGGCGCATCGCGGCGATGCCGGCGAGCGGCGCGGGCGACGCGGTCGGCGCGGACGCGTCGCTCCGCGAGCAGCTCGACGCGAGCGAGCTGGTCGGCGTCTACGGGCCGGCGGACGGCATGAGCTACGACGACGTGATCGACCCGCGCGAGCTCCGGAACCGTCTCCTCGAGGCGCTGCGTCTCGCGCGCAGCCGTCTCGCCGGGCCCGCCGAGCCCGTGCGGCGCACCGGCGTCCGGCCGTGAGCCGGAGCGCGCGTCGCCGGCCCGGCCTCGCGTAGGCCCGGCCGGCGACGCGACGCAGCTTCGAGCTACCGCTTACGGACAGTCGCCGATCGCGTAGATCTGACCGTCGGAGGTCCCGGCGTACAGCCGGCCCTCGGTGAGGATCGGAGCGGAGAAGAACAGCCGCTTCACCTGCTTCGAGAACATCAGGTTCCCCGCCGGCGTGAAGCCGAACATCGACTTCTTGAGCACGATGTAGATGTTGCCGTTCGCGTCGATCACGGGGGGCGTGTTGCGCGCGCGGCCGCGCCCGAGCACGCTCTCGTCCTTGCGCCACTTGAGCGTGCCGTCGAAGGCGATCGAGTAGAGCGCCGTCCTCTGCCCGCGGGAGGCGAGGAAGACGATCGAGTTGTTCACCAGGTCGAGGGCGGGCGGCGACTGGACGCGCTCCCGCTGGGTGTCGAAGGTCTGGAAGAGGAGCTGCGCCGTCGGCGTGCCGGGCAGCGAAGGCGGCGGCGTGACCTCCCAGATCCCCTTGTCCATGCCGACGTAGATCTTGCCGGTGACCGGGTGCACGACCGGCGTGTAGTTCTGCCCGCGAACGCCCTTGCGCTTCGTCTCGAGGACGATCTCCCAGTGCTTCTGGCCGGTCTGGGGATCGAGCGCGACCAGCACGGCGCCACCGTGCGTCACGTAGAGGACGCTGTTGTCCGGGCTCAGCGCGGGTGAGACGTTCTTGATGCCGCCGCCGAGCGGGTTGATGCACCACTTCACCTGACGCTCCGGGCCGGGGCACATGGCGACCACCGTGCCGGCGCTCAGCGAGTCGGAGCCCATGTAGATCACGCCGTCGGGGCCGATCAGCGGCGACACCGTGATGTCGCCGTCGGTGCACACCTTCTGGCGCCACGCGACCGTCGCCTGGGTGGAGCTGTTGGGCGGGATCTCGATCGCCCACATGTCGTTGTCGCGCGTGCCGACGTAGATGTAGCCGCCGTTGCCGACTGCCGGTGCGGAGTAGTCGGGGAGCTTGCCCAGGTTGTCGGTATCGCACCAGTACACCTGGCCGTTCGCAGGGTTGAGCGCGCAGATCGGGTACTTGGCCGAGGCGACGAACAGCGTGCCGTCCTCACCGATCGCGAAGCTGCTGAGGATCTTTCCCTTGATCTTGGAGGTCCACACTTCCTTCGCGCAGGTCGGACCGTTGTGCGGGCTTTGTCCGGTGTGCTGCGCGTTCTGCCCCGCGACCGGCCAGGGGCTGTTCGCGAGGCCGACGTCCGGAACGGCGGGGCACGAGCCGACGGCTTCGAGGCAGACGTTCTGCTGGAGCTCCCCAGGGCATCGCTCGTCGGCTTCGGAGTCGGAGGAGGTGGCGAGGAGGAGGAGGAAGGCTGCCGCGGGCACGAGCCAGGTGGAGCGCCGTGCAAATCGCCGCTCGGAGCGTGCGTTGAGCCGCATCACACGAGGGGCCGGCAGGGGGCTTCTGAGCATCGAGACGATCTCCTTCGAGTTCGGGTGGGACGAGGAACCAAAGTTTCGGAACGAGCATGATCGGCCCTGGGCAAGCGCCGGTCAATGCCGAATCTCGCGCCCGATGGCGACGCGCCCGGGCGCTCCCCGGGGGCCCGGGGGGCCGGAACCTTGGCACGCGCCTTGTCGTCCCCTCGGGCCTCGGATACCTTCGAAAGACGCGCTTCGCGCGGCCCCAGAGGCGAGCCCCCCGACCTGCCGGAAGGTGTCGATGTTCATCCTCGGACTCTCGTTCTATTACCACGATAGCGCGGCGGCGCTGGTCCATGACGGCGTGGTCGTCGCCGCGGGCGAGGAGGAGCGGTTCTCCCGGGTGAAGCACGACAGCGGCTTTCCCCAGCTCGCGGTCGAGTTCGTGCTGAAGAAGGCCGGGATCACGATCCACGACGTCGACTACGTCGTCTTCTACGAGAAGCCCTTCGTCAAATTCGAGCGGCTGCTCAGCACGGCGTTCGCGACGTTCCCGCGCTCGCACCGGGTGTTCCGGGAGTCGATGCGCCGCTGGCTGACCGACAAGCTGTGGATCAAGCCGCTGATCCGCGAGCGGCTCGGCGTCGACCCGAAGAAGATCCTGTTCTGCGAGCACCACATGTCGCACGCCGCCGCGTCGTTCTTCTGCTCCCCGTTCGAGCACGCCGCGATCATCACGGTCGACGGGGCGGGCGAGTGGTCGACCGGCTCGGTGGGCGTCGGGCACGGCAACAGGATCGAGCTCAAGCAGGAGGCGCGCTTCCCGCACTCGCTCGGGCTTCTCTACTCGGCGTTCACCGCCTACTGCGGCTTCGAGGTGAACGAGGGCGAGTACAAGCTCATGGGCATGGCGCCCTACGGGCAGCCGCGGTACGTCGACCGCGTCAAGAAGATGGTCAAGATCGGCGACGACGGCTCCTACTGGCTCGATCTCGACTACTTCGCCTTCCACTACTCGCCGGACAACACCCTGTCGCCGAAGTTCGCCGAGGCGATGGGCCGCGAGCCGCGCGATCCGTCGCTCGGTGACAAGTCGCTCGACCCCTTCTACTGCGACGTCGCCGCGTCCATCCAGGCGGTCACCGAGGAGATCATGATCGCGCTCGCGCGCAACGCGCAGCGCACGACGGGCCTCACGAACCTCTGCCTCTCGGGCGGCGTCGCGCTCAACTCGGTGGCGAACGGCAAGATCCTGCGCGACGCGGGCTTCGAGCGGATCTACATCCCGCCCGCGCCCGGCGACGACGGCGGGGCGATCGGCGCGGCGCTGTGGGCGTATCATCACCTGCTCGGCAAGCCGCGCGTCGGGCCGCTCGGCCACGCCTATCTCGGAAGCGAGTACGGCGAGAGCGAGATCGGCGACTTCCTCAAGAAGTACGGCCTCGACTACACGCTGATCGAGGACGACGAGCGCTTCTTCGAGCGCGTGGTCGACGACCTCGTGCGCGGCAAGGTCTGCGGCTGGTACCGCGGCCGCTTCGAGTGGGGTCCGCGCGCGCTCGGCGCACGCTCGATCATCGCCGACCCGAGGCGCGCCGAGATGAAGGACATCGTGAACGCCAAGATCAAGTTCCGCGAGGCGTTCCGCCCCTTCGCGCCCAGCGTGCTCGGCGAGCGCTGCGAGGAGTTCTTCGAGCTCCCGAATGCGCTATCGCACTACCCGGCGCGCTTCATGCTGTACGTGGTCCCGGTCCGCGAGGACAAGCGCGAGGTGATCCCCGCGATCACCCACGTCGACGGCTCCGGCCGCCTCCAGACCGTGATCAAGGAAACCAACCCCGCCTACCACCGCATGATCGAGCTGTTCGGCGAAGCAACGGGCGTCCCGGTGGTGCTCAACACGAGCTTCAACCTGAAGGGCGAGCCGATCGTCGAGACCCCGCTCAACGCGTTCAACACGTTCACGCGCTCGGAGATGGATGTCCTGTACCTCGGCAACTTTGTGGTGGAGCGGGCGGCGAAGCGGAAGATCGTCGAGGACTCGCGGTTCGTGCTCCGGCACGAGGGGGACTCGGTCGTCGCGATGGTGTCGTGACGTCGCGCCGTGCGCGGCTTGTGGCCGTGCCTGCGCGTGGGGCTGTGCAGGGCGGAGGGGGCCGTCTGCCGGCTCCGCTCCGGTCGCCGGGCGCTCGTTGGTAGAATGCTGGTTCGGAGCGGCTCCCTAGCAGTCGCTTCGCCGGCAGACGGCCCCCTCCGCCTCGGGCGCTCGTGCCGGCGCGCGGGCTGTCGCCGCCACCCCGATCTGCGCCCGAACGTGATGGCGCATTGCATCGCGCACGGTTGCTTCGAGATGCAACCGGCGTGGGCCCGGACCTCGCGTTTGCCGCGCGTGCCGTGCCGCCGCGACGAGACGCTCGCCGCTCGACCTGCCGGAGCGCTCTGGTGCGGTGAAACAAAATGTTGCTATTGACATAGATGGAGCACTTGAGCATTATGGCTCAATCAAGACTCGATTTGACCAATTGACGCTGCGGCTCGAGTCGCGACCTCGCTGGGGTGGTCGTAGGCCCGGTGCCGGTCGCACACCCTGCGCGCGTGTCGGGACGTTGATTCGCTGCGGCGCCGAGCCGTGCACGCCAAGGTGGTGGAGGCGATCCGGCTGCTCCACCGTCCGAGCTTCCTGGTGGTGCACTACTCCGTGCAGACCGATCATGTTCACCTGATCGTCGAGGCGTCGAGCACACGCACGCTCTCGAGCGGCATGCGAGGTTTCGCGATTCGGGCTGCGCGCGCCATCAACCGCTTGCTCGGGCGACGCGGCTCCGTGTGGAGCGATCGGTACCATGCGCGTGCTCTGCCCACGCCTCGCATGGTGCGCAACGCGCTGACTTGCGTGCTTGCCAACGCGCGCAAGCACCTGCGTGCGGTTGCAGGCGTCGATCCGTGCTCGTCGGCGCCCTGGTTCGACGGGTACCGCGACGAGCTTCCTTCGCCGAAGGTGCCCGCGCCGACGTGTCCAGCGCGGACGTGGCTGCTGCGCGTCGGCTGGCGACGGCACGGGCCGATCTCACTGAACGAGGGACCGGGACGACGCCGGAGCTCATGGCGGTGACGGCCAAGGCGCCGCGGGACTTCCGGTACGATAAGCGTCTCGGCGTTCGCCCTCTTCGTGCGTCACCTGCGGCGCCGAGCCGGCCCGCGCCCATCTAGCAATCACTTTCCCGGCAGACGCCCCTCTCGGAAGCTCGCGCCGAGGCCGCTCCTCTCGCGCGAGGAACGGGAGGTGCGATCAGCGACCCAGCAGTCGCCCGCCGCGTCGTCGCTTCTCACCCCGACGGATCGCGCGGCCGCGCCAGCGGCGCCACCGCCGGTGCGGCCGTCGTCACGCGCCGTGTCGCGTAGCGCAGGGCGCCGAAGGCGAAGGAGAAGCCGTTGTACAGGTGGTACAGGAGGTGGAAGGGGATTGCCGCGAGGGCGAAGAGGCGGCCGCGCTTGGCGGCGAGGAAGAGATAGAACTGGTTGTTCAGGGCGATGATCGCGCCGAGCACTGCGAAGCAGGCGAAGATCAGGGGATCCTTCGGGAGGTGGGCGGCGACGAGCAGCATCGTCAAGACGAAATAGCCGGCGAAGAACAGCGTGGTGAGGCGGCGCTCCAGTGAGCCTTTGCGGTAGGCGTAGCGGTGGCGGAGGAAGAGCAGGACGTACGCCAGCATGAGCGGCATCGCGAGCGCGGGCATGCCGTTCAGGAAGCCGAGCGTCACGATGGCCGCGACGGTGAGCGTGATCCACACCACGCCGGTCCGCGACTCCGCGGGGCTCGTGGCCTCCACCCAGTAGCGTGAGAGCTGCAGGAACAGGAGCGCGAAGAGGGGGACCAGGAAGGCGCCGCCCCAGCGGACCGCCGCGTAAGCGGAGAGTGCGAGCAGCAGGAAGACGAGCGCAACGCTCACGCGCTGGCTGAGCTGGACGTTCAGGTCGTTCGGCATCGAGCGGTCGCGCAGGATGAGCTCGGTCCAGGGGATGCCGCGGTCGAAGATGTCCGACTTGACGAGCCCCCAGAAGGTCCAGCGCTTCAGGTGCTTGACCGAGATGCTGGGGTCGAGCACCACCTTCCGTCCGGCGCTCACCAGGCGGTAGCCGAGCTCGATGTCCTCGATCGCGGGGCGCTCGTACGCCTCGTCGAAGCCGCTGTGGGCGAGAAACACGTCGCGCCGGATCGCCCCGCAGCCGCTCCAGAACGTGCTCGCCTGCCGCTGGCCGTGCTGGTGCACGAAGTAGTGCATCAGATTTTTGTACTGCGAGAGGAAGTCGGGCGATTCGGGCTCGTCGTCGTACGAGCCGATCAGCGCGTCGAGGCCGGGGTCGGCGGCGAACGCGGCGGCGAGCCGCTCGATCGTGTCGCGCTGCACGCAGACGTCGGCGTCGACGAAGAACACGACGTCGCCGCGCGCCGCCCGGACGCCGAGGTTGCGCGCGTGGGCGGGCCCCCTGCGGCGGTCGGTCGAGAGCACCGTCGCGCCGTGCCTACGGGCGACCTCCGCGGTGTCGTCGGTCGAGCCGTCGTCGACGACGATGCACTCGAGGGGCGGGGTCGAGGAACGGGCGAGGCGCTCGAAACAGGCGTCGAGGTGGCGGGTGGCGTCGTGTGCCGGGATGACGACCGAAATCGATGGCGACGCGCCCATGTCCTGACCCTTCGCGAGCCGCGCGAACCTACGCGCGAAGCGTGATCCGTTGCAAGTACCATGGCGGCGGGAGTAACCCGCAGCGATGACGCGCCGAGCGCTGGTCGGGGCAGGGCGATCGTGGCCATCGCGGCCTTTGCCGGGGTCATCGTCGCGCGGTGGCCCGAAACCCTCGCGAGCCCCCAGTTCTGGGCGGAGGACGGGTTCGAGTGGTACGCGCGAGCGCACAACGAGCGCAGCGCGTGGACCCTCGTACGACCGTACGGCGGCTACCTGCCGCTCGTGCCGCGGCTCGTCGGTGCGCTCGCCCAGGCCGTTCCGCTCGAGGCGGCGCCGCTCCTGATGCTCGTCGTCGCGGTCGCGATCGAGGCGCTCGTGCCGGCGTTCTTCCTCTCCGAGCGCTTCGAGCCGGTCGTCGCCGGCCGCTTCCGTCGCTTCGCCCTCGGCTTGCTGCTCTTGACGGTGCCGAACGCCTTCGAGGTCCACATGAACGTGACCAACGCCCAGGTCCAGCTCGCGCTGCTCTCGTTCCTGGTCCTGGTCGCGGCTCCGGCGACGACGCTCGCGTGGCGCAGCTTCGACGCCGCCGTGCTTCTTCTCTCGGGCCTGAGCGGGCCGTTCTGCCTGCTGCTCGTGCCGGTCGCGGTCGTCGCCTGGTGGCAAGGCCGGACACGCTCGCACGCGGAGCGGCTCGCCTGCGTGCTGCTCGCGTCGGCGGTGCAGGGCGGGTTGCTGCTCCCGCCGGTCCTGCGCGGCGGCTCGAGAATCGGCAGGATGCCGGTCGCGCCGCTCGGGGCCACGCCGGGAGGGCTCCTCGACATCCTCGGTGGCCAGATCTTCTTCGGCGGTGTCACGGGCCTCGCGACGTACGCGGACGCCCGCGCGAGCGCCTGGTGGGGGCATCCTTTGCTGCCGCGGCTGCTCGCGATCGCGGGGCTCCTCTGGGTCGCGCGCGCCGCGTGGCGGACGAGGAGCGTCGCGCTCCGCCTTTTGCTCCTGTTTGCGGCGCTGCACCTCGCAGCGGGCCTCGGCTCGCCGGTCATCCTGGGGCGGGGACACGGGACGCGCTGGCTCGCGCTCACGACGCCGGGCGCCGGCATGCGCTACTACTTCTTCGCGATCGCCGCCTTCCTCGCGACGGTCGTCTGGGCGGCCTTCGCCGATGCGAACCGCCTTGCGCGCGCGGTCGCCGTGACGCTTCTCGGGGTCCTTCTGCTCGTCGGCGTCCCGCGCGACTTTCGGCTGCCGCCCTACCCGGCGATCGACTTCCGCGTCGAGGCGGCGCGCTACCACGCCGCAAAACGCGCTCGGGTGCGGCTGCGCATCGCGCCAAGCGGCTCGATCATGGTGCTCGAGCGCCGGCCGCGAGCGACGCGATCGCGGCCGAGCCCAGGCTCGACCTCACCGCTCGACGATCGCGTCAGCCTCGATCTCGACCAGCATCGCTGGGTCGATCAGGCGCGACACCTGGACCATCGTCGTCGCGGGGCGGATCTCGGCGAAGACCTCGCCGTGCGCGCGGCCGACCTTCTCCCAGTCCGCGATGTCGACGACGTAGATGCGCGTCCGGACGACGTCCTCGAGACGTGCCCCGGCGCGCTCGAGCGCGACGCGCACGTTGCGCAGCGCCTGCACCGTCTGGGCGTACGCGTCGCCCTCGGCGACGACGCGGCCGTCCTCCGCGGTCGCCGTCGTGCCGGACACCGCGACGTGCGCGCCGACCCGCACGGCGCGCGAGTAGCCGACGATCGGCTCCCACGGCGTCCCGCTCGAGAGGTTGGTTCGCGGCATCTCCTCATTCCCGGAGCAGCATGTCGGAGTACGAGAGCGCGAGCAGGTCGTCGTCGCGCACGCCGCACGCGTCCATCAGCTCCGTGACCTGCGCACGCAGCTCCTCTACCCGGCGCGTCCCGTCCAGGTCGATCGCCTCGAATTCGACGAACGTGCCGAGCCCGGCGACCGTGTCGAGGTGCACCTTGACGTTGTCGAGGAAGTAGATCTCGCGCTCCTTGTCGACGACCGTCGCGACCTCGAGCGCGCGACGCAGGAGATCGCCGAGCGCCGAGCCCGGCTCGGTGGCGAACAGCGTGACGTGCGTGCGCTTGGGGCCCGGTGTGTCCTCGCGGTCGTAGTGGATGAGCGCGTTCTCGATCCGTCCCTCGCGCAGCTTGAAACGCCCCGCTGCGGCCCGGAAGTAGGTGTCGATCTGGTGGTCGGTGCCGACGAAGCGCGCCCCGCGGGCGCGAAGCACCGCCCGGACGCGCTCGTGGTCCGCGCAGCGGGCCTTGATCTCGACGTTCAGGTGGCTCACGACGCAGCGATCCCCCTGCGCGAAGCCACCCCGGGGTGCAGTCGGATCACTGCGCCCGACCCCGGCCGGCGGCCGATTTTCCTGCCCCGACGCAGCTTTCCCGGCTGGCATGCCGGTTGCCATCGCTCCACCGCGACGGCTGCGCTAAGCATTCAGCCAGCGCCCCCGTCATCGGAAGGCACGCAAAGATGGCGATCATCGGGTTCATCGTCGCGCTCATCCTCTTCAGCCATTTCAGCCGGCGGCTCAAGCACTACCGCCGGCTGTCGGGCGAAGGTGAAGCGGCGTTCGACGAGCTCGCCGGGGCCACGAGCTGGCACCGCGAGTGGGAGCGGCACTGGGCCGAGAAGTTCCGCCGGCACGAGGAGCGCCGCGCCTGGTGCATGGACCACCACCGCCGGCGCAAGTCGAAGGCGACGCGCAAGCCGGGCTGGCACGACGTCGACGAGAGCCCGCGCGACGAGGGCCCGCGCGACGCCTCGCCCGGCGGCGAGCCGCGCGCCGCTGCGCCGACGAGCGAAGAGAAGCGCGGCGCCGCTCCCTCTCGCGACGAGCGGAGCACGACCGACGCCGCGATCCTCCGGCGCGCCCGCCGCCGCGCCGCCGCCGAGGTCAGCTTCTACGGCCACCTCATGAGCTACCTCGGGGTGATGGCCTTTCTCGCGCTGATCAACATCCTTACCTCGCGTTACCCGTGGTTCCTCTGGCCCGCGGCCGGCTGGGGGATCGGGCTCTTCGCGCACTACATGGCGGTCTTCGGCTCGCGGACGCTCAAGGAGAAGTACTTCTACCCCGCGGTCGAGCGCGAGGTGCGGCGCGAGACGGCGAGCGTGCGCACCGAGAAGCAGGCGACGATCGACGAGCTCTCGGCGACGATCGCGCACGAGATCCGCAACCCGATCGCCGCCGCGAAGAGCCTCGTGCAGCAGATGGGCGAGGACCCGCGCTCGGTCGAGAACGTCGAGTACGCGCAGGTCGCGCTCGAGGAGCTCGACCGCGTCGAGAAGAGCATTTCCCATCTCCTGCGCTTCGCGAAGGAGGAGGATCTCAACTTCGCGCCGACCAACCTCGCCTCGGTAGTCGACGCGGCGCTCACGGAGATGCGCGCCAAGCTCGACGCCGCGCGGGTGTCGGTCGCGCGCAACTACATCGGCGGACCGACGATCGTCGCCGACCGCGAGAAGCTCCGTCAAGTCTTCGCGAACATCATCGACAACGCGATCGACGCGCTCGAGCCCGTCGAGCACGAGCGCCGGGTCGAGCTGTTCATCGAGAACGGCCTGCCGAACCGCGCCCGCGTGCGCATTCGCGACAACGGCGTCGGGATCCCGCAGGAGAAGATGGACCGGATCTTCAACCCGTTCTTCACCACGAAGGAGAAGGGGACGGGCCTCGGCATGGCGATCTCGAAGAAGATCGTCGAGGCGCACGAGGGGGCGATCGACGTGCTCAGCGAGCCGCAGCGCGGGACGGAGTTCGTCGTCACGCTGCCGCTGCCGAACTGAGGATCGCGATGCAGGGAAGAGTGCTCATCGTCGACGACGAGAAGGCGTTGGTGCTGGCGATCAAGGGCCTGCTCGTCAAGGAAGGCTACCAGGTCGAGACGGCCTACAGCGGCGAGGACGCCGTCAAGCTCATCGAGACCGGCAGCTTCCACGTGGTGATCACCGACCTGAGCCTCGGCGGCATCAGCGGGCTCGAGGTCCTCGAGCGCGCCCGCGAGATCGACCCGGACCTCGCGGTGATCATGATCACCGCCTACGGCTCGGAGAAGGTCGCCGTGCAGGCGATGAAGATGGGCGCGGCCGACTACCTGCCGAAGCCGTTCGACAACGACGAGCTGCGCGTCGTCGTGCGCCGCGTGATGGAGAACGCGCTCCTCAAGCGCGACCACCGGCGTTTGCTCGAGGAGGTCCAGGGCGCGTACAGCTTCGAGCAGATCATCGGCGCTAGCCCGGTGATGAAGCGCATCTTCGCGACGATCGACAAGATCGCCGACACCGACGTGACGGTGCTGATCCGCGGCGAGAGCGGCACCGGCAAGGAGCTGGTCGCGAACGCGCTCCACTACCGGAGCCCGCGTCGCTCGAAGCCCATCATCCGGATGAACTGCGCGGCGCTCAACCGCGAGCTCGTCGAGAGCGAGCTCTTCGGTCACGAGAAGGGCGCGTTCACCGGCGCCGTCAGCCGGCGCGAGGGGAAGTTCGAGGCCGCGCACCGGGGCACGCTGTTCCTCGACGAGGTCGGCGACATGCCGCTCGAGACCCAGGCGAAGCTCCTGCGCGCGATCCAGGAGAAGGAGTTCGAGCGCGTCGGCGGCAACCAGCCGATCAAGGTCGACGTGCGGCTGATCGCGGCGACGAACCACGACCTCGAGGAGGCGGTGCGCCAGGGACGCTTCCGCGAGGACCTGTACTACCGCCTGCGCGTCGTCGAGATCGTGATCCCGCCGCTCTCCGAGCGGCGCGAGGACATCCCGCTGCTGGTCGATCACTTCCTGAAGCAGGCCGCCGCGCGCTGCCGGCGCGAGCCGAAGCCGCTCTCGCCCGACGCCCTGCGGGCATGCTTGACGCACGAGTGGCGGGGCAACGTGCGCGAGCTCCGCTCGGCGGTCGAGCAGGCGCTGCTGCTTTCGTCGGGTCCCGAGATCACGGCGGCGGATTTGCTGCCCGCGGCGGCGACGAACGGGCAGGGCGCGCGCGCCGCCGAGCCCGTGCTGGCCGCGACCATCGCCAACGGCCCCCGCTCCTTCCGGGAGGCGAAGGAGCGCCTGATCGACGACTTCGAGCGCCGCTTCCTCACCGAAGCGCTCCGGCGCAACGGCGGGAACATCACCCGGGCGGCCGAGGAGGTCGGCATGTACCGCCAGAGCTTCCAGCAGAAGATGCGCGAGCTCGGCATCACACCCGAGGACGCGGCGTAGGCGCCGCGCGTATTCGACCGTAACCCGCCGGGTGCGCCGAGCGCGGCCGCGGCGGCGGCTTTCTCGTGAAGGAAGGAGCGAGAGATGGGATTCGTGTCTCGACTGGTGAACCTCGTCCGCGGCACCCTGGCGAGCTGGATGGGCGGACGGGAGCAGAAGAACCCGGCGGCGGTGTACGAGGCCGCCATCCAGCAGCGGCTCGCGCAGTACGTCACGCTGCGCGAGGCCGCGGCGGGCGTGCTCTACATGCGGAGCAAGCTCGCGCGCGAGGTGGAGCTCAAGGCGGCCGCGCTGAAGAGCCTGAACCGCGAGCTCGACTACGCGGTGGACCACGACCTCGACGACGTGGCGCTCGCCCTGATCGGCCGGCGCGAGGTGCTGTCCGCCGAGGTGAAGCGCGTCACCGAGGAGCTCGCGGAGCTGAACCGCGAGGCCGAGGCGGCGAAGAAGAACCTGATCGCCTTCCAGGGCGAGGTGGCGCGGCTGCGCGACGAGAAGGCGCGCACGCTCGCGCGGCTCGCGAACGCGAAGGCGCGCCTGCGCCTGCAGGAGACGATCAAGGGGCTCTCGCCCGACGCCGACATCCAGGCCCTCGAGGAGGTGCGCGCGCACGTCGAGCGGCTGGTCGCGGAGGCGCAGGTGAGCCGCGAGGTGAACGACGTCGAGCTCGAGAAGAAGCTCGAGGCCATCCGCGAAACCGAGGCGACCACCGCGGCGCGCGCGCAGCTCGAGGAGCTGAAGCGCGCGCGCAAGCGCTCGCTCGTGCCGCTGCACCTGAACGAGAGCGCGCCGGTGCAGGCGGTGTCCTGATCGCGCGGCGACGGGGCGCGGGCCGGCGTCACACCGGCCCGCGCCCGCCGTCGCAGGCGCC
>FWPU01003935.1_pt1 | contig 35880 bp, 37 predicted proteins | sample 2228361 | NCBI WGS metagenome assembly FWPU01 (sample SAMEA103939777, study PRJEB20133) | metagenome
GGGTGAATTCATGAGGCGAAACGCTTGACCTGCAGCCTTACTTCATAGAAGGGATTTTCCCCGCGCCGTCGCCAATGGGGCCGCCAGATGTACACTATCATGAACAGCCGTCAAAATCGAAAGGTCATCCCCGCCCCGATCGGGGAGACACGGCCAGGGAAGTGTCTCTTGAAGGCGTTGACGGCCTCGTCTCCCGTGCAATGGCCGGGGGCCAACAAGCCGGGAGAGAGCCGCTCCAGCGCCTCCAATGTGCTTCCCAGGCGCCCGCGACCGGCCTGCAGGAGGTGAAAGCCCCCGAGGGCGGCGAGGATCGGGGCCTCTTTGGTCAGGCGCCGCGCATGATTAAGAGTGTTTATCAAGCCGGCGTGGCTGCATCCCGCGCACACGATGATCCCCCGGGCCGACCGAAGCCAGAGGAATTGATCGTCGGGAATGGGATCCTCACGCTTGCCCTCCGGATCCAGGTAAAAGGGGCCTCCCGGATCCTCGAAGGAGGTTTCCCGCGGGACAGGCCCGCTGGCGCCGATGCCAGGGGCGATCTCCACGGGCCGATATACAAGCGACATCCTTTCGGGAGGTACGCGCTCCAGGGCCTCCCGGACGGGCTGCGGCATGCCGATGGATCGGGCCGGTTTCCCGGGATGCAGGCTGTACCTCGCCGCGAGGGCCTCCGGGTGGAGCACGAGGCGCGCCCGGGGGGCCATGCGCAGCACGTCCCATACCCCACCCGTGTGGTCGAAGTGCCCGTGGCTCAGCACGAGGAGATCCGCCTTCTCAAGGTCAACCCCCAGCGCCCCGGCGTTCCCCAAAAGGGCCCCTCCCTGGCCCGTATCGAAAAGCAGGTGCAGCCCTCACGCTTCGATCCACATCGACAGCCCATGCTCGCGGACGAGACCTTCTCCGGCTTGGTTGTCCACCAGGACCGTGATGCTGATCCCTTCAACAGTCATCCGCGTTTCCCATCGGCAAGCGGCGTTTCAATGGTCACAGACGTTCTCTCCCGGACGCAGCGTCCCGGCAATGTAGTCGGCCACCAGCTTCTCGGGATTGTCCGCGGGTACTCCCACCACCACTTTTATCCCCCGGTCGGCGAAAAGCCCCAGGGCACGCCTGCCCATACCACCGGCGATGACAACCTGGACGCCGCGTTCGGCCAGCCAGGCCGGCAGGAGCCCCGGCTGATGCGGAGGGGCCTCGACGTCCTCCCGCCGGATGACCTTCCCGGCCGCGGGATCCGCGTCGATGAGGGCGAATTGGGCGCAGTGCCCGAAGTGCATGGAAAGCCGCCCATCGGCCAAAGGAATGGCAATTCTCACGATATCCTCCTTTCTTGGAAGTCACGCATCCACGGCGTAAATTCCGCAATCCCTCGTCGACAGCCCAAGGACAGGCCCCGGCGCACCCTCGAAGGCCCGTGCCGCCGGGATTCACTGAAAATTCCGGACATAGGGCATGACCCCGTGATCCGTGCGCCGCCGCCGGCCCCACTCATGGGATCATGTCGCATAGGTTTTCCCAGACCTGACGCACGTCCCGCGCCGCCGGGGAATCCACACCCTCGACGACGGATCTCCCGCGGATCTGTGACTCCGTGAACGCGCGGTCATAAACGATCCTTCCCACCGGATCCGCCCCCCACCCGGCCGCTCTCCCCTCGATCCGTTCCGCCATGCACGGGTTGACATCCCACTTGTTCACACAGACGAAGGCCTTCAGGCCGAAGTGCCGCGCCAGGCCGAGGACGCGCTCCAGATCGTGCTCACCGGAAAGCGTGGGCTCCGTCACCGCCAGAACCGCCGTGGCCCCCGTGACCGATGCGATGACCGGGCATCCGACGCCCGGCGGGCCGTCCACCAGGATGACCCTCCCGCCCCGATCCCGGGCGATCCGCCGGCCCTCCTTGCGGACGAGGCTCACGAGCTTACCAGAGTTCTCGGCGGCGACCCCAAGGCGGGCGTGGACCATCGGCCCAAACCGGGTGTCGGAGACGTACCATTCCCCACAGAGGCGCTCCGGGAAATCGATGGCCTGGACGGGGCAGAAACGGACGCAGATGCCGCACCCCTCACACGAAACGGGATCAATGTTGAACTCGACCACGCCGTCCGCCTTGCCCTTCATCCCGACCGCCCCGAAGCGGCAGTGGGCGAGGCAGGCACCGCAGCCGTTGCAGTCCGCCTTGCGGATGACCGCCACGCGGCCGCTCCTGAATTCATGACGTTCCAGCACTTTTGGCGTCACAACCAGGTGAAGGTCGGCGGCATCCACGTCGGCATCGACCAGAACCGCGTCCCCGGCCAGCGCCGCGAAGGAGGCCACCACGCTGGTCTTTCCCGTCCCCCCCTTGCCGCTGACCACCACGATTTCCCTCATTTCCGCCCCTCTCCTATTCCCTTAAGGAAAGGAGATAGATCACCCCGATGCCGGCCAGGATCAGGAAGACCTGCTGGGTCAGGCTCCGGAGACTCGTCTCCCGGCGGTGGCTGGGGATCAGGTCAGCCAGGGCGATGTAGATGAAGCCCGCGGCGGAGAAGGCCATGAGGTGGGAGGTGATGGCGCGGACGGCCGACACCCCCACGTATGCCGCGATCCCCCCTGCCAGCGCCGCGAGGCTCGAGGCCGCGTTGTAGACAAAGGCCTTCCTCCGGCTGAATCCGCTTTCGATCAGGATGAAAAAGTCCCCCACCTCCTGGGGAATCTCATGCACCATGACGGCCAGGCACGTTCCGATTCCCAGCGGGAGGGAAACCATGACCGCCACGGCCACGGCGACCCCGTCCACGAAGTTGTGCAGGCTGTCGCCCACGAGGATCAGGAACCCGGCGCTGGAATGGATCTCGCAACGGCTGGAATGGCAGTGCCTCCAGAGGGCCAGCTTCTCGAGGATGAAAAAGGCGACCATGCCCCCCAGGAGGGTTCCGGTCACCTGCGGTCCCGGAAGGGCGTGGAGGGCGTGCGGGAGCAGCCCGATGAGGGCCGCACCCAGGAGCGTCCCCGTGGCAAAGCTCACGGCGAACGGGGTCAGGCGCCGGCGCGCGGATTCCGACATGAGAAGGGCCACGCCGGCCAGGAGGGCGGATCCGGCCCCGCTCAGCAGGTTGAACCCGGCGATCCACAGCAGGTCCATCCGTCAGCCCCCCGTTCCCCCGATCAGCGCCAGGCTTCCCGCGGCCCGGATCACGCCGCGAAGGGCCTTCTCATGAAGATCCTTCCGGCCGGTGAGCCGCCGAACCAAGTCGAGCGTTTGCCGGAAGAAACAGGGGATGCAGTCGAAGCAGTTCCTCATGGGGGATCGTTGGTTCTCGGACGGCCCGGTTTGAGAATCGAGAAGTATGTCCGGCCCCTTATCCGACGGGACCGGAGGAGGTTCCGCCGCCCCAGGACGTCCAGGATCTTAACCGCTTCGCTCGGGTTCATCCCGAGCCCCCCCGCGAGGTCACCGATCGTCGCTGGCCGCCGGCGGAGGAACTCGAGGACGTCCCCTGGAAGGGTGTAGGTGGGGAACCAGCCTCGCCGGTCCCGGAAGTCTGCGATGATCTCCACCCGCCCCCGAAACAGCGTGGCCAGCCGTTCCATCCGCTCCCTGGGGACCGGCCAAACCCCGCGTTCGGCGGGAGGGCGCGCCACCGTGTTCAACTGCACCCGATCCGGACCGATCCGCACTGCGACCGGGACGTCCTTGATGCGCTTCAGCCTGCCCAGCCGACGCGACGGCAGGGGGCCGAAGACGTACCGGAAACGGCGCCTCATCGGCCGCCATCCCCGCAGGGCGGCTTGTCGCAGCGCTCGTCGCGACCGCAGCAGGTCCTCCCCCTGCTCCTCAGCGAGCGGGACGCATCGGACTTCTTCACGACCACCCCGGCGCCGGCGCTTATGAGGCGGCGGGCCTCGCCCCCGCACTCCGGGCAGCGGACCACCATGGGGCCGCTCATCGGCTGGAAACTGTCGAACCGGCGCCCGCAGGCGCGGCACTCGTGCTCATAGGTGGGCATGGGGAGATTCCTTAAACCCGCGACTGGATCCGCGCCACGTCCTCGAGGAGCGCCGCGAACGCGTCCCGGAGGCCGGGAAGGGCATCGAGGAGGGACACTCCCCGGGAATACGCCTCCGCAACCCGCCTGTCCTCGGGGAGGCGGAGGAGGACCGGGATGTCCTCTTCCCGGCAGTACTCGAGCACCCGCGAGTCGCCCGTATCCGCCCGGTTGACGATCACCCCGAAGGGAATCCCCATCTCGCGCACCATCTCCACCGCAAGCCTCAGGTCGTGAAGCCCGAAGGGGGTCGGCTCGGTGACGAGCACCACGCAGTCGCTCCCCTTCACCGCCGCCACGACGGGGCAGGACGTCCCGGGCGGGCAGTCAACCACTGTCACCCCATCCGCCCCTGCGTGCCGCTTGACCGCGCGGATGAGCGGCGGAGACATGGGATGGCCCACCTTCAACCGACCCTGCACAAACGCAAAGCCGTTGCATATCCCGGTCTCCACGACGCCGATCTCATGGTCGACCTCGGTGATCGCCCCCGTGGGGCAGGCTTTGGCGCACCCGCCGCAGCCGTGGCAGAGCTCGGGGAAGACGAGCCGGCGGTGCGTCAGGGGAACGATCGCGTGGTACTGGCACGCGCGGCCGCACTCGCCGCAGCCGTTGCACTTCGACTCGTCCACGGAGGGCACCGCGATCCCGACCGATTCTACGCGCTGAATCACGGGCTTGAGGAAGATATGGCAATTCGGCTCCTCCACGTCGCAGTCGAGGAGCCGTACGGGGCCCGGAGCGGCAAGCGCCAGGGCCACGGCCACCGTGGTCTTCCCGGTACCCCCCTTGCCCGAGGCAACGGAGATGATCATGGCGTCATCCCACAGGCGCTTGTACGCCGGAAACCACAAGTCAATCGCCCGCGTTCGCCGAGGCTGACCCCTAAGGCCATCAGGCGGAGGTCAAGGTCGACTTTGAGCGGCCGATGTCTCATGTATCCCGGTCCTTAGAACTTGCGCCGTATCCGCGACGGCCCCGTCCACGGGCAGTCCGGGGGTCCACGGCGTCCTGCCAGCCGTTGCGGGTACCCTCGATCCGGTCGAACATCGCCGTGTAGGGCTTGAGGTCGAGGAGAGGGGTACCGTCCAGCACGTCGAGCCCGGCCACGTGCAGGACGTTCCCCTCGCGGCGCATCAGCTCCACGATGCTGATCCCGATCGGATTCGGGCGGCAAGGGGCCCGCGTGGCGAAGACGCCCCGCTCGACGTCCTGGAGGTAGGGCTTGATCTTCAGGCGCGGGGGTCCGGCGCGGTGAAAGTGATAAAGGAGGAAGATGTGGGAGAATCCCTCCAAGTCGTGGAGACCCTCGGCGTACTCCGGAAAGACCTCGACCCAGCCCATGCAGTCCCGTGCGAAAACCGGCTGGATGGGCGTCTTGACCGCCTCGGTGTGACCGCTACGGATCACCCCGATGGGCCTGTATGTAAATATGCCTTTCTCCATCCCGCTCCCCGTTCCGCCTCACATCGGACACTTCTTGAGGACCATGAACCAGTCCAGGACCTTGGTGTCCGCCGGGGACCGTTCCACGCGCTCCTTGGCGGTCCCGCAGGATCCGGGGGGCGGGACGATGACGTCATCCCCAGGCTGCCAGTTCGCCGGCGTGGCCACCTTATGCTGGTCGGAGAGCTGCATGGCCACCAGCAGCCGCTTGATTTCCTCCATGTTCCGGCCGTTGGAAAGCGGGTAGTAGAGGATCGCCCGCACCACGGCGTTGGGGTCGATCAGGAAGACCGCTCGGACCGCCTGGGTGGTGCTGGCGGAGGGCTGGAGCATGCCGAAGGCCTTCGACACCTCCATGGTCAGGTCGCTGATGACGGGGAAGGTGACCTCGACGCCCTTCATCCCCTTGTATTCGATCTTTTCCTTGATCGTCCGGAGCCAGGCGATGTGGCTGTAGGTACTGTCGATGGAAAGGCCCAAGAGTTTGCAGTTGAGCTTCTCGAACTCCGGTTGCATCGACGCGAAGGTCATGAACTCCGTGGTGCACAGGGGTGTGAAGTCCGCGGGGTGGGAGAAGAAGATCACCCACTTGCCCTTGAAGTCGTCCGGGAAGTTCACGGGGCCCTGGGTGCTCTCCGCCCGGAAGGAGGGGGCCTTCTCACCGATCAGGGGCAGCCGGTTCGGTCCGTCCATCGTTCCTATTTTCCTTTCATTGTGAAAAACAAGCAGGATCAGGTACCATGACTTTCGACGTCCGGCCGTTCGGACGGCTGGAGCTCACCTTTCTGAAAGCTCTCGAGGGCCTCCTTCACCGTCCCCCGCGCGCCGACGACGACTTGGATCCCGGCGACCTTCAGGGTCTCGAAGGCCTTGGGACCGCAGTGACCGGTGAGGACGACCGAGACTCCGAGCCTGGCCACGGTCTGCGCGGCCTGGACGCCGGCCCCCTGTGCGGCCTGCAGGTTCTGGGCGTTGTCACAGGCCTCAGCCCGGCCGGTGTCCGTGTCCACGACAATGAAAAAGGCGGCCCGGCCGAAGCGGGAATCGACCGGCGATTCGACGGTCCTGCCGGTGGATGTCACGGCGATTTTCATGGCCATAGTACACCGAAAGGCATCTCACGCACCGCGCTCATTTCCCTGACTTCTCCGCTTCGAGTTCCGCCAGACGGCTCCGGATCTCTTCGAGCCGGGTCTGAAGGGCCTTGGCCTGGTCCGCCAGAACGCTCTTCTCGACCTCAGGCGCCGGGGCAAAGGGGGCCATCCACCCGCCGTAGCGCATCCAGCCGGGCAGGCCAGTGGCCCAGAACATATGCCGCCAGCCGCGACCCCTGCCTCCGAACCCCCTGCCGAAGCCCATGCCGAATCCCCTTCCGGGGACGGGATTCATGTATCCCGGCACGCCGAAACCGGCGCAATAACCGGCGGCACGCCCAGTCATCGGTCCCATTCCCAACGGTCCCGTGCGGTCTCCTCCTGGCATGGTCGCACCTCCTTTATGCAATTCACACTCTTATCATCATGATTCCGCACTTCGGGCAGGTCTTCTGATTGCAGGGTCGGCCGCGCTCATGCGGCTCGCGATAGCCGCACTGGGGGCATGCGCAAGCGCCTCCTGGACCGCCTTCGCCCATGCCTCCGGGCCCCCGTCCGGCTCCGAATCCCCTTCCTTGCCCGCATCCCCGCGCCGGCCCCGTGCCATCGCCCCTCGGCATGGATCACCTCACCTTCCGCCTCTTCCCCTGCGGCACCCTCGTCCGCCCCTCCAGCCCCAACCCCCGCCGCCCCGCCGGCAGCAGCCGGGCATGGCCAAGGCCGGATTCGGGAGCCTCCCGGAGAGGAACGCCGCCAAGACCTCTTCCACCCCTCCTGCCACGAAGGGAACCAAACGAATGCCTTGCGACGCCATCATCTCCGCAAGAGGCCGCGACACCGCGCCGCAAATGAGGGTCTCGATCCCAAGCTCAGCCAGCTGCATTGCCCTTCGGTATGGATCGTCTCCCCGGATCTCGTGCTCCGTCCGGGAGAGGATCTTGCCGCCTTCCATTTCCAATACCAGTAACCGTTTAGAAGCGTCCAGGACGGGCGAAATCCTTTTATCCCAGACGGCCAGCGCAAGCTTGATCGGATATCCTCCTTCCATGAGCAGCAAAAGCAAGGTGCGGGCCAAATTGAGCCGTCTTCGGATCGGATGTGCAACATCATGAACCCCGGTGGTTTAAGGAAATCCGTGCTCGTCCAGAAACGGCGGGAGAGTCTTGTTTCTGCGACTTCAAGCCCGTTATTGGGGTGCAATATCGCGACTCTACTTCGCCTTGAAACCGGATCAATCATCCTGCCGCGGGAGGGCGATCCCGAGTGCCTTGATCTTGCGGAAGAGAGTGCTCTTGTGAATCCCCAGCTCCCGCGCGGCGGCAAGCCGGTTGTAACCGTTCCGTTCCAGCGCCCCCCGGATGGCCTGCGCCTCCACGGCTCGCACGCAGGTGTGCAGCCCTGTCGAGGCGGCGACGGGGACGCGGGCCACGAACTCCTCCGGCAGGTGCCGTGGCTCGATCCTTCCCCCATCGCACAGGACGAAGGCGTACTCTATGATGTTCTCCAGCTCCCGCACGTTGCCGGGGTAATCGTGCGCCATCAGCAGCGCCAAGGCATCGGGATGGATGCCGGTGACGGCCTTGCCTTGGATCCGGTTGAACCGGGCGATGAAGTGGTCGGCGAGGAGCGGTATGTCCTCCTTGCGCTTGCGGAGCGAAGGCAACTCGATCTTCACGACGTGAATGCGGTAGAAGAGATCCTGCCGGAACGCGCCCTTCCGGACATGCGCGGCCAAATCCCTGTTCGTCGCGGCGATCACCCGGACGTTCGCGCGCACCGCCGCGGTCCCTCCCAGAGGCTCGTAGGCCCTCTCTTGTAGGACGCGGAGGAGCCGCACCTGGAGGGCGGGGCTGATCTCGCCGATCTCGTCGAGGAAGATCGTCCCGCCCTCCGCCAGCGCGAACCTCCCGGGCTTATCCTTGTCGGCGCCCGTGAATGCACCCGCCTTGTAGCCGAAGAGCTCCGATTCGAGCAGCGTGTCCGGGAGGGCCCCGCAGTTGACGGCCAGGAAAGGCTTCCCCTTTCGCGGGCTCATGTCGTGTATGGCGCGGGCCAGGAGTTCCTTCCCCGTACCGGTTTCCCCCTGGATGATCACCGTGCTGTCGTTCGCGGCCACCTGAGGGAGAATTTCGAAGATCCGTCGCATGGCCGGGCTGCGACTCACCAGGTCACCGATCCGGAAACGGCCCTCCAACTCCTTGCGAAGTTCCTCCACGAGGCTCAGGTCACGAAAAGTCTCCGCCCCCCCGATGACGCGGCCCCTCCGGTCCCGCAGGAGGGCGGTGGAGACGCTGATGGGAATCCGGCGCCCATCGGCATCCACGATGAAAGCTGACCGATTGATGACGGGGATCCCCGTCTCGATCGTCCGCCGGAGGGCGCAGTCCGCCTCGCACATGCTGGCCCTGAAGACCTCGGAGCAGGGCCTGCCCAGGGCCTCCCGGCGGGGGATCCCCGTGATCTCCTCGGCGGCCCGGTTGAACGACGTGATGCGCCAGTTCCCGTCCACGGTGAACACGCCGTCGGAAATGCTGTCCAGAATGATATCCGCCGGATCGAGTGCTGGAATTCCCGGCCTCTTCCTGCCTACGGCGGGCATGAATCCCCACTATCCCGGAGCGGCGGGACTGCCGATCCCCCTGACATCTCGCAACCCACCCACCGCATTATCCGCCCAACTCCTCCACGGCCTTCAGCACATGCCCCAGGTGCGTGTATGCCGGCCCGCCCTGCATCACGACGGCCACCGAGGCCGCCTCCATGATCTGCTTCCGGTTAGCCCCGGCCTTGAGACACTTGTCCACGTGCAGGTTGATGCACGGAACGCAACGCTGGGCCACCGCGATGCCGAGCGCCACGAGCTCCTTCTCCCTCACGCTGAGGGCCCCCTCGGACATCACCTTGCCGAAAAAACCCCCGAATCCCTCGACGGCCGCGGGTATCTCCGCCTTCACCCGCTGCATGGTCGAAGCGAAACCGCCTATGAACTCCTTCACGTCTCCAGCCATATAGATCCTCCTTTTCCGATCTGAACGCGCTCGAACGCTCGCTCCATCCCTCAATCCATCAAGGCCCGTATCGCCTCGACCAGCTTGCCGGCGGCCTCGGCCTCCGACGACGGGAAATCCAGCTCCAGCACCCCGCGCTCACGCAAGGACGGCTCATCGCCGACGGCAGGCGGTGACCGGTAAGGGGTCACTATACCCTGCCATTCCCCGAAACGCCCGCGCAAGATCACCCTCACGACCTCGCGAAAGGCCGAAACGTCCGTGTGGATCTCGGCGGCGGCGCTCGAGACGGCCACATAGTCCACGAACACCCGGCATGCGCGCGCCGGCTCCCCCCGGTCGTTCGCCGGGGTGAACACAAGCTGGACGAACCCCCCAGGACGAAACACGTACCCTATCCTGCGGTGAACGTCGGCGGCCGCCCTGCGGTGCCGCTGGAGGCACTGCCGGACCACTTGGCGCGCATTCAGCCCCGTAACCTCTTTCGGGAGCGGCACCAGGTCCTCCACCGTCACCGGATCCCCCGACTCGCTGCGGCCCGGCGGCCCCGCGCACGACGCCAAAGCGGCCGGCACGATCACTCGAATCGCCCGGAGGATTCGTTCCATCGCAACTTCGCCCCACGCTCGTCCCACCACCGCCGGATGGACTCCAGCGGCCCCCGGTCGCCGCCCACCTGGTAGCCGGATCCCATACCCGTCACCGTCTCAAAGAGCCTGAAGGCCTTGACGGCCGTCAGGCGCGGCACGCCTTCACGCGAGAACAAATCCATCAAGACCGGAAGTCCTGCGGGATCCTTGAGCGCCAAGACAGCCTCCGCCAGCGACAACCTCAACGACGGATCCACGTCGCGCCCCATCGCCTCCTTCAACGCAGGCAGGGCCGCAGGATCGCCTATTTCCTTGAAGGACACCGCCAGCCTCTCGATTATGCGGTCACAACGGGTGCGCCGGAGAAGCTCCGCCATCCCCGCCGTGGCCCGCGGGTCGCGCATCCTGGAGAGCGAATCTATCGCGTGGATCTGGCGCATCTCATCGTCGCAGCGGAGATCCTCAAGCAGGTGCCTGAGGAAATGGTCCGGCCCCTCGTGATCGTCATGAACGTGGGGTTTCTCCGCCTTCCTCAGCCAGTACATGCACGCCACCGCCAGCGCCGCCACCAGCACACCCGCCCCCACCCTGGCCAGGGCGACGCCGCGCCGCGGGGCCGATCGCACATAACGATAAATCCCGACGAGTATCAGCGCGAGGGCGAACGAGGCCACCACCACGGGCCCGGCGGGAAAAGTCCCCTCGTAGAACGTGAAGAGCGTGCCGCCCATGCTCACCGCCGTGCCGGCCGCCCAGGCCACGGCGATCCTGCGGCCGACGCCCTCGGCCAACATCACGCCGACGGCCGCCGGGACCACCAGGAACGAAAAGACCAGCAGCACCCCGGCGATCGCCACGGAGCTGGTGATGACCACGCCGAAGGTGGCGTAGAAAAGGAAATCCCACAACCGCACCCGCATCCCCGATCGGTAAGCCTCCTCCGGGTTGAGCGTGACCCCGAAGAACTTCTTCCGGAACGCCCAGTGGAACGCCCCTATCAATCCGTAGATCGCGGCGGTCTTCCAGACGTCCGGCCACCGGACCAACAGTATGTCCCCCACGAGCATCCCCCGGATCCGCTCGCCCGCCGTGGCGCTCTTGGCCAGTATCAGTATCGCGATCGCCGAGGCGCTCGCGTAGACGATCCCTATGAGGGCTTCCTGGGGGATTCTCTCATACCTCATTCTCGTGATCGAAAAGACGGCCGCCCCGGTGAGGGTGAAACCCAGTGAAAACAGGTAGACCACCAGCGGATCCGTCGCCTCATCGTATCCGAGCACCAGGGCGAATGTGGCTCCCAGGGCGGCGATCTGGGCCATGGCGAGATCCACGAATATGACCTTTCGCTCGAGCACGTGAATGCCCAGATATCCATGGATGCCGGTCAAGACAAGGCAGATCGCCAGCATCCGGGACATCATCTCCAGCGATTCGGGATCGAACATGACTCCCCCGCCTACTTGCGGACGGCGCCTGCCAGCTTGGCAACGATGTAATCAACGAAATCGATGTAGGAGTCCGTACCCGGTTCCCCTCCCGGCTGGTTCGGCAGGACCACCACGGGGACTCCCGTCTCCTCCGAAAGGCGCTGGGGAAGGCCCAGATGGTAGAAGTTGTCCACGAGCATGCAGGCGATTCCCTCCTCCCGGAGACGCCGCGCCAGTTCAAGCTGATAGCGCGGCCCTGGCTGGATGCCCGGCCTCTCCTCGATCGAGGCGATCACGTCGAACCCGAACCGCTTGCCGGTGTAATACCAGCTCTGATGGTACTCGACGGCCTTCCTGCCGCGAACAGGTTCCGCCTGCTTCAACCACCCCGCCAGGCGGTCGCCCAGCGGCTTTCCGTCGATCTTCTCAGCGGAGAGGTATTCGAACAGGGTGCCGTTGAACGCGCGCCGCTCCAGCTCGTGGAGCCCCACGAGGTCCACGAGCTCCTTCCCGAACAGCGCCTCGGCCACCTTGCGCCTGAACCCCTTCATGCGATCCTCCACGGCCGATTTCTTGTCCGGCGCTACAGATATCAGGCCGGCCGCGATGTTCTCCGCCATCCGGACCGCACGCAACGGATCGAGCCACAAGTGGGGATTGCCGTCGGGATGGACGTGCCCCTCCGCCCGCGTAAGCTGGATGGGCACCTGCTCGCGCGGGATGCCTTGCGAGACGATTATCCTCCCGGACTGTCCGCGCTGGAGCCGGGTCTTACCCGACTGGTTCGCCACAAGATCCGCCCAGAGCTCCAGCTGGAGTCCGACCTCCAGGAACAGGTCGGCCTGGCGGAGCTTCCTCTGAAGCACAGGTGTCGCCCTGACGTAGTGGGGATCCTGGTCAGGCTTGGCCATGCTGAAGTATTCGAAATCGTCCCCGCCCACCTCCCGTGCAAGCGCCTCAAGTATGGGAATGGTGCAGGCCACCACCGGCTTATCGCGGCCGACCGCGCCACCGGCGGTCGAGAACGTCGCAAGCACAAGCCACGCCGCGGTGGATCTATTCAATGCGTTCATAAATCTCCTCCCGGTTTCAGAAGTTAGCCCAGTACGGATGAGGGGGATGCGCCCCGAAGACCACGTTCAGCTCCAAGAGGAAGGTCTTCAGGCCGTCCAGCTCCTCGTCGTCGCTCCAAGTGTGCTCGTAACCGACACGGATCCGGAAGAACTCGCTGATGTAACAGGTAATGCAGGGGTTGACCCGCTGCGACTCCACGGTCCGGTCCTCCAGATGCTCCGTCCAGTCGTACCTGACCCCGAAGTACCACCGCCTGTCGATCTGGTACTGGGTGTAGGCAAGCACCCCGAGCGCCCGCTGTGTGCCCGACAGGGACGTGGCCTCCTCCTCGTACTCCCGCGAGCCGTAGAATACCTGGCCGGCCAGGAGGAACGACGTCCACTGACCTCCCTTCAGCGGCCTCCAGCGGTAAAAGAGGTCCGCGGACACCAGCTGTGACTGCCGCTTCCCTTCGTCGTCATTGGACCCGTATGTCCCTATGATGGAGATGTCCAAGTCGTGCTCGTCCCACAGCGTGTTGAACAGGTTGAGATTCGCGACGAACGCCGGCCTGTCCCCCCCGTCGTGGCCCATCTTCCAGCCGCCGCCCATGACGGCCTCGGCCGTCAGCGTCAAGGCCGACTCGCCGAACGACGGCAGGTGCATCCGCGCGGATATCCCGTCGCTGCCGTAGTGGTGGTGACCGAAGAAGTTCTCGAACGCCAGCCCGCTGTTGGTCTGGGGAAGGTCGTGCGTGTGGAGGCGGTTCAAGATCCCCGTGCTGGTGAGGAAGCGGCCCACCTTGAGCTCCGTCCCCAGCGGCGGCTCCTCCCAGAACGGGCACGGCAGGCTCTTGATGTTGAAATACCCCTCCTCGATCTCGACCTCGTAGTGCCCCGGCTCGTGGGAGTGCGCCGCCAGGATGAGCACCGCGTCGGCGTAAGGATCGACCGCCGCACGGAAGTCCAGCTCCGCCTCCCGCAGGAGGAAGCGGTCATCGAGGACCACGGTCTCCCCGTGCACCTCCTCCACCACGTCGCGGTTGTCGACCCGAAGGACGGCGTTGCCGAAGACCGAGATCGTCGGGTTGAAGACGTTCAGGCTTGATTCGCCCGGGACCGGCGCCTCGGCGCGGGGTGGCTGCTCCTGCGCCCAGGCCCGCCCGATCCCCAGGACCAAGAAAACAGCCGATGGAAAGAGAAATCGATACATTTTCCCCTCCGGAAAGTAACCCTGTGGGAACCCGGACGCCTTAACCGGGCGGAGGGGCGCGCGCGAAGCGCGTCAGGATCGACGAAATGATATCCGGACTTGTCTCTGAAACCCTTCCATCCGCACCGCTCGACAGGATTACCGCGCAATCATCGGGTCGCTCGGCGGCTGCTCCCCCGGATGCAATCCGGCAAAAGAAGCAGTCGTCATGATCCTCGTGAGCCGATTCGGTGCAGAAATGAGCGGCAGAGTCGCCCGGGCACCCATGAGTCCCGCCGTGGAACAGGACTTGATGCGCCCACAGCGATACGACCGCCGCGGAAAAAGCGCCCAAGACCAGCGGTACCGCCCGCTTCATAACGCCTACAATCATTTCGAGGGAAGCCGGCGGAGTTCCATCTTCCGTACGAACAACTCCGCCCCTTCCGATATGATCGCGATCCTCCCCTTGCGAGGTTCGGCGCCCGTCCCCTTGGCCACGACCTTGCCGTTGAGGACGTGGCGGAACGCGCCCCCATCGGAGACGATCTCAAGACGGTTCCATTCTCCCGGAGGGTTTTCGGGATCGTCCTTGGCCCTGAATCCCTTGACGTCCTTCCAGTCCGGGTCGTGGCCGATACGGTATATGCGCCCGGCCAGCACCTTGCCGCCGTCGCGGGACAGTTTGATCATCGGGCTCAGCAGCGGGCGGAGATCCTCATCCATCGCTATGCTGCTGCCCTGGATGAGTATGTTGCCGGTCCCGCCTTCGAGCATCTGGCACTCCAGGGACGGCGCGGGCCATATCTTGTCGGCGCCTCCCACGTGGTACATGACGCCGCCGGCGCGCGCCTTGTCCTGACGAGGGGGATGCGTGGTCTCTCCCCATTTGTACTCCACTATCAGGTGGAAGCCCTCGTATTCTCGTTCCGTGGAAAGATATCCGCGGATCTCCCCGCTTATCCGAATCATGCCGTCGCGCACCGTGAAGACGCCGGACGGATCCACCCCCTTCCCGATCGGCTCCTTCTCCCCGTGGCGCGGGCCCAGGTACGTGTAGAAACCCGCGAGATCCCTGCCGTTGAACAGCGCCTCGGCGTCATCCTGTGCGGGGGACACCGACCACGACCCGCCCAGGAGTACCAGGGCGCAAAACGCACCCATTCCCTTGCTCGAGGCCATTCGCCCCCCCCCAATTCGAAGCGACTTACCGTTATCCTCTATCCTCCGAGCGAGTACTCGAACTTGTCCTTGTCGATCGCCTTGTGCTCCAGGCCGGCCTTCTTCAGGTTCTTGTAGACCAGGTCCTTCATGAATCCCAGGAAGTCCACGATCTCCTTCTGGAGCGTGTTCTCGTTGTTGTCGTCGAATATCTTCTGCTCCTTGGCGAACTGCCGCAGGAAGAGCTTGTGGCTGGCCAAGTAGTTCCCGATCGCCGCCTTGCGGAACTCGTCGGAGACCTTCCGGGCGCCGCCGGCGATCTTCTCTACTGCCCCGACCGCGCGTACATGTTCAGGAGGCTCGCGTGCGCGATGTCGCGCACCACCGGGATCGCGGGGTTGAGCTCCTGCTCGATGTCTCCGTCCTTGAACACCAGGCCCTCTTCCCGGCTCTTCAGGTAGGGGAGGATGTAGTCCTCCAGCGTGCTCTTGAACTCCGCTTCGTCACGCAGCCCGAAGACGTCCCCCACCGGGAGGTACCCCTGGCACTTCCTCTGGGCCATCGGCGCGCTCTCGCGGTAGAAGGGCTGTATCCGGCATGCCGGCGACTCCAGCCCCTTGAATATCTCCGCCGATTCCTTCTCGTAGAACTTCTCCCGCCCCTCCTTCTTGTACTCCTCCCGCATGGCCGCCTCGGCCTTCGCCTTCTGAGCGGGGTCAGCCGCGTAGAACCACGCCTTCACGTACCCCGCCGGGTTCTTTTCCTTGTCCCACACAAGCTTTCCCAGCTCCTGTTCCAAGAAGGCGAGCTTCTTCACCTCGTCGCCCTTTTGTGCATCATCGAATGAGGCGGTCTGCGGCGGGGCATGGGACGCGCCGATGCACAGCAGGATCATCCCGGCGATCATGCGCTTCATGTCGTTGCCTCCCGCGTCGCGGGATGGATTATGGCGGCATGGGAACGCGGGCTCAATCGACTTCTTGAACCGTGTTACGTCCCGGGAGACGGCTGATAGAGCATGGCCATGTTTTTCCCGGCCCGCTTGCTCCGGTAGAGGGCCTCATCGGCCCTGAGAAAGAGCTCGTGGGCGGTTCCCGCGTGGTCGGGGTAGACCGCCGCGCCGGCCGATATGGACAGCCTGAGATCACGCGAGCCGAAGCGGAGTTTCTGTCTGGAGAGCAGCTGCACCAGGCGTTCGGCCGTGCGGATCGCCCCGTCCGGGCCGGCCCCTGGGAGGAGTATTTCGAACTCGTCCCCGCCGTAGCGGGCGACCACCGGGTGGCCCGGACGTTCCTTGATGCGTGCGACCATGTCGTGGGCCCTCACGGCGCCGGCCAGGGTGGAGGCCATGTGCTTGAGCACGGCGTTGCCTGCCTGGTGGCCGAGGGTGTCGTTGATCTTCTTGAAGTCGTCCACGTCGATCATCAGGAGGGCGCAGGGTAGGCTCAGGCGGTTCGCCCTGGCGACCTCCCTGTGGAGTTCTTTCTCGAATTGGCCGTGGTTGTAGACGCGCGTCAGCCTGTCGTGGATGGTCCGGTGGTGGAGCAGGGTGTTCTCGATCGCGATGGCCGCGTGTTCCGTCAGGACCTCGGCGATCTCCCTCTGGCGGATGCCGAACGCCCCGCTGGTGCCGGGATTGTCCAGGTAGACCGCCCCGAGGGTGCGCTCCTTGACGCGCAGCGGCAGGCACAGTATCGACAGCGGCAGCCGCCCGGCGGGCGTCTCGGAGGAGGCCGCCGGGGCCGAGACGGGGCTGCCGCGGTCGCGCACACGCTTTAGAATCGACTGGAAGAGGGCCAGGTCTTCGGCGCCGACCGGGTTGCCCGCCCTGTCGCGGGCGAGCTTGGCCTTGAAGGTTTCCCCCTTGAAGATGCCGATCATGCCGCGCCTGGCGTTGCAGAGCTCGATCATCCGGTCGAGGATGGTACCCAGAAGCCTGCGCAGGTTGCGCTCGGTGTTGATGCGCTTGAGCACGTCGAGGATGGGGCCGATGTCGCAGAGCATCAGGGACGCCCCTGGCGGACGCTCCTGCCGGCCGATCGGCATGCGAATCTCTCCGCCTGAAATTATAGCATCCTGAGTGACGCGGCGTCGCACCGCGCGGCCGATTCGTCCGTTCACAAACCGCGGCGGGAAAGGTATATTGTACGGGATTCGTCATGGTACGTCTCCCGATAAGCCTGGACCGCGGCATCGCCGTCCTTGAGCAGTACATCGAGACGGCGGGCGCCGGTCACGTCTTCAAGGCGCGCCTTGAGAACGTCCCGGCGCTGGTTGGCGAGCTGATGGCGGCGGGCGAGGCCGACCCGGGGCTCATCGGACTCAACATCCCATTCGCCTTCGGCAGGGGCAAACCGCTTGACGAGGAGCAGCTGCGCGCCATCCGGCGGCGCGCCGACGAGCTGTGGGAGGAGCTGCGCGCCCTGGCCGCCCGCGACGCGGCGCTGGCGGAGGAGCAGCGCCGGCGGTACCTGAGGATCATCGACAACCGCCTGGCGTCGAATCCGGGGGTCGTCGTCAAGGTCCTGCGCCGCGGGGAGGGGGACGGTGCCGAGATACGCTCCTTCGCGGCGCGATTCGCCCGCGAGGACGAGGCGCTCCGGCGGCTGAACCACCGCAACATACTGCGCAGGTACGCGTGCATCGTCGATCCGCGGTTCGGCCCCTGCGCCGTTCACGAGAGGGTTTCCGGCAAGACGCTTGAGCAGATATGGAGATCGCGCATGGAGCGCGGCCAGGGCCCGCTGCCGCTTGCGGCGGTCGCCCACGTGGCCTATCAAGTGGCCCACGCCCTGGCGTACGCCCACTCGCAGGGAGTGGTCCACGGCGACCTCAGGCCGGCCAACATGCAGATCGAGGAGCCCACCGAGGAGGAGCGGATATCAGGCAAGGCCAAGGGGATCGTGAAGATATCCGGCTTTGGCGCCGGGGGCAGCGACAGCCGCGACGCCCTAGTCTACGCCGCGCCGGAGATTGTCAGCGGCCTGGGGCCCACGACGGCGACGGACGTTTACCAGCTGGGAACCACCCTCTACGTCCTCGTGACGGGCCGGTATCCGTACGAGCTGGACAGCCCCGAGCGGATAAGGGAGCAGCTCCTCAGCCAAGATCCGCACCCCAACCGGGTTCACCACCTGCGCCCCGACATATCGTCGCGCTTCGAGGCCGTGATCGAGGCCGCCAGGGAGAAGGATCCCATCAAGCGGTGGCCGCTGGAGCGCGTGGTGGAGGCGCTTACGCAACTGTACGCCTCGAAATCGTTCTCCCTCGAGAGCGGCACCCGCACCAGCATCGCCGAGGAACTCATAGAGCGGGCCCAGACCAACTTCACCCTCAAGGATTATTACCGGGGCGCGGAGGCCATGGCCCTTGCCAAGGACTTCCTGAAGTCCGTCCCGATTGAGCGCGGCGGGGAGGTCCTCCAGCGCTACGACGAGCTGTCGCGCCGCTACGAGAAGCAGTGCAAGGCCGTCGAGAGCGTAATGACGGTCTACCGGAAGCACATCGCGCCGGTCGACCGCGTCATGGAGGAGCTGTACCGGCGGTACGGCCGCGGCGAGCCCATCCTGAGGGACGAGGAGAAGGGGATCCTCCAGGGGGATGGCGAACAGATGGTCGTCTCGCGGCGATCGCTCTTCGATTGGATCCTGAGGCACACCTCTGATGCGATCCGCGAGCTATCCGCGATCGACCCGGAGATGGTGGGGCCCATGCACCGGAGGATGGTGGACCGCGCCAGCTCGCAGGAGGTGGCCGCCAGCGACCTGGCGGCGAAGGCCCTGAAGTTCGGGGACGATTTCATCAGCGGGCAGCCGCGGCCGCCCGCGCGGCGCGGCAGGCCGCGTTGAATGGGCTTATCTGGAGACGCGGGTTGAACCGCGTGCGGACCATGACGATCGCGACCCCGGCTCTGGCCGTCCTGTTGTGCGGCGCGTCGCCGCAGGCGGCGCCACAGGAGGCGCGGGCGGCGATGGAGGAGATGCTCGTCCGCGGCATCCTCGGCTGGTGGTTTCCGCAGACCATCGACAAGGAGGACGGCGGATACCGCCTCAACCATGACCGGGAGGGCAAGTACAGGGGCCCGGGCAACAAGGCGATCGTGACCCAGTCCCGCGTGGCGTGGTTCCTTTCCCGCATCTCGCGCACGAAGTACGGCAAGCCGGAGCACCTGGAGGGGGCGCGGCACGGGATCGCGTTCCTGCGGGAGAAGATGTGGGACGCGGAGCACGGCGGATTCTACTGGGAGGTGGATCCCACCGGGGCGCGGGCCACCAAGCCGGAGAAGCACATGTACGGGCAGGCTTTCGGGCTCTACGCATTGTCAGAATACGCGCTGGCCTCCGGGGACGCCCGAGCCGCCGAACTGGCCGGCAGGCTCTTCAGGCTGATGGAGTTCCACGCCCATGATGCGAAGAACGGGGGATACAAGGAGCTGTTCCAGCGCGACTGGTCGCCTCCTTCGGAGCAGACGCCGAACCCGATGGGGAAGACGCCTCCGGGCACGAAGCTCATGAACACGCACCTGCACATGATGGAGGCGCTGACGGCGTACTACGCCATGAGCCGCGACCCGGTCGCCCGCGAACGGCTTGTGGAGCTGATCTTCATACAATCGAACTCCGTCGTGCGGCCCGCCGCCGGTGCCTGCACCGACAAGTTCGCGGCCGACTGGACCCCGCTTCCCGGCTACGACCGCATCTCGTACGGCCACGACATAGAGAACGTGTGGCTGCTGATCGACGCCTGCGAGACGGCGGGGATCTCCGTGGGGCCCATCCGCGGCACGCTCGAGATGCTATTTGAAACCTCGCTCAAGTACGGCTTCGACTGGAAGGATGGGGGTTTCTACGACACGGGTCCCTTCGGCGCGCCTGCCGACCGGCTCACCAAGATCTGGTGGGTGGAGGCCGAGGGGCTCGCGGCCGCGCTGCACATGTACCGTCTGACGGGCAAGGAGAAATACCTGGAATGTTTCCGCAAGACGCTCGAGTGGATCGCGGGGCGGCAGGTGGACGTGGAGAACGGGGACTGGCACGCTCACATCGCCCCTGAGGGGAAGGTCACCGGCGACAAGGCCGGCCCGTGGAAGGGGCCCTACCACCAGGGACGCGCGATGATCGTGTGCCTGGAGCTGCTCGGTCGGATGGGCAGGTGACCCCGGGGTCGCCCGGCGGTCCCCGTGGTCATCCTTCCGTCTTTCTCCGGATCGTGCGCCGCCTGGGCTTGGGGCCGGGGCTGTCGGTGGTCACCTCGAACGCCGGGCTCTTGCAGTTCTGGCAGAGGATCGCGGGGCCGCGGAAGAAAGGGCGATCGATCCTCTGACGGCAGTTCCCGCATGTGAAGTCCCCCTGCTCGTGGATGATCTCCCAGAACTGCGATATCGTGATGAGCCCCAGCTCAAGCATCACCTGGCCGATCTTGGCCTTTACGCCGCGGGCATGCTTGCGGGCCTGGGCGCGAACCGCCTGGGTCAGCTGCTCCTCGGTTATGTAGCCCTTCAGGACCGCCGTCTTCCCGAAGAGCCGGCCGTAATCGGCGTTCTTCTCGAATTCATCCATCGCGCGCCTCTGGGTGCGCAGCAGCGCCTCCAGCACGTCGTTCCTGATGAAACCCTTCTCGACCATGATCTTGCCCAGCGGCCGCCTGTGGCGCTCGTCGATCTGCTGCTGGATGCAGAGGTCGAGCTGTTCCTCTGAAAGAAGCCGGTGACGGAGCGCCATCTCGCCGAGAAGCAGGTCCTTGAGCGTTTGGGGCATGGCCGTCCCACCGAGACGCGCCTGATTATATCAGCCTCGGCGTCGTAAATGAATGCACGAGTTACTAAGATAAATTATGACCCCTGCTGGTTGAGCTTGTCGTAGTAGTCGGCCCCGAGTTCCTCGTATTCCCGCGAGACGGACACTCGTACATGATCATCGGGACTGAGTGGGCCACCGGGACGATCGCCTTCTTGGGGCCAATGCGCGACCGCAGGCGGAAGTGCCGCCCGGACACCCACGCCGGGGATCGAGCGCAGGATCTCCACCTCCCGCACAAAATTGGAATCGGACTTCAAGGCGTACCAACGAAACCCGGTGTCTATCGAGAGGACGCCCCCACACTCCACCACGTTTTCATCCACAAAGGCGAGCGTGGACTTGGACGATTCGCATCATGATGCGTAACTCGTGTCCAGGATTTCCCAGAGGATTCCCTACTGGATTTCCCGCCGGAGTTTTTCGGGATCGTACAATCACCCCGGCATGTAGTCGATCTGCCGGCGGGTGAGGAAGGCGGGCAAGCAGGCGCTCCAGATTTGTTCCGCCAGGCAGCGGATGAGAGGGATGTCCGTCTCCGCCGCTCGCCGGAAGCCGAGGAGATCCGGAGGTGGGCCTGCCGGGGGAGCGGTGCCTTCCGCGCTCATCCGGCGCATCTGTTGCGCAGGGGGGGTGAAAAATGCAATGATTGCGTGGGCCACCTGCCTGTCGGGTCTTGGAATTTTCAGACGGGAAACGATGGGCGAGAAAGAGGTGTGACGCTGTAACCATCGGCTTCCCGAGGGGTCTCTTCGGAGGGGAAGTGGGATGAGGACGCGTGTTATTCTCCCCGTGGTCCTGTGGTGGGCCCTCCTGGCCTGCGCCGGGCGACGGCCGACAAATCCGGAGGAGTCGGTACTGCCGCCTCCACCAACCCCGCCGGTCGTCCCGCTCCCCCCGGCCCAGGAGGGCCCCATGACCTTGGAGCGCGCCGTCACGCTGGCCTTCGAACGGAATCCGAGCCTTCGCGCGGCCGCAGAGCGGATCGAGGTGGCCCGCTCGCGGTTGAGCGAGGCCGCCTCCGCCTTTTACCCCCAGGTGGCGATGCGTTCCTCCTACGTGCGCACCGACAACCCCGCACAGGCCTTCGGGGCGATCGTGGCTCAACGGAGGTTCTCACCGTTCCTTGACGTCAACGACCCGGGGATCGTGGAAAATTTCCGTTCCGAAGTGACGGGCTACCTCTCCTTGTTCCGCGGAGGGCAGGATGCCGCCGGGGCCTCGGCGGCCTTCCACGGTCTCCAGGCGGCCGCCTTCGAACGTTCAGCCCTGCGCAACGCCCTGGGAGAGGCCGTTGTGGCGACGTGGTATGCCATTCTCGGGGCTCGCGAGCAGATGGGGGCGGCCCAGGCCTCGATCCAGGCGGTCGAGGCGGAGCTGGCCGAGGCAAGGAAACGGTTCGAGGCGGGGGCCCTGCTCAAGTCCGACGTGCTCTCCCTCGAGGTGCGCCTGGCGGCCGCCCGGGAGGGGCATCTCCGGGCCCGGAACGCCGTCCAGACGGCGCTCGAGGGGCTGAGGACTCTTTTGGCGTTGGAGCTCGGGGATGTCCTGGAGATATCGCCGGATCCGCCGGTCGGGGACGACTGTCCGGAGTGCACCCTTTCGGAGGCGTTGGCGCGGGCCCTGAGGGACCGCCCCGAGATTCGGGCGGCGGCCGAGTTGGCCGAGATACGCCGCCGCGAGCTACAGTCCGAGAAGGGAGCGTGGCTTCCACGCGTAGATGTCTTCGGAAGCTGGGGGCAGGATCACGACACCTTCGAATGGGACCACGATCAGGACAACTATGCCTTCGGCGTGGTCGCCGAGATGGATCTCTTCAGCGGGTTCCGAACGAAGGAGCGCGTGAGGGCGGCGGAGCGGCGTCTTCGGGAGGCCGGTTTCCTCCAGGACAAGATTCGTAGGGAGATCGAGGAGGAGGTTCGGGTCTCCCTCTTGGCTTTGGATGAGGCGCGCGAGCGCGTGCGCGCCACGGAGGCATCGTCGGCGGCGGCCGAGGAAGCGCTTCGTTTGGTGCGGGAGCAGTATCAGGCGGGTACGGCGACGGTGACGCGGTATCTGGAGGCCGAGGCTGCCTTGGCAGATGCGCGTTCCCGGTCGATCTCCGCCCGGTACGACGTGCGCCGCGCGGAGGCGCGGATGAAGAAGGCGATGGGGTTTTGGAAATAATGGGAGGGACCGATGGCGGAATCCAGTGCCGCATGGGCGCGGTGGAAGAAGCCGATCCTTCTCGTGGGCGGGTTCTCGGCCCTGGTCGTGGTGCTTCTCTGGGCGGCCGGGGGACTCGGGGGAGGCAAGGTCGCGCCGGGGACGGTGGATTGTGTCTCCACGGCGCCCCCCTCGGGCCGCCCGGTGGCGATCGAAATGGTGGAGGTGGAGGATTTCTTGGAATGGCCGGGGACCGTGCGGTCGCGGACCGAGGTGCGGCCCGCGGCGAAGCTCATGGCCCGCGTTCTGGAGGTCCGGGTTCGGGCAGGTGACGCCGTGAGGGCGGGCGACGTCCTGGCAGTCCTGGACGACCGGGACGTGAAGGCACGGGCGGAGCAGGCGCGATCGGCCCTGCATGCGGAGGAGGCTCAGGCCGCGCAGGCGCGGGCGGAGCACGATCGTGTGAAGGGGCTTTTTGAGCGGGAGGCGGCCACCCGGCGGGATCTGGAGGCGGCTGAGGCGAGAGCCCGCTCGGCGGCCGCGCAGGCTGCCCAGGCGGGAGAGGCCCTGCGGGAGGCCGAGGTGGCGTTGGGAGAGGCGCAGGTTCGCGCCCCGGCGGAGGGCGTGGTGGCCGAGAAACTCGTGGAGGCTGGGGACACCGCCGTTCCAGGGAGGGCGCTCTTTGTCCTGCACGACCCGTCGCGCCTGCGGCTGGAGGCGCTGGTCCCGGAGACCTGCGCCGCGAAGCTGTCGGTGGGAATGAAAGTACGCGTTCGTATGGACGTTCCCCCGGCCGAGGTCGAGGCGTCGGTGGAGGAGATCTCTCCTGCGGCGGATCCACGGAGCCGGACCTTCCAGGTGAAGGCCTCTCTTCCTGCGGGGGCGGGATTCCGGGCGGGAACCTTCGGGCGGTTCCTTCAGCCGTGCGGGAAAAGAAAGGTTCTTCTGGTCCCGGCGGCGGCGGTCCGCCGGTACGGCCAGATCGAGATGGTTCGGATCCTCCAGGAGAGGCGGTCGGTGGCACGCCACGTGAAGACGGGGAAGGCCTACGGAAACCGTCTGGAGGTCCTCTCCGGGCTTCGGGAGGGGGAGACGGTGGTGGTGGAGGGGGAGCGGCCATGAAGGAGGTTCACGATCCCCTCCCGCCCGTCCGGCGTACGCTGACCGTTCGCATCGTCGAGACGTTCCTTACGTCCCGTCTGTCGATTTTGTTTCTCTTGGCGTCCTTGGCGGCGGGGGGAGTGGCCCTGTGGGTGACGCCGCGGGAGGAGGAGCCCCAGATTGTCGTGCCATTTGCCGACGTGATGGTCCGCCTGCCCGGGGCCTCGGCGGAGGAGGTGGAGAAGCTCGTTTCGACGCCCCTGGAACAGCGGCTTTGGGAGATCGACGGCGTCGAATATGTCTATTCCATGTCCCGGCCGGGAGAGGCGGTGGTGACGGTCCGGTTCTACGTGGGGGAGGACCGGGAGCGGAGCCTGGTCAAGATTTGGAACAAGATGATGTCGGGGGCGGACGCCCTGCCGCCGGGGACGGCGGGGTGGACGGTCAAACCCGTCGAGATTGACGACGTTCCGATCGTGATGCTGACGCTTTCCTCCGAGGATCCCGCCGTGGGGGCCGGAGATCTTCGCCGGATTGCCGATGAGGTCCTGGACAAGCTGGTTCGTGTGGCCGACGCAGGAAAGAGCGGGGTCGTGGGGGGGGAACGACGCCGGGTGACAGCTTACCTGGATCCGGTGCGGTTGGCGGCCCGCGGGGTCGCTCCCTTGGAGGTGATCCGCGCCCTGGGGGCGGCCAACGTCAACATTCAGGCGGGGACGATCGATCGTGAAGGGCGGGAGATTCCCGTGGAGGCGGGACCGTGGCTGGCCTCCGTGGAAGAGGCCGGAGGGGTGGTGGTGGGAGTTCAAGAAGGGCGCCCCATATATGCGCGGGACGTGGCCCGGTTCGAGGACGGGCCTGGGGGGCCGGAGAACTATACGCGGATCGGTTTCGGACCGGCGGCGGCCCATATCCGGAGGATCGGGGCGGGGCGGCCGGGGGCGGCCGGGGAGGAACGGCCGGCGGTGACCCTGGCCCTCGCCAAGCGCAAGGGGACGAACGCTGTCTGGGTGAGTCGGGATATCCTCCGGGAGATCGACCGCCTCCGGGGTACGGTGATCCCGGATCACGTCCTGGTGGCCGTCACGAGGGATTACGGGGAGACGGCGAACCATAAGGTCAACGAGCTGGTGAAGCACCTGTTGATCGCCGTCGCCACAATCATCGTCCTGCTGGCGGCGGCGCTGGGGCCCCGCGAGGCGTTTATCGTGGCCATCGCGGTACCGATGACGCTGGCGGTGACGCTCTTGATGGACCTCCTGTTCGGGTACACGATCAACCGCGTGACGCTTTTCGCGCTGATCCTGTCGCTGGGATTGCTGGTGGACGATCCGATCGTCGACGTGGAGAACATCTTCCGCCATTTCCAGTTGCGGAGGCGTCCGCCTTTAGAGGCGACGCTGGAGGCGGTGGACGAGGTCCGGCCGCCGACGATCCTGGCCACGTTCACGGTGATCGTCTCGTTCCTTCCGATGTTCTTCATCACGGGAATGATGGGGCCCTACATGGCTCCGATGGCGTTCAACGTGCCGGTGGCTATGCTGATGTCCCTGGTGGTGGCCTTCACGGTGACGCCGTGGGCGAGCTACCATTTGTTGCGGGCGGAGTACGACCGGCCCCACCAGAAGCCGTTCGACCTCCGGGAGACGCGGACGTTCCGTGGATACCGGGCGGTGCTGGAACCGCTCCTGGCGCGGCGGGGGAGGGCGCTCCTCTTCCTCCTGGGGGTGGTCTTGGCGCTGGGGGGATCGGCCGCCCTGGTCGTGACGCGGGCGGTTCCGCTCAAGATGTTGCCGTTCGACGACAAGAACGAGCTGGCGCTGGTGGTAGATATGCCCCGCGGGACGACGCTCGAAGAGACGGACGCGGTCGTCCGAGATCTGGGGCGGTACCTGTCGACCGTCTCGGAGGTCACCGACTACGGGGCCTTCGTGGGACTGGCCTCTCCGATAGATTTCAATGGGCTGGTGCGCCACTACTATCTCCGGCGGGGGGGGAACGTGGCGGACATCCGCGTCAACCTGCTCCCGAAGGAACGCCGGCGGCACCAGTCTCACCAGATCGCCCTGCGAATCCGGCCCGAGGTCGAGCGGATCGCGCGGGCCCGGGGGGCCAACGTCAAGATCGTCGAATCCCCCCCGGGGCCGCCCGTGCTGTCCACCCTGGTGGCCGAGGTCACCGGGCCCCTTGAGGCGTCGTACGACGAGTTGGTGGGCGTCTCGAAGATGGTCCGCCGAGCCCTTGAGGGGACGAAAGGTGTTGTGGACGTGGACGATTTTGCCGAGGCGGAGCATGAGGTCCTTCATTTCCGGCTAGACCGGCACAAGGCGGCGCTCACGGGGGTGGCCGTGGCGGATGCCGCCGAGACGTTGCGGCTGGCGCTTGCCGGGCTCCCCGCCGGCCTCTTGCACGTCGCTGGCGAGCGATGGCCGCTGGAGCTGACGGTCCGCCTCCCCCGGGAGGTCCGCTCCTCCGTCCGGGACCTCCTCTCCCTGCGGGTCCGGTCGCAGACGGGGGCCCTAGTTCCCCTGGGGGAGGTCGGCGAGGCCGAGGTACGTCGGGGGGAGCGTACGATCTTTCACAAGAACCTGCGGCGCACGGCCTTCGTAATCGGGGAGACGGCGGGGCGCAGCCCCGTGGAAGCGGTGCTGGATATTAAGCAGCACCTGGCGGCTCATCCCCTCCCGCCCGGCTACGCCGTGGACTTCGCCGGCGAGGGCGAGTGGAAGATCACGGTGGATGTCTTCCGGGACCTCGGGGTGGCCTTCGCGGCGGCGCTGGCGCTGATCTACGTTCTTCTGGTGGCCCAGACGGGCTCGCTGGGGATTCCCCTGGTCATCATGTCGGCGATCCCGCTGACGGTCATCGGGATCATGCCCGGGTTCTGGGTCCTCAACGCCCTCTTCGCCCGGCCCGTGGGCTCCTATCCGAACCCTATCTTCTTCACGGCCACGGGCATGATCGGGATGATCGCACTGGCGGGGATCGTGGTTCGCAACTCGATCATCCTGATCGATTTCATCGAGCATCTTCGGGCGAGGGATCCCGGCCGTTCCTTGGCGGAGGTGATCATCGAGGCGGGGGCCACGCGATTCCGGCCGATCCTGCTGACGGCTGGGGCGGCCATGTTCGGGTCCTTCGTCATCACGCTGGATCCGATCTTTTCCGGCCTGGCGTGGAGTTTTATCTTCGGGATTTTCGCCTCCACGGCCTTTACGCTGGTGGTGGTCCCGCTGATTTATTATCTGACGCACGCCCGAAAGGCTTGAGAGGGGTCATGGCCGGCCGGCGGCGACGCCGAACCGCACGGGCGGCTCCCACGCGGTGATGGGCGCCGGGATCGACGAGCCTCCTCTGGAAGGCTCAAGAGCGTCTGTGGGCGGAGCCGCTTGACATACGAGCACATACTCAAGTCTTTCCTCGACCTCGTCCACGCCAAGTTCGGCGTCCAGCACCTCGACGACATCGACACCCCGCACGCCAAGGCGTTTCTCGAAGAGGGGATCCAATGGGGCATCACCGCGAAGACCACCTGGAACGGACGGGTCATCCCGCGCCCATCACTTAGCCGTGCGGCTCTAACTTGAGACCGCCGCCCGAAGCATCTCCGCCAGTACGCGTATCACGCTGGATTCCCTCAAGGACGGGAACCAGATCGAACTCGTGGCCAAGGGCGGGAAGAGTATGGTGATGGAGATTTCGCCGGATCTACGCGCCGCGATCCGGGCAATGAGGCACCAAGGATCGAGCCGAGGGCCCAATGCCCTGCGGGATCACCCTGCGCTCCTCCCATGACGACGCTCTTGTGTTCCCCGGGCGGAGGCGTGGAGATGGAGGTCAAATTCTTGGCTGGCCATCGACATCTGCCGATCTTCCGGCTCAAGCGGGTGGCGTAGGCGGCTCGGCTTCCGAATGGGCAAAGCCGCTCTGGTGGCGCATAGTTATCTCGTCCGCGGCCGCAGCGTTTGTAATCTTGATGGCTCCACGGCGTCCTTCCCACCATACCGTGCAGAATCCTGACCCCATCAGAAACCATTTGACTGTCGTTTTCGATCATGGATCTCGAATGACCGGTACAAGGGGCCTTTGCCGGAATGAAGAGCGATATCTCGTATTCCACGCCCGGCTGGAGGTGGACGAGGCTGCCGCGGTACTCGGAATTGCGAGCGTCGAACAAGAGCGGGAATCCATCCTTCCACCCCTGCCTTCCGGCGGGCCTATAGCGCACGGAGCATGCCCTGTCTTCCGACCCGCCCGCGGCCTTCCAGTAAATCCCGATGGACTCGAAGGTGGGGACGGCCGAGGGGGCCGGCGCAGCCGGTTCCTGGCCCACGGCAGGCAGGAGGCAGAGCAGAAGATGCTTCTCGCAAATGATACGCCGCGTGCGGGACGTTCACTTATTGCGGAGGAAAAGCGCGGCACCGGCAAAAGGCGCCTTGAAGTTCCGTTTTCCGCCGCCGCTCACGGGGGCGGTGGGCCGGCTCTCCCCGCTGGACGGATCGTACCATTCGGCGGAGAACCTGCCTGGCGCGTCGGTGAGGTCGAGCGTGACTTCGTCACCGCCGGGGAGGTAAGCAAGGTAGGCATTCCCTGGCTCGGCCAGGCAGTAGTTCGTCGAGGAGAGATCCCCTCTCGGAACGGTCTTGGACAGATTCATCCGCTTGGAATACTTCACCGCGGCGCCCATGCTCCTGAGTATCGGTTCCCACTTAGGTTCGAACTTCTTTCCCAGCACCAGCCCGTCGTACGGATCCATGAATAGCACGTTGTGGCCGCGCAGGAAGCTCTTCCATACCCAGGCCGCGTTGCCGCCGATCCCCCAAAGATGATCCGTGTCGTTGAGGACCACTTTCCTGCCGTCCGCGGGCGGCGGGTTGTCCTTGTAGCCGCCCTCGGGGTTGGGGGATATCCAGTCGGCGGGGCTCTCGAAGAGCGTGCGGTTGCTGCCGCCTTTGTACTGGAAGGTCATGCCGACAGGGTGCTGCTTAGGTTTCGATCTCTCGTAGTCGTGGATGAATCGAATCATGTGGTACTGCCATTGGGTCGATGCGGGATGGTTTTCGTTCGATATTTCGTAGAGGACGTTGTCGAGGTCGTTGACGGTGTCGATGACCTTCTTGACGTATGCCTCCTGGATCGCGGTGACGGCCGGGACCGCCAGTTCGTGTATCTCCAGCCCTTTCCCATCTCCATCGGAGTCTCCGTTGATGCCGTTGATGTTGTTGTCGGGGTGGAATGGGTGCGATTCCCAGGCGCCCGGGGCGAATTGCATCCCCCAGCCCTCGAAGAGCATGACGGAGACGTGGATGCCGCGGCGGCCGGCATCGGATACGCGGGCGCGCAGCCGGCCGAAATATTCGGGGTCGTATTTTGTGAGATCGAACTTGGGCTTCCCGTCGCGGGCCTCGCCGGGGCCGGTCCTGCTCCAAGGATGTGGCCGGACGTACAGCACCGCGTTGCGGCCCGCATCCTTGGGGTTCCATTTCGTCGATTCCCAGGTCCACATGCGAATGAAATTGTGGCCGTAACGGGACAGGTAATCCATGTAGGCGGTGTAGTCGAACTTATGCGGCGGATCAGTCGGGCCCATGTCCACGAGGTTGTTCCAGGTGTGTGCGCCCGCCAGGAAGATGGCCCTGCCGGAGCCGTCGGCAAAATAGCGCTTGTTGTCGCGGCATGCCCTGAGCGGCCGGGCGTCGGCCGTTTGCGTCCCTGTGACGCCGCTGGTGCACCCGGCCAGCACAAGGGCCGGCGCGAGCTTTGAAACGGCGGGCCAAGCGGATCCCTTCATACGAAACCCCCTGGCGTTGAATTATAACCGGGGGTCGCCCGGCGTGGATATAATCGCCTCTCCATGAGATTGTCGGCGCTTGACTCGGCCATCGTGGCGGGATACCTCGCGATGATCCTCGGGATAGGGGTGTACGTCAAGCGCCGTGCCTCGCGCGGCCTCCAGGCGTACTTCCTTCCTCCTGATGGGCGTCAAGGGCATGTGGGTCCAGTGGATCTGGGGCTTTCCGATCACGGTCTTCTACATGGCCTACATGGGCAAATGGATTTGCCGCTCCGGGGTGATGACCGGTGCGGAGTGGATGCGGACGATGTTCGGCGACGGCGCCGGCGGGCAGCTGGCGCGACATTCGTGCACGCTTTACGCGGTGCTGACGATCGCGGCTTTCCTGGCGTATGGTTCGCACGGCATGGGCAAGTTCGGGGCCCCGCTCTTGGTGTGGGTGGCCAAGGGGCTGCTGCTGGATCTCTCCGGGCCGGAGCAGCTGTACGACTTCCAGCGCTTCCTGGCGGTGCGCGACTCGAGGGACGCCTGCAAGCTCGAGGCACTCTGGGGGATCATCCACACGGTCCGCTGGCCGATGGCGATGGCATTGGTGGCGCTGGCCATCGGGGAGCTCGGGGTGACGCGATCCTCCCAGATCGACGCCGAGCAAATCCTTCCGCTGGTGATAGACCGCTACCTGCCCGGCGGATTCCGGGGCCTGGCCCTGGTTGTCACGATCGCCGTCACGTTGGCCACGGCACCCACGGAGGCGCGGATCCTCGAGTCCTTTCTACCGCTCGGTGAGGCCGGCGGGCGCCGGGGGACCGGTGGAGCGGCGCGTCCGCGAGGCGTACCCCGATTTCCGCCGCGAACCGTTCTGGCGGGGCGCGCTCAACGTGGCGATAGGGCTACCCGGTCTCCTGGGGCTGTACTGTTCCCGATCTATCTGGTGATCCACCGGTACGTGGAGGCGCTGGTTTGCATGGTCGCTGCGGCGTCGGCGGGGGTCGCGCTGGCGTTCACGCGGTACAGGCGACTCCCTCCGGCGGGGGAGGGTGCGTGAGGAGTCTGGCGTTGCTCGCGGCGGCCGCCGCGTTGGATGAGATCGCTTCGGGGGCCTGCGCCCAGATCGTTCTCGAAAAGGCGGCGGAGATGCTGGACGCGGAGTCTGCCCCCCGCGCATTTGAGCCCTTTGTTTACGAGCCCAAGTCAGGTCTTTTCGTGCTCTTCGGTGGCGATCACCTCGATTATCTGACCAACGACACGTGGGTTTTCGATCCTGCCCGGAGGAAATGGCAACAGAGGCACCCTCCCGCGGCGCCGCTTCCGCGGGCGAACCACTCCCTTGTCGTTCGGGGCGACGGCAGGTTGATCCTATCGGGCGGCTACACGTACACCTCCAGCACGGACTACTGCGGCGGGCAGTACCGCGACTTGGGGGACGGCGAGTGGATCTACGACGTGGAGGCGGATTCCTGGACGGGCGCTGGGGCCGTGCGGTCGGGGTCACGCGTTTACCGCACGGGGCGCCTTCATCCCGACTTCTACCGCGGGGGGTCCAAATCGAATCCCACGCCGGTGTCGGAGCGGTTGCGCCGCCTGCCGGCCAACACGTGGGTGAGGATGAAACAGCCCCACCTGCCAGCGCTCAATCGCGACTGGGGGACGGCGGTCATCGACCCCGACCGCGACATGATCCTGCGCTGGAGCGGCGGGCACTCGGCCCACGGGGGGACCGACGTGCTCCACTATCACCTCGACACGAACAGGTGGGAACCGCCTTTCCCGGTGGAGTTCCCCCTCGGCCAGCTCCATTCCAACACCTCCTGCCCGGAGGGTTTCAATTTCAACATGAGGCCGTGGGTCACGGGTCACACCTACCAGAGCTACGGTTATGATGCTGATCTGAAGAAGATGCTTTTCATGGGGCGGGCGCATCACTGTTACGTATACGATCCCGACGTCGGGGACTGGGACGGCCGGTTCGAGAAGCCGAAGGGGATGGCATATTCGGGCTGCTACTACACGCTCACGGTGTGGGCGGCGCCGAGGGGGCTGGTTTGTTGGACTCAGGCTGGGAGAGTGTTTCGATTTGAGGCTGGTGCCTGCAGGTGGGTGGAGGTAACGACGACAGGGGATAAGTTGCCGGGGTCGGTCGTGGACAACTCGACGGCGGCCTACGATTCCCGGCGCGGGCGTCTGCTCTTGGCTCGGAAGTCGTACGGGGACAAGTACGCTTGCGACGGGGGAGCTGCACGCGGTGGATCTCAAGACGGGTGCGGTGAGCCGGATCGTGCCGGAGGGCGGACGGCCTGTGGAGGCCCCCCCGTACGATCCGGCGGGTGGCCGGTGGATTTCGCTTCGCATCGGTGGGGATGACCCCAGCGGCCCGAAGGGTCGCAACGTCTCTCTCGGCATGATGTACGACGCCAAGCGGCGGCTCTTCTGGTCGGTGGACACCCGCGGTGAGGTTTTCGTCCCGAGGTTGGATCCGGGGACTGCCGACGTGCAACCACCTCGTTGAGGTTGTCAGCGGCTTCCTGACAAAATGGCAGGGCGGTGGCGCCTGCCGGAAGGCCAGGGCATGCAATCCCTTGTGTACTAGTGGGTAGCCGCGGGTTCGGCATCAACCGGTGGCAGGAGATTTGCTAATAAGCTAATAATACCTTCGATTGAGGGAGGGAAGTCGATAGAGGGTCGGTGCGAGGTGTTCATTATACAGGAGCAGGGAGCGATGTGCTCGATTAAGGGTTGTGCGGTACTGGCGTTGTTCTGCGCGCTGTCGATGTCCGGGTTCACCGGGGCGGCCGCGGGTCAGGATGCCCAGAAGGAGGCGCAGAAGCCGGAGCGGGAGGTGGTGGCGGCCTTCGAGTTTCCGCGCGTCGAGATGGAGCCGTCGACCAGCCTGACGCTCGACCTTGTGATCAAGAACAACGGGCGGAAGGACGAGGTCGTGATGGTGGAGCTCGCCGAGAGCCCGGCGGATCTAAAGAGCAAGATAGAGGAGTACAGCAAGGTGGTGGGGGGGCTTTTTGTCGCCTCCGGCGAGAGGAAGACGCTGAGGGTCAACGTCAAGCCGAAGACCCCGCCGGGGGAGAAGCCGGATCCCTCAAAGAAGGCCAACGTGCCGTCCGGGACGTACAAGTTCGTCGTTAAGTATTCCACCGGCGACGGCAAGTTGAGCGGCACTGCGGAAGCTCAGCTGACCGTTCGTTCCCCTTCCGAGGAAGGGGAATCGTCCAAGGACCCGATCGCCATCACCTGCTCTTATCCGAACCTGCGGGGTGCCAGCGACAGCGACTTCAAGTTCTCGATTGACATTCACAACAACACCGACGCCGAGGACATGGCGTCGCTGCGCGCGGACGCGCCGCGCGGGTGGGACGTGACGTTCAAGCCCTCATACGAGAGCAAGTACATCGGATCGCTCAAGGTGGATGCCAATCTCAGCAAGTCGGTGGACGTGGAGGTCAAGCCGCCGCCGGGGAGCGAGACCGGGAAGTATCCGATAACCGTCTACAGCAAGCTGTCGAAGAAGGATTTCGAGGCCAAGAAGGAGCTCTCGGTGGAGCTGACCGGCACTTACCGGATACAGTGCCGGACCCTTAACGATGTCTTGTCGCTGACGGCCAAGGGGGGGCAGGATTCCAACATATCGATGTACGTCCTCAACCGCGGCACGGCGCCCCAGAACGGCGTGACGTTCGATTCATTCAAGCCCGAGAACTGGAAGGTGACGTTCAAGCCGGAGCGGATCGACACCATCGAACCGGGGAAGATGGCCCAGGTGGAGGTCGTGATCACCCCCAACGCGGACGCGCTGGTGGGGGATTACTCGGTGAGCGTAACGGCCCGCGGCGAGAAATCGCAGCACGACGTGGAGCTTCGGGTGACCGTCAAGCCGTCGATGACGTGGGCGTGGATCGGCGTGGGCACGGTCGTCCTGGTGATCGTGGTCCTCAGCGTGCTGTTCAAGGTCCTGGGCCGCCGTTAAGTGGAGAGCCCCATGCAGGCCGAGGCCGTCGTTCAGACGGAGGGATTCACCAAGTGTTACGGCCCCCGCAGGGCCGTAGACGGGCTGAATCTGAAGATCTTCAAGGGGGAGATATACGGCTTCCTGGGCCCCAACGGGGCGGGGAAGACGACGACGATCCTGGCGCTCCTGGGGTTGACCGAGCCCACGGCGGGCCGCGTCGACGTGCTCGGGATAGATCCGACCAGGCAGCCGATCGAAGTCAAGCGCATGGTGAGCTACCTGCCGGAGAACCTCGGGTTCTACCGGGACATGACCGGGCGCGAGAATCTCCGCTATGTGGCACGTCTCAACGGCCTGATGGGATCCGCCGCGGAGGCGCGCATAGGAGAGTCGCTGGCGCGGGTGGACCTGGCGGCGGAGGGGGACAAGCTCTTCGGGGCGTACTCGCGGGGCATGCGGCAGCGGCTGGGACTTGCGGCGCTGCTGCTTAAGAATCCGAAGGTGATGATCCTTGACGAGCCTACCCTGGGTTTGGACCCGCAGGGCACGGTATCGATACTCCAGCTGATACGGTCGCTCAACAAGGACCAGGGTATCACCGTTTTGCTCTGTTCGCATCAGTTGCAGCAGGTCCAGGATATCTGCGACCGCGTGGGCATCATGAACGCCGGGCGCCTGGTGGCGCAGGGGACCATCCAGGAACTGTCGGGGCAGGGGCTGCAGTCGGAGGAGGGGAAGCGCCTGAGCCTCCAGGACATCTACATGCGTTATTTCCAGGAGGGGTGAAGTGCGCACCATCCTGCGCAAGGAGCTGTCCGACCACCTCAATTCGACACGGGTGGTGATCCTTTTCGGGCTGATTGTCTGCGTCTCGCTGCTGATCACCAACACGGTTAGCCTGAACATAAGGTCGGCGATGGAGCGCGGCATCAAGGAGCCACACTATTTCCTGCTCCTGTTCACGACCAGCGGACATTTCTTCTCGCTGGTGCAGTTCATCGCCTTCTTCGGGCCTCTGATCGGGATAATCATGGGGTTCGACGCGATCAACAGGGAGAGGAACGAGGGGACGCTAGCGATACTGTTGTCGCAGCCGGTGCACCGGGACGCCATAATAAATGGAAAGTTCCTGGCCGGCTTGGCGGTCATCGCCGTCATGGTCGCGGCGATCCTGCTGATGATCTCGGGATTCGGCATGGTCGTCATAGGCGTGGTGCCTACGGTGGACCAGGTCGCGCGGGTGGCGATCTACGCGGTGCTGAGCATCATCTACCTGGGGTTCTGGCTGGGGTTGGCGATACTGTTCTCGATACTGCTGAGGTCGGTGGGCACATCGGCTCTGGCGGCCATCGCTTTCTGGATCATCGTGTCGTTCTTCGTCTCGCTCGGCTCCACCCTGATAGCCAACGCACTGGCCCCTGTGGAGGATTCCCGCAGCGTGGAGCAGGTCAGCCGTAACGCGAAGGTGGCCTCGTACGTGAACCGGATAAGCCCAGTGAGCCTGTACTCCGAGGCGGCGTCGACGCTGATGAATCCCTACAAGAAGACCACCAAGAGCTTCGTCCTGGTGGGGCCCATGGAGGGTATCTCCATGTCCCGTTTCAACAGCCCGCTGGACGTGCCCGAGTCGCTCGTGGTGGTGTCGCCCTTCATGATCACGATGTTGGCCCTCACATCGGTCTGCTTCGCGGTTTCGTACATGGTCTTCATGCGCCAGGAGATCAGGTCGCTCTGATAGTCCCGGTGGATCGGCGCGGGCGGACTTCTGTTTGTACGGCGCCCACACCCGTATATAATCCTCTCGGCGCCTAGCCCCCGTAGCTCAGATGGATAGAGCACTGGTTTCCTAAACCAGTTGTCGGCCGTTCGAGTCGGCCCGGGGGTACCATCCGCTCGACGAACGTGGGCAGCGGGCTCTTTAGCTCGCCGGGCGTCGCACCGTCCACGATCTCCGAGAACGTCCGGAGGCTCGGAACCATTTCATATGCTTTCCCTACGACGACATGCCGGGCGCGGTTTGCGCGCTAGGCCGCAGAGCATTTCCAATTCCGCCCATCCGGTGACGTTCCCCGTGCCCCCCCCTGTA